>Ga0209274_10000130_pt1 | contig 63591 bp, 53 predicted proteins | sample HubBroMetageREF1_FD_188343 | JGI IMG/M metagenome (GOLD analysis project Ga0209274, IMG submission 188343) | Reference soil microbial communities from the Hubbard Brook experimental Forest, New Hampshire, USA - Hubbard Brook CCASE Soil... | ecosystem: Environmental > Terrestrial > Soil >...
TCGTTGTAGAGCTTGGCCATGGTGAAGACCAGGCACTCGTCGAGGAGCCGCCGGATCAGCCGCTTGCGCTCGATCTCGGCCGGGCTCTTGCCCGGAGCGTAAGTTTTGACTGCGGCCTCGGCCCTGCCGCCCTTGCCGCCGCCGGCGATCCAGACTTGCAGCGCTATGATCTGGCGCAGTTCGGCGGAGAGCATGGTGAAGATCACCCGCGGATCGCGGGTCCCCGACGGAGCCCTGAACCGGGGCAGCCCCGGCTCGGCCGGTTCGGTGCGAGCGGGCTTCGGCGGGGCGGGCTCGGCGGGGACGGAAGGTTGCGGGGCGGCCTGCGCTTCGGCCACGGGCTCCTGGGCGGCTCGTTCCCGCTGGGCCAGTTCCCGAAGGGCTTCGGCATAGGTCGCCCGCGTCAGAACCATCCCCATCTCGGTCAGCTCGTCGAGAATGTGCAATTGCCGCTCGCTTCGCGGATCCACCGGCCTTGCATCCGGGCGATCGCGACCGGGAACGGTCGCGGCCGGGTCGGCGTCGGTGTCGCTGGGCGCGTCGGTCGGAATTTGGTCGCTCCTCGGTCAAAGACGGACACTGGTTGGGGCATGACCCCTCGACTGGGGCTGGATTGTGAGCGGATTATAAGAGGTCTTTTCCGAAAGGTCAATAGGTATTTCAGCTGCGGCGCCAATGCGGCGAGAGGGGCAGAGCCTCAGGCAAGTCCCCGGCGGCGGCGGCGAGATGAGCCAACCTCGGGCGCGGTGCCGGCGGCGGGACCCGCCTCACCCTGAATCCCTCTCCGCCCTGAAGGGCCTACGGTGTTCACACATCTCCGGTTCTACCTTGGTTCTCCAATCACTCCTCTCCGCCCCGAGGGGCGGAGAGGGACGAAGTGCCTGAAATATCTTGCTTTTCATCAGCAGTGGGAAATGTGTGAATCTGGTCGCCTGAAGGGCAGACAGGGACTTTCCTGTTGCTCCCTCTCGGCCCTTCAGGGCGGAGAGGGCGGGGGTGGGTCGCCGCAGCTCGAAATGCGGGTTCGGCCTCAATCTCAGCGCCCTTGCGGAGGCCCCGGTTCGGGCCGACCCCTAGCCGACCCGATCAGGCCGGGCGCTGCTCCAGCCCGGCCAGGCTCCCCTCTTCCCGCCATTCCTCCAGCAGCTTGACGAAGGCGATCGCGCCCTTTCCGTAAGGCCCGTTGCGGGCGGCGAGGGGCGAGGGCATACCCTCGTTGTTGTAGTATCCCGGCGTGCATTCCTCGGCGAATTTCTGCCGCTGGACCGCGGACTCGACGATCGTCTGCACCCACGCCGCCTCGGCCGCCGCGGACGCTTCCACTTCCTTCACCTGGCTGTGGAGGCAATGCTCGACGATATAGGCGATGTGCTTGGCCTGATCGTTCAAGATGTGCGGAAAATTCACCGTGAAGCCGGATTGGGCGTTGGACACGATGAAGCAATTGGGAAAGCCGCGGCTGTGCAAACCGTGCAGCGTGGCGACCCCGTTCGCCCATTTCTGCGACAGGGTCTGGCCGCCCCGCCCGACCACCTCGTAGCCGGCACGGCGGGCGTAGCCGGTGCCGACCTCGAAGCCGGTGGCGAAGATCAGGCAGTCGATCGCGTATTCCACGCCGCCGGCGACGACTCCGGTGGGCGTGATACGCTCGACGCCCCGTCCCTTGGTGTCGATCAGCCTGACGTTCGGACGGTTGAAGCTGGCCAGATACTCGTCGTGGAAACAGGGCCGCTTGCAGAATTGATTGTAATAGGGCTTCAGCGCCTCTGCAGTCAGCGGGTCCGCGACCACGGCATCGACCCGCGCACGGATCGATTCCATCTTCTGGAAGTCGGCGAGCTGGAGCAGCTCGCCCGGCTCGGCGCCGCCGCTCTCCGCAGCCGCGCGGCGACGGGCGACGAGCCCGAGATTACGGATGATGTCGGTCCAGCCGTCCGAGACCAGATCGACCTCCGCGAAGCCGCCTGAGACCAGGAGGTTGAAATTGTCCATCCGCGCCTTCTGCCAGCCGGGCTCCAGGCTCCGGGCCCAGGCCGGGTCGGTCGGGCGGTTGTTGCGGACATCGATGGAAGAGGGCGTGCGCTGAAACACAAAGAGCCGCTCGGCCGCCGCCGCGACATGGGGCACGCATTGCACCGCCGTGGCGCCGGTGCCGATGATCCCGACGCGCTTGTCGGCGAGCCCGGTCAGGCCGCCGTTCGAATCGCCGCCGGTATAGGCGTAGTCCCAGCGGCTGGTGTGAAAGGAGTGGCCGGCGAAACTCTCGACTCCGGGAATGCCCGGCAGCTTCGGCCGGTGCAGCGGCCCGTTGGCCATGACCACGAAGCGCGCGCCGATCGCATCGCCGCGATTGGTCGAGATCAGCCAGCGCGACCGCGCCTCGTCCCAGCCGAGCCCGGTCACTTCGGTCTGCAGGCAGGCCTTGTCGTAAAGATCGTATTTGCGGGCGATGGCGCGGCTATGCGCCAGAATCTCGGGCGCGCGCGAATATTTTTCGACCGGCAGATAATCCAACTCTTCCAGGAGCGGCAGATAGATGTAGCTCTCCACGTCGCAAGCCGCACCCGGATAGCGGTTCCAGTACCAGGTACCGCCGAAATCGCCACCCTTCTCGATGACGCGGATGTCGTTCACCCCCGCCTCGCGGAGCCGGGCTGCGGCGAGCAGACCGCCGAACCCGCCGCCGATCACCGCGACATCGACCTCGTCGGCGAGCGGCGCCCGCTCGAAGCCCGGCTCGATCTGGGGATCGTCGAGGAACCGGGCGAAACCGCCTTTGATTTCCGTATATTGCGCATTGCCGTCGGGGCGCAGCCGCTTGTCTCGCTCGAGGCGATATTTTTCCCGCAGAGCGACCGGATCGAATCCCAGGCTCTCCGGCGCCGAAAGTCTCGGCGCCTCCGTCAAATCCGCCATTACTCTCTCCCGCACAGACTGGATCAGTTAAAATCCGTTTGCGGGCGAGGGCAATCGAAAACCGGTTGATCGCGCTGTGCGGCCGAGATCCCCGCTCAGGGCGGGAACCCTTGCTGGACATAGGGCTGCGGTCCGCCCGGTGCCCAGACCATGACTTTGTTGCGGCCGGCATGCTTGGCTGCGTAGAGCGCCTCGTCGGCGTTCTTCAGCAGCTGCGCCGACGGCATGACCGCACCGGAGGTCACGGCGACGCCGATCGAAACCGTGACCCGGAGCGGCGACGCCGGAGTGCCGGAGACCTCGATCGGATGCTCGCCGATGGCCCGGCGCAAACGGTCGGCGACCGTGGCGGCCGAGGCGAGGGTGCTCTCCGGCATGATCACCAGAAATTCCTCGCCGCCATAACGCGCGACCAGGTCGAAGCCGCGGACATTGGAGAGGGCGCGCTTGGCCACTTCGATCAGCACCTCGTCGCCTGCCCCATGGCCGTGGGAATCGTTGACGCGCTTGAACCGGTCGATATCGAACATCAGCACGGCAACGTCCTTGACCGCGGTGCCGCCGCGCCCGAACAGGGTGTCGAGATGCGCCGTCAGATAGCGCCTGTTGTAGAGACCGGTCAGTCCGTCGGTCAGCGCCAGGGTCAGCCCGCGCTTGTAATTGTCGAGCAATTGATCCTGCAGCCGCTTGCGCTTGATCTGGATGCGGGCGCGGGCCACCAGCTCGTTGCGGTCGACCGGACGGATCACATAGTCGTTGGCGCCGAGATCCAGCCCCTTGGCCAGACGCGGGTAATCGCCCTCGTCCAGGATCAGCAGAACCGGCAATTGCCTCGTCTGCTCCTGCGCCCGCAGCTGCGAGACCAGGCGCAACGGGTCGTTGCGCTCCAGCGCCATGCTGACGATGATCAAGTCGAACCCGCCTTGCAGCGCCTGGGCATGGGCGTCCGCATTGGTCTTGACCAGGCTCAACTCGCTGACCAACGGCTGCAGCACCTGGCCCAGCTTGTTGGCGGCCAATGCATTGTCTTCGAGCACGAGGATCCGGCCCGGCTCGAACCGATCGACATCGGCCATCGACGGGTCGCCCGGCAAGGCGGCGAGCCGGCCGTTGATCTCCTCGCGCAGCAGCCATTCATCGAGGGTGCGTTTCAGCCGGATCAGCGAGCGGAGCCGGGCGAAGAGCGCCAGATCATTGACCGGCTTGGTCAAGAAATCGTCGGCCCCGACCTCGAGCCCGCGCAGCCGGTCGGAGACATCGCTCAGGGCGGTGACCATGACGACGGGAATGTGGCGCGTCGCCGGATCGGCTTTGAGCCGCCGGCACACTTCGAGCCCGTCCATGCCGGGCATCATCACGTCGAGGAGCACGATGTCGGGCGATTCGCGTGCCGCGATCTCCAGCGCCGCCGGTCCGCTCGACGCGGTCAGGACCTGGTAATACTCGCTCAGCAGCTTCGCCTCGAGCAGCCTGACATTGACTTCGATGTCGTCGACAACGAGGACCCGGGCAGACATCGATCGCTCGCTAATTCAAGAAGTGCTTCAGGGTCTTGATGAAATTGGCAACCGAGATCGGCTTCGCGAGATAGGCCTCGCACCCGCCCTCGCGCATCTTCTCCTCGTCGCCCTTCATCGCGAAGGCGGTCACGGCGATGATCGGGATCGATTTCAATTCGTCATCCTCCTTGATCCATTTGGTCACTTCGAGTCCGGAGATCTCGGGCAGCTGTATGTCCATCAGAATCAGATCCGGCCGGTGTTGTCGAGCCAGCCGGAGCGCTTCGATGCCGTCCTTGGTCTGCAGCGTGCCGTAGCCGTGCGCTTCCAGCAAATCGTGGAACAACTTCATGTTGAGGTCGTTGTCCTCGACGATCAAAATCGTCTTGCTCATCGGCAATTCCTTGCTATAAAGCCGAACCCACAACCTGGAGGGTGAGACTCGGCCGCCGCAATACTCCGCGGGCGCGATGGGTCCCACGCTCCCACCAGGGTTAGGCACCCAGCCTTAAGATTTCGTAAGGTTTTTGCGCCGCAGAACTGTTTAGCTGCGCCACCGGCGGAGATCCGCTTGCCATGTTACCCGCTCTGCGCATCGGGATCGATCTCGGGGGTACCAAGATCGAGGGCATCGTCCTCGACCGCGCCGGCACTGTTCTCGCCCGCCGCCGGGTCGCGACCCCGGTCGGGGCGGCCTCGGCGACGATCGCGGCAGTAGCGGGACTCGTTCGCTCATTGGAATGCGAGTTCTCGTCAGACGCGAGTGTCGGGGTCGGGACGCCGGGATCGCTGTCGCCCGCGACCGGGCTGCTGCGCAATTCGAATTCTGCCTGTCTGAACGGCTTACCCCTCGATCGCCTGCTCGCCGACGCGCTCGGCCGGCCGGTCCGGATCGCCAACGATGCGAATTGCTTCGCGCTCAGCGAAGCGGTCGACGGGGCCGCCGCGGGCGCCGGGATCGTCTTCGGCGCCATCCTCGGCACCGGTGTCGGCGGCGGGATCGTCACCCATGGCCGGCTGCTCCAGGGCCGGCACTCGATTGCCGGCGAATGGGGCCACAATCCGCTGCCCTGGCCGAGCGCGGCCGAGCTGCCGGGGCCGCTCTGCTATTGCGGACGGCGCGGCTGCATCGAGACTTTTCTCTCCGGTCCGGGACTGGCGGCCGATCATCTGGCCGAAACCGGTCGCCCCCTGTCCGCCGAAGCCGTCGCGGCGGCGGCGGCCGCGGGAGATGCCGGTGCCCGGGCCAGCCTCGCCCGCCATGCCGAGCGGCTCGCCCGGGCGCTCGCCGGAGTCGTCAACCTGATCGATCCGGACGTCATCGTGCTGGGCGGCGGCCTCTCCAATCTGGCCCGCCTCTACGAGGCGGTTCCGGCGCTCTGGAGCGGCTGGGTTTTTTCCGACATCGTGACCACGCGGCTGGTCCCGCCGCGCCATGGCGATTCGAGCGGCGTGCGCGGTGCCGCCTGGCTCTGGCCGGGCTGAACAACGCAGCTCTTTCGCAGTCGCAGCATTTGCGCTATCAACCCCGCCCCTTCCCGCATCGGCGAGCCCGGACCCCATGGCCTCTTGCGGTCTCGATTTCGGTACGTCCAATTCGACTCTGGGCGCCTGCGGCCCGGGCGGCGCGGCCCTGATTCCGCTGGAAGCAGAATCGACCACGCTGCCCTCCGCCATTTTCTTCGACTTCCGCAGCGCCCGGCCGCTGATCGGGCGGGCCGCGATCGAGGCCTATGTCCGCGGCGCCGACGGCCGGTTCATGCGCTCGCTGAAATCCGTGCTCGGCACCGATCTCATCGATCAGGACACGCTGCTCGACCGGCACCGGATCGGCTTTCGCGACGTCCTGGCCCGGCTGGTCGGGGGAATCAAGGCGCGGGCGGAAACCGTGATCGGGGCCCCGCTCGACGCCGTCGTCCATGGCCGGCCGGTGCATTTCGTCGATGGCGACGGTGAAGCCGACCGGCGCGCGGAGGCGGCGCTGGAGGCGATCGCCCACAGCGTCGGGTTCGAGCATGTGTCGTTCCAATACGAACCGATCGCGGCCGCCCTCGACTATGAGCGGCAGGTCGACCGGGAAGAAATCGCCCTCATCGCCGATATCGGCGGCGGCACCTCGGATTTCTCGATCGTCCGGCTCGGGCCCGAACGGCGCGGCCGGGCGGACCGTGCCGGCGATATCCTCGCCAATGACGGTATCCGGATCGGCGGCACCGATTTCGACCGGCTGCTGTCGCTGGAGGCGGTGATGCCGCATCTGGGTTACCGATCGCCCATGCAGCGGCCGGGGCTGCTCGCGCCCAACGGCTACTTCACCGATCTGTCGAGCTGGGCGCGGATCAATTTCCTCTATACGCCGCAGGTCCGGGCGGAACTGGTCCAGGTCCGGCGCGAATCCGCCCGGCCCGAGCTGATCGACCGGCTGATCGCCGCAGTCGAGCACCAGTTGGGGCATCTCCTGGTCATGGATGTCGAACGCGCCAAAATCGCACTCGGCTCGAACAAGACGGTCGATCTGCCGCTCGACCGGCTCGAACCGGGCTTGGCCGCACCGGTCTCGCGCCGGAGCTTCGAGGCGGCGACTTCCAGTCTCGCCCGCGGCATCGGCCGGGTGCTGCGCCAATGCCTGGCCGCTGCCGGGCTGCGGCCCGAGGCGATCGACGCCGTGTTCCTGACCGGCGGCTCGACTCTGTTGGCCAATGTGCGCCAAGCGATCTCGCGGGAACTGCCCGCGGCCCGAATCGTCGAAGGCGACAAATTCGGCTCGGTCGGGTTGGGCCTCACGCTCGAAGCGTCGCTCCGCTACGGAACCGGCGGCGCCTGAGCGTCAGTGCGCGAAGATATCGAGCTCGGGCCAGCCTTCGAGATCGAGGAGCGCCCGGGTCGGCAGGAAGTCGAAGCAGGCTCTCGCGGTTTCGCTCCGTCCTTCGCGCGCCAGCATGAGGTCGAGCCGAAGCCGCAATTGGTGCAGGTGGAGCACGTCCGAGGCCGCGTATTTCAGCTGGTCCTCGCTCAGCTCCTCGGCACCCCAATCGGAGGATTGCTGCTGCTTGGAGATCTCGATATTGAGCAGCTCCTTGCACAGATCCTTGAGGCCGTGCCGGTCGGTGAAGGTGCGGACCAGCTTCGAGGCGATCTTGGTGCAATAGACCGGGGCAGTGAGCACGCCCAGATAATGCCGGAACACGGCAATGTCGAAGCGCCCGAAATGGAAGAGCTTGGTCACTGCCGGATCGGTCAGGAGCGCCTTCAGATTGGGGGCGTCCCAGGATCCGAGCGGGAATTGCACCAGGTGAGCAGTGCCGTCGCCGCCGGACAGCTGGACCAGGCAGAGCCGGTCGCGATGCGGGTTCAACCCCATCGTCTCGCTGTCGATCGCCACCGAGGGTCCGAATTCGAGGCCGGCAGGGAGGTCCCCGCGATGCAGAGTAATGGTCAAGCGTGCCGCCCACGGGGTCCGCCCCAGCCCGCCGCCGTCACCGGGCGGCGGCGCCGAGGGTCGAATTTGGTGCCCAGGAGAAGACTCGAACTTCCACGAGGTTTCCCCCACTAGAACCTGAATCTAGCGCGTCTACCAATTCCGCCACCTGGGCTCAGGTGAGGGGCAGGGAGGTAATGGGTCCCGGGTGGCTTGTCAATCGCGGATTTCGGCAGGAGAGACAGGGGTCGGCCCGGGGGCCGCCGAGCCCCCGCTCACGGAAATGTCCGGGCCAGCCGGAAGCCGGTGTCGCCGTCGCGGTCTTCGACGCCGTCGCGGTCGCGGCTGGCCGAGCGCAGATAGCGGGGATTGCTGTCCCAGCCGCCGCCGCGAACGACGTGGCCGCGGCAATCGCCCGCGGCCCAGGCGCTGCCGTCGGCGGGAGCTCCGGCATAGCCGTCGTTCCAGCAATCGGCGGTCCATTGCCAGACATTGCCGAGCATGTCGTAGAGGCCCCAGCCATTGGCCAGGAACGAGCCGACCGGAGCAGTCTGCTCATTGTCCCATTGGCTGCCGCAGCCGGCGCAATTCGAATTCCCGCTCCCCACCGAATCGCCCCAGAAGCGGGCCGTCGTGGTTCCCGCCCGTGCGGCGTATTCCCATTCGGCCTCGCTCGGCAGCCGATACGGGCCGGCCTCGCTGCGCGTCGATACTTCGCGCAGCCGGGAAACCTTGCGGTTCAGCCAGGCTACATAGCTGCGGATATTGTCCCAGCTCACATTGACCACGGGACGATCGCCGCGGCCCCAGCCCTGGTCTTCGGGACGGTAACCGTTGCAGCCGCCGTCGGCGAGGCAGGCATCCCAGTCGGCGAAGGTCACGGCGAATCGGGAAAGTCCGAACGAGCGCACCGAGACCCGGTGCTGCGGACCCTCGGTGCCGTCGCGCCCGGCCTCGCTCGGCGCCGACCCCATGACGAAGCTGCCGGCCGGAATGACGATCATCTCGGGACAGTCCGGGCAATCGCGGAACAGATGCTGCGGCTTCTTCGCGTCGCCGGCCTTGACGGGTCTGGCCATATCCAATCGCGGCTCCATCGCGCTGACGCTCACACTATCGCCCGAGAGCGCCGTCTGCGACCGCGCCGGGCTGATCGCCACCAGCACGCAGGCCAGAACCATCAAGATATTGCGCATGTTCGAGCTCCCCCAGAAATGTCGACACCCCACGCCGTTGCCCAGCCAACCCTGACTGGTGCCCCTTTCCCCCTCCGATTTGGGCTGCCCGCCCTGCGCCGATGAGGATGCCATAGTTTCATCTAACATTCCGAAAAATTATCGGTCGGGTAACAGAATCTTAACTGACCCGCTGACCGCGCAGCCGGGAACGGCCGCGCCCAAAGGCCCGCTCCGCCGGTCGGCCATGCTGTTCGTCCCCCTCGAGCCCCGGCGGCAGCACCCCCCGCCCTCGGGACCACAGCGCTGATGAGACAAGGAGCGTCCAGGGGGTGGGAAATATTCCCCGCTCTCTCGATATTATGATGGCGGCGGCACTTCGGCTGCCGGGCTCGGGCCGGCTCGGACCCGGGCGGAAATGCCGAACCGCTCCGACCGGCCGGTTCGAGGGTTCCTCCATGATGGGCATCGCCACAGAGTCTCGCGGGGTCTCGCCCGCCCCCGCCACCAGGGAACGACCGATATGACGACGACACGGCGAGTCACGGTTTTCGGCGGTTCCGGCTTCATCGGCCGGCATGTGGTGCGGCGCCTGGCGCAGCGGGGCGACATCGTCACCGTCGTCGCGCGCCACGCGGCTCCTTTTCTGCAGCCGATGGGCGATGTCGGCCAGATCACCCAACTGGCGGGCAATCTCGCCGATGCGGGCCTGCGGCAGAAGGCGATCGCCGGCGCCGATGCCGTGGTCAATCTCATCGGCATCCTGGCTGAAGCCGGCCGACAGCGATTCGACGCGATCCAGTACGAGGGCGCCGCCCGGATCGCCGCCGACGCTGCGGCCGCCGGTGCCGCCCGACTGGTTCATCTCTCGGCGATCGGTGCCGATCCGGCCTCGCCTTCGCGCTATGCGGCGAGCAAAGGGCGGGGCGAGCAGGCGGTGCGGGCCGATTTCCCGGCTGCGACCATCCTGCGCCCGTCGATCGTGTTCGGACCGGAGGACCAATTCTTCAACCGCTTCGCCCGGATGGCCTGCAGCCTGCACATGCTGCCGCTGATCGGCGGCGGAGCGACGCGGTACCAGCCGGTCTATGTCGGCGATGTCGCCGATGCGGTGCTGGGCGCTCTCGGGCGCGGGGACGCGCCGGGCCGGACCTATGAACTGGGCGGGCCGGAAATCAGGAGCTTCCGTCAATTGATGCTGCTGCTGGCGACGGAAATCGGCCGTCCGAAACTCCCGCTCGTCTCGCTGCCCTTCGCCGCTGCCCGGTTCATCGCCTGGTTCGCCGAACGGGCTCCGGGCGCACCTTTGACGCGCGACCAGGTGATCCTGCTTCGGCGCGACAATATCGTCGCCCCGAATGCGCCATCGCTCCACGATCTCGATATCAGGCCGACTCCGCTGGCCCGGATCCTGCCTCTCTATCTCGGCCGCTACCGGAGAGGCGGCTGGTTCGCCGCGCAGAACCCAGCCTGAGGGCGTGCCCGGCGCCGGACCGGCCTTATATCCGATCCGGCTTCAATATGGGAGGAGCGCCTATAAAATAGGCGTAGGCCGCTCAAAAAATGTCACGACTTGAAAGATTATAGATCCGTTTCGGATCTTTCCCTCATTTTCTTGTTGGCCCGCCGCGAGAGGTTTGCATAATGCAACCTGTGACGGATCGGTGAACCGCTCCGTCCGTTGCTGCGCGGAGTCGCCATGGGCCAGAAGCTGCTGAAGTTCGTCTCGCTCGAACAGGAAATGCCGGACAAGCGTTCCCCCGAGGATCGGCGGCATGATTTCGCCGAGATCTATGCCCGCTTCGATCCGACCGCGGCGCGGGCGCAGGCGTCACGCTGTTCGCAATGCGGCATTCCCTTCTGCCAGGTTCATTGTCCGCTCCACAACAACATTCCGGACTGGCTGATGCTGACCGCCGAGGGAAGGCTGGAAGAGGCTTACGAGCTGGCCGCCGCGACCAACAATTTCCCTGAGATCTGCGGGCGGATCTGCCCGCAGGATCGGCTGTGCGAAGGCAATTGCGTGATCGAAAAGGGGTTCAGCGCCGTCACGATCGGTTCGGTCGAGAAATACATCACCGACACCGCCTGGGATCGCGGCTGGGTCAAGCCCCCCACCCCGCCGCGAGAACGGGCGCAATCGGTCGCGATCATCGGCGCCGGACCGGGCGGCCTCGCTGCCGCCGAAGAGCTGCGCCGCAAGGGCTATCAGATCCATGTCTACGATCGCTACGACCGGGTCGGCGGGCTCCTCGTCTACGGCATCCCCAATTTCAAGCTCGACAAGCGGGTCGTCGCCCGCCGGCACGCTCTGCTCGAGGCCGGCGGCGTGATCTTTCACCCGAGTTTCGAGATCGGCCGCGATGCGAGTCTGGCCGAGATCCGGCGCGGCCACGACGCCGTCCTGATCGCGACCGGAGTCTATCGACCTCGCCTGCTCCAGGCTCCGGGCATCGGCCTCGGCAATATCGTGCAAGCGCTGGAGTACCTCACCGCCAGCAACCGCCGCGGTTTGGGGGACCAGGTGCCGGCAGGATTGCTCGATGCCGCCGGCAAGCATGTCGTGGTCATCGGCGGCGGCGATACGGCGATGGATTGCGTGCGCACGGCCATGCGTCAAGGCGCGCTCTCAGTCAAATGCCTCTATCGGCGCGACCGCAAGAACATGCCGGGCTCGCAGCGCGAAGTCTTTCATGCCGAAGAAGAAGGCGTCGAGTTCGTCTGGCTCGCGGCCCCACAGGGTTTCGCCGGCACCGACATTGTCGAGACCGTCCACGCCCACCGCATCCATCTCGGTACCGGCGACGGCTCCGGCCGCCAGGCCCCGCAGGTGGTCGAGAACAGCCAGTTCACGCTCGCCGCCGATCTGGTCGTTCTGGCGCTGGGGTTCGACCCCGAGGATGTTCCGGGGCTCTTCGGCGAACCCGAACTGGGCTTGAGCCGGTGGGGCACGATCGAGGCCGATCTCGACCGGCTCGAGACCAATCTCGACGGCGTCTTCGCCGCCGGCGACATCGTCCGCGGGGCGTCGCTGGTCGTCTGGGCCGTGCGCGACGGCCGGGTCGCCGCACGGTCGATCGCCCGCTATCTGGCTGCCCGCGCGCAGCCGGCTGCAGCTTAGGAGGCCGTCGCCATGTCCGAGATCCGTGAATCCGGTGAAGCGTTCCGGCGGAACTGGGAACGCAATGCCAGCCATCTCGAAGCATCGGGCCTCTACGACCCGGCCGAGGAGCACGATGCCTGCGGCGTCGGCCTGGTCGCTGCAATCGACGGCAAGCCGCGGCGCGCCGTGGTCGAGGCCGCGATCCAGGCGCTGAAATCGATCTGGCACCGCGGCGCCGTCGATGCCGACGGCAAGACCGGCGACGGCGCCGGCATCCATCTGGAGATCCCGTCGGCCTTCTTCCACGCCCATGTCGCCCGGAGCGGCGTGAACGAGGCGCGCGACACGCCGCTCGGCGTCGGCATGGTGTTTCTGCCGCGCACCGATCTCGATGGCCAGGAGCGCTGCCGCGCGATCGTCGAGACCGAGATCCTGGGTTTCGGCTACGCCGTCCATGGCTGGCGCCAGGTGCCGGTGAACATCGATGTGATCGGCGAGAAGGCCAACGCCACCCGGCCCGAAATCGAGCAGATCATCGTCGCCAATCCGCGCGCCGTGGCGCCCGAGCAGTTCGAACGCGACCTCTATGTCTTGCGCCGGCGGATCGAAAAGCGGGTGATCGCCGATCAGATCGCCGGATTCTATATCTGCTCGCTCTCCTCGCGCTCGATCATCTACAAGGGCATGTTCCTGGCCGAGCAGGTGACGTCGTTCTATCCCGATCTGCTCGACCCGCGCTTCGTCTCCAGCTTCGCGATCTACCACCAACGCTATTCGACCAACACGTTTCCGACTTGGCCGTTGGCGCAGCCCTTCCGGATTCTCGCTCACAACGGCGAGATCAACACGCTGCGCGGCAACCTCAACTGGATGAAGAGCCACGAAACTCGAATGGCCCACCCGGCCTTCGCCGGGCATCTCGAGGATCTGAAGCCGGTGGTCCAGGCCGGCGGGTCGGACTCGGCGGCACTCGACAGCGTGTTCGAGGTGCTGGCCCGGGCCGGCCGGCCGCTGCCCATGGTCAAGGCGCTGATGGTGCCCGAAGTCTGGTCCGAGCGCGAGACCATGCCCAAGCGGCTGCGCGATCTCTATTCCTATTGCAATTCGGTGATGGAGCCCTGGGACGGGCCGGCGGCGCTCGCCATGACCGATGGCAACTGGGTGCTGGCCGGGCTCGACCGCAACGGCCTTCGGCCGATGCGCTATTCGATCACCGCAGACGGTCTCCTGATCGTCGGATCCGAGACCGGCATGGTCAAGCTCAACGAATCCCAGATCGTCGAGAAGGGCCGGCTGGGCCCCGGGGAGATGTTGGGTGTCAATCTGGCCGAAGGCCGGCTCTATCATCACGGCGAGCTGACCGAGTTGATCGCCGGCAGCGAGCCGTTCGGCGAATGGGTCGAGAACATCACCCGCCTGGACGAATTGCCGATCGATCCGGTGCCCGACGCGCCGGAATTCGAGCGCGAGGCCCTGCGCCGGCATCAGGTCGCCATGGGCTGGAACCACGAGGATCTGGAGCTGATCCTGCAGCCGATGGCGGAGGACGCCAAGGAGGCGATCGGCTCGATGGGCGACGATACGCCGCTCGCCGTGCTCAGCGACCAGTATCGCGGCCTGCACCATTTCTTCCGGCAGAATTTCAGCCAGGTCACCAACCCGCCGATCGACTCGTTGCGCGAACGGCGGGTGATGACGCTGATCACGCGATTCGGCAATCTGAACAACATCCTCGACGAGGATGCGAGCCAGTGCCAGACGCTGCAGCTCCCCTCGCCGATCCTGAGCAACGGCGAATTCGCCGCGATCTGCGGGCATTTGCACGACATGACGGTCGAGCTCGACTGCAGCTTCGACCTCGCGGAAGGCAGCCTGCGCGACGCGATCCAGCGGATTCAGCGGGAAGCGGCCGACGCTGTGCGCGAGGGCCGGACCCATGTCGTGCTGAGCGACAGGGGCGTTGGACCGGACCGCGCCTCGGCACCCATGATCCTGGCGGCCGGGGCCGTGCACAGCCATCTGGTGCGCCAGCAGCTGCGCACCTTCACGTCGCTGTCGGTGCGCACGGCCGAATGCCTCGACGTGCATTACGCCGCGGTGCTGATCGGCGTCGGTGCAACTTGCGTCAACCCCTATCTGGCCGAGGCGGCGATCCTCGACCGGCATCGGCGCGGGCTGCTTCCCGGCCTCGCCGCGGCCGAGGCGGTCGCCAACTATCGGAAGGCGATGAATGACGGGCTGCTGAAGATCATGGCGAAGATGGGCATCGCCGTGGTCTCGTCCTATCGTGGCGCCTATAATTTCGAGGCGGTCGGGCTGTCGCGCTCGCTGGTCGCGGAATTCTTCCCGGGCATGACCTCGAAGATCTCCGGCATCGGGCTGCAGGGCATCGAGCTTCGCATCCGCGAGGCGCACGAGCGCGCTTTCGCCGAAGATGTCATTGCCTTGCCGATCGGCGGCTTCTACCGCTACCGGCGCGGCGGCGAGAAGCACGCCTTCGAGGCCGGCCTCGTCCATCTCCTGCAAGAAGCGGTCGGCCGGGATTCCTACGCCACCTTCAAGCGCTATTCCGAGGCGGTGCGCAAACAGCCGCCGCTCAATCTACGTGACTTGCTCGATTTCACCGACAAGCAGCCGGCGGTCTCGGTCGACGAAGTCGAATCCATCACCGAATTGCGCAAGCGCCTGGTCGCCCCCGGGATTTCCCTGGGCGCCCTCGGGCCGGAAGCGCACGAGACGCTGTCGATCGCGATGAACCGGATCGGCGCCAAATCCGACAGCGGCGAAGGCGGCGAGGATCCGGCCCGCTCCCGCCCACGCAAGAACGGCGACAATGCCGCCTCGGCGATCAAGCAGGTGGCCTCCGGCCGGTTCGGCGTCACCGCGGAATATCTCAACAATTGCCGCGAGCTCGAGATCAAGGTCGCCCAGGGTGCCAAACCCGGCGAAGGCGGCCAGCTGCCCGGGTTCAAGGTCGATGCCCTCATCGCCCGGCTCCGCCATGCGACCCCAGGCGTCTCGCTGGTGTCGCCGCCGCCCCATCACGACATCTATTCGATCGAGGATCTGGCTCAGCTCATCTACGATCTGAAGCAGATCAATCCGGAAGCCCGAGTCTGCGTCAAGCTGGTCGCGCGCTCGGGCATCGGCACCGTCGCCGCCGGCGTGGCCAAGGCCAGGGCCGATGTGATCCTGATCTCGGGCCATAGCGGCGGGACCGGCGCCTCGCCCCAATCCTCGATCAAATATGCCGGCATTCCCTGGGAAATGGGGCTAGCGGAGGTCCATCAGGTGCTGGTGCTGAACCGGCTGCGCCACCGGGTCAAGCTCAGGACCGACGGCGGCATCAAGACCGGGCGCGACGTGGTCATCGCCGCGATTCTGGGGGCCGAGGAGTTCGGCCTCGGCACGGCCTCGCTGGTCGCGATGGGCTGCATTCTGGTCAGGCAGTGCCATTCCAACACTTGTCCGGTCGGGATATGCACGCAGGATCAGGCGCTTCGGTCCAAGTTCGAAGGCACGCCGGAGAAAGTCGTCAATCTCTTCAGTTTCGTCGCCGAAGAAGTGCGTGAGATCCTGGCGGCGCTGGGTGCCCGGACGCTCAACGAGATCATCGGCCGGACCGATCTCCTGGCCCAGGTCAATCGCGGCTGGGCCCATCTCGACGATCTCGATCTCAACCCGATCCTGGCCCAGGCCGATCCGGGCGAGTATCCGCGCTATTGTACGCTGGTCGGCCGGAACGAGGTGCCCGATGCGCTCGACGGCCGGATGATCAAGGACGCCGCCGCCTTGTTCGAGCTCGGCGAAAAGATGCAATTGACCTATAATATCCGCAACACCGACCGGGCCATCGGCACCCGCCTGTCCTCGATGATCACCCGGAAATTCGGCGGCGAGGGTCTGCAGCCCGGCCATGTCACGGTCCGGCTCAGAGGCTCGGCCGGCCAGAGCCTGGGTGCCTTCGCCGTCCAGGGGCTGAAGCTCGAAGTCTTCGGCGATGCCAACGACTATGTCGGCAAGGGCTTGTCGGGCGGCACCATCGTGGTCCGCTCGATGACGGCGAGCCCGCTCGCCAGCCATCGCAACACCATCATCGGCAACACCGTGCTCTACGGGGCGACGGCGGGCCGGCTGTTCGCCGCGGGCCAGGCGGGCGAGCGCTTCGCCGTGCGCAATTCCGGAGCCGAAGTCGTGGTCGAAGGCTGCGGGTCGAACGGCTGCGAATACATGACCGGCGGCACCGCCGTGATCCTGGGCCCGATCGGCGAGAATTTCGGCGCCGGCATGACCGGCGGCATGGCGTTCATCTACGATCCCGAGCGCCGATTCCCGGCCCGGGCCAATCCGGAGAGCATCACCTGGCAGCGCCTGGCGACCGCCCATTGGGAGGGCGTGCTGCGCGCACTGGTCGAGACCCATGCCGAAGAGACCCAATCGCATTTCGCGCTCGAACTCTTGAACGACTGGGCGCGGGAGAGCAGCCATTTCTGGCATGTCGTACCCAAGGAAATGCTCGGACGGCTGGCCCATCCGCTGAGCGTGGCGGCGGCGGAGTAGGGGGCGGATCGGCGAGCCCCTGTGATTCCAGCCGGCCTACGGCTCTCGGATGACGACCGCCGTCCGTCCCGCTCGCGCATGTGCGACCAGGCGGTCGGCGATTTGCCGAAACAGCCCGGGCGGCAGCATGCCATATTCGAACCGATCGCCGCTTTCGCGTGCGACCGGCCGCAAATCGGGATCCGGTCCCAAGAAGCGGTTGACCTCTTCGATGACGACCCAGGAGCGGTCGGCATCGAGGCCGAGACGGGTTTTCGTAATCGCCGGAATTTCCGCACAGGCCGCCGCAGCTTGCGGCGTGTGGGTGATCGGCGCCACGGTTACAACAACTCCCTGGGCTACCGCACTGGCCGAGAGAACGATGACACAGGGGCGATCCTTGGTGCCCTCGATCCGACCCCTTCGGCGCTCGGCCAGCCAGAGGTAAGAATAGCCGATGACCAAGCCCGGTCGCGGGATCGGCAGCGGCAATTACGGTTCCAATTCGACGTCCAGATGGCCGAATTCGGCCGGCACCTCTGCAGCGGCGATCGCGTCGAGTTCCGCCTCGCCGAGTTCGTGGACAGCCAGGACCTCGCGGTCCCGCAGCTTGAGCCGACGATACTCGTCGACTGAAAGCAGCACAGTCTTCTCCCGACCGTTGCGCGTGACGAAGACGGGTTCGATCAGCGCCCGGTCTTGGTAGGCGCCGATGCTGCGCTGGAACTCGGACGCTGGAACGATCATCGCAAGCCTCGGCTTTCGAATCATGGATGATCATTGAAAGCGCATAATATCCAGGATCTGATCCTATTGTCCGGAAAAGGGCAAGGATCCGCCTTCCGGCGAGTTCCAATCCTTGCCCCCAACGCTGCCTGCCCGTACAAATCCCCCGTGCGCACACCCGACCAAACCGGCCCGATCGAACTCGTCCTGCCCGATCCCGCGGCCACCGATCGGCTCGGCCGGCGGCTCGCCGCGGTTGCCCGCCCGCGTGACCTGATCGCGCTCGGGGGCACGCTCGGCATGGGCAAGACCGCGTTCGCCCGCGCCTTCATCCGCCGCCTCGGCCATCCGGAGGAAGAAGTGCCGAGCCCGACCTTCACCCTCGTCCAAGGCTACGATACCGGCGCCGGCACGATCTGGCATTTCGATCTCTATCGCCTCGGCCGGCCGGACGATGTCTGGGAGCTGGGCTTCGAGGATGCGCTCGCCGACGGCATCCTCTTGATCGAATGGCCGGAACGGCTGGGTCCGTTCCTGCCCGCGCGGCGGCTCGATCTCACGCTCGCGGCCGGTGCCACGCCCGAGTCCCGGCATGCGCGGCTCGAAGCCTGCGGCGGATCGGACCTGCTCGACCGGCTGGCGGCGCAGGCGTGAGCGTCCGCGAGCATGTCCGGGCAGCGTTCCTGGCGGCGGCCGGCTGGGGCGGGGTACCGCTCAAACCCTTGCCGGGCGATGCCTCGGCCCGGCGCTATTTCCGGTTGGCCGATTACGGAAGGCGGGCGATGCTGATGGATGCCCCGCCGCCCGAGGCCGTCGGCCGGTTCGCCCGGATCGCGCATCTGCTCCAGGGGCTCGGATATTCGGCACCGCGGATCCTGGCTGCGGATGAATCGGCGGGGTTCCTGCTGTTGGAAGACTTCGGCGACCGGACCTATACGCGGGTCATCGCAGCCGGCGGCGATGAAATGCGCCTCTACGGCCTCGCCGCCGATCTGTTGGCGGACCTGCATGAACGCTTCGATCCGGGCGGGCCCCATGATGTGCCGCTCTATTCGGACGAGATGTTTCTCGAGGAGGCCGGGCGCTTCGTGCTCTGGTTCCTGCCGGCGGCAACCGGCCGGCCCGTGCCGGAAGAAGTCGCGGCCGAGTACGAGTCGATCTGGCGGCGGCTGCTGCCGCTGGCCCGGGCCGTGCCGTCGAGCCTGGTCCTGCTCGATTTTCATATCGACAATCTGATGTTGCTCGAAGGGCGCGAAGGGCTGCAGGCTTGCGGCCTGCTCGATTTCCAGGACGCGCGGATCGGGCCGATCGCCTATGATCTGGTCTCGCTGATCGAAGATGCGCGCCGCGATGTCGGCGCCGATCTGCAGGCGGCGGTCCGCCGGCGCTATCTGGCGCGGCGGCGGGTCGAGCCGGCTGCGTTCGACCTGGCGCTCGCAATACTCGGGGCCCAGCGTCACGCCAAGGTCATCGGGCTCTTTTGCCGGCTGGCACTCCGCGACGGCAAGCCCGCTTATCTGCGCCACTTGCCGCGGCTGTGGCGCCTGTTGGAAACGAGCCTCGCCCATCCGGCACTGGGCGACATGGAGGCCTGGATGAATCGCCATGTTCCGATCTCGCTGCGGCGGGTTCCGCCCGGGCTCGGGACCGCATGACGAGACCGCGGAGCGCCATGGTCCTGGCCGCCGGGCGCGGCGAGCGGCTGCGGCCGATCACCGATACTCTGCCCAAGCCTCTGGTGCGGATCGGCGGGCGGGCGCTGCTCGATCACGCCATCGACCGGCTGGAGGCAGCCGGGGTCGAGCGCGTCGTCGTCAACACCCATTATCTGGCCGATCTCATCGCACTCCATCTCGAGGCGCGGAAATCGCCGGAAATAATCCTCTCGCCCGAGATCGAGGCGCTCGACACCGGCGGCGGCGTTCGCAACGCTCTGGCTGTGCTGGGGGACGAGCCGTTCTTCGTGGTCAATGGCGACAGTCTCTGGCGCGACGGCAAGGTTCCGGCCCTCGGTCGTCTCGCCGCGGCCTGGGATCGGGAGCGGCACGACGCGCTGCTGCTGCTGCAGCGGACGGCGACTGCCGTCGGCTATGACGGCGCCGCCGGGGATTACGCGCTCGACCAGCTCGGCCGGGCGCGTCGGCGGGTTCCGCCCGAGGTGACGCCGTTTCTGTTCGCGGGAGTCCAGCTGCTGGCCCCGGAGCTGTTCGAGGGCACGCCCGCATCCAAATTTTCCCTCAATCGCCTCTACGACAAGGCCGAGGCCGCTTCCCGGCTGGGCGCGCTGGTCCATGACGGCGAGTGGTACCATGTCGGCACGCCCGACAATCTGCGCGCCGTCGAAGAGCGGCTGCGCCGCCGCGGCGTCGAGCGCTGACATGGCGGCGCCGTCGGTCTGGACCATCCCGGCCGCCTCGCCCTTCCTCGACACGCTGGTCGAGGGCATTTATGCGCGGCTGGGACGCGACCCGCTGGCGCTGGCGGGGATCACGCTGCTGCTGCCGTCGCGGCGCGCCTGCCGGGCGGCCCGCGACGCGTTCCTGCGGACGGCTGCGGCCGCACCGATGCTGCTGCCGCGGATGGCGGCGCTGGGCGACATCGAGGCCGAGGAGCTCGAATTGCAGGCGCCGCTCGATCTGCCGCCGGCGCTCCCGCCCCTGCGGCGGCAGGTGCTGCTGGCTCGGCTCGTCGATCGATGGGGCAAAGGCCGGATACTCCCGGCTCAGGCCGTGGCACTCGCCGGCGAACTCGGCAGGCTGCTCGACCAGGCTCATGCCGACGGCGTGAGTTTCGGGCAGCTGGAGCGGCTGGTTCCGGCGGAACTGGCGGAACATTGGCAGATCACCGTCGATTTCCTGCGCATCGTGACCGAGCATTGGCCGGTTCTGCTCGAGGCCGAGGGGGCCGTCGATGCCGCGGATCGGCGCAACCGGGTGATCACAGCACAGATCGAGGCTTGGCGGGCAACGCCGCCCGGTGTGGTCATCGCCGCCGGTTTCGCCGGCACCGGTCCGGAGGCGGCTCGGCTGCTGACGCTGGTGGCGATGCTACCGCAAGGCTATGTCGTGCTGCCGGGCGTCGATACCGGCGCCGACGACGAACTCTGGGACGAGATACGCGCCGACCCGACGCATCCGCAGCACGGGCTGGCCGAGTTGCTCGTCCGGATCGGGGCGTCGCGGGACGCGCTGCTGCCCTGGACCGAGGCGAAGACCGGCCGCGCCGCGCTGGTGCGCGAGATGATGCGGCCGGCGGCGGTCAGCCATCGCTGGCGTGAGATGCCGGCGCTGCCGGAAGCCTCGGTCGACGGCCTCTGGCGGCTCGACCTGCCGGGCCAGCAGGAAGAGGCGGTGGCGGTGGCGTTGCTGCTGCGCCAGGTGCTGGAGACGCCGGCGGCGACCGCGATGCTGGTCACGCCCGATCGCGGCCTCGCCCGGCGGGTAGCAGCCGAGCTGCAGCGCTGGAAGATCGAGATCGACGATTCGGCGGGCATCTCGCTGAACCAGACGCCGCCCGGGACATTGTTGCGCCTCCTCGCCGAGGCGGCGGCGGAGCAGCTGGCGCCGGTGCCGCTGCTGGCCCTGCTGAAACACCCGTTGGCCGATCCGGGCTTGCGCGAGCGGATCCGGCGCCTGGAGCGACTGGTGCTGCGCGGACCGCGTCCGGCGCCGGGGCTGGCGGGGTTGCGCGCAGCGGCACCCGGGCACCCGGACTTGATCGACCGGCTGGAGACGTTGTTGGGCCCTTTCCTGGCGCTGGTCGAAGCCCCCGAGATCGAGCTCGCCGAGGCGCTCGACGCGCATATCCGCGCCGCCGAGGCGCTCGCCGGGGCCGAGCGCCTATGGGCCAAGGAGGCGGGTGAGAGCCTAGCCGATTTCGCCGCCGAATTGGCGCTGGCCGTCCGTGATTTCCCGCCGATCCGGGGCGCCGATTACCCGGTATTGTTCGAAGCGCTGCTCGCCGGCCGGGTCGTCCGCCCGCGTTTCGGGCTGCATCCGCGGCTGCAGATCCTCGGCACGCTGGAAGCGCGGCTGCTCCAGGCCGATCTGATCGTGCTCGGCGGGCTCAACGAGGGCAGCTGGCCGGGCGAAACGCCGCACGACCCGTGGCTGTCGCGGCCGATGCGTCGAGATTTCGGGCTGAAGCCGGCCGAGGCCCAGATCGGGCTCGCAGCGCATGATTTCACCCTGGGGATCCACGGGCCCCGAGTCGTGCTGACCCGGGCGGTCCGGGCCGAGGGTGCGCCGACCGTGCCGTCGCGCTGGCTGCTCCGGCTCGAAACCGTGCTGCAGGCGGCCCGGCTGGAGCTTTCGCCGCATCCGATCGGTGGCATTTTCCGGCTGCTCGGCCGGCCGCGTCCGGACGAGATTCGCCCGGCCGCACCCCCGGCGCCGCGCCCGCCGGTGGCCCTGCGGCCCCGCACATTGCCGGTCACGGCGATCGAAACCTGGATGCGCGATCCCTATGCTCTCTATGCCCAGTATATTCTGCGGCTGGAGCCGCTGGAGCCGATCGATGCCGATCCGGGGGTGGCCGAACGCGGGGTCTTCATCCACCGGGCGCTCGATCGCTTCGTCGCCGGCGATCCCGCCGACCCGGCCGCCGATCCGGTCGCAACCCTGCTCGATATCGGCCGGACGGCGTTCGGGCCGGCGCTGGCGCGGCCCGGCGTCTGGGCCTTCTGGTGGCCGCCGTTCGAGCGGATTGCGCGCTGGTTCGTCGAGATCGAGGCCGACCGGCGGGCCCTCATCGAGCGCAGCTGGACCGAGTGCCGAGGCAAACTCCTGCTCCCCGGCCCGGCCGGGCCGTTCGAACTCACCGCCGAGGCCGATCGCATCGATCGCTTCGAAGAGGCCGGGCTGGCGCTGATCGACTACAAGACGGGCCGCGTGCCGTTGAAAGAGGAAGTGGCGCTGGGGTTCGCCCCGCAGCTGCCGCTGGAAGCGGCGATCGCGGCCGCGGGCGGTTTCGCCGAGGTGCCGGCGGCCCCGGTCATCGCCCTCAATTTCTGGCATCTCACCGGCGGCGACCCGGCCGGCGAGATCATCGCCGCCGGTGACGACCCGGCGGCTCGAGCCGAAGCGGCGCTGGCCGGCCTCATCCGCCTGATCGCCCGCTTCGACGATCCCGCCACCCCCTATCTCGCCCGCCCCCAGCCTGGCCGCGCGCCGCGCCATAGTCCTTACGGTCATCTGGCGCGGCTGCAGGAATGGGGTACGGAGAGCGAGACGTGAGCGCGCTCGACCCGACGGCACCGCAACGCCGGGCCGCCGAGAGCGAAGCGTCGATCTGGGTCGCGGCGTCGGCCGGGACCGGCAAGACCAAGGTGCTGACCGACCGGGTGTTGAACCTCCTGCTCGCCGGAACCGAGCCGGGGAAGATTCTCTGCTTGACCTTCACCAAGGCAGGCGCAGCCGAGATGGCGAACCGGCTGAACACGCGGCTGGCGCAATGGGCCATCCTGCCCGACACGAAATTGCGCGATGAGATCGCCGAGATCACCGGCAGGTTTCCCGGTCCGGACGACTATGCGCGGGCGACCCGCCTCTTCGCCCGCGTCCTCGACACGCCGGGCGGCATGCGGATTCTGACGCTCCACGCCTTCTGCCAATCGGTGCTCCGCCGCTTTCCGCTCGAAGCCGACATTCCGCCGCATTTCGAGGTGATGGACGAGCGGAGCGCCGCCGAATTGCGGCAGGAGGTACAGAACCAGATCCTCGAACGCGCGCGAGGCGATCCGGCGGGAGCCTTGGCCGGGGCGCTGGCCGAGATCCTGGCGCATGTCCGGGAACAGGGCTTCGGCGAGCTGATGGCGGCGCTGACCGGGGAACGGGGGCGACTGGCACGGCTGTTCGAGGCGGCGGGCGGGCTCGAGACCCATCTGGCGCAGGCGGGCCGCCTGCTCGGCCTGGGGCCGGGCGAGAACCGGGCCGCTGCCCTCGCCCGGTTTTCGGCCGAGGCGAATTTCGCCGGCCCGGCCTTGCGCCGGGTGGCCGGTTTGCTCGCGGCATCGAAAGCCGTGACCGATCGCGGCCGCGGCACCGGCCTGGCGGCGTGGCTCGCAGCCCCGCCGGAAACGCGGGCCGAACGCTGGGAGGTCTATCGCAACCTGTTCCTCACGCAGAAACTGGCGCCGCGGGTCAGCCTCGCGACCAAAGCCGTGCTCGCCGCCGGTACGTGGGTCGAGACCGGCCTCGCCGAGGAGCAGGCGCGGGTGGCGGCACTGCAACAGCGGCTGGCCGCCCTCGTCACCCGCGACGCCAGTGCGGCGCTGGCCCGGCTCGGCCATGAATTTCTCGAACTCTACGGCGCCGCCAAGCGCCAGCGTGCGCTTCTCGATTACGACGATCTGATCCTGGTCACGCGCGCGCTGCTCGACCGGCCGGGCGTCGCACCCTGGGTCCTGTTCAAGCTCGATGGCGGGATCGACCATCTTCTGATCGACGAGGCCCAGGACACCAATCCCGAGCAATGGCAGGTAGTGGCCGCCCTCACTCAGGATTTTTTCACCGGCCTCGGCGCACGCGAGGGACCTCGTACGGTCTTCGCGGTAGGTGATGTCAAGCAATCGATCTTCAGTTTCCAGCGCGCCGATCCGGAAGCGTTCCTGGCGATGCAACGCCATTTCGCGGCACGGGTCCGGGCGGCCGAGCAGAAATGGGACAACGTACCGTTGGAGATCTCGTTCCGCTCGACGGAAGCCGTACTCGACATCGTCGATGCAATTTTCGCCAAGGAAGCGGCGCGCGACGGGGTGGCGCTGGACGGGACCGAGATCCGCCACCGGCCCTGGCGCGAAGGCCAAGCCGGGCGGGTCGAACTCTGGCCGATGGTCCAGGCCGATCCGCCCGCGGAAACTGCGCCTTGGACCCTGCCGGTCGAACAGCGCAGCGAAGAGGCGCCGCGCGCGCGTCTCGCCCAGATGATCGCGCGCACCGTGGCCGATTGGATCGACTCGGGCGCCAGGCTCGAATCACGCGATCGGCCGATCCGGGCCGGCGACGTGCTCGTGCTCGTGCGCCGGCGCGGCGGCTTCGTCGCGGAACTGCTTCGAGAGTTGAAACGCTTGCATGTTCCGGTCGCGGGTGCCGATCGGATGGTTCTGACCGCTCAGTTGGCGGTGATGGATCTGATGGCGCTGGGCCGGTTCCTGCTCCTGCCCGAAGACGATCTCAATCTCGCCACGGTGCTGAAGGGGCCGCTCATCGGCCTCGACGAGGATCAGCTCTTCGCCCTGGCCGTGGGCCGCACCGGGAGCCTGTGGCGGCGTCTGCAGGAATACCCCGCCCCTTGGGCCGAAGCCGCGCGCGGGGAACTGGGATCCCTCTTGGCGCGCGCCGATTTCGTTCCCCCGCACGAGCTCTACGCCGAACTGCTCGGAGCCCGCGGCGGGCGCCGGCGCCTGCTCGCCCGGCTGGGATTCGAGGCCGAAGACGCGATCGACGAATTCATCGGCCAGAGTCTCGCCTATGAGCGCGCCCACGTTCCGTCGCTGCAGGGTTTTCTCCATTGGCTCGACAGCGGCGAGGCGGAGATCAAGCGCGATCTCGACGCCGGCGGCGGGCGCGACCAGTTGCGGATCATGACCGTGCACGGCGCCAAGGGGCTGCAGGCGCCGATCGTGTTCCTGCCCGATACCGTCGCGGTGCCGACCCGCCTGCCGCCGCTGGTCTGGGCGGAAGACGGGGCGGCCCTGCTCTGGGCACCGGGCGAGGGGGCGGGCGAGCCGATCGCGGCGGCGGCACGGGCCGCTTCGTTGCGCAAGCGCGACCAGGAATATCGCCGCCTGCTCTATGTGGCGCTGACTCGCGCCGAGGATCGGCTCTATGTCTGCGGCTGGAAGACCAAGGCGAGCCAGGCTGAGAATTCCTGGTACGCCCTGATCGAGGCCGGCATGGCCGAGCGGGCGGAGCGGGAGGCGATCATTCTGCCCCTGGGCTGCCCCGGCTTCGTCGAACCCGGCTGGATCCACGAGACGCGGCAGAGCGCAGAGGCCAAACCCGATCTGCAAGGGCGGGAAGCTCTCCTCGATGCGGCCGCCTTGCCGCGCTGGGCCCTGGAACCGGCCCCGAGCGAGCCGGCCCCGCCGCGCCTGCTGGTCGCCTCCCGTCCGGGCGAGCCCGACCCGCCGGTGCGCTCGCCCTTGGGGGGCGACGAGGATCGGCACCGGTTCCAACGCGGCACGCTGATCCATCGCCTGCTCCAGAGCCTGCCCGACTTGGCCCCGGCGGCGGCCGAAGCGGCGGCGCGCCGCTACCTCGCCGGCAAGGCGCACGGACTCGATCCGGAAGAACAGGACCAGATCGCCCGGGAGACGATGGCGGTGCTGCGCCACCCGGACTTTGCGCCCCTCTTCGGCCCGGGCTCGCGCGCCGAGGTGCCGGTGGTCGGGCTGATCGACGGCAAGGCGCTCAGCGGCCGGATCGACCGGCTGGTGGTCACCGCCGACGAAGTGATGATCATCGACTACAAGACGAACCGCCCGCCACCGGCGACACCGGCCGAGGTAGCGCCGGTCTATCTGGCACAGCTGGGCGCCTATCGGGCGGCGCTGGAGCGGATCTATCCCGAAAAGCGGGTGCGGACCGTCTTGCTGTGGACCGATGGGCCGCGGCTGATGGAGGTGTGACCGGCGCGTTCGGGCGGGACGAATTGGAGGAGGGGTTCAGCCCTCTTCGAGCAGGACCCGCCGATAGGCCGGGCGCACCGGGCGGGCATTGTCGCGATACCAGCGGGCGAAGCGGGCGACCTGCGCTTCGGACGCCGGGATCGGCTGGCTGAAGACGTTCCAATTGACGGTCTCGGCGCAGCCGGGCGTCGTCAGCGAACCCGCATAGCGGAACCGGTGCCGGCCACCCGGAAGAAGCCGGTTTGGATCGATCGCGATCGGCTTGCCCGGTTCGCCCGGCTTGTCGGGCGTGGCATCCCAGATCGTCTGCAGAACCGGGTTCTCGGTCGTGCCCGCCTCCTGGATGAACACGCCCAGAACGATGGCCGAGCCCAGCTTCGTATTGGTGTGGACGAAATGGGCTTCCATCGCGAACGGCCTGCCGCCGATCTCGTGCTCGCTCGGGCGGTGAAAATGAAACTCGACGAGGTCGAACTTCGCCCCGCCGGCCTCGGCCACCGTGCTGCCCGCCGGGACCGGGACCTTGATGGTGTGGCCATTGTTCTCGACGATCGATCGGAACGCCTGCCATTCGATGTCGAGTTTCGGCGGCGTGCCGGCAATGGCACCGGCGAGATCGATCGGCGATTGCTGGGACCCGGTACTGCAGGCCGTGAAGGACGGCGACAACTCGCCCCAATGCGCCGGCCCCGTGTCGCCGGTGTAGCCCCACTCCGGACCGGGACCGGCATATTCATCGAACGGCGCTTCGCGCGCCAGGCAGATTGGACAGAGGGCCGCCGAAAGGAGGCCGGTCAGGACGGAACGGCGATGGGGTTTCATGATCCGACTCCCTCGGCGGGGAGGGTTCCCGCCGCACCGCGAGCATAAACCAATTGGATAGGGCGCGTCATTCGGGCCTTCGCGAGTCGAGAGTGCCGCGTGCCGGGCACGAGCTCTCGACGCGGGCGGGGCCAGGACGGATTCCGGCAAATGGTCCCCTTCACGCTCGGCTCGTGCTATGGTCGGGCATACCCGGTGGCGCGCCCAGCCGATGCCGAGCGCGCCCGATATCGTTCTCGTGCCGGAGGGCCGTTCATGCTCGTCCTCGACGCCTGCGCTCGGCGGAGCGTGCGGAGCACCCGCCTGCTCCAGTTGGGCTGGGCGATCGTCTGGAGTGCTGCGGGGCTCGGGCTCGCTGCGGCCGCACCGGTGGCCACGCCGCCCGATAACGGTTCCGGCGGGCAGGCGGGCCCGCCCCTCGTCGGCGCGGCCGATCGGCCCTCCACCGCCGGGACGCCGAAACGCGAATGGCATCGCCGCTTGACGGGCATCGTCGTCACCCCGGCGGTGCACGCCGCCCTGTTCGCCTCGGCGGGCGGGACCAGGGCGGTCAGGGAGGGCGAGCAGATCGACGGCTGGACGGTGACGGCCATCGCTGCCGACAGCGTGACTCTCGCGGCGGAAGGAGAGACCAAGATCCTCAGGCCGGAGGCGCTGGCGCCCGACCCCGCCAGTGAGGCGCCATCCCCCCGGCCCGAGCCTCGAGGTCAGTGGGCTCGTTCAGTTGCAGCGGCCCTGCAGGCGCAAGAGCAGGACCAGGCGGCGGCGGAAACCGCCCTGATCGAAGCCACCAGGCAGATGAGCGGGCCGTGATCGGGGCGCGGGCCTGATCTGGTGTCATTTCATCCGAAAGGACGGAAGGGGTGACACGGATTTGTCGCCAACTGCGTGCTAAAACCGCCGCCGACTGGCAAAATTGCCGCACTACGAGAGAGAGCTATCGCCATGGCGAAAGAACCGCCGAAAAATTCTGACGACAGCCAAACGGGTCCGTCACGCCGTTCCGTCATCAAGGGTGTGGCCGGAATGGCCGGAGCGGGCGCCATCGCCTCTTCCTTGCGGCCGCCTTTCGCCCAGGCGGCCCGGTTCTTCCTGCCGCCGCCGGAATTGTCGAACATCGACCACATCGTCGTCCTGATGATGGAGAACCGGTCCTTCGACCATGTTTTGGGCTGGGTTCCCGGTGCCGACGGCGTCCAGGCCGGCCGGACCTTCACCGATACCAGCGGGCAGAGCCACGAGAGCTTCCAGCTGACGCTGTTCCAGAACTGCGCCTCGGCGGATCCCGACCACAGCTTCGGCGGCGGCCGGACCGAGCGGGCGGGTGGTGCCATGAACGGCTTCCTCAAGACGGCCAATGTCGGCGACCGGTTCCCGATCGGCTACTATATGGGAGATCAAGTTCCGTTCTTCGCCGCGGCGGCGCAGAACTGGACGATCTGCGATCGCTATTTCTGTTCGATTCTCGGCCCGACCTGGCCGAACCGGTTCTATATGCATAGCGGTCAGACCGATCGATTGACGACCGGCGGCCCGACCATCGACACCAAGAGCCTGATCTCGATCCTGCCGACGATTTGGGATTCGGCGGCGGCAGCAGGGGTGAGTGCCCGGTACTATTACGGCGATGCCGCCTACACGGCACTCTGGGGCAGCAAATACAACGATATTTCCTTCCTCTTTCCCCAGTTCCTGGCCGATGCCGCGGCCGGCGCCCTGCCATCGATCAGCTATATCGATCCGCACTTCCTCGGCGAAGCGCAAGGCACCTCCAACGACGACCATCCGCTGGCGGATATCCGCAACGGCCAGGTCCTGATGAACACGGTCTACGAGGCGCTGACGAGCAGCCCGAACTGGCCGAATACTCTGCTCATCGTCAATTACGACGAGTGGGGCGGGTTCGCCGATCATGTCGATCCGCCGATGGCCCCGGTCTCGGCCCATGAGGTTCTGGTCGGCAATGTCGACGCCATCCACGCCGACGGCAGTGCCTCCGCTTTCCTGGGCTTCCGCGTCCCCTGCATCCTGATCGGACCGCGGGCCAGCCGCGGCGTGGTGGTGCACGAGCAATATGATGCGAATGCGATCCTGAACATGATCACCTGGCGGTTCGGCCTACCCGGGATCGGCATTCGGGCGACCACGTCGGGCAACATCGCGACGGCGCTCGATTTCTTCGGGCCGCCGGATTTGTCGCTGCCGCCACCGGTGCCGCTGGTCAACCAAGTCTACGGGTCGGCCTGTGCGGCCAATCCCCTGGCCGATCTGGATCCGGTCGGCGAGAGCTTCGCTCAGCATTATGCCGATCTGGAAAAGGTCAAGTCTCTGATGGTCGAACACAAGTTCAAGATGGCCTGACGACGGACGAGACGGGCCGATTCGGCCCGTCTCGCCACCCCGACCGGTCGTCGATGGCGCGCTGATCTGTTTGGATCGGCTGAAGCGCGTCACCCTTCGGGCGACGGTCTTCTCAATGCGAGATCATCCACGGCCGCTTCTGCGGAAAGCTCTTCGCCGCCGGCGCCGCGGCGGCCGGAGATGCGCGTCGGCCGCCATGGACGGCACAGCCGCAATTGGCACCGTGGCCGCCCGAACGGGCGGGCGCGTGAGCGCTCTGCTCGTTCTTGCCGTGGGCTCTCCGCCGGGCCGGATCCATGCCGCCGATATTCGGCGCCGAGAGCAGCACGCGCGGCGCCGCGGCGCCGCAATCCGGGCAGACGCTCGGGTCCAGATATTCGGCCATCGGGCGCAATGCGGTGAAGGTCCCGCATTGCGCGCACTCATATTCGTAGATCGGCATCGCCGCCCCCTCACTTGTCCGGGGAGAGCGGGATTTGCACCGATCCGTCCAGATATTTGGTCGGCCCCTGCGGCGTCAGGCCGATATCGAAGTCGAATATCTCGGTCGGCAGATAGAGCGTCGCGCAGGCGTTGGGGATATCGACGACGCCGCTGATATGGCCCTGGACCGGTGCAGTACCCAGGATGGCATAGGCCTGGGCCCCGGAATAGCCGAATTTCTTCAGATATTCGATGGCGTTGAGGCAGGCTTGGCGATAGGCGACATGAATGTCGAGGTAATGCTGGTTGCCCTGCTCGTCGACCGAGATCCCTTCGAATATGAGATAGTCCTGATAGTTGGGCGTGATCGGGCTCGGTTTGAAGATCGGGTTCTTGACCCCGTACTTGGCAACCCCGTCCTTGATCAGACCGACCTTGAGATGGAGCCAGCCGGCCATCTCGATCGCCCCGCAGAACGTGATCTCGCCGTCGCCCTGGCTGAAATGGAGATCGCCCATGGAGAGGCCGGCACCCTTGACATAGACGGGGAAGTAGACTCGCGCCCCGCGCGACAGATCCTTGATGTCGGCGTTGCCGCCATGCTCGCGCGGCGGCACCGTGCGGGCGCCGGTGGCGGCGGCGGCGGCACGGGCCTCGCCCTGCAAGCGGCCCATATGGGCAGTATCGGCGAAGGGCGGGTTGGCGAGCGGCGGCACCCGGGTCGGGTTGATGGCGATGAGATCGGCCTCGCGCTTGTTCCAGGTTTCGAGCAGCGGCATCGAGGGCAGGCAGCCGATCAATCCGGGATGGATGAGACCGGCGAAACTCACGCCCGGGACGTGGCGCGACTTGGTGAACAGGCCGTGGATGTCCCAGATCGATTTCTGGGCGAGCGGGAAATGATCGGTGAGGAACCCGCCGCCATTTTGTTTCGAGAAGAAGCCGTTGAACCCCCAGAGACTATCCGGCAGGGCGCCGATGTCGAGTATATCGACGACCAGCAGATCGCCCGGTTCGGCACCTTCCACCCCGATCGGACCGCTCAGGAAATGGACGATGCTGAGATCGATGTCGCGCACATCGTCGGCACTGTCGTTGTTCTTGATGAAGCCGCCGGTCCAGTCATAGGTCTGGATGACGAAATCGTCGCCCGGCTTGACCGTCACCACCATCGGAACGTCCGGATGCCAGCGATTGTGGATCATGTCGTTCTCGTAGGGCGACTTGGTCAAATCGACTTTGATCAAGGTTTCGGGCATTTTCTTCTCCGCTCGGGCTCGTCGTGGATTGCGCGTTTCGGGGATGGGCTGCCGGCCCTAGACCGACAGAAACTTCGCGATGGCCGCCTCGTCGACATTGGCGCGGCTGTCTTCATGGACGATCTCGCCATTCTCCAGCACCAGCACCCGGTCGGCGATCTCGAGGGCGAAGCTCAAGACCTGCTCCGAGACGACGATGCTGAGCCCGCGCTGGGCGCGGATATGCTTCAAGGCGCGGGCGATATCGTGGATGATCGAAGGCTGGATGCCCTCGGTCGGCTCGTCGAGCAGCAGCACCTTGGGCCGGGTCGCGAGCGCTCGGGCGATCGCGAGCTGCTGCTGCTGGCCGCCGGAGAGATTGCCGCCGCGCCTTCCCTTCATCTCGAGCAGGACGGGAAAAAGTTCGTAGATGTCGGGCGGGACTTTGCGGTCGTGGGCAGCGAAGAGGCCGGTCTCGATATTCTCCTGGACGGTCATCGCCGGAAAGATCATCCGCCCTTGCGGCACGTATCCGAGCCCCCGGGCGACGCGTTGATAGCTCTTCAAACCGGTGATCTCGGATTCTTCGACTCGAACCGTCCCGCTGCGCGTCGGCACGATCCCGATCAGCGATTTCATCAGCGTCGTCTTGCCCATGCCGTTGCGGCCCATGATCGCCACGATCTCGCCCGGCGCCACGTCGAAGCTCAGGCCGTGCAGTACTTCGCTCTGGCCATATGCCACTCTCACATCCCCGACGCTCAGCATGATCCCGCCTCTCAATGTCCGAGATAGACTTCGATGACCTTCGGGTCGTTCTTGACCCGGCTCATATTGCCTTCGGACAGGATCTTGCCCTGGTGGAGCACGGTGATTTTGTGAGCAATATCCTCGACGAACTTCATGTCGTGCTCGATCACGATCACCGACCGGTTCTGGATGATCTGGTGCAGCAGCTCCGCCGTCTTCTTGCGCTCGCTGACGCTCATACCGGCGACCGGCTCGTCGAGCATCAGCAGTTCCGGGTCCTGGATCAGAAGCATGCCGATCTCGAGCCACTGCTTCTGACCGTGGCTCAGATAGTCGGCACGAGTGTCGAGGTGATCATCGAGGAAGATCATCTCCGCGACTTCCTCGACGCGCTCGGTCACCGCGGCATCGCGCCGGAAGGCCAGAGATCCGAAGACCGTTCGGCCGCGCGGGAAGGAGATTTCGAGATTCTCGAAGACCGTCAGATCTTCGTAGATCGACGGCGTCTGAAATTTCCGCCCGACTCCGGCGCGGACGATTTCGTGCTCGTTGAGCGCCGTGAGTTCACGGTTGCGAAAGCGGATCGAGCCATGGGTCGCCTTGGTCCGGCCGCAGATCAGGTCGAGCAGCGTCGTCTTGCCCGCGCCGTTCGGGCCGATGATGACGCGGATCTCGTTTTCATCGACATAGAGGCTGAGATCGTCGACTGCCTTGAAGCCGTCGAACGAGACCGTCAGCCCTTCGATGCTGAGCAGAAAATCGGTATTGGAGGCCATCGCCCGCTCCCTATTCCGCGCCGCTCTGGGGTGTTTCGACTGCCGCCGCCATCATCGCCGGCGACTTGGCCGATCTGCCGCCGATGAGCCGGATGAGCAGAGGCTCGAGATTGGTTTTGTAGATCCCGGCGAGCCCGTCCGGGAAGGCCAGGACCACACCGATGAAGAGCGCGCCCATGGCGAACAGCCAGAGCTCGGGGAAATCCTCGGAGAACAGCGTCTTGGCAGTATTGACCAGGAGCGTCCCGTAGACGGCGCCGAGCAGCGACAGCCGGCCGCCCACGGCGCAATAGATGACCAGTTCGATCGACGGCACGATGCCGACGAAGGAGGGCGACATGAACCCGACCTGGAGCGTGAACATCGCCCCGCCGATTGCCGCGAGCGCCGCGGCGAAACAGAAGACGAAGATCTTGAAATTGGCCACGTCGTAGCCCGAGAAGCGGACGCGGTCCTCCTTCTCGCGCATCGCCACCAGGATCCGGCCGAACTTGGTCTGCCGGACTTGGCGGGTGAGCACGATGCTGGCGATCAGCAAGCCGGCATTGACGAAATACAGGATGTATTTCGCCCGGTCGGTGCGGATGTCCCAGCCTTCGAGCGTGCGCAGATCGGTAATGCCGTTGATGCCGCCGGTATAGCCTTGCTGGCCGACGATGAGGATGGTGAGGATCGCGGCCAGCGCCTGGGTGATGATGGCGAAATAGACGCCGCCTACCCGCCGCTTGAACATCGCGACACCGACCAGATAGGCGAACAGGCTGGGGACCGCGACGATGGCGAAGAGGGTGAAGGCGAGACTGTGGAAGGGCACCCAGAACCAGGGCAATTCGGTGATCTGGTTCCAATCCATGAAGTCCGGAATCCCCGGGGTCGACTGGATCTTGGTCGCTTCCGGGGTCGAGGCTTCCAGCTTCAGGAACATCGCCATGCCATAGCCGCCGAGCCCGAAGAACACTCCCTGTCCCAGGCTGAGGATCCCGGCATCGCCCCAGCACAACACCAGACCGAGGGCCACGAAGGCGTAGGTCAAATATTTGCCGACGAGGTTGAGGCGGAAATTGTCGAGTGCCAGCGGCAGGACGATCATCAGCAGCGCCGCCAAAAGGAGCAGGCCGATCAGATCCTTGTGCTTCAGATACAGGCTGTTGACCATGGCGCGACCCCTCATCGCCGGATCTTGAGGACAAAGAGGCCCTGGGGCCGCAACATCAGAATTCCCACCACCGTCAGCAGGGTGAAGACCTTCGCCATCGAGCCGCTGAGAAAGAACTCGAGCGTCGATTGCGCCTGGGAGATCGTGAGCGCCGAGGCGATGGTGCCGAACAGGCTCTGCGTGCCGCCGAAGACGACGACGAGAAACGTGTCGACGATGTAGGATTGCCCGGCCGTCGGGCTGGTCGAACCGATCATGGTGAAGGCACTGCCGGCGATCCCGGCGATGCCGCAGCCGATGGCGAAGGTATAGCGGTCGATTTTTTCCGTGTTGATGCCGACCGCTCCGGCCATCACCCGGTTCTGGACGACGGCGCGAACCTGCTTGCCCCAGCCCGAGCGGAACAGCAGGAAGAAGACCGAAGCGGTGATCAGCGTCGTCAGCCCCATCACGAACAGCCCGTTGATCTGGATCTCGACCGTGTCGCTGGCGTTGATCGACCCCATCATCCATTTCGGCAGTTCGACGCCGACCTCGCGGGCGCCGAAGACCGAGCGATAAACCTGCTGCAGGATCAGGCTGAGGCCCCAGGTTGCGAGCAGCGTATCGAGCGGGCGCCGGTAGAGATGCCGGATCAGCGCCCATTCGACCAACATCCCGAGCGCTCCCGCGGCCACGAACGCCAGCGCCATGGCGACGAAGAAATAGATGCCGAAGAGGCTCGGTAAATAAGTCTGGAAGCCGCGCGCGCACAGGAAGGTCACATAGGCGCCGAGGATCATGAACTCGCCGTGCGCCATGTTGATGACGCCCATCTGGCCGAAGATGATCGCCAGACCGAGCGCCATCAGGACGAACACCGAGAACAGGATCAGTCCGGCAAAGGCCTGCATCACGAAGATCGAGCCGAGATCGCTCAACGAATAATCCATGGAAATCCTGCCGTTCCCGTCGCTGCGGTCATCGAACCAGACTGGGAAGGTCGGGCGCTAGGCTCCCGACCTTCCCAGGGCGCTCACTGATAGCCCTTCGGGAACGGATTGGGCTCCATCAGGTCGGCGGTTTCGTAGACCAGATCGTACTGGCCGTCGGCACGCGCGCGGCCGACCCTGGTCTTGCTCCACAAATGATGGTTTTCGTGGATGCGGACGTAGCCTTCGGGGGCACCCTTGAATTCGACGCCGGGCGAGGCCTCGGCGACCTTGTCGATATCGAAGCTGCCGGCCTTCTCCACCGTCAATTTCCACAACCAGGGTCCGAGATAGGCTGCTTGCGTCACGTCGCCGATGACGCTGGTTTCGCCCCACATCTTCTTGAAAGCCGGGACGAAGGCCTTGTTGTTCGGATTGTCGAGCGACTCGAAATATTTCATGCAGGCATAGGCGCCGACGATGTTTTCGCCGCCGATGCCGAGGATCTCGTCCTCGGTGACCGAGATGGTCATCAGGGTCTGCTTGTTCAGATCGATGCCGGCGGCGTTCAACTGCTTGTAGAACGCGACGTTCGAGCCGCCGACGATGATGGCATAAATCACGTCCGGCTTGGTCAGCTTGATCTTGTTGATGACCGAGTTGAACTGGGTCGAGCTCAGCGGGAAATACTCTTCGCCGACGACCTTCAGCTGCTTGACGTTTTCGATGTGCTTGCGCGCGATCTTGTTCGAGGTGCGCGGCCAGATGTAGTCCGAGCCGAGCAGATAGAAGGTCTTGGCGTTCTTCTCCTTGACCACCCAATCGAGGCCGGCGAGGATCTGCTGGGTCGCCTCTTGGCCGGTATAGATGACGTTCTTCGACTGCTCCAGCCCTTCATAGAATGTGGGGTAGTAGAGCATGCCGTTATATTGCTCGAAGACCGGCAGCACCGCCTTGCGCGAGGCCGAGGTCCAGCACCCCATCACGGCGGCCACCTTGTCGTTGACCAGGAGTTTCTTGGCCTTTTCGGCGAAGGTCGGCCAGTCGCTGGCGCCGTCCTCCTGGATGAACTTGATCTGGCGGCCGAGCACGCCGCCCGAGGCGTTGATCTGGTCGATGGCGAGCTTCTCGGCTTCGACCGAGCCGGTTTCGCTGATCGCCATGGTGCCGGTGACGGAATGCAGGATGCCCACGGTCACCGTATCGTCGGTGACGGCGAGGCCGGTCGTGTTCACTGCCGCTGTCGCCGCGGCGCCGAAGGCCCGGCGGGGCAGCAGGCTCACCGCCGGAAGGGCGGCCATGCCGGCGAGAAGCTTGCGCCGAAACGGTGATTGAAGGTCCGAGCGCTGGTCACGTGAAGCCATGAAATCCCCCTGGTCGGTGCCGAGCCGGGGTCGGTGATGAGGCGTGACGCCGGCTTGGTCGGGGGAGGCTCAGCGGATTTGTGCGCCGCAGCAATACGTCGTTCGACGGATACGTCATTATGCGTATGCGTCGAACGACGTATATCGAACGGCGCCGGTCGTCCTTAGGATCGGATTTAATCGCGCCGAGTTCTCATTCCAGCGGGAACCGGCGCGCACAGCGCCTGTAAAGGGCCGCGACAGTTAAACTTACTTTTATTATATGAATTGGTTATATAGTTCGCCCGAGTGGCTGCGGGGGATGGGCGGGACCTGATCGGCGCTTTGCTCGTGGATCGAAATACTACTGGGCCGGCTTGCTCGCGACTGATCGAGGTCGGACCTTTCGGTTCGGGAAACGCCCCCTCATCTCGCTTGCGCCGATGCTGCGCCGCACCATAGGGTGATCGTGACTACCCCGTCTGAAGCTCCGAAAGGCTTGGCAGGATGGCGGCTCGGCAGAGAATTATGCGGGTTCGGCGCGACTACAACAAATGGGTCGCCAACCAGACGCTCGAAGATTACGCCCTGCGGTTTACGGCCAAGACCGTACGGCGATGGTCCTCGCTGCGCGTCGCCAACACGGCGCTGGGTGCCATCTCCTTCCTCGCTCTGGAAGCGATCGGCGGCACCATCACGTTGAGTTACGGGTTCACCAACGCCGTCGCCGCGATCCTGGTGGTGAGCGTGCTGATCATCGCGACCGGCTTGCCGATCAGCTACTACGCGGCGAAATACGGCGTCGATATCGATCTTCTGACCCGCGGCGCCGGCTTCGGCTATATCGGCTCGACCATCACCTCCCTGATCTACGCGTCGTTCACCTTCATATTCTTCGCGATCGAAGCGGTCATCATGTCGACTGCGCTCGAGCGGTGCTTCGGCGTGCCGCTGTCGATCGGCTACATCGTCAGTGCGCTGGTCGTGATTCCGCTGGTCACCCACGGCATCACCTTCATCAGCCGTTTCCAGCTCTGGACCCAGCCGATCTGGATCGTCCTGCACCTTCTGCCCTTCGGCTTCATCGCCGCTTACAGCGGCGGCTCGTTCGAGCGTTGGACCGGATTTGCCGGCCGGGCGGAACATGGTGTTCCGGGCTTCGATCTCGTGCTGTTCGGTGCTGCTGCGTCAGTCGTGCTGTCGCTGATCGCGCAAATCGGCGAGCAGGTCGATTTTCTCCGATTTCTGCCGCCGGAGCGGCCGGGCAACCGGCTGGGATGGTGGGTAGCCCTGCTCTCGGCCGGGCCGGGCTGGATGGTGCTCGGCGCGGTCAAGCTGCTCGCCGGCTCGTTTCTGGCCTTTCTCGTCCAGGAACACGGCGTTCCGCTCGACCGGGCGGCGCAGCCGACCGAGATGTACGCCATCGCGTTCCAGTACGTGACCTCGTCGCCGATGGCGGCCCTGATGCTGACCGGCGTGTTCGTGGTCATCTCGCAGCTGAAGATCAATGTCACCAACTCCTATGCCGGGTCGATCGCCTGGTCGAACTTCTTTTCGCGCCTGACTCATCGGCACCCCGGACGGGTGGTCTGGCTGGTGTTCAACGTCACCATCGCGCTCCTGTTGATCGAATCGGGAGTCTATGCGGCGCTGGAGCAGATTCTCGGCCTCTATTCCGCGGTCGCCGCCGCCTGGGTCGGAGCACTGGTCGCGGATCTCGCCATCAACAAGCCGTTGAAACTGAGCCCGCCTCACATCGAGTTCAAGCGTGCGCATCTCTATGACATCAACCCGGTCGGGGTCGGGGCGATGATCCTCGCCGTCCTTGCCGGGGCGCTCGCTTTCTCCGGCAGTTTCGGCGCCGTCGCCCGGGCCTTCACCCCGTTCGTCGCGTTCTTCACGGCGTTCGGCGCCGCCCCGATCATCGCCTATGCCACCGACGGCCGATACTATATCGCGCGCAAGCCGCGCCGAGCCTGGTCGAATTCGGCGACGATCAGATGCTGTATCTGCGAGAACCCGTTCGAACCCGAGGACACGGCTTATTGCCCGGCCTATGGGGGACCGATCTGCTCGCTCTGCTGTACGCTCGATTCCCGCTGCCGCGACAGCTGCAAGCCGTCGGGCCGGCTCGCCAACCAGCTCACCGGGGCGATCGCTGCGGCATTTCCCGATGCCGTCGCCGTCCGGCTCAATCCGCGCTACGCGCACTATGTCGGCTTGCTGGTGCTGCTCACCACCGTGATCGGCGCCACCCTGGCGGTCATCTACCTGCAGATCCAGCCTGGCCCGGGTGTCTCCAGCGACATCGTCAGAGCGGCTTTCTGGAAAATATTTTCCGTTCTCTTTCTCATCGCCGGCGTGGCCGCCGGGCTGTTCGTGCTGACCCAGGAGAGCCGCAACATCGCCCAAGAGGAAACCCGCCGGCAGACGGCACTCTTGATGCGCGAGATCCAGGCGCACAAGCGCACCGACGCTCAACTCCAGAAGGCCAAGGAAGCAGCCGAAGCCGCCAATCTCGCCAAGAGCCGCTATGTCGTCGGCATCAGCCACGAGCTGCGCACGCCGCTCAACGCCGTGCTCGGCTACGCCCAACTGCTCGAGCGCGACGACTCGATCCCGCCGCATCGCCGCGACGCGATCCGGGTGATCCGGCGCAGCGGCGACCACCTCGCCGGCCTCATCGAGGGTCTCCTCGATATCGCCAAGATCGAAGCCGGCCGGCTGCATCTGTGCCGCGATGAAGTCCGCCTCGGCGAGTTTCTCGATCAGATCGTCGACATGTTCCGTCTGCAGGCGAGCGCGAAGGAGATCGAATTCCGGTTCGAGCGGCCGCGGCACCTTCCTGCCGTCGTTCGCACCGACCAGAAGCGGCTCCGCCAGATCCTGATCAACCTCTTGTCCAACGCGCTCAAATTCACCGAGACGGGCTCCGTCGTCCTGCGCGTCCGCTATCGCAACCAGATCGCCGAAATCGACGTCGAAGATACCGGCATCGGCATCCGGCCGGAGGATGCCGAGCGGATCTTCGAACCGTTCGAGCGGGTCGAGCTGCCGGGCGGCGGCCGGACCGGCATGGGGCTCGGCCTGACGATCACCAAATTGCTGGCCGAGATCATGGGCGGCGACATCTCGCTGACCAGCACCCCCGGCAAGGGCAGCGTGTTCCGGGTCAAGCTCCTGCTCGGCGAAGTGACCCGGCCGGAATTGGGCCCCCCGGCACAAGCGAGAATCCATGGGTACGAAGGGCCGCGGCTGACCGTGCTGGTCGGCGACGACGACCCGGTCCACCGCGACCTCGTTCGCGAGATCCTCGGACCCTTGGGTTTCACCTTGCTGGACGCGTCGGACGGCCCTGCCTGCCTGCGCGTCGTCGAGCAGTGCAAGCCGGATCTCCTGCTCCTCGACATCTCGATGCCCGGCATGGACGGCTGGTCCGTCGCGCGCGCCGTCCGCAACGCCGGCGACGGCGCAACGAAGATCATCGTCATTTCTGCGAACGCCAATGCCGGCGAGATCGATCGGTCGTCGCAGGGGCTGTTCGATGTCTTCATGATCAAGCCGATCGATGTCCAGAACCTGCTCGATCGGGTTGCCCAGCTGTTCAAGATCACCTGGCGCTACCAGCCGCTGGAGGCGGTGCCGCCGACTCCCGCACGTCGATCCTTCTCGTCGGCCGAGATGCCGCAGGAGCATCTCGGCGACTTGCGTCAGCTCGGACGGATCGGCCATGTCCGGGGCATTCTGGCCAAGCTGGACGAAGTCGCCGCCGAAGATCCGGGGTGCGGGGCCTTCGTCGCCCATATGCGGGCGCTGGTGCGGGACTTCGACTTCGTCCGCTATATGGCGGCACTCGACCCGTTGGATAGCGCCGATGCCCGATGACCCGCCTCCTCCAAAGCCGCGTCCCGTCGTCCTCGTCGTCGACGACTCGCCGGAAACGCTGAGCTTCCTCACCGATGCGCTGGAGGACGCCAACTTCACCGTTCTGGTCGCTCTCCAGGCGCAGAACGCCCTGACGCTGGTGCACGAGATGGTCCCGGATATCATTCTGATGGACGCGATCATGCCCGGCATGGACGGTTTCGAGACCTGCCGCCGCTTGAAGAGCAATCCCCGGCTGGCCTATGTCCCGGTGATCTTCATGACCGGTCTCAGCGAGACCGAGGATGTCGTCAAAGGCTTCGAAGCCGGCGGCGTCGACTTCGTCACCAAGCCGATCGTCCCCGACGAACTCGTCGCCAGGATGATGGTCCATCTGAACAACGCCCGTCTCGGTCAGAGCGCCCGCAACGCCCTCGACGCTGCCGGCCGGTATTTTCTGGCGGTGACCCCGGAAGGGCGCGTGCTGTGGTGTACGCCGCAAGCGAGCAAACTGCTGGGCGCGGCGTTTCCCGCGTTCCCCGCCCAGGATTTCGTCCTGCCGATCGATGTCAAAGCCGCGCTGAAGACCCGACAGGAGCATTCACGGCCCCTCTCCTTGTCGTTCGACCTCCAGGGACTGCAGCTTTCCTATGTCGGGCAGATCGGGCCGGACGAGCACCTTCTTCGTCTCATCGAGATCGATTCGACGAGCGACGAGCGCCTGGTCAAGCAGCGATTTTCGCTCACCCCGCGCGAAGCCGACGTCTTGGTCTGGATCGCCCGCGGCAAGTCGAACCGTGACATCGGCGCCATTCTGGGCCTCAGCCCCCGCACCGTGAACAAGCACCTGGAGCAGATCTACGCGAAACTCGGCATCGAAAACCGCGCTTCGGCGGCGGCGCTCGTCGTCCGGGCGCTCAATAATCGCTGAGGGGGATCGACGAGGCAAGGCTTGCACGCGACGCACTTAAATTATAGCTTCCGGCAATAAGCTATAATTTGGTCGAGGTGATGGCGAGCAGCGGGTTCATGGAGCCGGATGATCGGGGCCGGCTCTGCTTTCGGCCGGCGGTGCCCGAATTCCCGTCGATGGACACCGTGTGGGAGCAGCACGATCGGGCCGTACGGGCGGTTGCCGATTTCGATCGCGCGCTCCAGGGCTTTCCGGTCCCCGGAGTCGTCGGCAAACTATTCGCCCGCCTGGATGCCGTACACTCCTCGGGCGCCGAAGGGTCGACGACCACCTTCTCGGACCTACTGGACTTCCAGAGCGCGCGGCACCGCGCGCGCGATCTCGAAGACGCGCAATCGGTCGCCGGGTGCGCCGAGGCGTTCGATGAGCTGGTCGCAGATGGCGCCTTCAGCCCGAGCGAGGCCGTCCTCGCCATCCATCGCCGCTTGTTCGAGCATGCACGCGATCCGCTCTGGGCAGCTGCGGCCGGCCGATGGAAGACTCTGGCCAACGGCAGCTTCGATACCGAGACCGGCGACATCTTCCACTATACCAGACCGACATCGCTTCCGGACGCGCTGGCGGCGTGGGAGAATTTCACCATGGCCACGGAACCGTCCCGGCCGGAATTCGTCCGGCAGGCGCTGTCCCATTGGATGTTCGAACATATCCATCCGGTTACCGACGGCAACGGCCGCGTCGGCCGATTACTGGTGCCGCTCGTGCTGCGCCGAAAGGGTGCCACGTCGCAGGCCTGCACGTTCCTGGGCGAAGCGGTCCATCATGACAAGGAGATCTATGTGGAGGCGCTGAAGCATGCGCGCCGGACGGGCGACATGGCCGGGTGGGTCCGGGTTTGTCTGTCGATGATCGCGCAGACGGCCACCAGCAATCTGGAGCGGCTGGAACGGCTCGGCCGGGTTCTCGAAACATGGCGACGCGCGGTCGAGAGGGTACGCTCGAACAGCGTGGTTCACCAGATGGTGCCTTGGATTCTGACGAAACCTCGATTCAGCACGGGGGATGCGGTAGCCGTGACGGGGCAGAGTTTTGCGTCGGTCAACAGTGCGGTCTCGCGGCTGGGGGATCTCAGAATCATTGTCCAGGTGGGGCTCGGCGGCAAGAACCGCCTCTTCGAGGCCAGCGCAGTGGTCGAACTCTTCGAGGTGCCGAACGCGCTACGGTGATGGCGATCACTCACGTAGCTCTTCCATGGCACCCTCTGATCGGCGCATCGATCCCCCCGACCGCCCCCGGGGCCAGGGCGCCGCCGGTAACGAGTTCAGCCACCCCGCCGTCATCTCTCCCAACCCTGCCGCTCCATCGCGCTCCCCGGGTTCCTGAGGCCGGTGAACCCGTATTGCTCATAGAGCCCGTGAGCATCGCGCGTTCCCAGCATCCATTTCCGGAGCCCCTGCAGCTCCGGATGCGCCAGCATCGCCTCGACCAGGAGCTTGCCCAGCCCCTGTCCGCGCTGCTCGGGCAGGATGAAGACGTCGGTGAGATAGGCATATGTGGCATAGTCCGTCACGACCCGGCCCCAACCGCCGAGCTCACCGGCCGCGGCATAGACGCCGAAGGCGCAGGAATGGCGAAACCCGCGCTCGACCACGGCCAAGCTCACGCCTTCGGCCCAATAGCTCGCCGTCGAGAGCCAATATTGCACGATGCCGAGATCGAGCCGCGCCGGATCGGTGCTGACGACCCAGCTGTCGCGATAGTGTTCGAAGATCGGGATCTCGGTCATCAAGGCCCCTTCAATCCGGCCAGCGCCGGTGCAGCCAGAACCATTGCCCCGGATCCTCGCGGATCCAGCGTTCCAGCTCCTGATTGATTCGGATGAGCGTGGTCCTGGTGTCGGCATGGCGGTCGCCGGTGCGGGCGAGTTCGATCGGCGGCGAGACGTTGAGTGTGAAATGGGCGCCGCCGGTGCGGGTCGCGCGCGCCATCAGGATGGTGCAGTCATAGCGCAGTGCCAGCTCGACGGCACCCGCGGCGGTCCGGGCATCGCGGCCGAAGAACGGCACGGCCATCCCGTCATTCATCTTCTGGTCGATGAGAATGCCGATCGTGGCCTTGGCCTTGAGCGCCTGGATCAGCAATCGGGCACCGGCGGCACCCTTGGGGATGACGCTGCCGCTGAACCGGCTGCGCAGCCGTTCCATCAAGGCCGCGACGATCGGATTGTTGGGCGCCCGGTAGACCAGGGCCAGGGGCACGCCGTATTGGCTGGCGGCGATTCCGGTCGCTTCCCAATTGCCGTAATGGCCGCTGAGGAAGATGATCGGCTTGCCGCGCGCCCGGGCGAAATCCACATGCTCGGTGCCGGTCACTTCGAGCCGGGTGCCCGGAACGAAGCATTTGATTCGGCCGATATGCGGGTATTCGGCGATGACCCGGCCGAGATTGTCCCACATCCGGACGACCACCCGTTCGCGCTCGCTGGCCGAGAGCGCCGGCAGCGCCAGTTCGAGATTGCAGCGCGCCCGCTTGCTGATGCCGAGACGGGGCCCGATGCTGCGCGCGAGCCAGCCGCCGACCGCCGACGCCGCATCGATCGGCAAGGCGGCGAAGAGAGTCATGAGCAGGATCGCGGCGGCTCCCTCGAGGCGTTCGATCGGGCGCAGCGGGCGCATGGCGGGCGAGGCGATGTCGGTCATGGTCCAGGCAGGAGCGGTGCGATCAGTTGCTCGACAATGCGGCGATCGGCGTCGCTCGTCCAGACCAGTGCCACTTCGAGCGTCTCGATCCGGTCGCCCGGGCCAGGCGGCAACCGCAACCGGTCCTTGGCCGTGGTGACGGCGACGGCGCCCGCCGCCTCGGCCGCGCCCAGCAAACCCGCGATTTCGGCGGCCTGATAGGGGTGATGATCGGGAAAGCTGCGGGTAGCGACGAGTTCGGCGCCGAGTTCGACGAGCGTGTCGAAGAATTTCTGCGGCCGTCCGATGCCGGCGAAGGCGAGCACGCGCCGACCCGGCCAGAGTGCTGCGTCGGTACGGGGTGCCAGCCGCGCCCGCGCGACCGGCAGTCGGGTCGACAGACGCTCGGCGAGGCCGAACCGATCCGGGCCGATCAGGACCGCGCCCTGGATCCGGGCGAGGCCGCGGACCAGCCCCTCGCGCAACGGCCCGGCCGGCAGCACCCGGCCATTGCCGAAGCCGTAGCCGCCATCGATCGCGATCAGGCGCAGATCCTGAACCAGCGAGCGATTCTGCAGCCCGTCATCCATGAGCAGGATCTCGCCGCCGCCGGCGACGGCGAGATCCGCTCCGGCCGCCCGGTCGCGGGCGACGATACAGGGGGCCGTCCGGGCCAGCAGCAGCGGCTCGTCGCCGGTCGCGCGGAAATCATGGGTGGCGGGATCGACCATGATCGGCCCGACCAATCTCCCGCCATAGCCGCGGGTCAGGATCCGGACGGCGAGCCCGCGCCGGGCGAGAGTCTCGGCCAGTGCAATCGTCAGCGGCGTCTTGCCGGCGCCGCCCACCACCAGATTGCCGATACAGAGCACGGGAATGCCGGCTCGGGCCGGGCGGGAGGCTGCCCGACGCAGCCGCCCGGCAGCGTCGTAGAGCCAGCTCGCCGGCAGCAATACAGTCGAGAGCCGGCCGCGTCTCCGCCAATATTCAGGCGCGCGCATGGCGGCGCGGCGGGGGCGGTTCGGCCAGCGTCGCGACCATCGGCTCCAGCCGGTCGAGCACGCGGCCGATCACGGCGCGGCTGGCCTCGGCGATCGCGAGCCCGGCGGCTCCCATGCGCGCAACTGCCGCTGGATCGGCCAGCAATTCGCCCAGCACCGGGGCCAAGGCGGCGGCATCAGCCAGGCGCCGGGCGGCGCCGGCCTGCTCGAGAGACGCGGCCGAGGCGGCGCAGTTCGCGGTGTCCGGACCGAACAGCACGGCGCAGCCGAGCTGGGCCGCTTCCAGCGGGTTGTGGCCGCCGATCGTGCCCGGGGATCCGAGCGAGCCCGCGACCAGGACGATCGGCGCCAGCCGATAGAACAACCCCAGCTCGCCCATCGTATCGATCAGATAGATTTCGGTTCGGGCATCCAACGGCCGGCCGGCCGACCGGCGCGTCACTGCCCGTCCGCCGGCGCCGAGGGCGGCTGCGACGAGCGCCGCGCGAGCCGGGTGGCGCGGCGCCAGCAAGGTCAGCAGCCGGGGGAAGTGCCGGAGCAGAAGGCCATGGGCGGCTGCGACCACGGCTTCCTCGCCCTCGTGGGTCGAGGCGGCGAGCCAGACTGGACGGTCGGCGATCAGCGCCTGCAGTTCCGCGAGTTCGGTCGGCGAGGTTGCAGGCGTACTCGCCGCTGCCTTCAGATCGCCGAGCGTGTCGGCCGATGCCGCCCCCAGCCGGGCGAGGCGCTCGGCCTGAACCGCATCCTGGGCCAGGACCAGATCGAAACAGCCGAGCAGCGCCTTGATCAGGCCCGGTGCGCGTTGCCAGCCGCGAAACGAACGGGCCGAGAGTCGGGCATTCAGCAGCGCCATGGGAATGCCGCGTCGATGCGTTTCGAGCAGCAGATTGGGCCAGAATTCGGATTCGACCCAGAGGACGAGATCCGGGCGCCAATGGTCGAGGAACCGGGCGACGCCGATCGGGTGATCGAGCGGGAGATATTGATGCCGGGTGCGGCCGGCGGGCAGCCAGTCGGCCAGCAGCCGGGCCGAGGTCACCGTGCCGGTCGTGACCAGAATCTCGACGGCGGGCAGGCGCCCCAGCAAATGCTCGATGATCGGCAGCAGCGACAGGGATTCGCCGACGCTGGCGGCATGGAGCCAGATCAATTTGCCGCCCGGCCGATCGAGCGCCGTCAGGCCCCAGCGCTCGCCGATCCGGGCCGGATCTTCCTTGCCGCGCCGCGCACGGCGCGCCAGCACCATCGGGGCCGCGGGACCGATCGCCCAGGTCGCGAGGCGATAGAACGTCGCCGCGATCACGGCGCGGCACCGCCCTCGACTGGTGCCGCGAGCGGGGCCGGCTCGACTGGAGCACGGCCGCAATAGCGGTCGGCCTCGGCCGTGATCGCGTTGAGCCGCTGTTCGAGCAGACGCCGCGCCGCCTCCTGGGCCGCGGCGTCGGCGTCGGGGGCGACGAGGATCGGTTCGCCCCAGATGAAGATGCCGCGCGAGCAGGGGAGCGCCACATGGAACCGGTCCCAGCTGCGGAGCACGCGGCCGTTGCTCGTAGCGTAGCTCAGCGGCAGGATCGGGGCTCCGGTCAGGCGGGCCGCGGCGATGATGCCGGCGCTGGCCCGCATCGCCGGGCCGCGCGGCCCGTCCGGCGTGAATCCGACATTCTGCCCGGCGCGAACCGCCCGCAAAATCGCCCGGAGCGCGCCGCTTCCGCCTCGCGAGCGCGAACCGGTGATGGTGCCGAGGTCGAACGACTTGATCGCATCGGCGATGATCCGGCCGTCCTGATGGCCCGAGATCAGCATGTTCATACTGGCGCCGCGCCGCCACGCCATTGGGGCCATCATCAACCTTCCATGCCAGAAGGCGAGAATGAACGGCTTGCCCTCGTCCCAATAGGGCGCCGGCAGCTCGCCCCGGACGGTCCGCCAGCTGCTCGTCCAATAGACGAGCCGGATCCACAGCGCGATCAGGCGGCAGAGAAAGCGCCGGGTCGCTTCGGCGCGCAGGAACCGTCTGGCGACACTCATCGCCGGGAGGGGATCCTCACGCCCGCGCTCGCAGTGCCGTCAGGGGCGCCAGGGCTTCGTCATCGACCGTGCCGGTTCCGGCCTCTTCGGAGAATTGCATCTCCCAGAGCCGGGCATAGCGCCCTTGCCGCGCCAGCAAGTCGCAATGACTTCCGGTTTCGGCGACCCGCCCCTGGTCGATGACATAGATCAGGTCGGCATCGACGATGGTCGACAGGCGATGGGCGATGACGATGCTGGTTCGGCCGGCGGTCAGGCGACGCAAGGCGTCCTGGATCTGGCGCTCCGACTCGGTATCGAGCGCTGAAGTCGCCTCGTCGAGCAGCAAGATCGGGGCACTCTTCAGCATGGCACGGGCAATCGCCAGACGCTGGCGCTGGCCGCCGGAGAGGCGAATGCCGTGCTCGCCGACCAGGGTGTCGTAACCCTGCGGCAGCCCCAGAATGAACTCGTGCGCCGCCGCCCCCTTGGCGGCGGCGGCGATCTCGGAGTCCGAGGCATCGGCCCGGCCATAGGCGATATTGGCCCGGACAGTGTCGTCGAACAGGCTGATTTCCTGGCTGACCAGGCCGATGGCGCCGCGCAGCGAGGCGAGGGTCGCATCGCGCACATCCGTGCCGTCGATCGAGACCGTGCCCGAGCCGACATCGTAGAAGCGCGGGATGAGGTTGAGGATGGTCGATTTGCCGGCCCCGGACGGTCCGACCAGCGCCACCTTGCGCCCGGCCGGAAACTCCAGATCGATGCCGTTCAGCGCCGGGGTGTGCTCGCCGTAAAGAAAGCGGACGGCTTCGAACCGGATGGTCCCGCCGCTCACGACCAGCGGTCTGGCGTCCGGGCGGTCCTTGATCGCCGGCTCGATATCCATGACCTGGAAGATCCGCTCGGCCGCCGCCAGCCCCTCCTGCTGGCTGACCTGCAGCCCGGCCAGCGATTTGAACGGCGCGTAAGCCAGCAGCAAGGCGGCGACGAAGGAGAAGAAATCGCCGGTCGTGCGGGCGCCGTTCATGACTTGGAAGCCGCCATAGAGAATGATCGCGGCGATCGCCATGCCGCCCAGCGACTCCATGACCGGCGAGGCGGCCGAGCGTAACCGCGACACGCGCTCGACCAGCCCATAGATCCGCTGGGTGATGGCGACGGCCCGCGCCGTCTCGTGGGCTTCCATGCCATAGGCCTTGACGTGGCGCGCACCCTGGAAGACTTGGCTCAGGAGCGTGTTGAACTGCCCCATCTCCTCCTGAAAATTCTTCGACATCTTGCGCATGCGCTGGCTCACCCGCCGGATCGGCAGGATGGCGCTCGGGAAGAAAACGAAGGAAATCAAGGCCAGAACCCAATCGGTATAGAACATGTAGCCGACCAGCCCGATCACGGTCAGCGCGTCCCGGCCGAGCCCGATCAGAGTCTGCGTCGCGGCGTTGCGCAGCATGTTGGCGTCGCTGGTGAAGCGCGAGATCAGCTGCCCGGTCGGAGTGTGGTGGAAATACGCCAGATCGGCATGGATCAGCCGCTCGAACAGCTGGACTTGGATATTGGCGACGATGCGCTGGCCGATCGTCGTCATCAGCACCGTCTGGAAGTAATCGGCGAACCCCTTGATCACCGCCAACGCGAACGCGGCGCCGGAAAACAGATAGAGCAGGCCGTAGCCGCCCTTGGCGACGAAGACGTCGTCGAGCAATTTCTTCATCAGGAAGGCATTGGCCGGCTGGATCGCCGCGACCACGAGCATGCAGAGAACGGCCAAAGCCATTCGGCCGAAATGCGGGCGCAGGAAGTCGCGGATCAATCGCGCTCTGAGGGCACGGTTGCCGATGCCGAGCGGTGAGGCGAGAGGAGGCGGCGAGGATTCGCTCAAACTGGGGGCTTTCCTTGCGAGCGGCGGCAGGCGGCGGCATGCTCCGGCGCCCGGTACTGCCGTCTCGGATTGGGGCTTGTACCCTCCGAGCACGGCGGCTGGCAATCGGCATGCGATCAGCGGACCTGATGGGGTGGGCAACGCGCAAAATCAGGCGAGTCATTGCTCAGCCGCATTTCGCTGTGCCGATCGGACTGCGGAGCCGGCCTCCGCCCCCGCCTCACTCCTCTTCACCGCACCGGATGCAGGTTCGACAGAAACTGCTGCGCCGAAGCCTTCCAGGTGAATTTCTGGGCATAGGCGCGGCAGGCCGCCGGATCGATGCTCAGGGCACCCAGTGCTGCCCGGCGCAGATCCCAATCGAGTACGCCCACGCCCGAACTCTCGACCAGATCGACCGGCCCCGCGACCGGAAAGGCTGCGACCGGCAGGCCGGATGCGAGCGCTTCGAGCATGACCAGGCCGAAGGTGTCGGTCTGGCTCGGGAACACGAACACGTCGCTCATGCCGTAGAGCCAGGCTAGATCCTCGCCTTCGTGGCGGCCGAGGAAATGGGCCTCGGGATAGCGCTGCTGGAGTTCGTGGCGGGCCGGCCCGTCGCCGACGACCAGCTTGGTGCCGGGCAGATCGAGATCGAGGAAGGCCGGCAGGTTCTTTTCGACCGCGACCCGGCCGACATAGAGGAAGATCGGGCGCGGATAGGCGCCGGCCGGCTTCGCCATCGGCCGGAACGAAAGCATGTCGACGCCGCGCGTCCAGCGCTTCAGCCGGCCGAAGCCGTGGTCTTCGAGTTCGCGCCGGACCGACTCGGTCGCGACCATGGTCGCCGACGCGGCGGCGTGGAAGCGGCGCAGCAGCCCATAGGTCCAGCGCACGGGGACGCCGAAGCGGGCCTTGATGTAATCCGGGAATTTGGTGTGGAACGAGGTGGTGAAGGGCAACTTGCGGCGGCGGCAGAAGCGCCGGGCAGCATAGCCGAGCGGTCCTTCGGTCGCGACATGGATGGCGTCCGGCCGATACTCGGTCAAGATCCGGTCGACCTCGAATCCCGGCACCACGGCCAGGCGGATCTCGGCATAAGTCGGGCAGGGGATGGTGGTGAACTGCTCGGGCGTAATCATCACGACTTCGTGCCCGAGTGTGCCCAATTCACGCCTGAGCGCGCTCAAGGTCCGCACGACGCCATTGGTCTGCGGCAACCACGCATCCGAGATGATGACGATCTTCATGCCGGTCGAGCCACCCTTCGCGATCCAGGCCGGCGGCGAGTGGCCGACCGGCCGGATGTGACCATCAAACCATGACAGCAAAGCGATCGATGCTACAAGGGCCGCGCCCGCCGGCTCCGGCGGTGGACTATTCCGCGGGAAGCGCTTCGGGCTCGGTCTCCGGCAACAAACGGCGGGTCAGCGGATCGAAGCCGCGCTGTTCCATCCAACGGATTATTTCCAGCGTTCCGTCCATATGTTCGACCAGCGCCGAACAGCTTTCGACCCAATCGCCGTCATTACAATAGAGCACGCCTTCGATCATCCGCATCTCCGGCTTGTGGATATGGCCGCAGACGATGCCGTCGACACCGCGCTTGCGGGCTTCCTCGGCGATGGCATGCTCGTAATTGCCGACGAATTCGACGGCGTTCTTGACCTTGGCCTTCAGATAGGCCGAGAGCGACCAGTAGCCGTAGCCGAGCCGCCGCCGAATCCGGTTGAAGATCAGATTGGCGAACAGCATCGCGGTATAGGCCCAGTCGCCGAGCAGCGCCAGCCATCTGGCATATTTCACCACGCCGTCGAAGGCGTCGCCGTGAACGACGAGCAGCCGCCTGCCGTCGGCGGTCACGTGAATCGCTTCGTCCTGCAGCGCGATTCCGCCGAACTGCAACGCCGAGGCCGAAAAATCCCGCAGCGCCTCGTCGTGATTGCCGGGGATGTAGATGATCTGCGTGCCCTTGCGTGCCTTGCGCAGCAGCTTCTGGATGACGTCGTTATGCGCCTGGGTCCAGTACCAGGATTTCTTCATCCGCCAGCCGTCGAAAATATCGCCGACCAGATAGTAGGTCTCGGCCTCATTGTGCTTGAGGAAATCGAGCAGGAATTCCGCTTGGCAGCCGCGCGTGCCGAGATGCACGTCGGAGATCCAGATGGTTCGGTAGTTTCGGTCCGGCGCAAGATAGGTCATTGGCGGTTTCCCATGCGGCTCCGTCGGCCTAAGGTTGCTGCAGGAAAATACGGATTCAATATCTTGTGTCAACACATATTGACGGCCTACTAAATGTAATTTTTCGGTGATAAACACATCACGCAGATGTCACAAGCAATTTTGTATACTCCAAGGCTCGGCAAAAACAAGCCGACAGGCGCCCGAGGCGCCGGCCGATCGTGTCCTCGGCGATGCCGGCCGGAATCCGGCGCTAGCTGCCCGCCACCGTCAGCCCCTCGACCCGGACGGTCGGGGCGTTGATCGAGGCCCGGAACACCAGATCGTCGGCCGGGGTCAGCTCGAGGAACATGTCCCTGAGATTGCCGGCGATGGTGATTTCGTTGACCGGATAGGCCAATTCTCCGTTCTCGATCCAGAAGCCGGTAGCACCGCGGCTATAGTCGCCGGTGACGCCGTTCACGCCCATACCGATCAGCTCGGTGACATAGAGGCCGGACTTGATATCGGCGATCAGGGCCGCGGGCGAGAGCGGGCCCGGCTCCAGATAGAGATTGGTCGGCGCCGGCGAGGGCGGGCTGGAGGTGCCGCGGACCGCATGGCCGGTCGAGGCGAGGCCCAGCTGGCGGGCAGAGCGCAGATCCATGATCCAGGTGGTGAGCACGCCGCCGGCGACGAGGTCCCGCCGGGCATTGGGCAGGCCCTCGGCATCGAACGGTTTCGAGCGGAAGCCGCGCCGCCGATGCGGATCGTCGGTTACGGTGACCCCGGCCGGAAAGATGCGCCGGCCGAGCTTGTCCTTGAGGAAACTGGTCTTGCGCGCGACCGCGGCGCCGGAAACCGCACCGCTCAAATGGCCGAGCAGGCTCGAGGCGACGCGCGGGTCGTAGACGACCGGGACCCGGCAAGTCGCCGGCTTGCGGGCGCCCAGACGCTTGACCGTCCGTTCGCCGGCGCGGCTTCCGACCAGAGCGGCATCTTCGAGATCGGCGCCATAGACGGCGCTGGAATAATCGTAGTCGCGCTCCATACCGTCGCCGGTGCCGGCCAGCACACTGACGCTGACGCTGTGGCTGGAGCCGCTATAGGTGCCGCGAAAGCCGTTCGAGGCTGCGAGTGCCACCCGGTTGCGGCCCCAGCTCGCCTCCGCCCCTTCGGAATTGGTGATGCCGGGCACGGCGCGGGCCGCCTCTTCGGCGGTTTTGGCCAAGTCGATCAGCCGCTCGGTCCCCGGCTCGTCCGGATCGAACTGGTCGAGCCCCGGCCAGGACGCTGCGATCTGGTCCGGCTCGGCCAAACCGCAGAATTCGTCCTCGGGTACCACTCCGGCCATGGCGATGGCGCGCTCGACCAGTGCGTCCAGCGCCGAAGGCGACCGGTCGTTGGACGAGACGATGGCCTGGCGCCGGCCGATCAGGACACGCAGGCCGAGATCGTAGCTTTCGCTCCGCTCGAGCTTCTCGATCTTGCCCAGGCGCTGGGCGTGGCTGATCGAAATACCTTCGAACATCACCGCATCGGCCCGGTCGGCCCCGGCTTTGCAGGCCTGAGCGAGGAGTTGGTCGAGAAGGTCGAGGGTAGTGTCGGTCGAATTCATGGGGTCTCCTGGTCCGAGCGTGAGGCGCATCATAGGCGCTGGGAGGGGTGTGTTGCCAGCGGCTGATGTGGGGACGGGAACAGAATGGGCGGCGGGCCGGCACGCAAAGCGCTTTGCGCTTTGCCGCTTCCTCGTGTAGCACGGGCGGGTAACCGATCAGAGGGGCACCCTTGGACCAGACTGCCTCCGCATTTTCGAGCGATATCGAGCTCGCCCGCCGGGCTCATCTCGAACCCATCGAGACGATCGCCGCCAAGCTCGGCATTCCCGCCGACGCGCTCTATCGGTACGGGCAGCACAAGGCTAAGATCTCGGCCGCCTTCGTCGCCGAGGCCCGGCGGCGGCCGCGCGGCAAGCTGATCCTGGTCAGCGCCATCAGTCCGACGCCGGCGGGCGAGGGCAAGACGACGACGACCATTGGTCTGGGCGACGCGCTCGCTGCCCTCGGCCACAAAACCGCGATCTGCCTGCGCGAGCCCAGCCTCGGACCCTGCTTCGGGGCCAAGGGTGGTGCTACTGGCGGGGGCAGGTCGCAGATCCTGCCGATGGACGAGATCAATCTCCATTTCACCGGCGATTTCCACGCGATCGGAGCCGCCGCCAATCTCCTGGCGGCGGCGATCGACAATCACCTCTATTGGGGCAATGCACTCGATCTCGATCCGCGCCGGGTCAGCTGGCGGCGCGCCATGGATCTCAATGATCGGGCGCTGCGCCATGTCGTCGTCGGTCTCGGCAACGGCGCCGTGCGCGAGGATGGCTTCGACATCACGGTGGCCAGCGAGATCATGGCGATCTTCTGCCTGGCCACCTCGCTCGATGATCTGAAGGCGCGGCTCGCCCGCATCGTCATCGGCGAGACCCGGCAGCGCCGGACGGTCAGGGCCGGCGAATTGAACGTGACCGGGGCGCTGGCGGCACTCTTGAAGGATGCGCTGCAGCCCAATCTGGTACAGACGATCGGCCACACTCCGGCCTTCGTCCATGGCGGCCCCTTCGCCAATATCGCCCATGGTTGCAACAGCGTACTGGCGACCGAGACGGCGCTGGGCCTGGCCGATTATGTCGTGACCGAGGCCGGGTTCGGTGCCGATCTCGGGGCCGAGAAATTTCTCGACATCAAATGCCGCGCCACCGGGCTGGCGCCGGCCGCCGCCGTCGTGGTCGCGACCATCCGCGCCCTCAAGATGCATGGCGGCGTCGCCCGGGGCGATCTCGGCGCCGAGAACGCCGAGGCCGTCCGCCGCGGCGGCGCCAATCTCGAACGCCATGTCCGCAATCTGCGGAAATTCGGGCTCCCGGTCGTAGTGGCCCTCAACGGCTTCACCGGCGATACGGCGGCCGAGGCCGACGCCGTAGCCGAGATCGGTGCTGCTCTGGGCGTGGGCGTCCATCGCTCGAGCCATTGGGCCGAGGGCGCCGCAGGTGCCCTCGAGCTGGCGCGCGGCGTGGCGGCGCTGGCGGAGTCCGGCGCCGCCCGGTTCCGACTGCTCTATCCCGACGAGATGAGCCTGATCGAGAAGATCCGGACGATCTGCCGCGAAATCTATGGCGCCGGCGAGATCGCGCCGACACCGGCGGCGCTCAAACAACTGGCGGCACTCGAGGCTGCCGGCTATGGCGATCTGCCGGTGTGCATGGCCAAGACGCAATACAGCTTCTCGACCGATCCTGCGCTGCTCGGGGCTCCGGAGGGCCACATCGTGCCGGTGCGCGAAATCCGGCTCTCGGCCGGCGCCGGCTTCGTCGTCGTCCTGTGCGGCGAGATCCAGACCATGCCCGGCCTGCCCCGCCGCTCGGCGGCCGAACAGATCGATGTCGATGCCGAGGGGAACATCGTCGGCTTGAGCTGAACCCCGCCGCTCACTCGTCGTCGAGGCGATCGGCTTTCCACAGGCCGGGGAACAGCACCGGCCACAGCGCCACCACCGCCAGCGTCCCGATCCCGCCGATCAGAACCGCCGGCACCGTCCCGAACAAGGCGGCGGTGACACCGGATTCGAACTCGCCCAGCTGATTGGACGTGCCGATGAAAATCCCGTTCACCGCCGAGACCCGGCCGCGCATGTCGTCGGGCGTGCGCAGCTGGACCAGGGTCAGCCGGACATAGACGCTGATCATGTCGCCCGCCCCCAGGACTGCGAGCGCCGCCAGCGACAGGACGAAGCTCTGCGACACGGCGAACACGCAGGTGGCGACGCCGAAGAGAGCCACCGCGGCGAACATCGCCGGCCCGCTGTGCCGGCTGAGCGGCCAGCGCGCGAGCGCGGCGGAGACGAGAAGCGCGCCCGCAGCCGGCGCGCTGCGCAGCATGCCGAGCCCGATCGGTCCGGCCGCGAGAATGTCGCGGGCATAGATCGGCAGCAGCGCCGTCGCGCCGCCGAGCAGGACGGCGAAGAGATCGAGCGAGATCGCGCCGAAGATCTCCTGGCGTCGCCAGATGAAGGCGAGGCCGGCCAGGACCGAGCGCCAACTCGTCTTCTCGCGCAGCAGAATTTGCTCCGCCGGCGGCAGGCCCAGCGCGCAGACCAGCGCCGCGAGCCAGCCGCCGGCGCAGACCCCGAAGGCGACGTTCGGCCCGAAGCCGTAGAGGATTCCGCCCAGGGCCGGGCCCAGAATCGTCGTCATCTGGCGCACGGAGGTATTCCAGGCGACCGCCCGCGGATAATCCGACCGCGGCACGATCCCGGCCAGCAGCGCGGAGGACGCCGGCCACTCGAACGCCTGGGCCACGCCCAGCAAGGCGGCGGCGAGAAAAATCCCGCCGATGCCGATCTGGCCGGTGACGCTGCCGAGGCAGAGCAGGGCAGCGGCCGCGGCGTCGAGTGCCAGGCAAGCCCGCAAGATCGCCCGCCGCGGATAGCGATCGACCGCGTGACCCGCCGGCAGCGCCAGCAACAGCGCCGGCAGGAACTGCACGAGCCCGACCAGCCCCAGATCGAGCGCCTGGCCGGACAGCTCATAGACTCGCCATCCCAGCGCCACATTCAGGATCTGGACCGCCGAGGACCGGCAGCCGGTCATCAGCCAATAGAAGGTGAAGGGCCGGTGATGGCGCAGCGAGAGCGGGATTACGTCTTGCATGGCCGCGCTATCGGCGAGGAGTCGAGGCGAGCGCATGCCGCGCCCTCGGGATCCAGCAGCCGGGCCGGCGCCCGCGAGGCGATTTCGATCGTCATGACGCTCAGTAGGACGGAGTGCGCCCGACCGATCAAGGCGCAAAATTCGATGCCGAGTCTGCGGCGGCGGCGGATCGGGACCGCTCTCCCATGGATACCGCGCCCGGCAATCCGCCGGCGTCGGCTATTTCCGAATTGAGCGCCGATCTGGCGGAATACCCTCACGCCCTCGCGCGGCGGGCGGACGCGCGGACCTAGGCCGCCGGCGCCTCGTCCACCGGCTGCCAGAGTTCGACCTTCACCCCGGCCGGATCGAGGATCCAGGCGAAGCGGCCGAAGCTCTCATCGTCCTGGCGCCCGATCGGCTCCACACCCTCGGCCTTCGCCTGTTCGAGCACGCCGTCGATGTCCTCCACGATCAGATTGATCATGAAGGGGTGGGGCGAGGGATCGAAATGGCTGGTATCGGCCTTGAACGGCGTCCAGACCGTGCAGCCCTGCGTCGGATGAGGAAATGAGGCCCCGCCCCATTCGCTCACCGGAAACCCCAGGACCCGCTTGTACCAGTCGCCGAGCGCCCCGGGGTCCGCCGCCTTGAAGAAGATGCCGCCGATCCCGAGCACCTTGGCCATGGTCGTCTCCTAAGCCGACAGTCACCAGAAAGACGGCCCGAGCCGTCCATTTCCGTGCAACGATGGCACGAAGTCCGGCCATGGCGCAACCCCTCGGGAGGCTTTTTGGTCAACGGCGCCCGTTCGGCTCATGCCCGACCCGTCCTGATCGGCGGCGGCGCCGTCGAGTTTTATATCGGCGGCGCGGTGGCGTCGGGCGACTTCGACGTTGTGACCGGAGCTCGGGCCGAGTTGGAACAGGCCTTGTTCGGCCGGGGTTTCGTGCGACCGGCCGTCCCGGGTTCGCTTTGCCGCGGCCTGGTCCATCCGGGCTCGGGAATGAGCGTCGCGGTCGTGTCGGGGCGACTGTTCGACGGTCACTCGGATGTGGGAAGGATCCGCATCATCGAATTGGCCAGCGGCGAATCGCTGAATGTGCCGCCCGTCGAAGATATGATCGCCGATCGGATGGGACAGTTCAACGCCCGGGCCGGGGACGACGCGGACATGCTTGCTCAAGCACTCGTTCTCTACCGTGTTTCCCGAGAAAACCTTGAAATTCGGCTGGATGAGGCTTATCTCCATACTCGCATCAGGGCGGAAACCCTCGGGGACTATGGATCGGATTCTCTGCGAGAGACGGCGAATGGATAGGATCACTCTTGCGGAGCAGTCTGCGGCCATAGAGCGACACAAGGCAAAGCGCGGCCTCACGGGCACTGACTATGTGCCCGTGAACAGCGGGACCAGTCGTACCGACAGCAAACGTGCGCTGTTGAGGGCGATCGGCGATGCCGCTGCGTCTCGACGGCGAGAGCCGGTTTTCCCGCAGATTTCTCCCGGAACTGGAGACCGCGTCGGAAGCGAGGCACTCGAAGCGGATTGAACCCCCGACTCGGTATCGGGCAGGAAACCCATTACCGGCCCTCGCAGTATTCTTGTCTCGGCAGATTGAGAGCAGTGATGGCGACGGTCGTCAAATCCCACCGTGATCGTCGATGGCGTAGACGGCGATGATCCGGTAGGGCCCTGGCTCGGAATCGTTGAAAACTCTTCGGTCGACCGCAGAATAAGCCCTGTCGAATTCGTCAAAAAGACAGAACTGGTTTACCGTCAACTCCTGTGTCAGCATGTTGCACGAGAGCGGGGAGCACTCCGGGGCGTTTCCCAGTGAGTAGGTCACGACGTCGAAGCCGCTGAAGCGCTTTGTTCCCGGGGTCTTTACCGCTGTGAAAAAATCATTGCCAGGCTCGATCGGTTTCCAATCGCCGATATCTGCATCATATTCGTTCTCGAACATCTCGTAATAAAATAACGAAAGAGACGACAGATCGAGCCCGTGCTCCTTACCAATTTCCAAGATTGTCGTTGGGTCATCAAACAACCACCAGCAATTATGGCGCCACAAAGGAATGTAATCCGGAATTATGTAGGTGTCACCCCAAGGCACCCCGCCTTGGATTCACGCCGATAAAATGTGGAATCCAGCAATGACAGAAACAGTAGTGCCGGACGGCACCCTTAAATTTCGCAGCGGCCTAGACCCCAACGACCAGACTCTCTACGCCTTCCCATCAAGCCTTGACCCCGGCATCGTGCGCGCAGTCCAGATTTTGCGGGCCGGGGGAATCGACACGTTCGAATCGTGCGAGGGCGGTCCCGGCCATTGTTACCCAGAACCAACGATAAGATTCTCCGGCACCATTGCGGCCGGTTGGCACGCCGTAGGGATTTGTTTTGATAATGGCCTTCCAATTTTGGCCCTACGGCGCATCTGGACTATCGAGGACGGCCACGTTCCGGCCGGCCCTTATTGGGAGGTCACATTTCGAACGAAGCTTGATTAACCCAGACGGACGCACTCATCACAGCGCGGACGGCCGCCTTTGCCGTCTACCTTATGCTGCGGCTTGATTCGCTTCCCATCGGGGCAATTGTCATGGTCATGATAGACGTTCCGGTGTTCCGGAGGATATTCGGGCGAAGTCGTGTGATAGGCACCTACTTTTGACATTTCAGCCTCCGTAAATTGTGCAACGCATCTTGCGTCGGCAATTTTTCCTTGTCGATAAAGGTTGAGAAGAATGCAGACCTTCCACAATCTCTATCGACAGGGCTGGCGAGGCATGTCACGCTTTCTCGCATTCGCCCCATAGCGAGATACCAATGCGCCGTTTCATCCTCGCCGCTTTCTCCGCGCTCGCCCTGTCCGGCCCGGTCGCGGCTATGGCCGATGCGGAGAGCTTCCCGAGGGAGCAAGCCGCGCAAGCTCACTTCCCGCCGGATACGGCCGTAACCAGAGGCCAGGGTAAGCAAGAACGGGCAGAGATATGGGAGAAATCGAAGAGCCGGAGAGGTGGTTAGTAATAAAGTTCTGACGTTGTCGCGTTAAAGACAAAAAATAAAATGGAGATTTTGAAATGGGCATAAGAATCAATTACGATATTCGCGGGGCTACCCCAGAACAACGAAACAAAATCCAGAGTATATTTGAGAGATTTAGGTGGGTTGGTTTGGGAGGATCAACATACGGTTACCCAGCAAGGATTGATGGTTCACCAGAAGATTGGCTAAATCACATTGTCCCTGCTTTAATGTGTTTCCGATCCTATATATTAAAACAAAACATGATTTTGTCACATTTTAATATAGACCCTCATTTTAATCAACCACCTTACCATCACGCATTCGTTCCGCCATGTCATGGCGGTAACATAGATATTGCTAGAAATGACGAAGCGGCGCCCTTTTTCGGTAGAGCGCAATTGATTGACTGGCTAGATTCTGTAACGAACGCTATCCCCTATACGTAAAATTTATGTTAACAGATTTTTCAGCTATGGGCTTTCGGATCGGGCGACGCGGAACGGGCAGTAGTTTTTCTTATACCGACCCATAGGGGGTAATTTGCCAGCGGCAAAATAATTATGGTTATTATATGAAAGGCAATTCCGGTTGATCTCCATCGCTTTTAGAAGCTCTCTGTATCATCCTCTCAATAGCCGGGCTTACATTTATTGGTATAAGTCTGATATCTGGATGGTCGTTTTTATATATACGAAATATTTCATCTGCAAATCCCTGTCCAATATCATCTACGCCTGAAAAATCAAGCATAACCTCAGAAAATCTTTCAAATCGTGTAAGTATTCGCTTGGCTTGTGATCTAGACACCAGACTTTCTCCTGGATATAATCCCAGCTTTATTGGAACATGTGTTCTTCTAAATCTTTGGTTATCATCATGATATTTGTCAAAAATTTCAGCTTTTGTCCAATCAGCCGATAGGCCTATTGTCATATTCACGTTAGTGCCAATCCTTGGCTTTAGGATATCGTGAGTTTCTATTAACCAGTCATGGTCTCCCTTTCTGCTTCGCGAAAAGAATAAATTTCCTGAGCTTATCGTAAATTCGTCAAACATACGAGAGGTAAAGAACACCCCCTCTCCTGTATGCCTTTTAGGATCAGAAGTGAGCTTTCCCTTCGATAGCTCCAGAATGGAATCTCTAGGGTCCGAGAGATTGAAATGCCTCTGTATCTTCTCAAATATTCCTATGCCTTCATCAATTACACTAATTTTAATTGATAAAGGCGTCTCTTCATAGTAAATCCAAGCGTAGTAGCTAGCAGAATGATCAATAGCGTTATTAAGCATCTCAGTAAAGCCGTAATCACATATATCCAGTATATTACTGCTGACGTGAGACATAAGTGGAAGTAACTTGAATCGCCATATGGCATCTTCCGAGAGGCCGACAGTTAAACGAATCTTGTCCACAAACTTCTTAATAATCCTAATTTTATAAGTTCGGGCTGACGTATTTCCTTGGATTTCAATTAATTTATCTCTAGCTAGTCTATTTATATATCCGACAATTGTTGGGCGAGACAAATTGAACTTCTTGCATGCGGTGGCTGCCAGGTCGCGGGGATGAGACGCGACCTGTTCGAGAAGGAACGCTCGAATTTCGGGGTTCTCGCGAGAGGGGATTGGCATGAAATTCCTTATAAATCAATATGTTAAAGAGATCTTCTTAAGTCAGCGCGGCAAACTTATAAAGCCTCCTAATGAGAAACGCCATGACCTATTGGTCCTCAAGCCGTATGATCTTGCATCCTATCGCTTCCATGCACTGCACCAGGAAAATCGCGGTGAACTGGCCGCGGCTGATCTTGTTCGCGATGTTCTCCGGCGATTCCTTGACGCCCATGGCCGCGAGCGCGTCGGACAGCGCCTGGTAGCTCACGTCACGTCGCTTCAGCTCGCCTTTGAGCAGCCCTTTGACCTGGTGCTTCCAATCCGCCTCGGTTTTCATCCCGCCTCGCCGATAAAAATAGAAATATCACCGTAAACGTTATTTTTCTCATTGACAACAGACATGAACAAGATCATCGTTGCCGTTATGAACTTAACGGTTCCGGTGATGCCAAATGGCCCAACACTTCCTCCTTTCCGCCGCTGCCCGCACCCTGTCGCTGTCTCAGGTGCTGCGGATGTCCGACGCGGAAGCGCATGCGACCTTCGTTGCGATCCGCTGGGCCGATAATGAGGGGAAGCCCTATTGCCCCAAGTGCGGCTGCGCAGCGGTCTATGCCCGCACCGACCGGCAGATTTGGCGCTGCAAAGGCTGCCGCGGCGATTTCAGCGTCACGAGCGGGACCATCTTCGCGAATCGGAAATTGCCGCATCGTGATTACCTCGCCGCCATCGCCCTTTTCGTCAACGGCGCCAAGGGCGTGTCGGCGTTGCAGCTCGGTCGCGATCTCGACGTGCAATATAAGACGGCGTTCGTTCTGGCCCACAAACTGCGGGAAGCCATGGGTTCCTCCCTCGATAACGGCGACCAGTTGGCCGGGGTCGTGGAAGTCGATGGCGCCTATTTCGGCGGACACGTCAAGCCGGAGAACAAGAAAGAGGACCGCAAGGACCGCCGCACGACCGAAGAGCAGACCGGCAAGAAGCGCGTTGTCGTCGTCATCCGCGAGCGGGAAGGCCGCGCGCTGCCGTTCATCTTCGGGAAGGAAAGCGACGCCATCCCGACTATCAAGGCGATCGTCACCCCCGATACGGTCGTGCATGCCGACGAGAGCCGTATGTGGGACAAGCTTCACGGCTCCTTTGACACCATGCGGGTCAATCACAGCGTCGAATACAAGGGCGCAGACGGCGCTTGCACGAACCAAGCGGAGAGTTTTTTCAGCCGCATGCGCCGGGCCGAAATCGGCACGCATCACCGGATCAGCGGCCGGCACCTTGACTGCTACGCCAACGAAATGGCTTGGCGTGAGAACAACCGCCGCACCTCGACCGGCGCACAGTGGAATGCAACGACCGCCGCCGCTCTGGCGCACCCTGTCAGCACCCGTTGGGCCGGCTATTGGAACCGCGCACGGAAGGTGGCGGCATAATGGAAAACGACAACGTCGTTTCGGGGATGATCCGCAAGCGGGCCGAACTGGCGGGCGAGATCGATTCACTTGAAGGGCTGATGCGGGAAAAGCTCATAGCCCTTGATCACCTTGACGCCGCGATTCGCATCTTCCGGCCGGACATAGATCTTGAAGAGATCAAGCCGAAGCCGATACCGCCGCGCGGGCAAGCCGGGCCGGGCGAAATGATCCGAAATCTGCTCACCATCCTGCGCAAGGCAACCGAGCCGATGTCATCCCACGAGATTACGCTGGCGCTGATGATCCTGCGATCCATGAACACGGCCGACAAAGGACTCGTCCGCACGGTGTCCAAGCGGGTCATTGCCGCGCTGCGGAACCATCGGACGCAAGGGACGCTCCGGTCCTACGACACGCCCGGACAGGCGCTGCTGTGGGAGATCGTGCGATAAATACACGCTATGCCATATTAACAGCGCGAGTTAATTCTCCTTTTAGGAGGGATTCCTGATTATGCACCTTGGTATGCACGGATTGCACTGATGGGTGATCAAAAAGTATGGCACCATCTTCTCATTCCAAAAGAAAGGGCGCCCGCTTTCACGAGCGCCCCTAGGTTAGGCCCGTCAGCTAGTGATTTGTTGGGCCGCCCCTGCTGCTAACAGGAACGGCCCGGTTTGGGTTACGGTGTCCGGTCAGAGACCGGGGTTAAGCTGCGATATGGATCCCGTGCCTGGGTTTCCGAACCGGCCGAGCGCGATAATGGGCCTTAACTGTGGTCCATATCCCGCTCGCGCAGCAGCGCAGGTGCTCGCGCACATAAACAAGTGCGGCCTTTATGTCTTTCATGGGTTCTCCTTCCGACGAACTGAGCGGCGGTTTCTTATGTTCCGCTCAAGAGGCACGCGCGGCGCCCCATTCATCAGGCAACCCGAGGCTCGTACTCAGCCATCGGGGAACAACCCACGTTCGACGTGCACGGAAAATCCTATGGGAAAGGCGCGTAATGCGCTCAGCATTACATGACAGACACAATAGGGGCCGTGCGAAAAACAGGTTTCCACAAAATCGAGTGCCGTCAAGATCATTTATTTTCTCATGTTTGGCCATTCGGCTACCGATTCACTTGCAAAAAGCGGGGCCGATGGATCAGAGAAAGCTTTCGGCAAATAACCGATGCGGATTGCAGTAATTAATGAGAGTGGGTCGCAAAAAAGCTTGGGGTGACACCTACATAATTCCGATGTAATCCATAAATCCTTTGGAGACGCACCGGCTGACCGAATAAACATAGCCGACCGATGGCGCATCGATCCAAGCCGGAGGGGCGATGATCTTCTTGAGCATGTAGCCGATCGGGAGCATCGTCAGTGCCGATTCTTCCAGGGTTCGAACAGACTCGTGATCGCGGCCGGACCCTATCATCGGGCGGAACTCACCGGCACGGCATTTTCCTGATCTCGCCCCTCACTTCCAAATCGGCTTCCCCGACCCCGGCAGCCCATAGCTCGCCCATTTCTCCGTCACTCGAGCCACGATTTCCTGATCCATCGAGATCTTGCGGCCCCACTCGCGCTGGGTCTCGGGGGGGAGCTTGTTGGTGGCGTCCAATCCGATCTTGCCACCCAACCCGCTTTCGGGCGAGGCGAAGTCGAGGTAGTCGATGGGCGTGTTCTCGATCACCGTAATGTCGCGCGCCGGGTCCATCCGGGTCGAGATCGCCCACATGACGTCCTTCCAGTTGCGGGCATCGATGTCGTCATCCACGATTATGACGAACTTGGTGTACATGAACTGCCTGAGGAACGACCACACCGCCATCATCACCCGCTTGGCATGGCCGGGATAGCTCTTCTTCATCGAGACCACGGCAATGCGATAGGAGCACCCTTCCGGGGGTAGCCAGAAATCGACGATTTCCGGGAATTGCCTGGTCATCAGCGGGATGAACACTTCGTTGAGCGCCTCGCCCAGGATCGAAGGCTCGTCCGGCGGCCGCCCGGTAAAGGTCGACAGATAGATCGGCTTGGCCCGCATGGTCATCGCCGAGATCCGGAAGACCGGGAATTGCTCGACCGAATTATAATAGCCCGTGTGGTCGCCATACGGGCCCTCGTCACCGAATTCGTCGAGCATGACATGGCCTTCGAGCACGATTTCGGCTTGGGCCGGGACCTTGAGCGGCACGCTCACGCAATCGACCAGCTCGACCTTGCGGCCGCGCAGGAGCCCGGCGAACTGGTATTCCGAAAGTGTTTCCGGCACCGGCGTGACGGCCGCCAGGATCGTTCCCGGATCGGCGCCGATGACGGCCGCGGCCGGCAGCTTCTCGCGCTTCTGCTCGCCCCAGCGCCGGTAATGCTGCGCGCCGCCACGATGCTTCAGCCAGCGCATCAGGGTCGTGTCGCGGCCGGTCACCTGCATCCGGTAGATGCCGAGATTGTATCTGTCCTCGCGCGCCTCGGTCGGGCCCTTGGTCACCACCAGCGGCCAGGTGATGAGCGGGGCCGGCTCGCCCGGCCAGCAGCCCTGGATCGGCAGCAGCCCCAGATCGATGTCGCCGCCGCGGAGCACGATTTCC
>Ga0209274_10000131_pt1 | contig 62848 bp, 53 predicted proteins | sample HubBroMetageREF1_FD_188343 | JGI IMG/M metagenome (GOLD analysis project Ga0209274, IMG submission 188343) | Reference soil microbial communities from the Hubbard Brook experimental Forest, New Hampshire, USA - Hubbard Brook CCASE Soil... | ecosystem: Environmental > Terrestrial > Soil >...
CGGGTTGAAGGCCATGTTGCCCCAGAGCTTGACCCAGATCTCGTCGCGGATCCGTGGCCGCACCGGCGCCTTGAGCCCGGCCGCGATCATGAGGTGCGCCAGTGCCTCGGCCCGGGCGCTGCGGCTGATCGAGCACACGGTTGATGCTGTTGACCAGGCGCTTCAACCCCTCGCGATCGACCTGATCGGCGCGGCCGAAATCCCGAATCTCATTGCTTGTTTCCTGGAAACCATAGAATCCCGTAGGGCGGCGTATAAGGGAAGTGTTGTTGGGCGCTGAAGGAAGGTGATTCGGGCATATTCTCCGGTACCGTCAACGGCTTTCTTTGCTTCTGCAAGAGCGTCTCTTTATGCCACACGTAGTGCCGGATCATCTACTCCGGGCCGAGCTCTTAGTTCATCAAGTGCGCAAGCGAAACAGAGGGTGGCTAACGACCAAATTTTCTCACCGGGTTCGGAGTTTTCCTTGATACTGCTCAGTGCACGGACAAGGGCTGACAATCCAGCGGAAACTCCGTCGCCGCCGAATGCGGTTAGGAATCCTTGCGCTACGCCCTCGAGCTATTTTGGTAGTAATTGATCCCAGGTCCCATCCGCCGGGCGCCGATCCGTGGGTAGTCCGGGATAGGGATTTTGGGACTGCAACGTGCAACTTCCTCTATGACACTTTCGATGCTGTCCGCTCACTGGAAGGGGTATGAAAGCTTCATACCATCTAGTATGCTGCGGGCATCGACCAAAAGGGAGATCATCGCCATGGCAGCAATCGAAAAGCGGACCGTCAGCCTGCCGCCCGCCCAGGCGCACTATATCGACACCCTCGTAGGAGCCGGCACCTACGCCTCGGCGAGCGAAGTGGTGCGCGCGGGGTTGCGTGCCTTGCAGGAGCGCGACGCGGTGGTCGAGCGCTGGCTGCGGGAGGAGGTGGTTCCGGTCTACGATGCCATGCATGCCGACCCGAGCCGGGGTATCTCCGCCGATCAGGTCGTGGCGGCGATGCGCGCGCACCATGCCGAGCAGCTGAAGAAGGCGAACCGTGAATCGTGAAGTCGTCTTCGCACCGGAGGCCCTCGGCGACCTCCAACAGCTTTACGATCATATCGCACTCGATGCTGGTGCCGGACGCGCGCAGAGCTATACCGACCGCATCAGCGCGCACTGCCTCGATCTGGTGACGTTCCCGGAGCGGGGCACTCGGCGTGATGATCTGCGACCCGGCCTCCGGACCACGACATATCGCCGCCGCGTCACCATCGCTTATCACATCTCGACCACGATGGTCACGATCGACCGCATTCTCTATGGCGGACGAGACTTGAAGTCCATTTTTGATGACGGCGATCTCGACTGACTTTTCTACCTCCGACCCCGTAGCCCGTCTCACCCCGCCGGATAGCAGCCGGCGAGTTGTGCGCGCTCGCGCAGCAGGGCCAATACTGTCCGACATTGCGGCACATCTCGCCCCGTGAGTTCCGCCAGTTCGACCACGGCCCCGAGGAGCGCGTCGATTTCCATCGGCCGGCCGCGCTCCAGATCCTGGAGCATCGAGGTCTTGTGCACGCCCACTTCCGCAGCACCGTCGATCCGCTTGTCGACATCGATGGCGAAGCGGATCCCGAGGGCTTCGGCGACCGAACGGCCTTCCAGCATCAGCAAGCGGCAGGCGGCGCGCAGATCCGGGCGTTGGGTGATCCGGTCGAGGGTCGAGCCGGTCAGGGCCGAGATCGGGTTGAAGGCCATGTTGCCCCAGAGCTTGACCCAGATCTCGTCGCGGATCCGTGGCCGCACCGGCGCCTTGAGCCCGGCCGCGATCATGAGGTGCGCCAGTGCCTCGGCCCGGGCGCTGCGGCTGCCGTCGGGCTCGCCCAAGGTGAAGCGGTCGCCATAGAGATGGGTGATCACCCCCGGCGACAGGACCTCGGCCGCCGGATAGACGATCGCGTGCAGTACGCGCGACGGGTGCAGGGACTGCCAGAGCAGGCCGCCGGGATCGACGCTCTCGACCACCCGGTCGCGCCAGGGCCCGTCCACGCCATAGAAATACCAATAGGGAATGCCGTTGATGCCGGTGACCAGTGTCGACTCCGGCCCCATCAGCCGGGCGATCTGCGGTGCTGCATCGGGCAGGGAATGGGCCTTGAGGGTGACGAAGACGTAATCCTGCGGCCCTGCTTCGCCCGGATCGGCGGTGCAGGGCAGGGGGAGTGTCACGCTCGCTTCGCCGCTCACCAGGGTGATGCCGTTCTCGCGCATCGCCGCCAGATGGGGACCACGCGCGATCATCGTGACATCGGCGCCGGCCTGGGCGAGCTTGACCGCCAGGAATCCGCCGATGGCGCCGGCGCCGTAGATCGCGATCTTCATGCGCTGACGCCGAGACGTTCGGCGAGACCGATCCGCTGCAACTTGCCGGTCGCCCCTTTCGGGATCTCGGCCAGGAACACGATCTGGCGCGGAACCTTGTAATCGGCCATCCGCTCGGCGGCGAACGCGCGCAACTCGCGCTCGTCGGCGACCGCGCCCTCGCGCAAGACGATCGCAGCGGCGACATCTTCGCCCAGCTTCGGATGCGGCACGCCGAACGTCACCACCTGGGCCACGGCCGGATGGTCCATCAGGACGGTGTCGACTTCGAGCGGGCTGATCTTCTCGCCGCCGCGATTGATCAGCTCCTTCAGCCGTCCAGTCAGGCGCAGATATCCAGCCTCGTCCAGCACGCCCTGGTCGCCGGTGCGAAACCAGCCGTTTGTGAAGGCCTTGGCATTGGCGTCGGGATTGTTCTCGTAGCCGGCGGTCACGTTCGGCCCCCGAATGACGATCTCGCCCAATTCGCCGGTGGCGAGCAGCGTGCCGTCCTCGGCCATGATCGCGACCTCCGGCCCCGCGGCCACGCCGACGCAGCCGGGGTAATGGGCGCGCGGCGGCAAGGGGTTGGATGCCATCTGATGGGCGGCTTCGGTCATGCCGTAGCTCTCGATCACCGGGGCGCCGAACACGGCTTCGAGCTCGGTCATCACTTGCGGCGGCAGCGAGGCCGAAGACGAGCGGATCAGGCGCAGGCGGCCGGATTTGACGATCTCGGCGTTGCGCGGGGCCCGGCCGAGAATCGCCTGGTGCATGGTCGGCACCGCCGTGTACCAGCTGGGCCGCACGTCGCCGAACCACTGGAAGAATTTGAGGGCGTTGAAGCCGGGCGTGCAGCAGACGGACGCCCCGGCGGCCAGGCTCGACAGGACGGCGGCGATCAGCCCGTGAATATGAAAGAGCGGCATGATGTTGAGGCAGACATCGTCGGGCTGGAGTTCGAGGGCGCGTCCGATGTGATAGGCCGAGGCGGTGATGTTGCGATGGCTGAGCGGCACGATCTTGGGCCGCGATGTCGTCCCCGAGGTGTGCAGGACCAACGCGGCATCAGCCGCTTCGGCGAAACCGGGGCGGGCAGGGCTGCCGGCCATCGGCTGCTCCGGCTCGAGGCTGAAGCTGCCGGCCGGCCCCGCGGAGTCGGGGACCAAGCGCACGATCGGAATGCCGCGGGCGGCAGCCACGTCGCGGGCCGGGCTCGCCATGCCGGCCTCGATGACCAGCGCCTTGGCGCCGAGATCGGAGAGATAGAAGTCGAATTCCTCGGCGCGATAGGCTGGATTGAGCGGTGCCGTCGTGGCGCCGCACGCGATGGTCGGGAACGCGCTCGCCATTTCCGGTCCGTTCGGCAGCACCATCGCGACCCGATCGCCGCGGCCGATGCCCAGGCGGTTGAGGCTCTCGACCGTCGCCGCGGCCAGTCCGCGCAAGCCGCCGTGGGAGAGCGGCTCCCGGCCGGGCGCCGAGATCGCGGGCGCCTCGTCGCTGCCCTTGTCGAGCAAGCGGAGGGTGGTATCCGCCAGATACATCGCGGCAGCTCCTCGATGCCGGCGCGAACGGCCGGCGAAAGACGGGAAGAGTCGGGCGGGCCCTCCCGGACCCGCCCGGTCAGGCGGGCGGAACCTCAGGCGGCGCCGTATCCCAGCACGGCCTTGGTCTCGAGGAATTCCTCGAGCCCGAATTCGCCCCATTCCCGGCCATTGCCCGATTGCTTGTAGCCGCCGAAGGGGGCACCCGTGTCGAGCGACGGATAATTGATGCTGACCTGACCGGCGCGCATCTGGGCCGCGACTTTCCGGGCATGGCCGACATCGGTCGACTGGACATAGGCGGCGAGGCCGTAGACCGTGTCGTTGGCCATCTGCACGACTTCTTCCTCGGTCTGGTAGGGCAGGATCGCCAGTACCGGCCCGAAGATTTCCTCGCGCGCGATGGTCATGTCCGGGGTGACGCCGGCGAAGATCGTCGGCTGTACATAGTAGCCGCGATTGAGCCCGTCGGGCCGGCCCGGGCCGCCCGCCACCAGCTGCGCACCCTCGTCGATCCCGGTCTGAATCAGACGCTGGATCTTGTTGTACTGCACTTCGCTGACCACCGGGCCCAGCACCGTGCCTTCGGCGGCAGGCGGACCGACCTTGAATTTGGCCGCCGCTTCCTTGGCGAGCGCCACCGCCTGATCGTGCTGGTCGGCCTGGACGAACATCCGGGTCGGCGCGTTGCAGGACTGACCGCTATTGGTGAAGCAACCGGTGACGCCGCGCGCCACCGCCTTGCTCAGATCGGCGTCGGGCAGCAGGATATTGGCCGATTTGCCGCCCAGCTCCTGATGGACTCGCTTGACGGTGTCGGCCGCAGCCTTGGCGACCAGGATCCCGGCGCGGGTCGAGCCGGTGAAGGAGACCATGTCGACATCGGGATGGCTGGCGATGGCCTGGCCGACTGTCGGTCCGTCGCCGTTGACGAGGTTGAACACGCCCTTGGGCACACCCGCGGCGTCGACCACCTCGGCGAAGATGATGGCGTCGATCGGCGCGATCTCGCTCGGCTTCAGCACCATGGTGCAGCCTGCCGCCAAGGCCGGGGCGACCTTGCACATGATCTGGTTGATCGGCCAGTTCCACGGCGTGATGAAGCCGCACACGCCGATCGGTTCGTGCGCGATCAGTGTCGTGCCCTTCTGGTGTTCGAAGGCGAATCCCTTCAAGACTGAGATCATCTCGGAGATGTGGGCGACGCCCATTGCTGCCTGGGCCTGCTTGGCGAGGGAAGCCGGCGCGCCCATTTCGCGCGAGATGGCGTCGGCGATATCCTGGTAGCGGGCGCGGTAGGCCTGGAGCAGCCGCTGCAGCAGCGCCACGCGCTCTTCGCGGCTGGTCGTCGAAAACGCCGGAAACGCCGCCTTGGCCGCGGCGACCGCGCGGCCGACATCCGCAGCCGTACCCATGGCGATCCGAGTGTAGGCTTCCTCGGTCGAGGGATCGATCACCTCCAGCGTCGCCGTGCTGGACGGCTCGACCCATGCGCCATCGATATAGAATTGCAATTCGTGCGACATTCGATTCCTCCCAGTCGGTGCTCCGCCGGACCCGGCATCCCTCGTTTCCTAGCACCGTGAGCGCCGGGTTGCCACCCCCCGAGAAATACTGCCGCCCATGCCGCCGCGATGTCGCATCGCCGGTGCGATCAGCCGGCGGCGAGCACTTCGCGCAGGGCGGCGATCCGCACGCCCGCACCGACCAGTACTGCCCGGATGGCGGCGGCGACGGCAGCAGCGGTCGGCTCGTCGCCGTGGATGCACAGAGTCTGAACCGGACGTTTCAGGATCCGGCCGCCGATCGTCCGGATCTCGCCGGCGAGCGCCATGCGCAGGGCCTGCTCGGCGGCCGCTTCCGGATCCCGGACGACTGCGCCGGGGAGTTGGCGCGACAGCAGCATTCCGTCATCGCTGTAGGCCCGATCGGGAAACCCCTCGGCGGCGAAGCGGAGGCCGGCCTCCTCGGCCGCCGGCACCAGCGGCGAGCCGGATCCGGCGATCAGGATCAGGCTCGGATCGACCGAAGCGACTGCGCGCGCGACGGCACCGGCCACGGCTGGATCGCGCTCGGCCATGTTGTAGAGCGCGCCATGGGCCTTGACGTGAGCGACGGCGGCCCCGGCGCGGGCGGCGATCGCCTGGAGGGCACCGATCTGATAGGCTACCAGCGTCTCGATTTCCTCGGCCGAGAGCGGCACCGGACGCCGGCCGAAACCCTGCAGATCAGCCAGGCCGGGGTGCGCCCCGATGCTGACGCCGTGGCGCCGCGCGATCGCGCAAGTCCGCGCCATCACCTGGGGATCGCCGGCGTGAAAGCCGCAGGCGATGTTGGCCGAGCTGACCAGGGGCAGGACGATCTCGTCATTGCCCATCTTCCAGGCGCCGAAACTCTCGCCGCAATCGACGTTGAGATCGATCAAGCTGGTCATTTCCGCGGCTCCCCAATCGAACTAGACTGCCTTTATCGGCGCCTGACGAGCGAGGCACAAGAGGTGAGACAGGAGGCGCTAGCACCGCGGTTCCTCGCGGCCGGCGATACGGCGCTGGTCGTCGAGTTCGGGACGGTCATCGATCCGGCCCTGATCGCCGCCGTCCAGGCGCTCGACCGGGCCGTCGACGCAGCAGCGCTCCCGGGCGTGGTCGAGACGGTACCGAGTTTCCGGTCGCTGATGATCCATTACGATCCGCTCGTCACCAGTGCCGCAGCCCTGACCGAGGCGGTGGCCGCCCTCGGCCGGAGCGAGGCTCCGCCCTCCGCGCCCGGCCGGGCGTGGCTCTTGCCCTGCTGCTACGCCGCGGAATTCGGCCCCGATCAGGATTTCGTCGCGACGGCGACCGGGCTCTCGGCCGGTGAGGTTGTGGCGGCGCACAGCCGGACCGAATTCACCGTGGCCATGCTGGGTTTTCTGCCCGGCTGCCCGTTTCTGGCGGGTCTCGGCCCGGAATTCGACCTGCTGCGCCGGACCCAGCCGCGGCTGCGGGTCCCGGCCGGCTCGGTCGCCGTCGCCCAGATGTTGAGCGTCATCTATCCGGCCGAGAGCCCGGGCGGCTGGCATCTCGTCGGCAATTGCCCGGTTGCTCTGTTCGATCCCGGCTCGGAGCAGCCGGCCCTGTTGGCGCCGGGCGATCGCGTCCGGTTCCGTCCGATCGACGCGGCCGAGCACGGCAGGATTCGCAGCGCCGGAGCGATCGATCCAGTAGCGGCGTGGCAGCAGAAGTGACGGCCCGGCTCGTCATCGATCGGCCTGGACTGGCCAGTTCGATCCAGGATCTCGGCCGGTTCGGGTTCCAGCGCTACGGCGTCCCGGTCTCGGGCGCACTCGACCCGCTCGCCGCCCGCCTGGCCAATGCGCTGGTCGGCAACGGCCAGGGCGAGGCGGTGCTGGAAATGCTGGCGCAGGGCCCGAGCTTCACGGTCGAGGCCGAGAGCGTGCGCCTGGCCCTGGTCGGCTCCGCGATCGGGCTCAGGCTCGACGGTGCCGGGATCGCGTCCGGGCGGAGCGTCACGGCCGCGCGAGGCACGAGGGTGGCGATCCCCGGTTTCACCGACAGCGCCTGCTGCTATCTGGCCGTGGCCGGCGGCTTCGCGATCGAGCCGGTGATGGGCAGCCGCTCGACCTATGCCCGCGGCGGCTTCGGCGGGCTCGCCGGTCGAGTGCTCCGGGCCGGCGACACGCTGCCCTTGCGCTCGCCGGCAGCACCGCCCGGGCGGGCGCTCCGGGCCGGCGAGATCGACTATGGCGGCGGGCCGTTCCGCATCGTGCTCGGGCCTCAGGCGGATTGGTTCGAGCCCCGGTCGTTCGACAGTTTCTTCGCCGAACCTTGGCAGATCAGCGCCGAGGCCGATCGGATGGGAATGCGCCTGGCCGGCCCGATTCTGCGGCACGCGCGCGGATTCAACATCGCCTCGGACGGGATCGTGACGGGTGCGATCCAGGTCCCCGGCACCGGCCAGCCGATCCTGCTGCTGGCCGACCACCAGACCATCGGCGGCTATCCGAAGCTGGGCACGGTCGCCTCGGCCGATCTGCCGCGGCTGGGGCGATGCCGGCCGGGGCAGTCTCTGCGCTTCGCGGCGATCGAGGCGACCGAAGCCGAAGCCCTGCGCCGGGCCCGGGAGGCGGCATTGCGGCACCTGGTCACCGGGATTTCGCCGGTGACGGTGATCCCGGACAGCGAGCAGTTGCTCGCCGCCAACCTCGTCAGCGGCGTCGTTTCCGCAGATGGACAGTTCCTGGAGGAGCCGTCCTGACGCGGATCCCCGCCCGCGAGCCCCGACCGCTCGGCCCGATCCGCCGTCACTGCGCCCGTTTCGCGTCGGGCGATTTCGCCTTGACGCGCCGCCAGACGCCGGCGCGCCGCCGCCCGCCATCCACCAGCGGCGGTCCCTTCACCAATCCTCGGGCAGCGAGACTGCCGAGCTGGGCCCAGACGGCTTGCCGCGACTTGCCGAGGATCGCGACCAGTTGGGATACTGTCCGCGGCACCGCCAGGGCGTCCAGGAGCTCGGCGGTTCCCGCGGCATGTGTCGGCAGCTTCGCACTCGGTTTCACCGGGTCCGCGGCACTGCCGAGAATATACCAGCCCATGCCCATCCCGATCGGCCGCACCGAACCGGCTTCGACCAGTTCCTCCAGGATCGGGCGCAGATCGGCGCCGAATTCCGCCGTCAATTTCCGCAGCCGATGCGGCTGCTCGTCGGCCAGCCGCGCGAGGAGTTGCTCCTTCACGGCCGCGCGCTGCCGGGCCGCTGCGGCTGCGGCTTCTTCCGAGGCCAGATATTGGGCGTATTCGGGGCTGTTCAGCCGATCGAATTCGGCGAGCGCCGCCCGCCCGGCCGGAGTCGGGCGCCAGCTCGACATGCCGGTATCCGTGCGCCGAACCTTGGCATGGCCGTCCTTGACCAGCGCCTGGAGCCGCGGCAGCCGTTTGACATCGGCCGGCGCATCGATCTGATAGGTCCAGATATAGACGCCGCCGGCTCGATGAATTCCCAGTTCGGCAAGCTCGCGCGAAACTCGATCATAGGACGAGATGAGGGCTCGCAGAGCCTCGGGAAAGCGGGTGGTCATGCCATTGCCTCGCGCGCCGCAGCCGGGGCACCGACGACCGGAGCGAATTTCCCGCGCGACCGCCGGTTGCCGACCCGCCCGGGTACCTCGCCGCGAGACGCGCCGGCTCGGCGGCGAGCGGGTCGGGCGATCAATCCGCCGCTTCGACGCTCGGCAGCGCCGGCTTCTCGTGCCGGAGCTTGGCCACGGCATCCTGGACGTGAGCCGAGAAGACGAATTCGGCCGGTCGCTGGCCGCCGAGCGGGATGTCCGCAACCATCGGCCCTTCGGTCTTCGGCCCGCGCAGCGACGCCATCAGCGCCTTCACCGGGTGCTTGACCGAATCGGCGACCGATGTCGCCTCATAGCCCGAATGGACCATGCAATCGGCGCATTTCTCGTAATTGCCGGTGCCGTAGGCGTCCCAATCGGTTTCTTCCATCAGCTCCTTGAAGCTCCGGGCATAGCCTTCGCCCAGCAGATAGCAGGGCCGCTGCCAGCCGAAGTAGTTGCGCGTCGGGTTGCCCCAGGGCGTACAATGGTAGGATTGGTTGCCGGCCAGGAAGTCGAGGAACAGGGGCGATTGATTGAATCCCCAGCCTTTGCCCTTGCCTCGGGCGAAGATGTCGCGGAAGAGCTGTTTGGTCTTCTGGCGATTGAGGAAATGCGCCTGGTCGGGTGCCCGCTCATAGGCATAGCCGGGCGAGACCATGATGCCGTCGATGCCGACGCTTTTGATCTCGTCGAAGAATGCCGCGACCCGGGCCGGTTCGGCATTGTCGAACAAAGTCGTGTTGATGCTCACTCGGAACCCCGCCGCCTTGGCCTTCTTCAGGGCCTCGACCGCGCGCCGATAGACGCCGTCCTGGCAGACCGAGCGGTCGTGGTCGTCCTCGTCGCCGTCGAGATGCACCGAGAATTGGAAATAGCGATTCGGCCGGTAGAGATGCATCTTCTTGTCGAGCAGCAGGGCATTGGTGCAGAGATAGACGAATTTCTTGCGCGCGATCAGACCTTCGACGATTTCCGGCAGCTCCTTGTGCAGGAGCGGTTCGCCCCCGGCGATCGAGACGACCGGCGCCCCGCACTCGTCGGCAGCATCGAGACAGTCTGCGACCGACAGGCGCTGATTCAGGATCTCGTCCGGATAGTCGATCTTGCCGCAGCCGGCACAGGCGAGGTTGCAGCGGAACAGCGGCTCCAGCATCAGCACCAGGGGGTAGCGCTTGCGACCGGCCAGATGCTGGCGGATGACATAAGCGCCGACGCGAAGGCTCTGCAGGAGTGAGACAGCCAAATTGGCCCCCGACGGGTTGGACCGAACATGCCGGCCGAAGTGACAGAAATACCGCGGGCAGAACCGCCCGATGCTACGCTGCGGACGTCATCATATAGAAGCGTCCATGGCGTCCGCGAGTTCCGCCGGCATTCTGAAGCGGACATTTTCCTCCACCCCACGCAGAATTTCTACCCCCGTGGCGCCGAGATCACGCAGACGATCGACTACTTCCTGGACCAGATGTTCCGGTGCGGAGGCCCCTGCGGTGACGCCGACGGCTTCGACGCCTTCGACCCAGGCGGGATCGAGCACCGTCGCGTCGGCGATGAGATATGACCGCGTCCCCATCTCGGCGGCGATTTCCCGCAGCCGGTTGGAATTGGAGCTGTTGTGTGCGCCCACGACCAGGATCACATCGACCAGCGTCGCCAGATCGTGGACGGCGCGCTGTCGATTCTGGGTGGCATAGCAAATGTCCTTGGTATCGGGCCCGGTGATATCGGGAAACCGCGCCTTCAGCGCCTCGATCACGCTCCGCGTGTCGTCGACCGACAAGGTCGTCTGCGTGACATAGGAGAGCTGGGTCGGATCGCGAACCTCGAGGGCTGCGACATCCTCGGGCTGTGCGACCAGATAGACCCGGCCTTCGATCCGGCCCATGGTGCCTTCCACTTCCGGATGGCCGGCATGGCCGATCAGCACGATATCCCGGCCGGAATTGGCGTAACGCTGCGCCTCGTGGTGAACCTTGGAGACGAGCGGGCAGGTGGCGTCGATGATCGGCAGGCTGCGCATGGTCGCCTCGTCCTCGACCTTCTGCGACACGCCATGGGCGCTGAACACGGTGATGCCGCCGGCCGGGATCTCGTCCAACTCGTCGACGAAGCGGGCCCCCTTGGCCCGCAAGCTGTCGACGACATGGCGATTATGGACGATCTCGTGCCGGACATAGACGGGTGCCCCGTATTTTTCCAGGGCCCGCTCGACGATCTCGATCGCTCGCTCGACACCGGCGCAGAATCCGCGCGGCTTGGCCAGAATCACTTTCATGGAAGACCGCCTCGAGACTGAGTTTAAACGAACATGCCCGACCGAACGGCCACGCCGCCGCTGCATCGGAGCCGATCGGCGGGGCGACTCTAGCATGACCGGCGCGCACGGGCAAAGAGGCCCCCTGCAAGGCAGCGTCCCGGTTCGAAATCCGGGTTTCGAGGGCAAGCCGGTCCTCGGCCGGTCCCCGAAGCGGGAGTACAGTGCCGAGAGGGGCCGGCCGCTCGGCGCCCAATCTCGGTCATAGTGGAACCGCGAACACCATCTCGAGACCGGACATCGGCCCGTCCATTCTGTATGGCAGGAGCTTCCCCACGGTGTCTATTCTGACCGAGGGATGCCAGTCGTAGACGGCTGCCTCGCTCCACCCACACTCTTGCTACGAATTCATTCTGGCCTACAATCAGCCTATCATGCATCTAGAGCGCTTCGAACTCAACGACTTGGGACCGATCCTGACGGCCAATCTCAAGCTCGATTCGCACTTCAATGTGCTCGCGGGCGTGAACGGAGCGGGCAAGAGCACGATCTCGAGCGTGATCGCGACTATGCTCGGGCGCTACTCGGCTGTGCTGCGGACCGGGAAGGCGGCCGGGAGCTTCGACCGAGAAAAGGTACGGCGCGGTGCGAGATTTGCGCGAGCAGCGGCTACCGCGTGCGCCAGTCGAAACGATGATGCCGGCCGGTTCACCTGGTCGGCTGCCATCTTCCGTCCCGGACCGCGGCTCCCTGGACTTACCCATTCCCGGCAATTGGTCGAGTTCGCAGCCGCACAAGCTGAGGAGATCGAGCGCAATCCGGAGCGAGCCAGTCTTCCGATCGTGGTCTTCTACTCGGTCAATCGAGCTGTTCTCGACATCCCGCTGCGCATCCGCAGCAAAGTCCCGCTGGGACAATATGCGGCGCTCGAGGACGCTCTCAGCCAAGGCGGCCGCAGCTTCAGAACCTTTTTCGCTTGGTTCCGCGATCGTGAAGACTTCGAAAACGAAATTCGGGCGGAGGGAGGCCGCCGCCGGGATTCCCAGCTGACTGCAGTACGCGATGCAATCGCGAACATGCTCCCAGGCTTCGAGAACCTTCGCGTCGAGCGGCAGCCGCTCCGGATGTTGATCACCAAGGGTTCAGTCGAACTCCGTGTTGACGAACTCTCCGACGGGGAGAAATGCCTGCTTGCGATGGTTGGGGATTTGGCGCGACGGTTGGCAATCGCAAATCCGGGGCTACGGACTCCTTTGCATGGGTCTGCAATAGCACTCATCGACGAACTCGAGCTGCATTTGCATCCGGCCTGGCAACGGGAAGCGGTGATCCACCTGAGGGAGACCTTTCCCAGCTGTCAGTTCATCATCACGACGCACTCGCCGCAGGTGCTCAGCGAGGTGACGCCTGAGGCGATTTTCCTGCTGCGGGACGGCCGGGTGCTGCAGCCAAGCCGCTCCCACGGACGCGACAGTAACCTCATCCTGGAAGAACTGATGGATGCACCGTCGCGGCCTGCTTGGGCCGCAGTGGAGCTCGAGGCGCTCTACGAAGCCATCGACGATGAGAAAATGGACGTTGCTCGAGAGCGCTTACGCGCGCTCGAGGAGCGATTGGGCGTCGAGGATCCCGGGCTCACCGCGGCCCGTGCCCTGCTCGCGCCTGGAAGCGTCGTCAGGCAGTGAGGCAGATACGGAAAGGCGAGGAGCCGGGCGAACTCGCCGCCTGGCGGGCCGCGCTCTGCCCGCGCAACGCGGTTCCTTCGTGGGAGGCATTTGGCGATCCGCCGCGCGGCGCGGTTCGAATGAGGCTGGCCGCCGACCAAGCCCAGCTTTGCTGCTACTGCACGGGCACCATCGTTGACGGCAACTACCATATCGAGCATTTCAGGCCGCGAAAACTCTATCGGGCGCTCACCTATCGATGGGTGAACCTGCTGGCGTCGGGTGAACCTGCTGGCTTCGTGCGAAAGCCATCGGCACCCGCGCGTCGACGGCGACATCATTGAGACGCAGCGCCACTGTGGTGAGGCCAAGGATAACTGGGTCGAGCAGGGTGTGACGGTCGATCCGAACCATCGCGGCGTGGAGTCGTGGTTCCGCTATCCGCTCTCGGGCAAGGTCGCGGCAAGCAAGCAACTATCGGACGCGCGCATCGCTCATGTCGAGACAACGATCACCAAACTAAATCTCAACGCGCCTTCGCTGGTCGCGCGGCGGCGCGCTCTGCTCACATTGGCGGGCACGGACGCCGCTTCGATGACCCGCGACCGATGGCACGAGCGCTATCTCAATCCGCGCAGAGACCTGTCTATCCAGGAATTTTGGCCGGCGCTTAGCTATAACTACCATAAACACCGGTCGGCCGGTTTTCCGACAGCCTAGGAGAAACCACTCATGTCACTGTAATTTCAAGGCTGTTTGTTTCTGTGGCGAGTCTGTTCAGAAGCGGTCCGCCCGGAATCGGCTCTTCTCGACCACCGGCGCTGATGCGGAGAGAGAGGCGGACTCTGGAAATTTCCTGTTGACAAACGGCAAAAATTCCTACATACCTCCTATCCAATATAGCAACCGAGAGAGCGTCCCAACCCCAACACCGTCCCGTCGCACCAGAGTGCCTTCCCGATCCCCCCGTCTCGAGGTCCGTTTTCGCTCATGAGCACCGTCCACACCAGCCCTGCGTCGGCCGATCCGGCCTTGCACGATCCGTCGCCGGATCGGGCGGAGGGCTGTGGCCGGTCCGAGGACGACGAGGCCGGAGTGCGGCACGAGCGGCACATGGCGATCCTGCAGGAATTGACGGCGATCGGCATGGACATCGCGCGTGCCGTCAGGTGCCAGGCGGTGGAAGCGGCGAAGCCGGCGGTGGATGGCTGGGTCGCACCGCCCCAGGGGCCCCGCGATTTTACCGCGCTCTTCGCCTGTATCTCGCGGGCGGTGCGCCTGACCGTGGCATTCGAAGCCAGGCTCGCCGAAGAGCGCCGGCAGTGGCTCCGGAGCACCGAAACCGAGCGGGCGGCAGCGCGGGCCGAAGCGGCCCGGCGTGAGGCCGCGACCCTCGCCCAGCACCGGAACCGGAAGAAGGCCAAGGTCGAGCGGATCGCCAAGCAGGGGATCGAATCCCGGACCAAGGATCTGCAAGAGCGCTACGATCTGGGCAGAGGGCTCTGCGAGCGCCTGCGGGAATACGAGCGCTACGACGAACTCGGCGATCGCCCGATCGGCGAGATCCTGGCCCGGATCTTCATGGATCTCGGCATCAGGCCGGATTGGCAGCGCTGGGAGAGAGAAGACTGGGCGCTGGAAGAAGCCCGAACCCGGGTGCAGAGCTCGCCTTACGGAAGATGCTGGCCGCCCGAGACCGAGGCGGACGAAAGCGAACCGCCGGACATCGAGACTTCGGGCCGCGACCCGCCCTGATCCCGGCTTCGGCTTCCGCATTCTCGATCCCGACCTGATCCCCAGCCGGGCACCGCCAGCTCCGGGCCGAAACCCGAACTCGAATCCGAGACCCTAGCCCCGGCACAGCTGCCCGCATCAGTCGGGACGGCGTCGCTCTGCCTCGCTCGCAACCGATCTGGGTTGCTGCAACGCACCCGGCGCGTATCGACGTGGCCATTGCCGGAACCGGCTTCGTGCGAGTAGGTTGTTGTTTCGCCCGCGGTTCCGGCGGGTCAGTCCCGGGCAACGACATCGGCCTGCGGCTCATCTCGACTTTCGGCGAGGAGTAATCGTGTTCGGCCAACCCAAACCCCTTCTCGACAAGGTGCTGCTGCCACGCGATCTGCGCAAGCTACCGGAAGCCGAGTTGCGGCAATTCGCCGACGAATTGCGCCAGGAAACCATCGAGGCAGTGTCGATTACCGGCGGCCATCTGGGCGCCGGCCTCGGCGTCGTCGAACTGACTGTGGCCCTGCATTACGTCTTCAACACGCCGGCCGATCGGCTGATCTGGGACGTGGGCCACCAGGCCTATCCGCACAAGATCTTGACCGGGCGGCGCGACCGCATCCGCACGTTGCGCCAGGGCGGCGGGCTGTCGGGTTTCACCAAGCGCAGCGAGAGCGAGTACGATCCGTTCGGGGCGGCACACTCGTCTACCTCGATTTCAGCCGGCCTCGGCATGGCCGTCGCGCGCGATCTGCAGGGCGGCACGAACAACGTGATCGCGGTCATCGGCGACGGGGCGATGAGCGCCGGCATGGCCTACGAAGCGATGAACAACGCCGGTGCCATGGGGGCGACGCGGCTGGTCGTCGTGCTCAACGACAACGACATGTCGATCGCACCGCCGGTGGGGGCACTCAGCGCCTATCTGTCGCGGCTGCTCTCGTCCAAGAGCTTCCGCAGCTTGCGCCACGGCGCCCTCGACCTCGCCAAATCGTTGCCGCGCACCCTCAAGATCGCAGCCCTCAGGGCCGAGGAATATGCCCGCGGCATGGTCACCGGCGGCACGCTGTTCGAAGAGCTGGGATTCTACTATATCGGGCCGATCGACGGTCACAATCTCGACCATTTGCTGCCGGTCCTGAAGAACGTCCGCGACGCCGTCGATGCCGGGCCGGTGCTGATCCATGTCGTCACCAAGAAGGGCCATGGCTACGCCCCGGCCGAGAAGGCCGGCGACAAATATCACGCCGTGGCCAAGTTCGACGTCGTCACCGGCGCCCAGACCAAGCCGAAATCCAACGCCCCCTCTTATCAGAACGTGTTCGGGGAGAGTCTGGTCAAGGAGGCGGCCAAGGACGACAGAATCGTCGCCATCACCGCGGCGATGCCGTCGGGCACCGGCGTCAATTTGTTCCAGAAGGCGTTCCCGCAGCGCAGTTTCGATGTCGGCATCGCCGAACAGCATGCCGTGACTTTCGCCGCCGGCCTCGCCACCGAGGGCATGAAACCTTTTGCCGCGATCTATTCGACCTTCCTGCAGCGCGGCTACGACCAGGTCGTGCACGATGTCGCGATCCAGAAGCTGCCGGTCCGCTTCGCGCTCGACCGCGCCGGTCTGGTCGGGGCCGACGGTGCCACCCATGCCGGCTCCTTCGATCTGGCCTATCTCGGCTGCCTGCCGGGCTTCGTCATCATGTCGCCGGCCGACGAGGCCGAACTGGTCCATATGGTGGCGACCCAGGTCGGCATCGACGACGGACCGTCCGCCGTGCGCTATCCGCGCGGCGACGGTGTCGGCGTCGAGATGCCGGAAGCCGGCATCCCCTTGGCCATCGGCAAGGGCCGAATCTTGCGCGAAGGCAGTTCGGTCGCGATTCTGAGTATCGGCACGCGGCTGCACGAGGCGCTGAAGGCGGCGGCCGAACTCGAGCGCTACGGGCTGTCGACCACCGTCGCCGATGCCCGTTTCATGAAGCCGCTCGATCTCGACCTGGTCACCAGGCTGGCGCGAAACCACGAAGTGCTGATCACGGTCGAAGAAGGGTCGGTCGGCGGCTTCGGCAGCCATGTGCTCCATGCGTTGGCCTGTGCCGGACTGCTCGATGCCGGGCTCAAGGTTCGGCCGATGACCCTGCCGGATGTCTTCATCGACCATGATTCGCCGCAGATCCAATATGAACAGGCCGGCTTGAACGCCCGGCACATCACGGCGACGGCGTTGGCGGCGCTGGGCCGCGCCAATCAGCTCCTGCCCGTTCGCGCCTGATGGTCCGGAAGGCCGGGTCAGGGGGCCCGACCGGGCCCGGCGGCGTCCCGCATGCGGCCGAGGACCATCGTCGCGTGGTGAAATTCCCGGCGGTGGCAGCCGGGATCCTGCTCGGCGGCCTCGTCTTCGTCTGTGCCGCGCCGAGTTCGCCCCGGGCCGAATCCGCAGCACCGGCACCGGCCGCGGTGATCGACGCCTTGGACCAGACCCTGGTCGGGGTGATGAAGGACGCTTTGAAGCTCGGCTACCAGGGCCGTTATGCGGCCCTGGAGCCGATCATCGAGCGCACCTTCAACATCAAGCTGATGACTCAGCTGGTCGTCGGCCCGGCCTGGGCCGGCTGGACCCAGGGGCAGCGCGACCAGGTGAGCGACGCCTTCCGCCGCTTCATCACCGCTACTTACGCCCGCCGCTTCGACGGCTATTCCGGCGAGGATTTCGTCATCGACGGAGAGCGCGAGAGCCCGAACGGCACCGTGGTCACGACCCGGCTGATCCGGCCCAGCGATCCGGCGATAACGATCAACTACCTGATCCGCGACAATGGCGAAGGGGCGGCGCGGGTGGTCGATGTCTATCTGACCGGCACGATCAGCGAGCTGGCGACGCGCCGGTCCGAATTCAGCGCGGTGCTGGAGCATGACGGCTTCGCCGGGCTGCTGGCTGCTCTCGACAAGAAAGCCGGCAGCCCGCCGGTGCCTTAGCCGTCCCGTCCGAGCAAAGTCATCAGGACCGGCTGGACCACCAGCGTCGAGACCAGGACGAAGAAGAGGGCGATGATCAGCAGCACGCCCATGCTGGCCGTGCCGGCATGGTACGAGAGTGCCAGGCTGCCGAAGACGGCGGCAGTCGTGCCGGCGCTGAACACCACGGCGCGCGCCGTCGGCGTCTGGAGCAGGGCCACCGGGCCGCTCCCCGTCCGCCACAGCATGACGAAATAGATGTCGAACGCGACGCCGATCCCCATCAGCAGCGGCACGGCAATGATATTGGCATAATTGAAGGTCAGACCGAACAGCACCGTGGTCCCGAGCGTATAGAGCCCGGCCAGAATCAGCGGCACGATCACCAGCACGACATGGCGCACCCGGCGCAAGCCCGCCGCGAGGACGAGCGTGATGCCGATCAGCGCGTAGAGCGAGGCGACCAGGAAGGCGTGGCTGACCGTTCGGCCGGTCTCCAGGATCAGCACCGGGCCGCCGGTGGCGTCGGGTGCCAGGCTGCGCACGGCGTCGACGAAGCGGGCGAGTTCCGCCGGGTCGCGGACATGGCCCTTGGCATAGATCTCGAGCCTGGCCCGGCCATCGGGGGCGACCCAGCCCGATTTGAACTCTTCCGGCATGGTGTCGATGCCGAGGGGCTCGGCCGTCATCGCCGTGCGCAGCGTCTGCAACCTGCCTTCGAGACCGCCCAGCAGGGCCCGGCGCAGCCGGCCGATATCCCCGCCCCCGGCCATGGCGAGAAATCGCGTCAAGGCTCGAGCCAGATTTCGGCCCGGTTCGGCGATCCCCGCACCGGCGGGCGTCGCCAGGAATTTTTGCAGCTGCGCCAGGAAATGCTCGGTCGCGGCGCGCTCCCCGACTTCGTCGGGCGGCGGCGGGGGATCGCCCGGATCGAGGATCGGTCCGAGGAACAGCCGCATCTGGTCGAGGATCTCGAGCTTGGCCGGCTGGTCCTCGGGCACGAAACTGGCGAGCGACAGGACTTGCCGAACTTCCGGCAGATGCTGCAACCGGTCGCCCAGGGCTCGGGCTGCCTCGAGGTCGGGCTCCAGCAGCTCGATGCTGGGTGCAGTCTGCGGATCCGCGGTCAACTCCAGCGCAGTCGCGACCGGCCCCAGTGCCGGATTCTGCAGATCGAGCGGATCGGCATCGAAGCGCAGCGCCGGAACGCTGGCGAGAGCGGCGAGGCCGAGGATCGAGGCTGCGGCGAGGACGAGCCGCGGATGGCGCTGCAGCCAATGATCGCCCGGTGCGGCCCAGGCAAAGCCGGCCGATTCCGGACGACCTCGTGCCGGGAGCACGGCGAGCAAGGCCGGCAGGACGGTCAGATTTGCGAGCAAGGCGATGATCATGCTGGTGCCGGCGATCAGCCCCAGCTCCGACACGCCCTGATAGTCCGTCGGCAGGAAGGAATAGAACCCCACGGTGACTGCCGCCGCGGCGAGGCCGAGCGGGGCGCCGATGCTGCGTGCGGTGCGGGCGAGGGCGATCGCCTGATCGGCCGAACTGTCGGGACCCGCCAAATCGAACAGGACGGCCCGATAGCGCATCGAGAACTGGATGCCGAAATCGACGCCCAAGCCGATGAACAGCACGGCGAAGGGAACCGAGACCATGTTGAGCGTGCCGACCGACACGGTCGCGAACGCCGCCGTCAGGAGCAGGCCGAAGATCAGAGTCAGCATGATCGCCAAAATCAGACGGGGTGCCCGCAGCCCGATCAGCATGATCGCCACGACCAGTACCAGGGACACGGCGGTCGTGCGACCCGCACCCTGGGTGACGGCGGCGAATTGCGCGTCGTTCAGCGGCACGTCGCCGGTCAGCCGGACCCGGACGCCGCGTTCGGGCAGGTGCAGCGATCGGGCCAGATCGAGGATGGTCCGGTCGGCCGCAGCACCGGGTTCGAGTGCGTCGAAATCCAGTTTGGGCTGAACCTGGATGAAGTGGCGCAGCGCGTCCGGCCGCGGCGGTTGGCCGGTCATGAGCCGGCTCCAATCGACCGGCTGCTCGTGCCCTTCCACCAGGGACAAGGCGGAGGCGGCGAAGGCAGCCATCGGCGGGGCGAGCTTCTCGGCCTGGGTTTCTCCTCGTGCCAGCCCCTCCAAGGCTTGGCCGAAGACGGCGAACAGTCCGCGCAGGCTGGGATCGGCGTCGAGCGGCCCGAGCAGCGGCTCGGCCTGGGCGATCTGGTCGGAAAGCTGGCCCAGCGCCTCGGTCGGCAGGAACATGAGCCCGAACCGGTCGAAGAAAGCCCCGCCATCCGGCTGGTAGACGGTCGGGAACAGGTCCGGGCGCTGCTTCAAGGCCGCGGTCAAAGCCCGCGTGCCGTCCTCGACGGCATCGACGGACTCGCCGTCCAGAACGACGACCGTCTGGTTGACGCCGCGCGGAAAGGCCTGATCGAACGCCGCACTCTGTTTTCGCCAGGGAAGATCGGGCGAAAACAACTTGCTCGTGTCGGTATCGACGCCGAGCGAATGGGCAGCGTAGACCCCGCTCGCCGCCGCTGCCACGGCTGCGAGTGCCAACACCGCCCAGGCCCGCCGCCGGCAGAAATCGACGACGCTGGATAGAATTCCGATCACGGTCGGTCGGCTCGGCCCCGCGCCCTCAGAATTTGAAGCCCACGCGCGCGCCGATGTCGTTCAGCCCCTCGTTCCGCGTCGCCAGATCGGCGTTGGAAATGTGGTTATAGCTCACGGCGATCGACAATCTCGAGGTGAAGCGATAGCCGAGATCGACATCCTCGCGGAACAGAACATTCGACCCCAGCGACTTTTCATGCTGCGACTCGAAGGGGTTGGTGACATTGATATGGCCGTTGTTGAGGCCGGGACCCTCGGTGCCCTCGACATAGAAGCCGTCGCCCTCTCTCAGTACGTCGTGCACGAACGTCCAGGTCCAGGTCAGGCCGGAATAGAGCTGGTCGGTCTGGCCGGCGGTATTGACCAGGCCGCCGAGGATCGGCCGGGGCGAACCGATAATTTCGAAAATGTCGGGCGAGGTGAACAGGATTTCGGCACCGATATCTTCGCCCGTCTCTTTCTGGTGGCCGAGAATGCTCGCATCATGGTCATAGACGCCGAGCCGGAACTCGGAGAAGAGGCCATCATCGGCCCGCGCGATACCCGGAGCGGCCGCGACCAGGACTGCGGTGAAGCCGGCGAGAGCGAAACAGGAAGGGCGCATATGGCCTCGCAAGGAAATGAGCGTCGCGACGAATCGGCGGCACGGTACCCCGCGCTGCGGCGGAGTGCCAGCCTGTCGGCGTCGCCGCCGCCCGATCTTGCGCCGGTCATCCGGGGTTTGTAGAAGCAGGGGTTGAAAACAGCGAGATTCCGCCCGGTGACCGCAACGTATGCCGGGTGCCGGACCCCTCGGCTGCGGGTAACCCGCCCGCGGGCTCGGGCGACCATCTTGGATTGCGGCGGATCGAATCGATCGAAGGACGTGTCATGGCGGAAATCCACAGCCTGTGTGTCTATTGCGGCTCGGCCGACGGCGTGGCGCCCGAATTCCTCGCGGCGGCCTTCGCGTTCGGACGCCTGATCGGCCGGGCCGGGCTGGGCTTGATTTACGGCGGCGGGCGAGCCGGGCTGATGGGCCGGGTGGCCGACGGCGTCCTGGCTGAACGCGGTCGAGTCACCGGCATCATTCCCGCTCATCTCCATGGCCGTGAAATCGCGCATGACGGCGTGACCGACCTGCTGGTCGTCGGCACCATGCACGAACGCAAGCAACGGATGGCGGAACTGGCCGACGCCTTCGTCATCCTGCCCGGCGGATACGGCACCCTCGATGAAATGTTCGAGATCCTGACATGGCGCCAACTCGGTCTGCACGACAAGCCGATCGTGCTGGTCGATTTCGGCGGCTATTGGCGGCACCTCGAGCAGTTGCTCGACCATCTGGGCGAGACGGGGTTCATCTCTCGGGACAACCGGGCGCTCTATCAGCGGGTCGAAGGCATCGACGACGTGCTGCCCGCCCTCGCCCGATCCCGCCCGCCCGCCCGCCCGCTCGTCGGCGACCGGCTCTAGCCGGCCCGTCCGCTTCAGTTCGCGACGCACGCGCTCTTGCCGCCGGTGGGCAGAGCACAGAGCGGGATTGCCCAGAGGAAGTCGGATTGCTCATAAGCAGTGGCGCCGTCGCCGAACCACGCCGGAAGCGGGGCGCCGGTCTCGTTGTTGTCGAGCCCGACGGCGAGTGCCGTCCCGCGGCTGTTGAAGGCGGCCGTGGCGTGGCAGGTCATGCAGGAGGATTGTCCGACCGGGACAGCCGTGTTCAGCGCCTCGATCACGGAATTGCCGAGCAGGGTCGGGGCCCCGGTATTGGTCACGTAATTGCTCTGGGTCCCCTTCAGGCAATAATTCTCCCACACTCGGCTCAAACCCGCGGCACTGAAAGACTCCAGCAGGGCACTGGATTTGGTGCAACCGGGATAGCCCCGGTCGGGCTTGGCGTTGGCCGGAACATGGGCGGTGACCGCACCGTAGAGATCCTGGCAACCGGTCTCGTCGCACCGGCCGGGATTCTTCCAATGTTCGAAACTGGCCCAGGTCCAGTTCGGCACTTGTTTCGAAATGAGATGCATCGCCACCAACGCATAGGCGACCGGCTTGCCGCCCGGGCCCGGCGCCGTGTTGACGTGATAGAGTGCGTCGGCTTGGTCGGGCGGGGTGCCGTTCCAGCTCTGCAGCTCCGAGACGGGAATCCAATCCGCCTTGACCTCGACGGCACCGATGGGAAAATTCAGCGGCTTGCCGAAGGCGGCTGCGAGAGCGGCCTGGGTATAGAGCCCGTTCTGGACGATGTAGTCGAAAGTCGCCCGGTTCCGACGAACCTCCTCGCCGATGCAGGGCGTCTGCCCGGGCTGCCATTTGCCGACGCAATCCGCGACCGGGCTCGCCGCGGCCGGCCCCGGTCGATGGGCGCGGAGGGTCCGTCCGAGCAGGCTCGACACCAGCGGCTTGGCCGAGCCGCCTTCGGGCGGCCATTGCGGGCTGGCGCTGAACGTATCGGAATCGGACGCCCAGGTTTCGAAGACGGCGTTGTTGTTGGTACTCGTCGCCCGATATCCGACAATTCTGGTGAACAGATCCCAGGCGAAGCGGTCCGGCTGGTTCATGGCCGGGTCGAGGTCGGCCGCCCGGACCGGGATTGCAGCGATCAGAGCGAGCAGCGTCGACCAGACCATGCGGGTGAGCATTTTCCCTCCACATCGCGAAGTGCGAATCTTTCTACCATACCGCGTAGTCTTGAAAAGAACAATCCCGGGCGAAAGCGGCGGACCCGGCGATAGCGAATGCGCGGTCCTCCGGGTTCGGCCAGCGGCACGGCCAATCGGCTGCCCGCGCCCGCGCGTCGGCAGTATCTGGGCTCGAATCGCCATGCTATGATCTCGCGCCCTCTTGCGCGGCGCCGGCTCGGCTGCGATCGGGCGCCTTCTAGCGATTTGCACTCGACCGTTGCGCAGCGAGCCGAGCCTGCTGTCAAACCACCAGGAGACCCCGCGGATGACGAAGATCAAGGTGGCGACCCCCGTCGTCGAACTGGATGGCGACGAAATGACCCGGATCATCTGGCAATTCATCAAGGACAAGTTGATTCTGCCGTATCTGGATATCGATTTGAAATATTATGACCTCGGCATCGAGTATCGCGACCAGACCAATGACCAGGTCACCATCGACTCGGCCAACGCGATCAAGCAGTACGGCGTCGGCGTCAAATGCGCGACCATCACGCCCGATGAAGCGCGGGTCGAGGAATTCAAGCTGAAGAAGATGTGGAAGTCGCCCAACGGGACGATTCGCAACATCCTGGGCGGCACGGTGTTCCGCGAACCGATCATCTGCAAGAACGTACCGCGCCTGGTCCCGAACTGGACGGCGCCGATCGTCATCGGTCGCCATGCCTTCGGCGACCAGTACCGCGCCACGGATTTCCTGGTCCCGGGTGCCGGCAAGTTGACCATGACCTTCACCCCGGCCGACGGCAGTGCTGCGGTCCATTACGACGTTTTCGACTTCCCGGGCTCCGGCGTCGCCATGGGGATGTATAATCTCGACGAATCGATTCGCGGCTTCGCCGAGGCGTGCTTCAATTACGGCCTGCTGCGCCAATGGCCGGTCTATCTCTCGACCAAGAATACCATCCTCAAGGCCTATGACGGGCGGTTCAAAGATCTGTTCCAGGACGTGTTCGAGAAGGAGTTCAAAGCCGAGTTCGACCGACTCGGCCTCACCTATGAGCACCGGCTGATCGACGACATGGTCGCCTCGGCGCTCAAATGGAACGGCAATTTCGTCTGGGCGTGCAAGAATTACGATGGCGACGTGCAGTCCGACACGGTGGCTCAAGGCTTCGGTTCGCTGGGCTTGATGACCTCGGTGCTCCTCACCCCCGACGGCCACACAGTCGAAGCCGAGGCTGCGCACGGCACGGTGACGCGGCATTATCGCCAGCACCAGCAGGGCAAGCAGACCTCGACCAATCCGATCGCCTCGATCTTCGCCTGGACCCGCGGCCTCTATTACCGGGGCAAGTTCGACGCCACGCCCGATGTCCAGCATTTCGCGGAGACACTGGAGAAGGTCTGCGTCGATACTGTCGAAGCGGGCTTCATGACCAAGGATCTGTCGCTGCTCATCGGGCCGAACGAGCCGTGGCTCAGCACGACCGAGTTCCTGGACAAGCTCGATCAGGGGCTCCAGCAGGCGGTGGCTCGAGGCTGACGACCGGCGGTCGAGGAGACCGGCCGGCAAGAGGATGCCGGTCGGTCCGGCGACCCGGCCGACACGGGCCGGGTCGCAGGACCGCTCGAGCGCGACCAGGTCCGCTTCGCTATCGCGATACCGCCCTGGCAGAGCCGGGCCGGTTCTGCTACGAGGTTTCCTCGGGTGACCGGGTTCACTATACTTCAGCGAACGAGGCTCGACATGCCCCTTCATCGGGCGGCCACGGCCATGCTCGGCTTCCTCCTGGCGACGGCAGGCTGTGTTGCCGGCCAGCAAGGCCCGCTGGCGCCAGTCGAGCCGGTGACCGACAGTTATTTCGGGACGGTCGTGACCGATCCCTATCGGTGGCTCGAGGATCCGGGCAGCCCGCGCGTCAAGGACTGGACCGCCCTGCAGAACAAGCGCACCGCCGAGTATCTGTCCAGTCTGCCCTATCGCCCGGCATTGCGCGAGCGGATCGCCCGGATGATCGGCGGTGCATCGGGCAATTGGTATGGACTCCAGTCGCGCGGTACCACGCTTTTCGCCGTTCATGCCGATCCGCAGCGCCAACAGCCGGTCCTCGTCGCCCTCGACCGCCGGGCCGATCCCGACCGGGCACGAATCGTGCTCGACCCCAACCAGATCGATCCGAGCGGTGCCACCACGTTCGACTGGTACGAACCCTCGCCCGACGGCCGCCTGGTGGCGGCGTCCTTGTCCAGGAACGGCAGCGAAGACGGCGACGTCCATGTCTTCGACACCAGGACCGGCCGCGAGACCGGCGAGATCATCCCGCGCGTCCAGTACCCGACAGCCGGTGGCAGCCTCGCCTGGCACGCCGACGGCAAGGGCTTCTGGTACACGCGCTACCCGGGCGAGGAGCGTCCCGAGGCCGACCGGCATTTCTTTCAGCAGCTCTATTATCATCGCCTCGGCACGGCGCCCGAAAAGGACGTTTACGTGCTCGGCAAGGATTTCCCGAAAGTGGCCGAGATCAAGCTCGATAACCGGTCCACGCCGGGCTTGCTGCTGGTGTCGGTACTCAACGGCGACGGTGGCGAGGTCGAGCATTTCCTCCTCACGCCGAACGGTCACGCCAATCAGGTCACCCGTTTCGACGACGAGATCACCGATGCCGTGCTCGGGCCGGAAGGCGCACTCTACATGGTCTCGCGCGCCGGGGCTGCCCGTGGCAAGCTGCTCAAACTCGCTGCCCATGACGCCGATCTGGCCCATGCCGAGATGATCGTGCCCGAGGCCGAGGCGGCGATCGCGCCGCGCGGTGCAGCACTCACTCTCACGGCAGACCGGCTTTATGTCGCTTATGTCGATGGCGGCCCTTCGGAACTCCGCGTTTTCGATCACAAGGGCTTGTCGCGCGGGACCGTGCCGCTGCCCGAGGTCACGGCGATCGACGACGTGGCGGCGCTGGCGGACGGGGATCTGTTGATCGCGGTCGGCAGCTACACCCGGCCGAGCTATATCGCCCGTTATTCGTCCGGGCGCGGCCGGGTGACCGAGACCAAACTCCTGTCCACCAGCCCGGTCGAGTTCGGCGACGCCGAAGTCATCCGCGCTTTCGCCACGGCCGCGGACGGCACGCGCATCCCGATGTCGATCATCCGGCGCAAGGGCACGCCCGAAGACGGCACCGCACCTTGCCTGCTGACCGGCTACGGCGGCTTCGGCATCGTGATCTCGCCTGATTTTCTGGGCCCGGGCGGCCGACTCTGGCTCGATCATGGCGGGGTCTATGTCGAGGCCAATATCCGCGGCGGCGGCGAATATGGCGAGGACTGGCACAGCGCCGGCAAGCTCGCCCACAAACAGACCGTGTTCGACGATTTCACCACGGTCGCCAAATATCTGATCGATCGGCACCTGACCTCATCGGCTCGGTTGGCCCTGGAGGGCGGCAGCAATGGCGGGTTGCTGATGGGGGCGATGATCACGCAACAACCGGCGCTGGCCCGGGCGGTCGTCTCGCATGTCGGCATCTACGACATGCTGCGGGTCGAGACCGATCCGAACGGGCTGTTCAATACGACCGAGTACGGGACGGTCCAGGATCCCCTCCAGTTCAAGGCGCTCTATGCCTATTCGCCTTATCATCACGTCGTCGATCGTACCGCCTATCCGGCGGTGCTGCTGATGTCGGGGGCGAACGATGGCCGGGTAAATCCGATGCAGTCGCGCAAGATGGCGGCGGCCCTGCAGGCTGCCACATCTTCGAACCGGCCCGTACTGTTGCAGATCCGCACGGATGCCGGCCACGGCATCGGCAGTTCGCGCGACGTGCGGATCGACCAGCTCACCGACTCGCTGGCGTTTCTGTTCGATCAACTGGGGATGCAGGCGGCGGCTCCGGTCCCGTGAGACGGTGCGGCTCGCGCGTGAACCTGTCGCGAGGTCATCTCTGCAACGCAGGCCCGCGTGGGCGGCAGAGCCTTGCGCAAACCTCGTTCGCCGAGTCTTCCGGCCCTGCTCATTCGAGCCAAATCGCCGTCGCGGCCGCGCTCAGTCCGGCCGGATCCGCCAGGGCTGGCAGAAGAAAGCCGAAGAGCGCGGCCCGATGCTGTCCCTGGAATTCAACACTGCCATCGGCCAAGCCGGCGAAGAGGGCGGGGAGCGTCAGGGTGACGGTCTCGATGATCTCCCCGGCATCGGGGCGGGGCGGGCCCTGCAGGGTGACGCCAACCGCCAGATAGGTGAAGACCCGATTGTTTTGCCGCGCTGGATTGGCCGGAAACGACGCTGTCATCCGCCAGATTCCGCCGCCATAGCCAGTCTCTTCGCGCAATTCGCGCCGGGCGGTGGCGAGCGGGTCTTCGCCTGCTTCGACTGTGCCGCTCGGCAGTTCGATGGTGATCTCGGCCGTGCCGTGCCGGTATTCGCGGACCAGTACGACCTCTCCCGAAGGCGTAAAAGCCAGGACGTTGACCCAGTCCGCCAGTTCGACCACGTGATACGGATCGATGACCGTGCCGTCAGCCGTGACACAGACGTCACTGCGCACCGCCAGCCACCGGTCGCGAAAACTGTAGCGGCTGGAACGGACCGACCAGATCGCCGGTCCCGGCTGGTCTAGCGCCCCATCTTCTGCGATTTCATTCCTCCGCTGCGCCATCCGGGCCGGCGGCGAGCATGGCGTCGGCGACCAGCCCGGCATTGCCGCGGATCGCCCGCTCGATCGCTTCGGCGGTCTCGGGATGGTCCTTGAGATAGGTCTTGGCGTTCTCGCGGCCTTGGCCGATCCGGGTCCCGTCATGGGAGAACCAGGAGCCGGATTTCTCGACCACGCCGGCCGAGACGCCGAGATCGATCAGCTCGCCGCGCTTGGAGACGCCTTCGCCGTACATGATGTCGAATTCGACGACCTTGAACGGCGGCGCCATCTTGTTCTTCACGACCTTGACCCGGGTCTGGTTGCCGATCACCGATTCGCGCTCCTTGATCGCGCCGATCCGGCGGATGTCGAGGCGGACCGAGGCATAGAATTTGAGCGCATTGCCGCCGGTGGTAGTCTCGGGATTGCCGAACATGACCCCGATCTTCATCCGGATCTGATTGATGAAAATCACCATCGTGCGCGATTTGGAGATCGAGCCGGTGAGCTTGCGCAGGGCCTGGCTCATCAGCCGAGCATGGACGCCCATATGGCTGTCGCCCATTTCGCCTTCGAGTTCGGCGCGCGGCACCAGGGCTGCGACCGAGTCCACGACCAGGACATCGATGGCGCCGGAGCGGACCAGCGTGTCGGCGATTTCCAGCGCCTGCTCGCCGGCATCGGGCTGGGAGATCAGCAACTCGTCGATATTGACGCCGAGCTTGCGGGCATAGCCCGGGTCGAGCGCGTGTTCGGCATCGACGAAGGCACAGGTCCCGCCCGCCTTCTGGGCCTCGGCGATGACGTGCAGCGCCAGCGTGGTCTTGCCCGAGCTCTCCGGTCCATAGATCTCGACGATCCGGCCGCGCGGCAGGCCGCCGATGCCGAGCGCAATGTCGAGGCCGAGCGAGCCGGTCGAGATCACCTCGGCATCGGTCGCCGCCTCGCGCGCGCCCAGCCGCATGATCGAGCCTTTGCCGAAGGCCCGCTCGATCTGGCCGAGGGCCGCCTCCAACGCTTTTTGCTTATCCATTTCGACCTTATCCAGCAGGCGCAACACAGTCTGCGACATGACCCGTCTCCCATAGTTCACACGCGCGGTGGCGAAAGCAATGCGGATCAATGTACAGGATTTGTTCCGTTGGGCAACCCCCTTTGTTCCGACTTCTCGCCGGCCCATGACGATTTTCGAGAATGTCCGGGTTACGAGACCGTGCGGACTCGCTACCCGGAGTCGCGCTCAGATTTCGGCCGAGCCGCCGTCGCAGGGAATGACGGCGCCGGTCGTGTAGGCCGAGGCGCGCGAAGCCAGGAAGATCGCGACACCGGCGATATCCTCGGGCTCGCCGATCCGGCCGCGCGGATTGCGGGCGCGAATCTGGTCGCCGGCGGCCGCCAGCGTCGCCGCCATCATGTGGCTGGGAAACGGACCGGGGGCGATGGCATTGACCAGAATATCTTCGGGGGCGAGCCGTTTGGCCAAATGCCGGGTGAGCATGATGCAGCCTGCCTTCGAGGTCGAATAGGCATAGCTTTCCAGGCTCGGCGGCTCGATGCCGTTGACCGAGGCGATGTTGATGACCCGGGCCGGATGATCGGGCGTCGCTGCGGCGCGCAGCTGGGGCAGCAGTTCCCGGGTCAGGAAGAACACTGATTTGGTGTTCAGGTCCATGACCTTGTCCCAGCCCGATTCGGGATATTCCTCGATCGGCGCACCCCAGGTGGCGCCGGCATTGTTGACCAGAACGTCGAGCTTCTCCTCGCGCCGGGTGAAATCCTCGACGAGGCCGCGGATCCCGGCCATCGTGCTCAAATCGTGGGGCAGCGAGATGCAGGTCCCGCGCTCCGAGAGTTGGGCTGCGATCTCGTCGCAGACCGATCTTTTTCGCGACGATATATAGACCTTGGCGCCGTTCTCGACATAGCCGCTGGCGATCATCTCGCCGATGCCGCGCGACCCGCCGGTCACCAAGGCGATCTTGCCCTCGATATCGAATAGCTTCTTCACCCCTCGACCCTCCGCTGTCGGCCGCCGATTCCCGCTCGACCCGAGCCTGTCGCGGCTCCGCCCGTCACGCAAGCGAAAGATTATGCCGGGCCGCACCCCAAGGCTCGGAGATCGCTGGACCATCCGGGCGGGTGCGGTGCGCCTCACCACGGCACAGCCAGCCGGCCGAGCGCCGCCGCGATGATCGGCAGCCCGATCGTGCCGGACGGAGTCATGATCGATTCCGGGTGGAACTGGACGGCAGCGATCGGCAGCGTGGCGTGTTCGATCGCCATCGCCACCCCGTCCTCCGCCTCGGCCGTCATCTCCAGGCAGCCCGGTAGCGTCGTCACCCGGGCGTGGAGCGAGTGGTAGCGGCCGACGGTGAAGGTCTCCGGCAGGCCGGCGAGGAGTCGTCCGCCCAGAACCCGGACGCGTGACGGCTTGCCGTGCATCGGCTGGTCGAGTGTTCCGAGCGTCCCGCCGAAATACTCGACGATGCCCTGCAGCCCCAGGCAGACGCCGAACACCGGCAAACTCTGCCGGATCAGCAGCTCGAGCGTTTCTGCCATGACGAAATCCGCCGGCCGGCCGGGGCCGGGCGACAGCACCACCAGATCCGGCGCGACATTCTCCCGCAGAGCCGTGCGTGCGAGGGCCGGGCGCAGCGTCTCGACCGTGGCACCGGCCTCGCGGAAATATCCCGCCAGCGTGTGGACGAAGGAATCTTCGTGATCGATCAACATCACGCGCCGGCTCGGTCCGACGATCCGTTTCGGCACGGCCGGGGCGCCCGGGCCCCCACCTCGAATCGCCGCCAGCAGCGCTGCCGCCTTGAGCCGGCATTCGGCCTCCTCGGACGCCGCGTCGCTGTCATGGAGCAGCGTCGCCCCGGCACGCACTTCGGCGATGCCATCCTGCATCCGCACGGTGCGCAAGGTCAGGCCGGTATCGAGTCGCCGTCGAAGCCGATCCGGCCGAAGGCCCCGCCGTACCAGCGCCGGGCCGAGCGCTCTTCGCTCTCGATGAACCGGATCGCCCCGGGCTTGGGCGCACCGGTGACGGTGACTGCCCAGGCATGGCTGAAAAAGGCGTCGAGCGCATCGAATTCCGGCCGCAACCGGCCCTCGACATGATCGACAGTATGAATCAGCCGTGAATAGAGCTCGATCTGGCGGCGGCCGATGACGCGGATGCTGCCGGCTTCGCAGATTCGGGATTTGTCGTTGCGGTCGACATCGGTGCACATGGTGAGTTCGGCCTCGTCCTTGGCCGAATTGAGCAAGGTACGAATCTGCTTTGCGTCTTCGATCGCATCCGCTCCCCGCACGATGGTGCCGCTGATCGGGCAGGTCTCGACCCGCCGCCCCTCGACCCGGACGAACATCTCCGGCGATGCCGCGACCAGGAACTCTCCCGCGCCCAGATTCAGGAGCGCGCCATACGGGGCCGGGTTGGTCCGGGCGAGGCGGTCATACACGACGCTCGGGTGATCGGCGCAGGGTTCGGCGAAGAGCTGACCCAGCACGACTTCGAACAGGTCTCCGCGGGCGAAGGCAGTGCGGGCGCGCTCGACCAGAGCCGGGTATTCACCCGGGCCGTGATCGCCGTCCCAATTGCCGCCGACCGGCGATTTGGCCGGTGCGGGGCGATAGGGCGCCGGGTCGCCGACGCGCGGCGCGCCTTCGGTCGAGCCGGCTCCGGTCGCGAAGTCGTAGCGGTGCCGCACCGCCTCCCGGCGGGCATGATCGACGACCAGGATCTCGTCGGGCAGATAGAGGACGAGGTCTCGCTGATCGGCGGCACGGGGCAGGCGCAGCGGCATCGGCTCGAACTGGAAGACGAGGTCGTAGCCGAAGGCGCCGTAGAGGCCGAGATGGTGATCCTCCGGACTGGCGAACAGCGCGGTCAGCGCGCGCAGGACCGAGAACAGGCTCGGCTGGCGGCTGCGCTGCTCCTCGGCGAAGCGCGCCTCGGGCACCAGCACGCAGCCGAGCAGGCGGTCGCGCTGTTCGTGAAGGCCGGCTACCGAGGGCTCGGCCGCGAGCGTGGCGGCGATCGGACCGAGGAGCCCCCTCCCGCGCTCATTCAGCGCCGCCATTTCGAAATCGCGACCGCGCCCGGTCAGGACCAGCGGCGGGTCGGCGAAACCCATGTCCCGGCGGGTATGACGACCGGGACACTCGACGTTCGACGACAGCAGTGCGCCGCGCTTCCGATCGAGCCGTTCGGCGAGGGCGGAGACGGCGCTACCGTAACAATCGGGCAGACTCTGGCGCCGGACGCGGATGCCGCCCTGGGTGAGGTAGCTGTGAAAGCGCATCGGAGACCTCTCGAAGGAGGCCGGGCGCGAGGTGATCCGATGAGATTTCGTCCGAAAACAACGAAGGCCGCCCGGTACCCCGTGGCGGCCATGGTGACAAAGACAAAGGCGGCCGCCCGGCTAGACGGGCCACCACCAATTCTGCGAAAAGACGAAACTGTTCATGAGCCGGACCCTAGCAGGCGAGGATTGCGATCGCAACAGGAAACGCCACCGGCGCTCTGCATGCCTGGTGCTGCGTCTCCCGCGGATCACTCCAGCGGGTCGGCCCCGAGCCGTCGCGAACGGCCTCGAGAGTAGTCATTCGCTCCGATGGTCGGCGCATCCCGGCGCCCGAGCCAGGACCGGGGCCAAGGCAGCGGCGACCGGAACTTCATTGAAGGAATCCAAGAAATGCTCGCGTGGATGGAGGATGGCATCGAAGATCGTTTCGTTGCCGGGCGAAGTATCGCCGGTCGCGTCCGGGTGGATATAGATCTGCCGGCCGATTTCATTGGTGAGCAGCGTATGGGGCCCGAAAGTGGGGTCGAGTTCCTTGGAGAAATTCACACCTTCGACCAAGTCGGCGTCGAGCCCGAGGCCGCGCACGGTGAGCACCGCTTCAGCAGCATTGAAGGTGACGAAGCCGGTCGGTACGGTTCCGCCGGCGTGAGCCCGTTGCAGAATCGCGGCCTGGACTTGAGCCGTGGCGCCCGCCTGGGACTGGCCGGCGAGGAGGAGCGGCACGCCGCGCAGCGCCGCCTCGGCATAGCTCGCCTCGGCCGCGGCGGCGGCGTCGCCGGTGCCGTCCGTGGCGAAATCGAAAATCAGCGCGGCGTTGGTCAGGATGTCGGTTGCCAGCCCGGCAGGCTGCTGGAGCAACACCGGCATCCGGAACAGCCGATTGGCCAGAATCAGCGCTACCGGCCGGTCCTCGGCATCGAGAGCGGCGAAGAGCTGGCCGTAATAGCCTCGGCCGCGATCGAAGGCGGGACCAACCAGTCGATAGCGCCCGCCCAGCTTCTGCATCGATGTCGGGGCGGCGAAGCCCGGGACCACGGCGAAGCCGCTGTCATGGTCGATGATCTCGCCGCCGGAATAGCGCCGGCCGGCGGCCGCGGCGTCGAAAGTCCAGCCGACCAGCAGCTTCAAATCGTCGACCAGAGCGGGCCGCCGCTCTCGCGGCACGGCGAGCAGGAAGCAGAGGGTCGGCGCCGCGGCGCTCGAGGCAGCGCTGCTCGGCCCCCCCGGAATCGCCATCAACGCCGTCAGCAGGAGAATGCTCGATGCCGACGCTCGGACCGACATCATCGGCCCCTCCCTCGTCCCGCTTCCAGGATCACGCTCGTCTCCACCGGCAACACCCAGGCCCGAAGCTAGACGGGCCGAACCCGTCTGCGGCAAGTGAAACTTCGTTCAGGTCCCCGACCGGCGGCTATTCCGGATAATTGGCGATCTCGACCAGATTGCGATCCGGATCGCGGATATAGATCGAGCGGATCGGGCCCACGGCCCCGGTCCGCGCCACGGGACCGATCTCGATCTCGATGCCGAGGCTGTGCAACTGGGCGATGACATCCTCGAGCGGTGTCGCCGCGATCAGGCAGAAATCGCCGGAACCCGGAGTCGGGCGGTTCGCCTTCGGATCGAATTCGGCCCCGTAGGGATGGAGGTTGATCTTCTGCTCGCCGAAGACCAGCGCCGTGCGGCCGGCTCCGAAGGTGACGACCCGCATCCCCAGCACGCCGGTATAGAAGGCGCAGGTCCGGTCGACATCCGCGACCGTGAGTACCAGATGATCGAGCCGGGCGATCTCCATGGCCGAACTCATCGGGACCGGCAGGGCTCAGCGCCCGAGCCGGGCAATCTGGGCCAGGATCGCGGTGTGGCTGAGGATGCCGTTGCGCAGGCATTTCAGCTCGAATTTCTCGTTCGGACTATGGATGCAGTCGTCATCCAGCCCGAATCCCACCAGGATCGAGTCGAGACCGAGATAGTGCTTCATCCAGCCGACGACTGGAATCGAGCCGCCGCAGCCGGCGAGCACGGGTTTGCGCCGGTAGGTCGCCTCGAGCCCGGCACAGGCCGCCTGCATGAACGGGTTGGCAGTATCGATCCGCACTCCGGGGGCACCGCCGAAGCTCTGGACCTCCCAGCGGCAGTCCGGCGGCGTGCGTGCGTCGAGGAAATTCTTCAGCCCCTCCAGGATCCGTTCGGGATCCTGGGCCGGGACCAGGCGGCAGCTGAGCTTGGCCGAGGCGTGGGCCGCGATCACCGTTTTGGCGCCGGCGCCTTCATAGCCGCCCCAGATGCCGTTGAGATCGCAGGTCGGGCGCGCCCAGATTCGCTCCAGCAGCGTCCTTCCGGCCTCGCCGACGCTGGTGTGCAGGCCGATTTCGCCCAGGAATTTCTTCTCGTTGAACTGCAGCTTGCGCCAGGCCTCGCTCTCGGCCGCTCGGGTCGCTTCGACATCATCGTAGAATCCGGGAATCTGGACCCGGCCATGCTGGTCGTGGAGTTGGCCCAGCACCCGCGTCAGCGCGTTGATCGGGTTGACCACGGCACCGCCGTAGAGCCCCGAATGCAGATCGCGCGACGGCCCGTGGAGCGTCACCTCGACATAGAGCAAGCCACGAAGCATATAGGTGACGGCCGGCGTGTCGATGTCCCAGGAGTTGGTATCGGTGACGATGGCGATGTCGGCGGCGAGCTCGTCCCGGTTGCGGTCGAGGAACGGCGGCAGCGACGGGCTGCCGGTTTCCTCCTCGCCTTCGAGCATGACCGTGATCCGGACCGGCAGCGTGCCGTGGACCTTGTGCCAGCCGCGGAACGCCTCGATGAAGGTCCGGACTTGGCCCTTGTCGTCGACGGCGCCCCGTGCCACGACCCGGCGGCCATGCGGCCCCTCGACGATCGCCGGCTCGAACGGCGGGCTGTCCCAGAGTTCGAGCGGCTCGGGTGGCTGGACATCGTAATGGCCGTAATAGAGCAGATGCGGCACCTGCCCGCCTGGGCCGGGATGGTGGGCGACGACCACCGGATGGCCCGGCGTGTCGCGCAAGCTCGCTTCGAACCCGAGGGTCGCCAGTTCGTCCGTGAGCGACTGGCCGGCCCGCCGAGTCTCCGCCCGATAGGCCGGATCGGTCGAGATCGACGGAATCCGCAGGAGTGCCAGATAGCGCTCGACCGAATTGTCGAAATCCTGTTCGAGATGCCGAAGGACCGGATCGACGGGCAGCATGGCGGTGGGGCGCCTTTCATGAGGGCTCGAAACGGCGAGCATGCCCCACCCGCGGGGCCCGGGAAACCCCCCGATGAAGCTGGGAAGCTATGCCGGGGATGGGGTGGCGCGGGAGTTCCCGTCTCGGGACGCTCGAGGCGGGGAGGCCGACTCCACTCGAGTTCCGGCTCTGCCGCGGCTGCACAGGTGGAAGAGCTTTCGCGCCACCGCCGAATCGGGCTATTTTCAGCGAAACTGCCGATAATCGCCGAGTTCTCCCGCACCGGGGCCGACCGGATCCAATATCTCGAGGAAATCAAGACGATGCCGAACTACCAGTATATCTATGTGATGAAGGGCCTGAACAAGGCCTATCCGGGCGGGCGCGAGGTCTTGAAGGATGTCTGGCTGAGTTTCCTGCCGGGGGCGAAGATCGGGGTGCTCGGGCCGAACGGGGCCGGGAAATCGACGCTGCTGCGAATCATGGCCGGCGTCGACAAGGAGTTCAACGGCGAGGCCTGGGCGGCCGAGGGCGCCACCATCGGCTATCTGGCCCAGGAGCCGCAGCTCGATCCGAGCCTCGATGTCCAGGGCAACGTCACGCTCGGCTTGAAGCATGTCAAGGATCTGCTCGACCGGTTCGAGGCGGTGAGTGCCCGCTTCGGCGAAGAATTGAGCGACGACGAGATGAACGACTTGATCGCCGTCCAGGGCGAGCTGCAGGAACAGATCGACGCTGCCAATGGCTGGGAGCTGGACCGCACGATCGAGATCGCCATGGATGCGCTCAACTGCCCGCCCGGCGACAGCCCGGTCGCCAATCTCTCGGGCGGCGAGAAGCGGCGGGTGGCGCTGTGCCAGAAGCTGTTGCAGCGCCCCGATCTGCTGCTCCTCGACGAGCCGACCAACCATCTCGATGCCGCCTCGGTCGCCTGGCTGCAGCGCTTCCTCAAGGATTACGAAGGTACGGTCGTGACCGTGACCCATGACCGCTATTTTCTCGACGAAGTAGCCGGCTGGATCCTCGAAGTCGATCGCGGCCGGACGTTTCCGCACGAGGGCAATTACTCCTCCTGGCTGGTCGAGAAGCAGAAGCGGCTGGAGCTCGAGAACAAGACGGAGGTGGCGCGCCAGCGCACCATCGCCAAGGAATTGGAATGGGTGCGCGCGAGCCCCCGGGCGCGCCAGGCCAAATCCAAGGCGCGCGTCCAGGCCTACGAAGAATTGGTGGCCAATTCCAAGGAGAAGGCGCCCGACACCGCGCAGATCGTGCTGCCGCCGGGCCCACGCCTGGGCGATCTGGTGATCGAGGCGAGCCATATCGACAAGAGCTTCGGCGACAAGCTGCTGATCGAGGATCTGAGCTTCCGCCTCCCGCCCGGCGGCATCGTCGGCGTGATCGGACCGAACGGCGCCGGCAAGACCACGCTCTTTCGGATGATCACCGGCCAGGACAAGCCCGATTCCGGCGATTTCCGGATCGGCGATACGGTCAAGCTGGGCTATGTCGATCAGTCGCGCGATGCGCTGCCGGCCAACAAGACGGTCTGGGAAGTTGTCTCGGACGGGCTCGACGAAATCGATCTCGGCCGGCGCAAGATGAACAGCCGTTCCTATGTCGCCTTGTTCAATTTCAAGGGCGGCGATCAGCAGAAGAAAGTCGGCCAACTCTCGGGCGGCGAGCGCAACCGCGTCCATATCGCCCGCATGCTCAAGGCCGGCGCCAATGTCCTGCTCCTGGACGAGCCGACCAACGATCTCGATGTCGACACGCTCCGCGCCCTCGAAGACGCGCTCGAAGAATATCCCGGCTGCGCCGTGGTCATCACCCATGACCGGTGGTTCCTCGACCGGCTGGCCACCCATATCCTGGCCTTCGAGGGCGACGCCGAGATTCTCTGGTTCGAGGGCAATTACCAGATGTACGAAGCCGACCGCAAGCGTCGCCTGGGCGTCGAGGCCGACCAGCCGCACCGGTTCAAGTTCAAGCCGCTGACGCGCTAGCGACGCTGCGGCATCGCGGCCGGCGCCGCGGCTTGCCGGAGCCCGACTTTGCCGCTAGCGTGACGCGAGCGATATCAGAGCGAGGTTACCATCTTGCGAGGTTCGACGATTGGGCTCGCCCTGGCTATGCTGGGACTGGTCGTGAGTGCCTCCGGTGCGGCGGAAGCGCCGGAGCCGGCCGATCCCTATGTCTGGCTCGAGGATTTCAGCAGTCCGCGAGTCGATGCCTGGGTCGCGGCCGAGAATGCCAAGACCAAGAGTGTGCTGGAGCAGGATGCGCGCTTTCCGGCACTCTATGCCGACGCGCTCGCCATCGCCGAGGCCAAGGACCGCATCCCGACGCCGCGCTTCATCGGTGGCGAGGTCTATAATTTCTGGCAGGATGCCGACCATGTCCGCGGCATCTGGCGCAAGACCAGCCTCGCCGATTATCGCGCGCCCGCGCCGAATTGGACGACCGTCCTCGATTTGGACGCCTTGGCCAAGAGCGAGAACGCCAACTGGTTCTGGAAGGGGGCCGAGTGCCGGCTGCCCGACGAGCGGATCTGTCTCGTCAACCTCTCCGACGGGGGCGAGGACGCCGTCACCATCCGCGAATTCGACCTCGCGACCAACCAGTTCGTGCCCGGCGGATTCACCTTGCCCAAGAGCAAGCAGGATACGGCCTGGATGGCCCCCGACGAGATCCTGGTCGCTCGCGACTGGGGCCACGGAACCCTGACGAAATCCGGTTATCCCTTCGTCCTCAAGGAGCTGAAGCGCGGCCAGACACTCGCCGCGGCACGTGAGATCTTCCGCGGCACGCCGAACGACATCGAAGTCGGCGCCGCTACAGTGCAGGATGGCGAGGGCCACAAGGCCAGCTTCATCACCCGCGGCGTCAGCTTCTTCGAGACTGAAACCTATCTGGTGCGCGCCGGCAAACCGGTCAAGCTGAACCTGCCGCTGAAGGCACGAGTGGCCGATCTCGTCGACGGCCGCCTGCTGGTCAAGCTCGAACAGGATTGGAAGGCGGGCGGCAAGAGCTTCCCGGAAGGATCCTTGGTGTCGCTCGATCTGGCCGCGGTCGCCGCCGATCCGCAGCATTTGGTGCCGGTCCTGGTCTATGCGCCGGGCCCGCGTGAATCGCTGGACCAGGTCGCGGGCTCGCATTCGCGCCTGATCGTGACATCTTATGACGATGTCAAGGGTCGGGCCGCGATCTACACGCCGGGAGAAGGCGGCAGCTGGACCGTGCACAAGCTCGATCTGCCCGATAGTCTCTCGATCGGCGTCGTCAGTGCCGATTTCCGCAGCGACGAAGCCTTTCTCAGCATGGCCGGGTTCCTGACGCCCTCGACCATCGTGCTCGCCGACGCGGCGACCGGGGAGACTTCCGCCGTCAAGGCGCTCCCGGCCAAGTTCGACGCCTCGAAGGACGTGGTCGAGCAGCACGAGGCGGTCTCGAAGGACGGGACCCGGATCCCGTATTTCATCGTCCACCCGGAAGGCATGGCGCCGAACGGCCGGAACCCGACGATCCTTTATGCCTATGGCGGCTTCCAGGTTTCCGAAACGCCGTCCTATTCGGCCAATATCGGCAAGCTGTGGCTGGAGAATGGCGGAGTCTACGTGCTCGCCAACATCCGCGGCGGCGGCGAATTCGGCCCGGCTTGGCACGAGGCCGGGCTCAAGACCCACCGGCAGCGCATCTATGACGATTTCGCCGCGGTCGCCGAAGATCTGATCCGGACCAAGGTCACCAGCCCGCGCCGGCTCGGCATCGAGGGCGGCTCGAATGGCGGGCTGCTGATGGGGGTCGAATTCACCCAGCGTCCCGATCTGTGGAATGCGGTCGACATCCAGGTGCCGCTGCTCGACATGCTGCGCTTCGAGAAGATCGCCGCCGGGGCGTCCTGGGTCGGCGAGTACGGCACGGTCGCCAAGCCCGAGGAGCGGGCGTTCCTGGCCTCGATCTCGCCCTACAACAATCTGAAGTCGGGGGTGACCTACCCGGAACCCCTGGTCTGGACCACGACCAAGGACGACCGGGTCGGGCCGCAACATGCGCGCAAATTCGCGGCCAGACTGGGCGAACTCGGGGATCCCTACTTGTTCTACGAGGTGACCGAAGGCGGCCACGGTTCGGGGGCCAATCTCGAGGAGCGGGCACGGACGACGGCGATGGAGATGACCTATTTCGCCCGCAAGCTGATGGAGGCTCCCGGGCAATGACCGATCCGGCAATTCCCCGCCGCCTTCTCTTGCTCGCCCCGGCTCTAGCCGCCGTGCCGAGCCTGCTCGGCGCCCCGGCCCAGGCCAGCCCCCTCGATCCCGCGCAGACGATGATCACGCCGCACGACCGGATCGACTGGAAGACCCGCCCCAATTGGCCCGAGAACAGCATCGCCACGGCCAGCCTGTTCGGCGACCTCAACCAGACCGGCTTCTATTACCTGCTGGTCAAATGGTATCCGGGCTATATGAGTGCCCCGCATACCTATGCTACCGACCGGCTCTGCGTCGTGGTTTCCGGAACCTGGTGGGTCAATAGCGGTGCCGATTTCGATCCCGCCCGTTGCGTGCCGGTCCCGGCCGGCAGCTTCATCCGGCGGGTGGCTGGAACGCCCCATTACGACGGGGTCATCGCGACCGGAACCGAGCCGGTGGTGATCGCAATCTGCGGCGAGGGACCGGTCAAGCTCGCCTATACCGATCCCGCCCAGCCGGGCTGGCGCAAGGTTTGAAGCGGGTTTTCGCCGTTCGAACCCGCCGGGCTCGACCCGGAACCGGCGATCACTGCCCCACGATCTTGCGATAGAGATGCCAGGTGGCGTGCCCGAGAACGGGAACGACGATGGCCAGACCGACGAAGAAGGGCAGGGATCCCAGGACCAGCGCGCCGGCCACGATCAGCCCCCAGAGCGCCATCGTGACCGGGTTGGCGTGCACGGCGCGGACCGAGGTCGTGACCGCGGTGATCGCATCGACCGGGCGGTCGAGCATCATCGGAAAGGACACGACGCTCAGCGCCATCGCGATCACGGCGAACACGAACCCCACGGCATTGCCTTCGATCATCATCGCCCAGCCGGCCGAGGTGGTCAGCAACTGATCGACGAAGCCGCCGATCGAAGCCGGCAGGCCCGCGCCGAAATTGAGCTCGTAGATCCATTGCGCGACCTGCAGCCAGACGACGAAAAGAGCCAGCATGATGAACCCGACAGTGATGATCGCCCGGTTCTCGGGTCCGCTGAAGACGCTGACGGCATGGCCCAAATGGGCCTCCATCCCGTGTTCGCGGCGCCGGCTGAGTTCGTAGATTCCAAGTGCCGCGACCGGGCCGATCAAGGCGAAGCCGGCGACCAGCGGGAACAGCAGCGGCAGCACATCGTAGCCGAACACCAGCCGGGCCAAGACCAATCCCACGATCGGATAGACCAGGCCGAGGAAAATGAAATGGGTCGGCGTGGCCCAGAAATCCTCGAAGCCGAGGCCCAGCACCTCCCAGAGATCGGCCGCGCCGATTTGGTTGATCGCGGGAAGGGCCGCGGCGGCATGCGCCGGTATATTCGCGGACTCTCGGGCCATGGGCGATCCTCCTGACGCATGAGGCCGGATGCCGTGAAATCAGTGTGTTGCATCCGATCGGGTCTGCGGCCGCGTCCGACGGCGACTGGAGACGGAGACGATCCTAGGGCGGTTTCGTCGGCCTGTCGTCAGATTTCTGAAGTTTATATGAAAAATCATGCGACACCTCTCCGTGCACAATTCCGGGAGTGGGGTCATCCGGTCGCTTCCCACGGCGAAGCCATGCCGCCGAGTTGGACCGGGGGCCTCCGATCGGTGGCAGAGGCAGCAGCCATATCGACCTCGGGCGGGCAGCATCGAGGTCATGGTGGCTGGCCATGGGAGCGATGAGATTTCCTCGCTTGCCCGAACCGTGCCGGACTGCTGCACTCGGGCCATGTCCGATCTGCGCTCTCCGCTCGCCCGTGCCGACAGTTTCTGCCGGCGGTTCGGCCTCCGACGACCGGTGCTGCTGGCACCCATGGCCGGGGCCTCTTCGCCGGCACTGTCGGCCGCGGTGGCAAATGCCGGCGGGCTCGGCGCCTGCGGCGCTCTCCTGATGTCGCCGGCGGCGATCTCCAATTGGGCCGCTGCTCTCCGGGCTACCAGCAACGGGCCCTTCCAGATCAATCTCTGGATCCCCGATCCGCCGCCGCAGCGCGACCCGGCGCACGAGGCGGCATTGCGGAGCTTCCTCGAGCAATGGGGACCGAAGGTGCCCGAAGCTGCCGGCGACGCGACCCCGCCGGATTTCGCCGCCCAGTGCGAGGCGCTGCTGGAGGTCGCTCCGCCGATCGTGTCTTCCATCATGGGGTTGTTCCCGCCTGATTTCGTCGCGCGTCTGAAGCAACGCGGCATCTCCTGGTGGGCGAATGTCTCGACCGTGGCCGAGGCCCGCGCCGCCGAGGCAGCCGGCGCCGCGGTGATCGTGGCACAGGGGATGGAAGCCGGCGGGCATCGGGGCTGCTTCGATGCGGGTCGAGCCGAGACCGAGATGGTCGGGCTCTTTTCGCTCGTCCCGGCCGTCGCCGACGCCGTGAGCGTGCCGGTGGTGGCGACCGGCGGGATCGCCGATGCGCGCGGCGTGGCGGCTGCCCTGCTCCTGGGAGCGAGTGCGGCCCAGATCGGCACCGGCTTCCTGCGCTGTCCCGAGGCGGGTCTACACCCGGGCTGGGCGGACGCGCTGGCGCGGACGCCGCCGGAGGGCACGATCGTCAGCCGGGTTTTCAGCGGCCGGGCCGGACGCAGCGTGGCGACACCCTATGTCCGGGCGGCGACGTCCGCCCGAGCACCGGCGCCGGCGCCCTACCCCGTCCAGCGGGGCCTGACCCAGGCGATGCGCGAGGCCGCCGCCAAGTCGGCCGGTTCGGATTGCTTGCAGGCCTGGGCCGGGCAATCGGCGATGCTGGCGCAGGCCGCACCTGCCGCCGATCTGGTCGAGGCGTTTTGGAATGGAGCTGTGGAGCGGCTGCGGTGAGCCGTGGCTTCGGCGAATGGGGGCAGTCCACGGGCATCGGCGCGCGGCGACGCCGATGCGGTGACAGCGCGGCACTATCACGCGCCCGAGAGCAATCCGGCGATCCTCAATGTCAAACCCGGTTCGCTCGATCTGCCGATCGGGGAAGATCCGGTTGGCCATGTCTGGGTGTGCCGTGCACATCCTTGGCTGCTTCCGTCGATCGCCGGTCTCGTCATCGACGGGCAGCCCGAGGATTTCGAGCCCTTCTTCGCGGCTTGGGCTCGACTGAACCGGACGCCGAGGGAGCACGGCCCCGGCCCCTGGCGACGATTTGGCGAGACTGCCCGATGTAATCAACCGCTGCACTTCCCATATCTGCAGATCGACGGAATCGATTGTCCGCGGATCGCGTCTTCAGGCGGCGCCGACTGCTGAAAACATTGGGGATTTCATGGAACTTTCCGAACGGGGCACCAAGCGCGTCTGCCAGAGTTGCAGCGGCAAGTACTACGATCTCAATCGCGAGCCCGTTCTCTGCCCGAAATGCCAGACCGAATTCGATCCGGCGGCCGGCTTGAAGCTGCGCAGCGACACCAGCTACAAGGCCCATGTCGGCCGGGCCAAGAGCGTGTTCGGCCGGACGAATTCTTTCGACCGGGCCGAAGCCGCACCGGCCGACGACGTCGAGGCGGCAGAAGACGGCGAGGACAAGGCGGAGACCGACGAGGCTGTCGATGAAGATGGCGAAGCAGTCGAGGATGTCGCCGAACTGGGCAACGACAGCGACGATCTCGCGGAAATCGTCGAGACCAATGAAACGGACGAGCGCTAGCCGCCGCCATCCGGCTCGTTCATCGGTGAATCGGCGCGGAGGCTGCTTCTGGCGACCGCGGCATTGTTTTTGGGTATCGCGGAAGTATCCGGCCGGTCGAGGGCGCGGCGGAGTGCGTTCGAGCCGCGATTCGGGGGCCTCCGTGGCCGATCTCAATGGTCGGATCAATTTCATCAACCAGGCCTTCGCCCAGGCCAGCGGATATTCCGAACTCGAACTGATCGGTTCCCCGCATAATCTGGTGCGCCATCCAGACATGCCGAAGGAGGCCTTTGCTGATCTCCGGGCAACCATTCGGGCCGGTCTGCCCTGGCGGGATTGGTCAAGAACCGTACCAAGAGCGGGGACCACTATCGGGTCCGGGCCAACGTCACGCCCATCGGGAAAGACGGTGAGCCATCCGGGTTCATCTCGATCCGCTGCCTGCCCTCGTCCTCGGAAATAGGGGCCGCCGAACGGAGTTATCGGAATCTCCGCGCCGGCAAGGCCACCAAGATCGCCGTCAAGGGGTGGGGAAGTCGATCGGTTCGGATGGCGCGGCGCTGTCGGCCGGGCCGGATCGAGTGTGACCGGACGTTTGCTGGCCCGGTTCGGCGTGAGCGCCTCGGAGACGGCCGACGGGGCCACGGCGGTTGCAGACAGCGCGGGCGATGTCAATAAGCGCACCGACGAGATCATGGGAATCTCGGACCAGGTGCGCTCGAGCGCCGCGCAGACCGATGCGACGATCTCGGAGCTGAAGCGGCGGCTGGTGATCGCGCTCCGGCAATCGGCAGCGGGCGACCGCCGCAGTTCCGACCGGCTGCCCTGCGCCATCCCGATCGAACTCGATGTCTCGGGCCGGCGGTATCGGACATCGACGGTCGATCTCTCGCCCGGCGGCATGCTCGTCAACGCCGAAGGGCTGCCCGTGCTGACCCAAGGCAGCCTGCTCTCGGCCGAACTGCCGGGCGTCGGCCGGATCGACTGCCCGATCGTCGGAACCAGCCCGTTGGGCATCCACATTCGTATCGAGCCTCTCGAAGCGACGGTCGCTGCGGCTCTGAAGCTCCGGTATGGGGAACTGGAGCGCGGATTCGCGAGCGACATCGAGCGCGCCCGCGACGCCGCGGTCCAGGTCTCGCACGGCATGGAGGAGGTGCTGCGGCAAGGCGAGATCGACGCCGAAGCCCTGTTCTCTCCGGATTTGGAGCCGCTCGCAGGTTACGATCCCCAACAATACATCTCCCCGTCCAGCCCCTTTCTCGAGCGCCTGCTGCCCGATATTCTGGAACGGCTCCCGGCGGCGGATCCGCCGCGTCGCGTTTTGCCTCGCTGCCGCCAAGACCGGCTATGTCGCGGTCCATAATGCCGCGTACAGCCGCCCGAAATGTTCGGCCGTTCCTGCTCCAGACCTATCACCGGGACCTGGGCACGATGATCGTTCGGCTGAACGAAGTGGCCGTGCCGATCAACGTCTATGGCCGGCATTGGGGCGGAATCAGGCTCGCCTATGCGGATTGATCGCGGGAAGACCGGGCGTCGTTGTCAGGAACAATATGCATGAGTGTGACATCAATCCGAATGGGGTCAAGCGTTAGAGTCGGGATTATCAAGTTCTTCAATAATTTTCCGGTAACTATCAACAGTCATACCACGATAATCATCTCCTGCGACCATTCCGGGGGAAGGGGACGGCTTCGAATTGCCCCGGATACGGATTGATGTGCTGAGAGTGAGTATGGCTGCAACAATTTTGTTCGCCTCCGACATGGCCGGCGTCCCCGACGATTTAATAGCAGCCCAGAGTGACTGATCCTTCGTAAGGAGAGTCTGTCGAACTTCGTACAAAATGTGATTCAGCTCCGGGGTGGCTCGGTGAAGGCGACACGCTCGGCGATCAACGCATCGATCTCGGCGTCGGCATAGCCGGCGGCGGCCAGAACGCGGCGCGTCGCGGCGCCGAATCTCTGGGGCGTGGTGCGGACCGAGCCCGGCGTCCGCGACAGCTTCACCGGTGTGCCGAACCCGCGATACTCGCCCGACTCGATCACCATTCCTCGATGGCGTGTCTGAGGGTGATCGACGACTGCGCCGATCTCGAGCACCGGGCCGCAGGGGACACCGGCTTCGAGCAGCGTATCGGCGATCGCCTGGCCGTCGCACTCGGCCAGAACCGGCGCGATTGCACCGCGCAGGGCCGCCCGGTTCCGGCCGCGCGACGCGTTGCTCGCGAAGCGCGGATCTTCGAGCCATTCCGGATGCCCGGTGATCCGGCAGAATTTGGCGAACTGGCCATCGTTGCCGACGCCGAGGAAGATCGCGACGGTCTTGGTTTCGAAGCAATCATAAGGTGCGACATTGGGATGGGCGTTGCCGCTGCGCACGGGGTTCGCACCCGACAGGAAGAAATTGGCCAGATGCGGATGGAGCAAGGCCACGGCGCAATCGAAGAGCGCGGCCTCGACGAATTGGCCGCGCCCCGACCGCCCGCGTTCGATCAGCGCCAGCAGGATGCCGATCATGGCGTTGAGCCCGGTCGAGAGATCGACCAGCGGGATGCCGATGCGCAACGGGTCGCTGCCGACATCGCCATTGACGCTCATCAGCCCGGCCATGGCCTGGATCACCGCGTCATAGCCGACCCGGCCGCCGAGCGGGCCGTCGGCACCGAAGCCCGAGACGCGGCAATGGATGAGCCGCGGGAACCGCTGCTCCAGCGTTTTCCAGCCGATGCCCCAGCGCTCCAACGTGCCGGCCTTGAAATTTTCGACCAGGACATCGGCGTCCTCGAGCAGCCGCAGCAGCACCGCCCGGCCGCGCGGCTGGCCCAGATCGAGCGCGATGTTCTCCTTGTTGCGATTGACTCCGACGAAATAGGCGGCGGCGCCGTCCTCGTCTCGAAACGGCGGCCCCCAGCTGCGGGTCTCGTCGCCCGAGGGCGGCTCGAGCTTGATCACCTCGGCGCCGTGATCGCCCAGCATCTGCGTGCAATAGGGGCCGCCCAGCACGCGGGTCAGGTCGATGACGCGAATGCCCGAGAGCGCACCCGAAGGCGGGGTGGTCATGACGGGGCTCCTCGAAAAGTCTCTACGGGATCATGGGCGGGATGCCGTCGTCATGTTACGGCTTGCGGTAACGGAGCGTACCGCCGGCATCGGGCTCGGCGATCAGGACGCCCAGGCGCAGCATGTAGTTGAGATGCGCCAACGCCTCGCCGACGGCGAAGCTCAGCTGATGCGGATCGGCGAGCGGCCGGCGGAAGATGATCGGGATGACATCGGCACAGCTCACCGGTTCCACCGCGGCTGCGGCGATCAGGTCGCATCGATGCAGATGATGCGTCTCCAGCTGTTCGATCCGCGCATGCAGGCCCTCGAACGGCAGATTGTGGCAGGGCAGCACGAGTACCTCGTCCGACACCTCGTCTCGAATCGCGGCCAGCGACGCCAGATAGAGCCCGAGCGGGTTGGCTTCGGGCTCGTTCGCCTGGACGCTGACATTGGGCGAGATCCGTGCCAGCACCTGATCGGCCGAGAGAAACAGGCGATCCGCCTTGCACCAGAGCATGACCTGCTCGAGCGCATGGCCGCCGCCGGTGAGCACCTGCCAGTCGCGGCCACCCAGCTCGATCGTGTCGCCGGCGGTGAGGCGCCGGAAGCGCGGGGCGAGCCCCGTGGTTCGTTTCAGATAAGAATGGCCGCGGGTCAGCACCTGTTCGATCGTGACCGGATCGAGCCCGGTCGAGCGGTAGAATTCGGCCCCGGCCGGCCCGAAATCCTCCGACCGATCGATCTGCAGGAGGCGGCTGAGCAGATATTCCGTCTGGCTCATATAGAGCGGCATGTCGAACCGGCGATCGAGCCAGCCGGCGAGACCGACATGATCGGGATGGTAATGGCTGACCACCAGCCGGGTGATCGGCCTGCCGCCCAACGCCTCGGCCAGGACATGCTCCCAAGCCAGCTGGCTCGGCGTGTCGCTGATGCCGGTGTCGAAGACGGCCCACCCGCCACGATCCTCGAGCAGATAGAGATTGACGTGGTCGAGGGCGAAAGGCAGGGCCAGACGCAACCAGAGTATGCCGGGGGCGACCTCGACCGGCTGGCCGAAGGGCGGCGGTTCCGGCCAGGGGAGGCGGAGTTCGCCTCCTGGAAGGGGTGGGAAAGGCTGCGGCATGGCTCGGATCCTTCTCGCCCCGCGGGCGTTCGCTAATGGTGCGGCTCGGCGCCGCGGGGTCAAGTCCCGGCGGCGCGGATCAGGACTTCGCAAAGCCGATGGGCGGAATCACGATCATGTGATCGTCCGTGAACGAAAATCCTCTCACGCGTTGCGGCGGCAGCCCTAAAGTCCGGCGGAACGAGGTATAACGGGAGGTCATCATGCTGCGAATACTCTCGACGGTAGTAGTCCCCGGGTTGCTGGTGGTGGCTGCCGCAGCACTGGCCCAGGAGCCGGTCCCGGCGCGCATCCGCGGCACGATCGCAGCCGTCGATAATCAGGTGGTCACCATCATCGCCAAGAGCGGCGAGACTCAGAGGGTGGCGCTGAAGCCTGATGTGAAGGTAAACGAGGTGATCGCCACCAAGCTCTCGGAGATCAAGCCCAACAGCTTCGTCGGCGTGACCGCCTTTCCGGGAGCGGGCGGAATACTGACCGCGGTCGAGGTTCACATCTTCCCGGAAGCCCAGCGCGGGAGTGGCGAAGGTCATCGTCCGTGGGATCTGGGCGAGGGCAGCACCATGACCAACGGCACGGTCGGCAGCGTCGCCGGGACCGGCGACAAGACCATCACGGTCAAATACGGGGCCGAGGAGAAGACCGTGACGGTCCCGGAAACCGTGCCGATCGTGACCTTCCAGCCGGGCGATGCGAGCGAACTGGTCAAAGGCGCTCATGTCGTCATGTTCGCGCAGAAGGCGCCGGATGGAACGCTGAGTGCCGCGCGGGTCGCCGTCGGCAAGGATGGGCTGACGCCGCCGATGTAGGACGCGGGCCCGGGTGGCGCCGGCGGTTCAGCGCAGACGCTGGGCCGCCGGCGCGCCGCGCGGCGAGACCAGCTGATCGAGAAACCGGCCCTGATACATGGCGATCCCGGTCGAGTGACCGAACCGGATCGCCTCTTCGCAGTCGACATGGCACATGATCACCCGTGATTTGCCGGTCTGATCGACAAAACCCTTGAGCCGCTGGCGCGATGCTGGGGCGCGGTCGTCGGCCAGGCTGGGCGACCAGCGCAGCTTGATCAGGTCGAGCCCCAGCCGGTCGCGATCGACATGCCCGAGCGTGAGTTCCGTAAGCCCGTCGAGACAGAGCCGGTAGCCGCGTTCGCGCGCGAAGTCGCGGGCAAAATTGAACGTGCCGAGGTCCGAGAAGACATCGAAGATCTGGATCTCCAGCACGATCGTGCCGCGCGCGCCGGATTTCAGCGAGGCGTCGAAGTTCAGGAATTCCGGCGACAGAATGGTCGAGACGTTGAGGTTGACGCTGAACGAGCTGGCGATGATGGGATCGTCGTTGCGCATCAGCAGGGCCAGCATGCGCTTGTCCAGAATCTCGGTCAGATACTGGAACAGCCATCGATTGGCCACTATGTCGAAATTCGGCAGAACTTGCTTCTGCAGTTCGGCGATCGAGATGAACAGCTCGCGGAACAGCGGCTGCGGCAACTGACCGGCGAGGAGCGCATAGACCGCCTGCCGGCGCATCAGATTGGAGAGGTCGGCCGAGATGATGGTGTCGATCAGCTCGCCGAGCTTGTGCGGGTTGATCGGCGGCTTTTCGGTCGGGCCGTCGCCGCCGATCGCGGCCAGGCGGCGCGCCCGCTTCTGTACCTCGTCATAGAGGGCGCGGGCGGTTTCGAGCAGCGTGGGGAAGTCTCGATCGACATCGTACCAGGTCACGAACCCGTCGACGCCATCCCTCTCCGGATCCCGGGTCAGCGAATCGTCCGAGAACAGATAGCGCACGCGCATCACGGCCTCGTCGATCGCAGCCGGATCGACATTCTTATAGATGAAAAACACATCCTGGTTGGCCAGTCTGAAGATCTGGCCCTCGAGGGATTTGGTGTGGCTCGCGAAGGTGCTGACCGCGATGCGCAGATGATGGTCGCGCCGGTTGTGGGATTTGAGCTGCGACAAATGCAGATGCAGCGCTCGGCGGCCGTCGCGCAATCGGCCCAACCGCTCGACATAATCGACCAGCCGGTATTCCTGGGCCGAGGAGAGTTCCGTGCCGACTGGTCGGGTCATCCTGGAGCGATCCGGCGGGCCGGAACGGGCAACGCGCCGTCCGGACGATCAATAGCCGTAATTTGATACAGCGCTCATCGTTAACGGAGGATGAAATCACGGCTTTTCCCTGTTCGATGCCGCCATTCGCCGACATCGCCCGACTCGGGGACCCACCGGGGATGATATCTGCTCTCCATTCGTAAGAACAAATAATTGCTTCGCATTCTGCCCGGCAATCCCCGGCGAGGTCATCCGATGAATGAATCGATTGTCGCGGCGAGCCGGTTCGGCTATGGCAGCGGCCCGTCAGGAGCCTCCGGAATCGGCGGCGATCCGAAGCGCTGGCTGAAGGCGCAATTGGCTCGCCCCGCCCGGCCGTCCAACCTCGACGGATTGCCCGACGCGGCAAGCCTGGTGGTGCTCGAGCTGGAGTTGCGCAAGAGCCGGCAGGAGATGAAACAGCGCGGCGAAACGCCGCCCGAGGCGAAGCCCGGGCTCGCGCAGGCCCAGGGGCGCCGGTACTATCTGGATGAGGTCGCCGCCCGCTACGAAGCCGCGGCGGGCAGTCCGGCCCCGCTGATCGAACGGCTCGTCGCATTCTGGTCGAACCATTTCACCGTCTCGGGCATACGGCCCGTGGTCCGCCCGCTCGCCGGGGCGTTCGAGCGCGAAGCGATCCGGCCCAATATTCTCGGCCGCTTCGAAGATCTGGTCCTGGCCGCGGTCCGGCATCCGGTCATGGGGCTCTATCTCGACAACGCCGTCTCGGTCGGGCCGAACTCGCGCATCGGGGAACGACGGGACCGGGGATTGAACGAGAATCTCGGCCGGGAGTTGCTCGAGCTGCATACGCTCGGAGTCGAGGGCGGCTATACCGAAGAGGATGTCCGGGCGCTGGCGCGGATCCTGACCGGCTGGTCGATCGCCCGGCTCCAGGATCCCGATTCCGGCCATTTCCGCTATTTCGAGCCGATCCACGAGCCGGGCCCGAAAACTCTGCTCGGCCGCACCTATCCCGAATCCGGCATCGAGGAAGGCCTGGCGGCGATCCGCGACATTTCCCGCCACCCGGCGACCGCCCGGCACATCGCGCGCAAGCTGGCCGTGCACTTCATTGCCGATCAGCCGCCGCAGCCCGCCGTCGACCGGCTGGCTGCGGTGTTCCGGGAAAGCCGGGGCGACTTACGAGCGACCACAGAGGCGCTGATCGATCTGCCCGAGTGCTGGCAGAATTATCAGAAGAAGGTCAAGTCGCCCTGGGATCTGGTCGTCTCGGCCTCGGTCGCGACCGGGATCCGCTTGCCGCCCGAGCCGCTGGCGGGAGCTCTCGTCCGGCTGGGCCAAGCGGCCTTCATGGCGCCGAGCCCGGCCGGCTGGGGCGATGACTCGCAGAGCTGGGTCGGGCCGGAATCGGTACTGCGTCGGGTCGAGTGGTGCCAGGGTTTCGCCGAGCGCGCGGATCCTGCGATCGACCCGCTGGCGGTCGCCGATGCGGCATTGGGCGACGCCTTGCCCAAACCGGCCCGCACCCTCGTCGGCCTCGCCGACTCCCGCCCGACCGCGTTGGCCATGGTCCTGGCCAGCCCCGCCTTCCAACGCCGGTGATACTCATGAACGCCTTCGATCCGTCCCATCCGTCGCGCCGAACCCTCTTGAGCCTGTGCGGTGCGTCTGCCCTGGCGCTCGGCCTGCCGAGCGTGGGATTCGCCGCCGTCCCGACCGAGAACCGGCTGGTGGTCGTGATCCTGCGCGGAGCACTCGACGGGTTGGCCGCCGTGCCTCCCTACGGCGAGAAGCGCTATGCGGAGCGCCGCGGGAGTCTCGCCTTGCCGTTGCCCGGCGAGGCCGACGGGATCCTGCCGCTGGCGCAAGGGTTCGGCCTCCATCCGGCACTGGCGCCGATTCACCCGCTCTGGGCCACGGGCGAATTGCTGATCGTCCCGGCGACTTCCGGCGGCTATCATACGCGTTCGCATTTCGATGCTCAGGACCTGCTGGAGACCGGTCTCGTCCAACGCAGCGGCAATCTCGCCGGATGGCTCAATCGCGCCTTGGCCGAGTTGCAGCCTCGCGAGGGAACCCGGCGCCTGGGTCTGGCACTGGGCTCGGCCGTGCCGCTCATGCTGCGCGGGCCGGTGCCGGTGTCGTCGTGGGAACCGCCCGATCAGAAACCTGTGGCGCCGACCCTGCTGGCGGCGATGACCAGGCTCTACGAAACCGACGCGCTGTTCGGCCCGGCGCTGGCCGACGGCATCAGGGCGCAAAATCTGTCGGACGAAGTGCTCGGCAGCGAGTCGGGGGCCGACGGACAGAGGGCGAAATCGCTGGGCTTCGGCCCGGGCGCTTTTCGCGTCGTCGCCGATGCCGCGGGCGGGCTGCTGGCCGCAGGGGAAGGGCCTCGGATCGCGGTCATGGAGATGGGCGGCTGGGACACCCATGTCGGCCAAGGCACGGTCAAGGGCAGGCTGGCGAACAATCTCGACGGGCTCGCCGAGGGTTTGAGTCATCTGCGCCAGAGCCTGGGTACGGCCTGGCAACGAACCGTGGTGGTCTGTGTCACCGAATTCGGCCGGACGGTGGCACCGAACGGCACCGGCGGCACCGATCACGGCACCGCATCGGTCACATTCGTGCTCGGCGGGGCGGTGCGCGGCGGGCGGATCGCCGGCGATTGGCCCGGGCTCGATCAGCTCGAAGAGAATCGGGATCTGCGGGCCGCAACCGACATCCGCGCGGTGTTGAAGGGCGTGCTCCGCGACCATCTCGGCCTCGCCCCGGCGCGCCTAGAGGGTGCCGTGTTTCCGGAAAGTGGGGCGGTCCGGCCGGTGTCCGACCTGGTCAGAGTGTAGCGCGCGGGATCAGCCGAGCCTCCCGGTATTTGCGGAGCATGGCATCGAAGCTGGCCAGCATCCGGGTCTCGATCTCCGGCCGGCCCTCCAGCCGCGCCATGGCGAACGCCGCGGCTTCGAGGGTCGAGACGCTGTCGCGTCGCGGCTCGGTGCGGAGCCGGCCGTAGCGCGACGGCTTGCCGGTGTCGAGGACGAGCCGGCGGGCCTTCACCATCCAGGCATTGCGCCACCAGAGCGCCTTGGCCTGGCTCCAGGTTCCGTCGAGCAGAATGACGCCTTCGAGCTCGGCCAGCGCCTGATCCTGTTCGGGCAAGGCTTCGCCCTTGCGGTCGAGTACGGTCATCGGGCGGGTCTCGGCCGGCGGCCGGGCGGAGCCCAGATAGAGCACCGCCCAACGCCGCGGTTCTACCGGACGGCCGACCAGCTTGCTGAGATTGGGCCAGCTGAGGCCGATCGCGAGCCGGGAATTCTGGAAATGCCGGAGCGCCAACCGAGCCGTGCCGAGTTCGCGATCCTGCTCCTGCGGATGCTGGAGGATCACGATCTCGATCCTGTTGGCCATCGGCTCGATTCCGGCACAGACGCAGAGCGCCCGAGGCTTGAGGCAGTCGGGGCAGGTTGCCTCGGGGCCGGCGTCGGTCATCGGCGTGAGCCGGGGTCCGGATCCTGTGGCGATGCCGGCATTCGAGGATCCGGTCCGGCCCGCACTACTCGGCAGCGACGCGAACGAGTGCGTCCGACCGCGTATTGAAATTGACCGTCTGCAGGAATTTGATCCCGTCCTCGGCGATGTCGTCGCCGATCATCCGGTCGCCTTCGGCCTTCAGCTCGTCGAGATCGACATAGACCGCGTAGAAGGCCCGCGTCCGGTCGGTGATCAGCCCGGATTTCAGCAGCGTCTTGACCAGGATGCGGAAGATATTGGTCGCCTCGCGCATGTTTTTGCGCCGAAACTCGTCGGTCGCGAGTTGCTGCACACCCTGCATGACCACTTGCGGATCCATGCCGAACCGCCGGTAGAGTCCTCCCATCTGGAGGGGCGAACCGAGATTGAACAGCAGGCTCTGAAAGCAATGGGCCGCCCAATCTTCGATGACGTCGAGCTCGTCCCGGCTCAGCTTGGGGATCGTCCGGTCGGCCCAGATCTTCCCGAATTTATGATGGAAGGCCTCGTCGGTCATGACCAGCTGCATGAGCTTGCGCGCCAGCGGGTCGCGGTTGTGCGTATAGTGCGTGGCGAAGGCGCCCATCGCCAGCCCCTCGACCAGCAGCTGCATGCCGATGATCTTCTTGTAGACTTCGGGGGCCGAGATGATTTCGATCAGCAACGCCTTCAGCGTCGACCCGCAGGGCCGCGGCCGGCCCCAGCGCGCCTGGATGTATTTGGCGAAGGCGGTGACGTGGCGGGCCTCTTCGCGCGCCTGGTTGGCGGCGTATTCCTGGGCACCCTGATCCTTGAGGACATGGCAGAGCGAGGCGGACAGGTTCAGTGCGCCCTGCTCGCCGTGCAGGATCGAAGAGAAGGACCATGCCGTAATCTCGTTGATGAACGCGGTGCGCTGCTTCGGATCGGCGAGATGGTTGGAGACATATTCGGTCTGCAGCGACAGAACATGGCTCTCGGGCATGAGCGGTTCGTTTTCGAGATCGAAGGGCTCGCTGAAATCGATGTATTTCGGATCGAGCGGGTCCCAGAAGTGATCGTGCGTGGCGCTGATGATTTTGTCGAAGGCCGTTGACCGGTTGCCGTAACGATCCAACTCCAGCATCGCCTCGAAATCGTCCGGCGCCACGGCGTCATACATGGCGTCCTTGGTGATGTTATGGATCGTCATCGTGCATCCTCCTGGATCGCGGGCGATTGGGCCGCCAGCGTTACCGGGGGAGCTTCGGCTGGAACCGGGGCGGGGTCAAGTTAAAATGACGGGGGCGTCATTTTCTCGACCGGGTTTGCCGGGTCTTGCCCCGGCGACGGAAATCCGGTTACCTCGGCCGATGGACATCATCGCCTCTCGTGCCGCCACTCCAGTCTCCCGAGCCCGCGCGTGAGCCCCGGCAGCGTCACCGAGCTCTTTTCCGATCCCGGCGACGAGACGGCGCCGGGCAAGCGTGAACTGACGAAGGCGCAAAATCGCGAGGCCATCCTCAAGGCGGCGCGCGCCGTATTTTCCGAGTTGGGATACGAGGCGGCGAGTGTACGCGATATCATCCGGCGGACCGGGCTCGCCTCCGGTACCTTCTACAACTACTACCGGTCCAAGGAGGAGGTGGCGAAGGCGTTGGCTGCCGATGTCGCCCAGCGGCTGCGCCCGATCCTGCGTGCCCAGCGCGAGCAGGCGCATGATTTCGAGAGCTATCTCAACGGTGCCATCCGCGCCTACTTCCAGTTCATCATCGATGAGCTGCGGAACTGGGGTCCGGGCCGCCCGCGCGCCGAACGCTACCCCTATATCCGGGTGCAGACGCCGGGTCAGGGGGCAGTTTTCGAGGAGATTCAATCCTCGCTCTCTCTCGTGATCGAACATGGGCTGGTGCCGCGGGTCGACACTGAATTCCTGACGGCGGCGATGATCGGAATCGCCCAGAATCTGGGCGAAAAAATGCTGGCGCGCGACCCGATCGATCTGGAAGCGGCCGCGCGTTTCGCCGTCGACCTGATCTTGCATGGACTTTCCGCTCTGTCGCGTCCGGATCCGGCGTGAGCGGGCTTTCCCGCCTGCTCGCCGACCTCGCGACGGAGGATCCGGGCCCGGCATTGGCAGGATGGGCCGACGGCTTGGACGCGCTGCTGCAGACGCATCCGAACCGGGCTCGGCTCGATGCCCTGGTCGAGATCGAGACGGGCCAGCTCTTCGAATGGGATGCCGAGCGGCGTCTGGCGGCGCTCCTGCCCGACGACGCAGCGGCGGTGGCGACGCTCGCCGACCGGCTCGGGGCGTCCCCTGACCTCGCGCGCCGGCTGATCGCTGCCGCGCCGGACCCTGGATTGCGGATCGTCTCGTTCATGTCGCCGCGCGAGATACGCCGCGCGATCTATCGGATCGGTGCGCCCGCCTTCCGCGACCGGGTCATGCTCGGCTGGGCCGGCTCGGCCCGAAAGGCGACGGCGCCGCAGTGGCGGATGCTGCTGGTCTATCCCGACACCTGGACGCCGCCGCCATTTCCGCTCACCCGATCCGAGATCGGCGCAGCCGGCGTCCCGCCTGGTCCGGTTACGGCGGAGGTTCGGCGCGAGGTCGAAGAATGGTGGCTCGATCTCGATTTCACCGACGACAAGATGGCAGCGGTGGAACGGCTGAAGGCCGTGGTGCAAGGCCTGGTCTATTAGGCTGCGATCGACCCGGCACCGACCGAATTCGGGCTGCCCGGCTCGAAGGGCAGTTCCGGGTGCATCAGGAGGGCGGAAAAGGCGCCGAGGACGAGGAATCCCATCGCGATCAGGAACGGCAGGTACCAGTTCGCGGTCAGGTCGATCACCCAGCCGGCCAGGAGCGGCGAGACGATGGCCGCGAGTGCCGATCCCACATTCATGAATCCGGACGCCGTGCCGGCCCAGTTCGGGGCGATATCCATCGGCACCGCCCACATCGGGCCGATTACCAGCTCGGCGAAGAAGAACCCGCCCGACAAGGACAGGGTGACGATGCCGAGGTCGTGGGTGAACAGAATCGGCAGCAAGGACAGGAAGGCGCCGGCAAATCCCACGATCGTGACGCCGAGCCGCGCGAGCCGGACATTGCCGGTGCGCCGGCGGATGAGATCGGAGGCGACTCCGCCGAGCGTGTCGCCGATGACGCCGGCGAGGAAGACCGCGGAGGTGAAGAGCACCGAACTCTCGAGGTGCAGGCCGAAATTGCTCTTGAAGAACAGCGGCAGCCAATTGAGATAGAGCCACAGGCTCCAGCCGTAACAGAAATAGGTGAGAGTAACCGGCCACAGCCGGTGCAGCAGGGGACCCCACGGAACCTCGACCGGCTGCGCGGAAAGATTCCGGACCGGCAAGGTTTCGAGTTCCTCGGCGGTGATGCCGGGATGATTCCGGGGTGCGTCGCGGAAATACCAGGCCCAGACCCCGACCCAGATCAGACTGACGAGCCCGAGCGCTACGAAGGAGCCACGCCAGGTGTAGGCGGCCATCAACGCCGCGATGAGCGCCGGCGTGATGAAGTTTCCGAGCCGGGAGAAGGCGTGGGTCAGCCCCTGAGCGAAGCCGCGCTGCGCAGCCGGGGTCCAGTCCTGGATGGCACGGGTAGCCGTCGGAAACGTCGCCCCCTCGCCGAACCCCAGCAGCAGGCGGGCGCCGATCAAGCCGAGGAGCGTGTGGACGGTGCCGGTCATCAGGGTCGCCACGGCCCAGATTCCTCCGCACCAGGCCAGCGTCCGGCGCGGGCCGAAGCGATCGCCGATCCACCCGCCGAATATCTGGAAGGCGAGGTAGGGATAGGCGAAGGCGGAAAACACGAAACCCAGCTGGGTATTGTTCAGGCCGAGCTCGTGCTGCATTTCCGTGGCGGCCGTACCGATATTGACCCGATCGATGTAGGTAATGAAATACATCGCACAGAGCAGAGCGAGGACGATATGACTCGGCTTGAAGATCGTCCGCATCTCAAAATTGGCTTTTCGGCATCCGGACGACCAGGCCGTCGAGCGTCTGTGAAACCTTGATCTGGCAGGACATGCGCGAATTTGCCCCCGAATTCGCAGCGAAGTCGATCATGCTCCGCTCCTGGGCGTCGGGCGGGGCCAGCAGGCCGAGCCAGGCGGGGTCGACGAAGACGTGGCAGGTGGCACAGGCGCAGGCCCCGCCGCAGTCGGCATCGATTCCGGGCACGTTGTTGTTGACCGCGCCTTCCATGACCGAGAGACCCAGCCTCACCTCGATCTCGTGTTCGGTTCCGTCATGCTCGATGTAATGGATCTTGGGCATCTGTCTTTCCGATTGCGGGCTGGCGGGTCAAGCCGCGATTTCCTTCATCGATATCGTCGAATCCGCGAGCCGGCCGCGGTCGACCGGCCGACGCTTGCCGATGAGCGATCGCCCGCCGAGGAATTCCGCGCCGGAATTGACCGCCTCGACTGCCTGCACCACGCCTTCGTCCGTCAGATGGAACAGGGCAAATCGCGCCGTCGCCGGATCGCCGCGTTGGACCGTCTCGGCTACGTCGAAGGGCAGCCCGGCGATCTGGAGCTTGAGATCGTACTGGTCCGACCAGAACCACGGGACCTCCGGGGCAGGCGGCGCCCGCTCACAGAGATCGGCGGCGGCCTGCTTGGCCTGTTCCAGGGCGTTGGGAACGCTCTCCAGTCTGGCCTGCCGGTGATAGAGCGGCAACGGCCGGTCGCTACAGTCGCCGATGGCGTAGATTGCGGGGTCGCTGGTCCGCGACGCCTGGTCGACGGAGATACCGTTCCGGCAGTCGAGCCCGGCTGCTTCCGCCAGTTCGGTGTTGGCGACGCCGCCGACTCCGACCAGCACCGCATCGCTGGCGATAGCTCGGCCATCGGCCAGGCGCACGAGGCCGACCCTGCCCCCGATGCCCTCGAATCCGGCTACCATCGCACCGAGCTCCAGCCCGACGCCGTGCCGGCGATGGTGGGTTTCGAAGAATGCCGACAAAGGAGGAGAGGCGATGCGCGCGAGGACGCGGGCCTCGCGCTCGATCACGACTACGCCGGCGCCGAGCGAACGCGCGGAAGCAGCCACTTCCAGGCCGATATAGCCGGCCCCGACGATGGCTAGAACCCGGCCCGGCCCGATTGCGCCCTCGAGGAGATCGGCGTCGGCGGCGCTGCGCAATTCGAGGATGCCGGCGAGCCCGCTCCCGGGCAGGTCGAGCTTGCGCGGGCGCGATCCGAGCGCCAGGACCAGCCGGTCATAGTCCAGGCTCTCGCCGTCTTCGAGCATGACCCGCCGGGCGCCGCGATCGATCGCGGCGACGCGCGTCGAGAGGCGGAGGGCGATTGCCTGGGCCGTGTAGAAATTTGCCGGTCTCAGTGCCAAACTCGCGGCATCGGCTGCCCCGGTGAGCCAAGCCTTGGACAGGGGCGGGCGGTGATAGGGTGGCACCGGCTCGTCGCCGATCAGGGTGATCCGCCCCTTCCAGCCATATTGACGCAAAAACGCCGCCACAGACCCGCCGCCGTGCCCGGCGCCGACGATGACGATATGCTCGGATGTATCGCTCACGCTTCGGGAGCTCCTGAGGTGGAACGAGCACTGCTCTACTGACAAGGGGGCACAGGAAAATATTTTGCTGGGGGCGGCTTCGCCCTCCCGTCCCGTCCCATAGCATTGCCGGTCGTGCCGTCACAGCCGGAATCGGCAAAGGACGAGGCTGTGCATTCTCCTCGCCCGGCGTATCTTTCGACGGCGACGGCGCCTTGCGGTTTGTCGGCGGTTGTCCGCGAACCGATCGAGGGCGTGAAGCCGATCATGCCGACGCGACAGGCAGGCGACCAGTTCTCATGGCGGCTATACCACACCTCACTCTGCTGATCATGGGCGGCTACGGCACCTTCGGCGGCCGGCTCGTCGTCTTGCTGGAAGACGAGCCGCGTCTCACTCTCATCGTCGCCGGCCGGTCGCTGGACCGGGCCCGAGCCTTTTGCGCCAGCCGCCCGAACGCCCGAGCCGCGCTGGTGCCTGCCCTGTCGGATCGGGACGGGGATCTGGGCGGACAACTCGCAGCACTGCACCCCGACATTCTGATCGACGCCAGCGGGCCGTTCCAGGCTTATGGCCCTGGGCAGTATCGCGTGGTCGAGGCCTGCATCGCTGGGGGCGTGAATTATCTCGACCTCGCCGACGGGTCGGACTTCGTCGCCGGTATCGATGATTTCGACGCGGCAGCGCGTGCCGCCGGTCTCTCTGTCCTCTCCGGCGTTTCGAGCTTCCCGGTATTGACCGCCGCGGCCGTGCGCCGCCTGTCGGCCGACGGCGCCCGGGTGGAGGCAATTCGGGGCGGGATTGCCCCATCGCCCTGGGCCGGGGTCGGCGGAAATGTGATCCGCGCGATCGCCTCCTATGCCGGCCAACCGATCCCGCGCCGGCGCGACGGTGCGACCGGGCGGTTCCATCCCTTCACCGAACAGAGACGCTTCACCATTGCGCCGCCGGGCCGTCTGCCCCTGCACAACAAGATGTTCTCGCTGGTCGACGTGCCCGATCTGCACGCCCTGGCGATCTTGTATCCCGAGGCGAAAAGCGTCTGGATGGGCGCGGGTCCGGTTCCGGCGATCTCCCACCGCGCGCTGATCGCGCTGGCCTGGTGTGTGCGGCTGGGGCTGTTGCGCTCGGTCCTGCCGCTGGCACCGCTGATGGAGTTCGCGACCCGCCATTTGCGCTGGGGCGAACATCGAGGCGGCATGTTCGTCGAGATCGAGGCGACCGATTCGGCGGGGAAGCCGGTCCGGCGCTCCTGGCATCTGGTCGCCGAAGGCGATGACGGGCCGCTCATCCCATCGATGGCGGTGGCGGCGCTCGTCGGAAACGCCCTCGACGGGCGATCGCCCGCCCAGGGTGCGCGTACCGCCTCGGGCGAGTTGGAACTGGAGGATTACGAACGACTGTTCCGCTCGCGGTCGATCTACTCGGGCGTCAGAGGCGACGCTGTTCCCGAGACGCGCGCCTTGTATGCGCGCGTGCTGGGTCCCGCCTGGGACGATTTGCCGATCGAGATCCGGGCGTTGCACCGGATCGACCGCACTGCCACGGCGTCGGGGCGGGCCAGCGTGGAGCGCGGGCGGAGCGTCCCGGCGCGGCTGGCAGCGGCGGTGCTGGGACTCCCCCGGGCGATGGCGGATACACCGGTCACGGTCCGGTTCGAGGCGGCGGCGGACACCGAGATCTGGCGCAGAGAATTCAGTACCCTGGCCTTTTCGAGCCGTCAGTTCGCCGGTCACGGGCGGTCGGCGGGACTGCTGTGCGAGCGCTTCGGTCCCCTCACATTCGCGATGGCGCTGGTCTGGCGAGAGCCGTGCTTGTCGCTGGTCCTGCGCCGGTGGAGCTGCTTCGGCATTCCCTTGCCGATGTGGCTCGCCCCGCGCTCGACCGCCTTCGAGTCGGTCGAAGCGGGCCGCTTCACGTTCCATGTCGAGATCGGCCATCCCTGGACCGGACCGATCGTCCGCTATCGAGGCTGGCTGGTGCCTGATCAGGGCGCGGCGGCGCCCTGATCGGCCGGCCGCGAAGCGAGGTCGGCCAGGCGCGACAGCAGGGAAGTGGGGTTGATCGGCTTGGTCAGATAGTCATCCATGCCGGCGGCCAGATAGACCTCCTTGGCCCCGACCATGGCATGAGCCGTGAGCGCGATGACGGTGGTGCGGGATTGCGGCGTCGGCAGAGCGCGAATCTGCGCCGTCGCCTGGGCGCCGTCGAGCACGGGCATGTGCACATCCATGAGGACGACATCATAGCCGCCATTGCGCACTGCTTCGACCGCGGCCGCTCCGTTGGTCGCAATATCGACCCGATGCCCGGCCGACACCAAGATCGCCCGAACCAGCTTCTGGTTGATGACATTGTCCTCGGCTAGGAGCACTTGGAGCGGGCGGGCCGGTCGAATGGCGGCATCCGGGATCGCGGCCGACGAGACGTCCCGGCCCGGCGGTGCCAGTGGAACCTCGAACCAGAAGGTACTACCGGTCCCCGGCCGGCTGGAGACGCCGATCCGTCCGTCCATCAGGTCGATCAACTGGCGCGAGATGGCGAGGCCCAGCCCGGATCCCCCGAACCGCCGGGTCACCGAACTGTCCGCCTGCGTGAATTTCTGGAACAGCTGTGCGCAGGTTTCTTCGCTCATCCCGATCCCGGTATCGGCCACTTCGATGCGCAAGTGCGGGCTTTCGGCCGGACCCAGGGTCGACGCCGTCACCGTCACCTGGCCCCGCTCGGTGAATTTCACGGCGTTGGCGATCAGGTTCAACAGCACCTGGCGCAACCGGGTCGGGTCGCCGCGGAAGGAACCGCGACTGCCGGCGTCGAGGATCGTGCGGATCACGATGTTCTTGCTTTCGGCACGCGGCGCCAGCAGTCCAGCCGCGCTGTCGATCAATTCGCCGGCGTCGAAATCGATCTCTTCCAACTCGACCTTGCCCGCTTCCAATTTGGAGACGTCCAGGATGTCGTTGATCACGGCGAGCAGGGCATCGCCGCTGTCCTGCACCGCCTGGGCATAGTCGCGCTGTTCGCGGTCGAGCGGCGTGCGCAGCAGCATCGCGGTCATGCCGATGATGCCGTTCATCGGCGTGCGGATCTCGTGGCTCATATTGGCCAGAAATTCGGTCTTGACGCGGTTGGCCAGTTCGGCGGCCTCCTTGCTGCGGCGCATCGCCTCCTCCTGACGCCGCCTCTCGGTGACATCGCGGCCGATCGCCAGAACCAGATTTTGGTCTTCGAACCGGATCGATTGCACCTTGATCTCGATATCGCGGGGCTCGCCGCCGGACCGGGCCAACGAGATCATCCGGCCCTGGTCGAGACTCGCGGGTGCATCGTCGAAAACGGCGCGGCGATCGTCCTCGCTCCACACCCCGACCGCACGCCGTGTCCGCCCGATCACGTCTTCGCGCTTCAGCCCGAACGCCCGCAAGAATGCCTCGTTGACATCGACGTAACGCCCGTCCTCGAGCGTGCTCAGCGTCATCAGGTCCGGGCTCGATTGGAATACCATCATGAAGAGCTTTTCCGATCGGTTGCGAGCTTGTTCCGCCTGCTTGCGCGCGGTGATGTCGGTGAGCCACGCGAGCGAGACCGGTTCACCGTTCCAAACAATGAAGGAAGCCATGCACTCGACCCAGATCACCTTCCCGTCGGGCCGGCACATCCGAAATTCGTACTGGGCCGGCGGATTGTTCCCGGCGTGGCGCTCCAGACGTCGGGCCTCGACCATCGCCTGGTCATCGGGATGAATATAGACACCCGGCTGAAACCCGGCCGCAGCGAGGCTCTCGATCGATTCGAAGCCCAACATCTTGAGGAAGCCGCGATTGCAATATTGCAACATGCCGCTGGCGCTGATCAGGGTGATCCCGTGCCCGGCGCCCTCGACGATCTTGGACAACTGAGCCTCCGCCCGGCGGGACTCGGCCAAATCGTCGATCCGCAACGCGAGGGTCAGTCCGGCGCTCGCTCTGCCGACATGGGTCAGTTGCATCGAGATCCATTGCCGATCGCCGCGTCGCAGCCGAAAATTCAGACCGCCCGTGGCCTCGGGCGCAGCGCGCACCCTGGCCATCGCGGCGGCGAGCCGGTCATGATCCTCGGGATGGACGAGGGCAATGAACAGAGTGCCGGAGGACAGGGTCGCCGCCAGCCGATTCTCACGCTTGCCGCGCGCGTGCACATCCCGGACATACCCGGCCGCATCCAGACACAGATCGAGCCCGGGTGGAGCGGCGCTCGACATCTCGATCAGGTCGACTACGGACAAAGGGCCCCCCGAACGGTTTCTCGAATGATCTTGCGTGATTCCGCTCGTCCCGCACAGGAGCATCCGGGTGTGAGCGTGACTTACTTCGGTGATATTCTGGAGGTGTTGAGCATCTCTTAACCGGGGCGCGCTTCGTTCGGCAAGGGCGATTGAGCCTGTCGCCGCAACCCGGGCAGCCCGGCGTGTCGGGGGGACGCGCTGGCCCCGTATTCGGACACTCGCCGGCGAACGACCAACGGTCGTCGATCTCAGGCACAGGCCGATCCGTAGCGATGCGGAAGGAACCACGAGGATGCGGCGCTCGGCTCGGGCGCGGGAACCGAGGCCTGGTTTTCTGGCCGCGACGCCGAGGAACGACAGTTTCCTGCTATCGCCGATCGAGGAGCCGATCATCCGAACCGCCGAGCTTCACCGAAAGATCGGCGAGGCGCGCCAAGAGGACGGCCGAATCGATCGGCTTGGTCAGAAAATCGTCCATGCCGGCGGCCAGGTAATGTTCCTTGGCGCCGATCATGGCGTGGGCGGTGAGAGCGATG
>Ga0209274_10000132_pt1 | contig 62758 bp, 46 predicted proteins | sample HubBroMetageREF1_FD_188343 | JGI IMG/M metagenome (GOLD analysis project Ga0209274, IMG submission 188343) | Reference soil microbial communities from the Hubbard Brook experimental Forest, New Hampshire, USA - Hubbard Brook CCASE Soil... | ecosystem: Environmental > Terrestrial > Soil >...
CGCTCTCCGCGGGGGGGCGTGGATTGAAACCATGACGCCCTCGACGAGCTGCTGAAGGCGGCGAGTCGCTCTCCGCGGGGGGGCGTGGATTGAAACGCGCCCCTTCTGTAGACGGCCCGCATTCGGTCGCGTCGCTCTCCGCGGGGGGGCGTGGATTGAAACCGTCTCGTCGGTGCGCCCGAGGATCTGCTCGGCGTGTCGCTCTCCGCGGGGGGGCGTGGATTGAAACGTTTTACGAGGATTGGAGCAGCGGCACTTTTGAGTCGCTCTCCGCGGGGGGGCGTGGATTGAAACGGCTCCGGCGTAGGCCTCTTTGAGCTCGGGCGGGTCGCTCTCCGCGGGGGGGCGTGGATTGAAACTCAACCAGCAGCCGGGCGACGCGCAATTCGGTCGTCGCTCTCCGCGGGGGGGCGTGGATTGAAACTCAGTGTCGATACCATTATCAATGCGCCGGACGCGTCGCTCTCCGCGGGGGGGCGTGGATTGAAACGCCACTCCGGATGGATCGAAAATCCGGCGGAAATTCCAGCGAATATCGATCATCGGCGAGGCGTCTATAGACCGATCTCGAATCACCGGGCCGGGGAGCTGGACATGCACGCCTCGCCGATCGTAGGAATTGCCGCAGCCGCTCTGGCCGTTTGCGGGCTTTGCGGTTGTGTGTCGCCGCCGGGCGCTCCGGCGGCCGATCCCGATACTGCGTTTCTGCAGGACGCCGTACGGGAAGACCTGCTCTCTATCCGTCTGGGTGAACTGGCTCAGCGCTATGCGCAGATTCCGGATGTGGCGAGCTATGGCCGCCAGATGGCGGCCGACCACGCTTCTGCGCTTGAAACGCTGCGGCTGATCGCCCAGGCCCGGCAGAGCGAGATCCCGCGATCGCCCGACGCCGAACAGATGGAGAGCTACTACCAGCTCAGCCATATCGGCGGCGACGATTTCCACCGCCAATTCATGGACGGCGCGCTCTGGCACCAGCGGTCCGAACTGGCGACGCTCGAGCGCGAAGCGGTTTCGGGCCGCGATTCCCGGCTCGTCGCCTTCGCCCGCGAGCGCCAGCCGGTCGTCGCCGGAGCCGAGCGGCTCGCCGTCGACGTTGAAGTCAGAAACCACCTCAACGTGCCGATCGTTTCCGGACCCGGCGACATGCGCTGACTTGCCGGCGCACTGGTCGTGACGCTGCCGGCATCGGCGATCTGATCGATGCCGGCGGACGCGACTCAGCTCTGGCGCTGCTCTTGCGCCGCCCGGACCATGATGTCCGAGAATTCCGAGAGAAACACCGAGCCCTTGACCGTGCGCTGGACCAGGACGCTGCGCCGGTCGGCTTCATCGCGCTTGCGCCGGGCGAGGCCGAGCAGGCCCAGACGATCGAGCGCGCGCGTCACCGCCGGCTTCGAGACATTGAGGATTCCGGCCAGGCCGCGAACGGTATGCGGCGGCGGGGTAAGATAAACGGTGAGCAGCAGCGCCATCTGGCGGGCCGACAGATCGGGTCCGTCACGGCGGACGCTTTCGCACACGACGCGGCGCCAGAGATCCAACCCCTCCGGTCCCCTGAATTCGATCGACATCCCGACCCGCCGCGCCAAGCCCAGGCTCATTCCGTCCCCGTACCGAATTGTCGCCGGCAGTTATTGAACAACGGTTAAATTATGGCGCGCTCTGAACCGGTCTTGCTCAACTGAAACGGTGTTGGATGAACCGGTAGAGGGAGCGCAGGCACAGTGCCTCGCCGCCCTCGGGCCGGCCCGGCCGCGTCGCCTGATTCCAGGCGAAGGTATCGATATGGATCCACGGGATGCCGGGCTCGACGAATTCCTGAAGATAGAGGGCGGCGGTCACGGCTCCGGCGAGCCCGCCTTCGGGCGCGTTGTTGAGATCGGCGATCTTGCTGTCGAGCAGGCGGCGATACGGCTTCCACAGCGGCAGCCGCCAGAGCGGGTCGCTCTCCGCCGTGCCGACGGCGAGCAGGGAAGCGGCGACCGCCTCGTCGTTGCAGAAGAGGGCCGGCAGTTCCGGCCCCAGGGCCACCCGGGCCGCCCCGGTCAGGGTGGCGATGTCGATGAGCAGCTCCGGCTGCTCGGTCCCGGCTTCGGCCAGCGCGTCGCACAATATCAGCCGGCCCTCGGCATCGGTGTTGCCGATCTCGACCGTGACGCCTTTGCGGGTCGTGAAGACGTCCATCGGTCGGAACGCGTTGGCCGAGACGAAGTTCTCGACGGCGGGAACGAGCAGGCGCAGCCGGATCGGCAGTCCGGCGGCCATGATCGCCTGGGCCAATCCCAGAACCGTCGCGGCGCCGCCCATGTCCTTCTTCATCATTTTCATGGAGGCGGCGGGCTTGAGATCATAGCCGCCGGTATCGAAGCAGACGCCTTTGCCGATCAGGGTCACCTTCGGATCGCCCGGATTGCCCCAGGTGAGATCGATCAGGCGCGGCGCCCGGGCGCTGCCGCGGCCGACGGCGTGGATCGTCGGATAGTTCTCCGCCAGCAGATCCTCGCCGACGATCTGCCGGACCGCGGCACCATGGGCAGCGGCGACGGTTTCGATCGCGGCCGCCAATTCGGCCGGGCCCATATCCTCGGCCGGCGTATTGACCAAGTCTCGGGCCAGGATCACGCCGGCGGCCAGCCTCTCGACCTCGCCGCGATCGGCCGATTGCGGCCAGACCAAGCGGGCGAAGCCGCGTCTGGCCGGCTTGTAACGCGTGAAGGCGTAAGAGCCCAAGGCCCAGCCCAGCGCTACTTTCGTGCCGCCGCCGGCACCGAACAGAGCCTCGGCATCGAAATCCAGGCGATAGCTGCCTTCGGGCAAGGAATCCGGGAGGCCGGCGAGGGCCCAGATCGAGTCGTCCGGGCCGACCGCCTGGACGACTCCGGCCAGTCGCCCCTCCGCGTCCGGGATCAGCGCGGTTCTGCCGGCTTCTCCGCTGAAGCCGATCGCACCGAGCCAGGCGCTGGTGGCCGGGGGCTGGCGACGCTTCCAGGCGGCGAAGTCCCGAGTTAGGATGGCGGTGATCGGGATCGCGCCCGAGCGGTCATCCGTTAGCGTTGCTGGCATGGATCGTCTCTCCTCCTCGGGTCTTCTTTCCGGGTAGCATGCACGCCCCCGCCGCGCTTGCAAAGCCCCCCTCGCCGTTCGCTGGCGGGGAGTTGCGTTTATAGGTGTCGTCGGTTGCAGCCAGCGGGGCCGTTGCGCGTCGCGCAAGTCCGAAATCGGACGAGTATCTTCCCCCGGCCCGGCGGTTCGACCGGATCGGACTCCACTCCAACCGCCGGCACGGGAAGCGCAGGCATGGCCGACCTCACCCTCTATCTCGGCAACAAGAACTACTCCTCCTGGTCGCTGCGCGCCTGGCTGGTGCTGAAAGCAACCGGACTCCCGTTCGAAGAGGTGCTGATCAGGCTGTACGAGCCCGGCACGCGTACCGAATTGTTGCGGGTTTCACCGTCGGGCCGGGTGCCGGCGCTGCAGCATGGTGCGCTCACCGTCTGGGACAGCCTCGCCATCGGGGAGTACCTGGCGGAACTCTGCCCGGACCGGCAGCTCTGGCCGGCAGATCCGGCGCGGCGCGCCCCGGCGCGCTCGATCTCAGCCGAAATGCATAGCGGGTTCAACGCGATGCGCGGTCATCTGCCGATGAATATCCGGTCCTCCTTCCCGCATCGCGGCGTCACCCCGGAGGTCCAGTCCGACATCAACCGGATCACCGCGCTCTGGCGCGAGCAGCGGCGCAGAGCGACAGCGGAAGACGGGCCGTTCCTGTTCGGGCACTTCACCGTCGCCGACGCCATGTTCGCGCCGGTCGTCAGCCGGTTTCGCACCTACCGGATCGAGCTGGATGAATTGTGTCAGAGCTATGCCGACGCGGTATGGGCGATGCCATCCTATAAGGAGTGGCAGGAGGCCGCCGGACATGAGCCAATGATCCTCGAAGACGCCGAATTTTGAGGAAGGAGAGAGTTGCCGTGACCGAGTCCCTGAGTTTGCCCGGTGTTGGGCTGCGTGGCGCCGTCCTGCCCGGCTACGAAGCGATCCTGACCCCGCAGGCGCTCGGTTTCGTCGTTGATCTGCACCGAAAATTCAATCCCGAGAGGCTGCGCCTGCTGGAGCGGCGCAAAGAAGTGCAGGCTCGAATCGACGCCGGCGAGCGTCCCGACTTTCCCCGGGCCAGCGGTGCCATGCGCCGGGAGGAGTGGAGCGTCGCCCCGTTGCCGGCGGATATCCTGGATCGCCGCACTGAAATCACCGGGCCGGTCGATCGCAAGATGATCATCAACGCGCTCAATTCCGGTGCTGCCGTGTTCATGGCCGATTTCGAGGATTCGACCACGCCGTCGTGGAAGAATCTGATCGAGGGCCAGATCAATCTCAAGGATGCCATCGCCGGCACGATCGACTACACCGATCCCGCATCGGGCAAGAGCTATCGGCTCAATGAGAAGATCGCGGTGTTGTTCGTCCGCCCGCGCGGCTGGCATCTGCCCGAAGCGCATCTCGTCGTCGACGGGATGCCGATGAGCGGCGCGCTCTTCGATTTCGGCCTCTATTTCTTTCATAACGCGGCGGCGCTGCTGGCCAAGGGATCGGGGCCGTATTTCTATCTGCCCAAGATCGAGTCGGCGCTGGAGGCGCGTCTGTGGAACGAGGTGTTCCTGCATGCGCAGTCCGCTCTGGGCCTGCCCGCGGGCACGATCAAGGCGACCGTGCTGATCGAGACGATTCTCGCGAGTTTCGAGCTCGACGAGATCCTGTGGGAGCTGAAGCAGCATTCGGCCGGGCTCAATTGCGGGCGCTGGGACTATATCTTCAGTTTCATCAAGAAGTTCCGCAATCAGAGCTGGGCCGTCCTGCCGGATCGGGCCCAGGTCACCATGACCTCGTCCTTTCTCAGGGCGTACAGCCAGCTGGTCATCCGCACCTGCCATCGCCGCAACGTCCATGCCATGGGCGGGATGGCGGCGCAGATTCCGATCAAGCACGATCCGGTCGCCAATGACGCGGCCATGGCCAAGGTCCAGGCCGACAAGGAGCGCGAAGCCGGCGACGGCCACGACGGCACCTGGGTCGCGCACCCGGGATTGGTGCCGATCGCCAAGGCCGTCTTCGACCGGATCATGCCGGGGCCGAACCAGATCGAGCGCAAGCGCGACGATGTCGTGGTCTCGGCCTCGGATCTCCTGCGGATTCCAGAGGGCACCAAGACCGAAGCGGGCTTGCGCCAGAACATCGCCGTCGGCATCGGCTATATCGAAGCGTGGTTGCGCGGGATCGGCTGCGTGCCGCTGTTCAATCTGATGGAGGATGCGGCCACTGCGGAAATCAGCCGGGCCCAGATCTGGCAGTGGCGCCGCCACGGCGCCCGGCTCGATGACGGCAGGAAGGTCGAATCGGTGCTGATCCGGACTGTGCTCGACGACGAAATGGCCAAGCTCCGCCGTGGCCTCGACGACGAGGCCTGGGCGCGATCGCGCTACGAGGATGCCGCCAACCTGTTCCTCGACCTGGTCGAAAGCGACGATTTCGAGGAATTCCTGACGCTGCCCGCCTATCGGATGGTCGCCGAGGCAACCTAGGAGAGGTGCGCGATCGTCCGGAGGGTCAATCGGTGAAGCGGCCGAGACGCACTGCCGTCTGGCCGCGCACCAGCCGGCGCGAGGGCATGATCAGCACGCAGTCGGGATAGGAGGTGCGGATCTCGCGGCTGCCGTCATGCCCGAGCAGGGTTCCGGCCTGGGCGATCACCTCTTGCCCGCGGAAGCTGCGCTGGAAGCGGAACTGGTCGGTCATGATCGTCACCGCTTCGGTCACCTCGATGACGCGTTGAGCGGGCGGTGGCGGATAGGCCAACTCCCGGGCTTTGTAGTCGGGCTCCAGCAGATCGAGCGCGTCGAGGAAGCGCAAGGTGGTTTCCTTGGCGATGTCGGCCGCAGCCTTTTCCCAGTGCTGGCCGCATTCGACCAGCAGGGCGCAGGGTCCGGCACTCGCCTCGCCGAAGCCGGCATAGTCGCGCAGGCGGCGGCCTGCGGCGTGGCCGCCGTCGCGCACGATGTAGCGGGGCACGCCGACGCGCCGGGCGAGTTCCGTGCCCTTGTCCGGCACACCGGCCAACATCAGCGGATCGGTCGGGTGCTGCATGGAGTGGATGTCGAGCAGGAAATCGACCGTGTCGATCAGCGGCCGGACCGCGCGGGCGCGGTCGAGTTCGATCGAGTGGCGCGGGCCGTCGAGCGTGACCCGGTCCCAGACCCGGTTGAAATCCTCGTCGATGTAACGGGAATTCTGCGGCTCGAGCGGATCGAACCGATGATAGGCGGCAATATTGGCGAAGCCCAGCGTGACCCTGCCGCGCGCGGGGCGAAAGCCGGTCCGGAACAGATGGGCGAGCGCAATCGCGCCGCAGATCTCGTTGCCATGGGTGAGGGCCAGCACCAAGGCGTGAGGTCCGGGCCGGCCGCTGTCGAGCGTGGTCAGGTAGGGAATCCCGGTATTGCCCGCGGCCCAGGCGGCGATATCCGGCGCTTCGAGCTCGACGGGATAGGTTTCCTCCGGTACCCGGGACAAGGCGGCTCCTCCGGCGCGGGGTTCGCCCCCGACAATAAGCAAGCCGCCGGCCCGGAGCGAGCGTGAAAGCGCCGCATTCAGGCGAGGAATTGTTCCTTGAGCACCCGCTCTTCGAGATTGTGGTCGTGATCGAAGAGCAGGCTCAAGGCCACGTCCCTGGTCTGGCGGATTTCGACCGAGACGACATCGCGGACCTCGGTCGAATCGGCCCCGGCGCCGACCGGGCGCTTGCCCGCCTCGAGGATGTCGAAGACGACGGTGGCCGTGCGCGGCAGGACGGCACCGCGCCAGCGCCGCGGCCGAAAGGCGCTGATCGGAGTCAGTGCCAGCACGTCGGCGGCGAGCGGGATGATCGGGCCATGGGCGGAAAGATTGTAGGCGGTGCTGCCGGCCGGGGTCGAGACCAGCACGCCGTCGCACATCAGTTCTTCCAGCCGGCACACCCCGTCGATGGTGATCCGGATCTTCGCCATCTGCCTGGTCTGGCGGAGCAGCGCCACGTCGTTGATCGCCAGCGCCGTCCGGGTTTCACCGTCGGCACAGAGCGCGCGCATGGCGAGCGGGTGGAGGCGCACGGCATCGCTCGCCGCCAGCCGTTCCATCAGCCCGTCCGGAGCATAGGCATTCATCAGAAAGCCGACGCTGCCGCGGTGCATGCCATAGATCGGCAAATGGCGGTCGATATGGCGGTGCAGCGTCTCCAGCATGAAGCCGTCGCCGCCCAGCGCCACGATGACATCGGCTTGGTCGAGCGGCACGGTCGGATAGAGCCTGACGAGCTCGGCCAACGCCGCCTGCGCCGCGTCGGATTCGGACGCGACGATCGCGATGTGCAAATCGCGCCGCTCAGTCATGATCGGGAGCCGAACGCGTCATATGCCTCCTCCAGGCTGCCGCCGACTCAATTCCTGCCGGATCAGTCGCCCGGCGCGGCCCGACCCGCCCTCACTGAAACCGCCCCACTTGGTTTCTTGTTAACATGGAAGCGCCGGTGTTCGCCATCGCTGCCTGGATCGATCAGGAATGCCGCGCAGGCCGGAGTCCCGCGAGGTCGGGATCAGTCGCCGGGCGACTCGATGGTCAGCGGGTTCCAGCTGCTAAACCCCGATGGTTTCCACCTGGGGAATCGCTCGCGCGCCTCGGCATGGCGCATCGCATCGGGCCGGCCGGCGGCCGAGCGCGCATGGTCGGGTTCGGCGGTGAAGGCGGCGCGGGCTGGATCCCTGCGGCGCGGATCCGATCCCGGCGCGGTGATCCCGGCCTGGATCCGGCCCGGTGGATAGAACACCGAAGCGCCGAAACTCTTGGCCAGCCGAGCCGGCGGCAATGTCCCGTACTTCTGCGCTGCCCGCTTCTCGCTGCTGCTCCACGAAGCCGGATTCTGCCTCGATCATCCGCCGGAGACTCTATCTGACGAGATCTCCAGACGCAAACCTTCGTTGAGGTTGCGCAACTCTCGCTTGGGAGATTGGTTCCAAAATTCCAACCACCTGCTCGGCGGCCCGCCTGTAGCCGCGCGCTCGATCAGTCCGGAAGTTCGAAAACGCTGTATTGGCGCCGAGTCGATCATCGAAGCGATGCAGGCTACTAAGCAGATTCCATTACAGGGGGCCACAATTGCTCAGCCGTCATTGCGAGCACAGCGAAGCAATCCAGAGATCGTGCCGCCATCACACTATCTCCTCGAAGAGATCATGCCAGTTCGGATCGAGTGCTTCGATCAAGTCGAGTTTTGTCCCTCGCGAGCCGCCCTTGATCTGCTTCCAGCACGGAATGGCACTTTCCATCGTCTCTTGCAGTTCATGCCAGATCAGCAGCTTGCAGCCATATCGGGCGGTGAAGCCGGGAATTGATCCCTCCCTGTGCCGATGGGCGCGTTGGACGAGGTTCGAGGTCGGGCCTGTATGGAGCGTGACGTTGCGTCGGCTGGCCATGATGTAAACGGCGGGCTGTTTCATCGGGGCAGGCAACTGGATTGCTTCGCCTGCGGCTCGCAATGACAGATGGGCATGCGTGGCCTCCTCATCGAAATTCTGCTCAGCGGAGTCGGGCTCGAGCCCCGGCGGTGCCGGCGGCGCGCGGGCGGGCAGGTCCGGCGGGCGGCCGGAAATTCGAGCGACCCAGAATCGCTTTCAAGATCTTTAAAGACCGCCCGGCGAGCGTTTTCCCTAAACTCTTGCCATCGCTGGCCGGTCCGGATCCGACCGTGCCGGCAACGGAATTACCGCGCTTGCTCTCGAACGGGAGGCGGCAAGGGCGGTGCGGGGCCGACGATTGCGGGGCTTTCGCTCCCACTAGCCGGGCGCGGCACGGCGGTTGGAGCACGGGGTGCGTGGGACGCGACTCTAACGATCGCCGGGACTTCGAGGAAAGCAGGCGGAATGACAACAGGCATAGCGTTCATGCCTCCCAGGTTCGGTGCAATCGGCTCCGGCAGCATGTTTGCGGTTGGCCGGAGCGTCTTCCCAGCATAGATTTAAAGGGTTCGGCAAATCCACCGGTTGCGGCGGTCAGGCCGCCGGATTTTCCGGCGCGATGATCTGGCGTAAGGTAAAATCGACGGCGCCAGCATCGGTCCAGGTGGCTCCTTGGGCGGCCAAGGCTTGAATAGCCTCGGGCGTGAGGTGAAGGGCCAAGATCGCCATCACCGCTTCATAAACTTTCTGCTCGGTCGGCTCTCGGCTTTCGCCGGTGCGGACGTAGCCGGCTTCGACGAAGCCCTGAAGCTGGGCCGCCTCGGAGTATCGCGTCTCCTGCGCGGCGATCAGAGCGCAGGTTTGCAGATCGAGGCGCAGCCAATGCCCGCCGATGCCGGCGAGCAGCGACAAGGCCTCGGCAGCGGAGTTCCGTGCTCCAACTCGATCGTCGGTCAGCACCTGGTATTCGCCGAGATTGGTCAAGGCGCGCGCGAGAAAGGTATTCAGACCCGCAGCGCGGAAACCTTTCGTCGCATCGCGTGCACACTCGATCGCCTGATCGGTCGCACCCCGGCGGAATTCCACATCGCCCAGATTGAGCAGGGCATTGTTTTCCCGAAGGACATCCTTCATCTTGCGCGCCAGATCGAGCGCGGTCACCAGATACTGCCGGGCTTCGTCGGTCTCGTTCATGTCCTTCGCGAGATTGCCGAGATCGGCCATGGCATTTATCTGAGATTTCAGGCGGTTACCCCCCGACAGGATCGACCGCGCCTCGTCTAGGGCCGCCTTCGCCTCGTCATACCGCCCGAGAAAGTAATAGTTCCCGCCGAGCAAACCTTGAACCGTGCCTAGATTCGGCCGGTCGCCGATCTGCCGATAGAGCGCGGCCGACCGTTCCAACAGTGCCACGGCGCGCAAGCGGTCGGCCTCGCGCCATAGGCTGCCGGCGTACCTCAATGCCCGTGCTGCTATGGCCGGCGGCGTCTCGTCGTCGATCAATGCTACGAATTTGTCGGCATAGCGTTGCCCTTCCGGCACGAGATCGAGCATGTACCACAGGCGCGCGCTGGCGCCGAATAGCGCGATGCCGAGCAGCGCGCGGGCGACCTGCTCCAGCGCCCAATCCAGGGCCGCGCGGATATTGTCGATGTCGGGCGCACGCGGCTTCAGCCATTGGGCGTCGGGCATGGTCTCCCAGACTTCGTCGGCCGGGTCGAACAGCGCCTGGAATTAGCGGGCGTGGCATTTGGCGATGGTGTCGAATTCACCGCTCTCCTGCAGCCGTTCCAGCGCATAGACCTGCAGCGTTTCCAGCATCCGATAGCGCGGCGGCTTGCCGCCGTCGGAGAGCAGCAGCGATTTGTCGACCAGCCGGCGCAGTGCCAGGCTGGCCTCCAATTTGGCGGTCCCGTCCTCTCCGGCCACGGCGAGTGCCGCCTCGGCCGAAAAGCTGCCGGAAAACCGGGCGAGGCGGCGGAACAGGAGCTGATCGGCCGGCTGCAGTAAGCCGTGGCTCCACTCGACCGCGGCCAGCAGAGTCTGCTGGCGCCCGGGGGCGGTGCGCAAGCCGGTCGTCAGCATCCGGAATCGCTCGTCGAGCCCGGCCTGCACGGCGGCCAAGCCCAGCGCCGGCACCAGCGAGGCCGCCAGGACGAGGGCCAGCGGCATGAAATCGAGGCGCCGGCAGATTTCGGCGACGGCGGCGGCATCCTCGTCTTCGAGCGCGAAAGCCGGAAGGGCGGCGCGGATGCGCTCGACGAAGAGCGTGGCGGCGGCCTGCGGCGTCATCGGCTCCAGGCGGAAGACCGTCTCGGCCCCGATGGGCAAGATCTCCTGGCTCGTCGCCAGGATCGAGACCAGCGGGGCCCGCGCCAACAGCGCCTCGATCAGATTTGCGGCAGGGCCGGCGACATATTCGCAGCCGTCGAAGATCAGCAATTTGTTCGGCCCCTTGTCGAGCCAGACGGCGATGGCGTCGATCGGCGAAACGCCGCCGCGCAGTGCTACGCCCAGCGCCTTGGCCGTGGCACTCGCCACCGCCGACGCCTCCTTGACCGGCGCCAGATCGATCCAATGGGCACCGTCCGGGAAATTTCCGAGCATCCGCCAGGCGAGCTCGCCCGCCAGCCACGACTTGCCGATGCCGGCCGGGCCGACGATGGTCAGGAGCCGGCTCCCGGCGCCGAGCGCGGCCGCCTCGGCCAGCTCGCCGGCACGGCTCTCCGCCGAAGCCGGCCGCTGCGGCAGGGTCAGCGGCGCCGGCGGCACGACAGGGGCCGGCGGCGCCGTGAACAGCGGCTCGCAGGTCCCGACGAACTGATAACCTACCCCGATGACCGTATCGATGTACGCCGCTCCGATCCAGTCGCGCACGACCGTCATATGCGACGCCATCGTGCTGTCCTCCAGGGCGTCATGGTGCCAGACGCCCTGGCGCAATTCCCCCTTGCCGATCTCACGGCCCGAATTTTCAACCAGATATTGCAGCAATCTGAAATCGGTCGACCCGATCGGAACCTTGTCCTCGCCGCGGAGCAGGAGCCTTTGCGCCGGGTAGAGCCGAAACGCACCGAAGCGATAGCCGGTCGGCTTGTTCGCATTGTTCCCGCCATCCCCGGTCATCCGGCCCCTCGCCGCAAACAACATATTCGCCGATCCCGAGCCAACTCTAGCGCTGCTTCCGCGCGGTTGCAATAGCGCGCTCGCCGATTCTCGGCGCGTCGATCCTGGCGGCTGAAACCCGTTGCTCGTGCCGTCGCGGGACGCGGATTCGAGCGCCGGCGCCGCTTGCGCAGTACAGGCCGGCCAGTTCGGCGAGTTTCTCGGGTTTGGCCTGGTTACCGGCGAATACCGGATATCTAAAGACCGCCCAGCGAGCATTCCACTTAATCTCTTCCCGTTGCCTCCCCGGTCCGGACCCGGTCCGGACGGCAGCGCCATTTCTGCTCTCGCTCCCGAAACCCTCCACCTTTCCAAGGTCCTCCTCCATGGATCACCCTACCGCCGCCGGCAACAGGAACTTCCCTGCGGCCCCGTCCTCCGAACGCCTCGGCGTGTTCATCGACGGCCCCAACCTCTATGCGGCCACTCGGGCGCTCGGGTTCGATATCGACTACCAGAAATTGATCGACTTCTTCCGGGTCCAAGGCCGGCTGGTCCGGATCTTCTACTATACGGCCGTGCTCGGCGAGGCCGAATATTCGGCACTCCGGCCGCTGGTGGACTGGCTCGACTACAATGGCTACACGGTCGTGACCAAGCCGGCCAAGGAATATTTCGACGAGTCCGGGCGCCGGCGGATCAAGAACAGCATGCAGTTCGAACTGGCCATCGACATGCTGGCAATGGCCGGCCGCCTCGACCACGCGATCCTGCTTTCCGGCGACGGCGATTTCCGTGCACTGGTCGAGGCGGTGCAGCGCCGGGGCGTTCGGGTCACCGTGATCTCGACATATCGCTCGGGTCCGGGATTCATCGCCGACGAGCTCCGCCGCCAGGCCGATCTCTACCTGGAGCTGGTGGATCTGGCCCCGGTCATCCGCCACCGCTCGGGCGCCCGCCACGAGACTATGCCGGCCGTGGCCGCGGACAGCTGTTCGTGACGGAGCAGGGCCCATGGACCAGGACGAAGGGCCGGATGCGGCGAGCCGAGCGATCACGCTCCATATCGGTCGGCGGCTGCGGCTGCTGCGCCGAACCAAGGGCCTGACGCAGCAGGCGATGGGCCGGATCATCGGCATGACCTATCAGCAATTTCGCAAATACGAAACCGGGGTCAACGTCATATCTCTGGGCAAATTATGGATCCTGGCGAGCCATTTCGGCTTGAAGGTTTCCTATTTCTTCGAGGGGCTCGACGGCGCGGCACCGGCTCGGGAGGGCGAACCGGGTCTGCCGCCGGCGCCGGCCGGGCGCAATGCCGAAAGCCATCTGACGGTGGAACTGGGGCGGGTGCCGGCGAAGATCGAGTCGCCGGAAATGTTGCGTGGCCTTCTCCATTACATGAGAGCGATCGGCGATGCCCGCGAGGGCCGGCGATCGCCGGGAACAAGACGATTTCGGGTGAAGTCCGACATCTGGATATTGCTCTAGATTCGAGCAAGCAGAGCATGATTCAGGAAGAGGGGTAAACCCCCGGGCACGCGGACCGACCTCCCTCTCTGCCCCATTGGCGCGGAGAGGGAGATTTTGTCGGCTTGCCTGAACTCTCACTGCTCTTGCGTGGTACAGGCTTCGGAACGAAGCCGTCACGCTCTGGTCAAACGAGGCTGCAATGATTGCGACAATAGTGCCGGCGAACAGGCCCGAGATCGATGCGTCCTCTCTGTTGGCGCCCTATACGCGGCAGCGGATCGAGATCCGCCTCGACCCCCGGCTCCGGGCGGTCGACCTCGCGGCCGAAGCCTCGAGGATCGCCCTGGTCCTGCACGGGTTCGCCAGGCTCGAGCGACCCCCGGCGCACTTCGCCATGATCGGCCCGGGCAGCGGCGTCGAAGCGATCGGGGCCGGCCATATCTTCCGGAACCTCCGGCGGATCACCGTCATCGATCGCGATCCGGCGATCCTGGCCCAGGCGGCGACCAATATCCGGGCCAATATCGGCGCGGCGATCGAGGTCGAAGCCCAGTCCCGCAACATCTGGGCGCCGCTCGCGAGGGCGAGCCTCGCGGCCGACCTGCTCTACGCCGATCTCTCGAACCTGCCCGTCACCGACGCGGTTTCGGGGCGCACCGCCGTCGATCCGCCGATCGGGCGGAACGCCTCGACGGTCATGCTGAAGCGCCACCTGCTCGGCCTTCAGTGCTGCTTTCTGCGCCGAGTCCTGGCGGCGCTGAGGCCGGGCGGATCGGTGCTGGTCCTGCTCGGCGGTAGAGTCGATGACGACCTCTTCGAGATCCTGGCCGCGGCCTCCGGAGTCCGCCTCGAGGAAGTGGTCTGCGGCCTGCTGCAGCAGAGCGACGCCTGGAATGTCGTCGGCGCTCATGCCGCAGCCGAGGCAGAGAGTACGGTCGCCTTTGATTTCTACGATTTCGAGGCGGCAAGACACGCCCTGCCGAACGACCGGAGCCTGTCCGGCCCGGATCTTCGAGCTGCGCTCGCCCCCTGGCGTCTCTCGGCGAGCACCGCCGCGAGCGAACTGTGCTGCGGGATGAAGATCGGCCATACCGCCCATCTGATGAAGGCGAGCGCGATAGAGTGAGCCGGGCTCTGCCGGCTACGGGATTCACGCAGCTCGAACTACTCTCAGCCCGGGGTTTTTCCCTTCTACCCTCTCCCGCGTCGCGCGGGACGTCTAGCCCCCGGTGACGCTCATATGCCGGGCCACGGCCGGCTCGCGATGGCGGCGGTCGATGATGAAATCATGGCCCTTGGGCTTGCGCGCGATGGCCTCGCCGATCGCGGCCTCGAGCAGCCCGTCGCCGGCACTCGCCCGCAGCGGCGCTCGCAGATCGGCCGCGTCCTCCTGGCCCAGGCACATATAGAGGGTGCCGGTGCAGGTCAGCCGCACCCGATTGCAGCTTTCGCAGAAATTATGGCTGAGCGGCGTGATGAAGCCCAGTCGTCCGCCGGTCTCTTCGACCCGGACATAACGCGCAGGACCGCCGGTGCGATGGTCGATCTCGGTCAGGCGCCAGCGCCGGGCGAGATCGGCCCGGACCACCGACAGCGGCAGATACTGGTCGAGCCGCGCGTCGCCGCCGATCTCGCCCATCGGCATGACTTCGATCAGGGTCAGATCGAAACCCTCGGCGCCGCACCAGCCGATCAGCCGGTCGAACTCGTCGTCGTTCACGCCCTTGAGCGCCACCGCGTTGATCTTGACCCGGAGCCCGGCCGATTTGGCAGCCTCGAGCCCGAGCAGCACCGGGTCGAGCCGGCCCCAGCGGGTGATCGCGGTGAATTTCCGGCGGTCGAGCGTGTCCACCGACACGTTGACCCGGCGCACGCCGGCATCGGCCAAGTCCTGGGCGTGGCGGGCCAATTGGCTGCCGTTGGTGGTGAGCGTGAGCTCGTCCAAATCGCCGGTCGCGAGATGCCGGCTCAGCCGCCGGATCAGCCAGATGATGTTCCGCCGGACCAGCGGTTCGCCGCCGGTCAGCCTCAGCTTGCGGACACCCAGCCTGACGAAGGCGCTGCACAGCCGGTCGAGTTCTTCCAGCGACAGGATTTCCGCCTTGGGCAGAAAGCTCATATCCTCCGCCATGCAATAGACGCAGCGGAAATCGCATCGGTCGGTGACCGAGACGCGAAGATAGGAGATGGGGCGGCCGAAGGGATCGAGCATGGCGCGATTATGTCCATGGCCCCCCGGCGGAGCAAGCACACTCGTCGCGCGGCAGATCGGCGCCGGAGGAGCCTGCGCGGGAGGACGGGCGACCGGCATCGGCCGCGAGCCCGAAGCCGCCGAAGCGACGCTGAGTGCCCTATATCCGTCCGGCTTTGTGCTACGCTCGCTGCAGGTGCAGGCGAGGCGGCAAGGGAGGCCGGCATGGCGGATGCGACGCTCGATCTCGAGATTGCAGAATTGCTGGCGGCGCGTCTCTGTCACGAGCTCGTCAGCCCGATCGGCGCCATCGCCAATGGCTTGGAGATCCTGGAGGACGAGCCGGATCTGGCGGGCGATGCCGGGGCGCTGATCGCACTCAGTACGCGGCAGGCGTCGCGACGCCTCCAATTCTATCGGGTCGCCTACGGCGCGACCTCGATCCCGACCGATGCCCTCGTTCGCCGGATCGCCAGCGACTTCTTCCTCGAAAGCAAGATCGGGTTCGAATGGCGCATCGCCGCCCTGCCCGAGGCCTGGGGCAAGCTCGCCTGCAATCTGGTGCTGATCGCCGCCGAGGCTCTGCCGCGGGGCGGAACGGTGATCCTGGATGGCGCCGACGCGGGCGGCATCAGCGTGACGGCTTCGGGCGAAGGCGCGAGGCTCACCGATCCGGTCTCGGCACTGCTCGCCGGTTCGGCCGTTTCGGAGGCACTCTCGGCACGGACAGTCCAGGCCGCTTTCACGGCCGCACTGGCCCGGCGGGGCAATGCCGTGGTCGAAGTATGGCCGGTCAACGTCAATGAGCTGGCGTTGCTGGTTAAAGTGAAATCCTGACCGGTTCAAAATTCGAGCGCGGATCCTGCCCGCGAAGCGCCGTGTAACTCTATGTTAAGGAACATCGATCAAAGTCGAAATCATCTCGTCTCCCGGACGGACCAATCCAAAGGCGGTCGATCTGGCTGGCACTTTTACGGCGGATTTGAGCCCATGGATGATTTGCTCGGCGAGTTTCTGACTGAGACGGCGGAAGGATTGGCGACACTGGATGTCGAACTGGTCCGGCTGGAGCAGAACCCGAACGATCCGCGATTGCTCGGAAACATTTTTCGGATTGTCCACACCATCAAGGGAACCTGCGGTTTCCTCTCGCTGCCACGGCTCGAAGCCGTGGCCCATGCGTCGGAGAATGTGCTCGGTCGCATTCGTGACGGCGAACTCGTCGTCACCCCGATCGCGATCAGCCTCATCCTGGAATCGCTCGACCGGATCAAAATGCTGCTGGCGGCACTCGAGGCGACGGAGGCCGAACCCGCCGGCGACGATGCCGGTCTCATCGAGCAATTGAACATCCTGGCCGAGGCGAAGTCGCCGGTCGTACCGCCGCCGGCGGCGGCGCCGCTGCCCGTGCCCAGAGTCGAGGTGCTGCCGGTGGCCGCGGCCCGGACCGAGCCGGCGGCCCCGGTACCCGAACGGATCGTCCCGGCGGCGGCCGAAGCGCCGGTCGAAGCCGCCGCCGAACTGAAGGAATCGGCGATCGCCGCGTCCAACATCCGCGTCAATGTCGATCTCCTGGAGAAACTGATGACGATGGTGAGCGAGTTGGTGCTCACCCGCAATCAGCTGATGCAGATCCTGCGCAGCCAGAAGGATTCGGAATTCGCCGTTTCCCTCCAGCGGCTCAGCCATGTCACGACCGAGTTGCAGGAAGGCGTCATGAAGACGCGCATGCAGCCGATCGGCAATGCTTGGGCCAAGCTGCCGCGGCTCGTGCGCGATCTCAGCCTCGAACTCGGCAAGAAGATCGATCTGCAGATGAAGGGGGCGGAGACCGAACTCGATCGCCAGGTGCTGGAGCTGATCAAGGATCCGCTGACCCATATGGTGCGCAATTCCGGCGATCACGGCATCGAGAAACCGGCCGAGCGGGTGCTCGCGGGCAAGCCGGATACCGGCACGATCATGCTCAACGCCTATCACGAGGGCGGCCACATCATCATCGAGATCGGCGATGACGGCCAAGGCCTCGCGACCGACAAGATCCGGGCCAAAGTTCTCTCCAACGCTCTGGCGAGCGAGGCCGAGCTGGCGCAGATGACCGACCCGCAAATCTATCAATTCATCTTCAAGCCCGGCTTCTCGACTGCGGCGGCCATTACCAGCGTGTCGGGGCGCGGGGTCGGCATGGACGTGGTGAAGACCAATATCGAGAAGATCGGCGGCACGATCGAACTGAAGAGCCATTTCGGCCGCGGCTCGACCTTCGTCATCAAGATCCCGCTCACGCTCGCCATCGTCTCGGCGCTCATCGTCGAATGTGCCGGCGAGCGCTTCGCCATCCCGCAGATCAGCGTGGTCGAGCTGGTCCGGGCGGCCCCCGGCACCGAGACGCAGATCGAGCGGCTGAACGGCACCCCGGTACTCCGCCTGCGCAATCGGCTTCTGCCGCTGGTGTCCCTCGAACAGCTGCTCCGCCTCGAACGCCCGGACGCGGCCGCGGTCGAGACCTTCATCGTCGTGACCCAGGTCGGCAACTACTCCTTCGGGATCATCGTCGACCGGGTCTTCGATACCGAGGAGATCGTGGTCAAGCCGGTATCGCTGATCCTCCGGAACATCACCATGTTCTCCGGCAACACCATTCTCGGCGACGGGACGGTGATCATGATCCTCGATCCGAACGGGATCGCCGCGGCGACCGGCGAGCTGACCGTCCCCGACAGCCAGGCGCTGGAGCTCGCGGCCAAGAACAGCGTTCGCGGCCCGCAGCGGACATCGCTGCTGCTGTTCCGTGCCGGTGCCGGCGGACCCAAGGCCGTCCCGCTGGCCCTGGTCGCAAGGCTCGAGGAAATCGACCGCGCCGAGATCGAATACGCCAACGACAAGCCGGTCACCCAATATCGCGGCAAGCTGATGCCGCTCGTGACCATCGAGGGCGCCGGGCCGATCCCCCCGGACGGCCGGCAGCCGATCCTGGTCTTCTCGGACCGGAATCGCTCGATGGGGCTGTTGGTCGACGAGATCATCGATATCGTCGAGGAAGTGCTCAAGGTCGAACTGGGCTCGGAGCGGCCCGGGCTGGTCGGCAGCGCCATCATCGCCGGCAAGGCGACCGATCTGATCGACGCCGGCCACTATTTGACGGAGGCTTTCGGCGACTGGTTCGAACTGGCGCGGGACACCGATCCGGGCGGTGCCGACCGGGCCAAGCGCGTCCTGCTGATCGATGATTCGCCGTTCTTCCGCAACCTGCTGACGCCGCTTCTCGCGGTTGCCGGCTATGATGTGAGTGCTGTGGAATCGGCCGGCCGCGCGCTCGATCTGCAGGAAGCTGGCGAAGAGTTCGATGTCATCATCAGCGACATCGAGATGCCGGGGATGGACGGCTTCGAATTCGCCGAAACCATCCGCTCGGCCGGAAAATGGCGCGACACGCCGATGGTCGCCTTGAGTTCGCACGCGACCCCGCAGGATCTCGATCGCGGCCGGGAAGTGGGCTTCACAGACTACATCGCCAAATTCGACCGTGACGCGCTGCTCAGCACTCTCCTGGCCACATTCAACTCGCAACGGGGGGCGGCATGAGCCGGCAGATCGTTCCCGCCGCAGCCGGTACGGCCCTCGGGGTCCGCAAGGGTGGGCGAGCGGCGGTCCAGCCGCAATCCCTCGATTACGTCTCCATCCTCGTCGCCGACCAGCTCTTCGGCATCCCCGTTCTCCAGGTGCAGGACGTGCTCGGGCCGCAGCGTATCACCCGGGTCCCGCTGGCCCCGCCGGAAGTGGCCGGATCGCTCAATCTGCGCGGGCGGATCGTGACTGCGATCGATCTGCGCACGCGCCTGGGCCTGCCCGAGCGGAGCGAGGGCGCCGGGAGCATGAGCGTCGTCGTCGATCACGGCGGCGAATCCTATAGCCTGCTCGTGGACAATGTCGGCGAGGTCCTGAGCCTGTCGACGGCCACGCTCGAGCGCAATCCGGCGACGCTGGAGGCCTGTTGGCGAGAAGTCTCGGTCGGAATCCATCGGCTGGAGGCCGGCCTGCTCATCCTGCTCGATGTCGGGCGGGTTCTGGATTTCGCCGGCAGAATCGATGCGGCCTGAGGGTCTTGCCCGGGCCGAGGGTGCGAACGGGGGGAGCGCGGAGTATCGCCATGAAGTATTGCCTGATCGTCGATGATTCACGGGTTGTGCGGAAGGTCGCGCGCCGCATTCTAGAGGATTTGGAATTCGAGATCGACGAGGCGGCCGACGGCAAGTTGGCCTTGGATTCCTGCACCAGGCGACTGCCCGATGTCGTGCTCCTCGATTGGAACATGCCGGTGATGAACGGGCTGGAATTCCTCGTGGCACTTCGTCGCCTGCCGGAAGGCGATCGGCCGATCGTCGTATTCTGCACGACGGAAAACGATATCGCCCATATCCAGGCGGCGATCGGTGCCGGCGCCAACGAGTACATCATGAAGCCGTTCGACAGCGACATCATCCACGCCAAGTTCGCCCAGGTCGGTCTTCTGTGACGGAAGGCGGAGGCCGCTCGCCCCCGATTGCGGTCGACGACGCCGGACCCTACCGAGTCATGGTCTGCGACGACAGCGCCGTGATCCGGGGTTTGATAACTCGGAACCTCGAATCCGATCCGGAAATACGCGTCGTCACGACTGTGGCGAACGGACAATTGGCGATAAATGCGCTCGCCCGCTTCTCCGTCGAGGTGCTGATCCTCGATATCGAGATGCCGATCATGGACGGGCTGACGGCGCTGCCCGAACTGATCCGGGCGCAGCCCGATCTGCAGATCGTGATGGCTTCGACACTGACCCGGCGGAACGCCGAGATCAGTCTGCGGGCTCTCGCCGCCGGAGCCGCGGATTATCTCGCCAAGCCGAGCACGACCATGGCGCTCAATGCCGCTGCCGACTTCCAGCTCGAATTGGCCGGGAAGGTCAAGGCGCTGGGTGCGGCCCGCCGGCGCGCGGCCGGCCTCCGCTCGCCCGGACGCCGGACCCTCGAGCCGCTGCACGCCCCCGGCGGCGAAGCCTCTGCCTGGTCGTCGCGCCCGGGTCTCCGGCCGATCGCAGCGCCGGGCGGCAAGGGTCCGATCCTGTTGCGCCCGGCACTGGCCGAAGCGCCCGGCATCGTCGCGATCGGCGCTTCCACCGGCGGTCCGCAGGCGCTCTTCTCCATGTTGGGGGCACTGAGGCCGGGGATCGCTCAGCCGATCGTGATCACCCAGCACATGCCCGCCACCTTCACCACCATCCTGGCCGAGCATATCGAACGGGCGAGCGGCATTCCCACGGTCGAGGGCAGCGACGGCTTGCCGCTCGAAGGCGGGCACGCCTATGTCGCGCCCGGCGATTATCACATGGTGATCGAGGCGCAGGGCACCCAGCGCGTCCTCCGCCTGCTGAAGACGCCGCCGGAAAATTACTGCCGCCCTTCGGTCGATCCGATGCTGCGCAGCCTGAGCCGGGTGTATGGCCGCAAGGTGCTCGGGGTCATCCTGACCGGCATGGGACAAGACGGCTTGCGGGGCGGCGAAAGTGTCGTCGCGGCGGGCGGGGCACTCATCGCCCAGGACGAGGCGACCAGCGTGGTCTGGGGAATGCCGGGCGCCGTGGCCTCGGCCGGACTGTGCAGCGCCGTCGTCCCGCTGAACGAAGTAGCCCCGTATATCCGCAGAGCGGCGGCGAGAGCCGGGCCATGAACGCCGATGATTTCGGCCTGCTCGCCAGGCTGATCAGGGACAGGTCGGGGCTTACCTTGACGCGTGAGAAGGCCTATCTTCTGGAGAGCCGGTTGCTGCCGGTAGCGAGGAAATCAAACCTGAAGAACCTCGATGAACTGGTCGCGCGGCTCCGGTCGAAGCAGGAGCAGCCGCTGATCCGCGACGTAGTAGAGGCGATGACCACGAACGAGAGCTTCTTTTTTCGCGATATCAAGCCGTTCGACCAGTTCAAGCAGGTCGTGCTGCCCTATCTGCTGCAGGCGCGTGCTTCGAGCCGGACCATCAAGATCTGGTCGGCGGCGTGCTCCAGCGGGCAGGAACCCTATACGCTGGCCATGATCTTGAAGGAGGAGCGGCATCGGCTGGCCGGCTGGAACGCCGATATCCTGGCGACCGATCTGTCGACCGAGATCCTGGCCAAGGCGCAGGCCGGGCTCTACTCGCAATTCGAGGTGCAGCGCGGCCTGCCGATCCAGATGCTGGTGAAATATTTCAAGCAGGCCGGCGACCGCTGGCAGATCGATGCCGGCTTGCGCGAGCAAGTCCGCTACCGGCCGTTCAATCTGCTCGACGACATGGCCGGGCTCGGGACCTTCGATGTCGTGTTCTGTCGCAACGTGCTGATCTATTTCGATCAACCGACCAAACAGGCGGTGCTGGAGCGGCTCGCCCGGCAGCTGGCGCCGGACGGGTTCCTCTATCTCGGCGGGGCCGAGACCGTAGTCGGCATCACCGACAAATTCCAGCCGATGACCAATCACCGCGGCATGTATCACCACGCCAATACTGCGGCGGCGGCCCGGGTCGCGACGCTCTGATCGGTGTGCGATCGAACGGCCGACGTGGCGATCGATACCGCGCGGTACGGCGCCTCGTTGCCGTCGGCGGCGCGAGTGCGCCGTTTCCGTCACATTTTCCGGATCAAGAAGGTATTCGAGATCATATGCAATTCCGTCGTCCAGCCATCCTCTCGAACCTCCAACGGAATGCAGCCCTCCTCATGGATGATCTCGAAAACATTGCGCTGGGGAAGGCTGTTCATTTCCATGTCGACCTTGTCGCCGGCCAGATAGCTGTCGATATCGAAGGCGTAATCATCGATGAAGGTCGGGACCTGGATATAGGCGATCCCGCCCGGGTTCAAGAGCCGCAGCAGCATTCTGAGCAGTTCGGCGATGACCGGCGGCGGGTTGTGCTGAAGGACGATGATACTGATGATGAAGTCGGTCTTCGCCAGCATCATGATCTCGGAAATGGTCGAGATGGCCTCGAACTCGACATTGGCGATCCCGGTTTCGCGCGCTCGCTCGCGGGCGAGGCGGAGGTGGCCCGGTGAGATGTCGATCCCGGTCACGAATTCGACCCGCCCTGCCAGCGCCAGCGTCAGGCGCCCGACCCCGCAGCCGAAATCGACGGCTGTCTTGAATTTCGCGGGATCTGCGCCCGCTCTCCTGACGGCCCGGAGAGCGAGCTCGACGTTGCCGCGCCCGCTGGCATAGAACCGGTCGATGGTTTGGGCGATGTTGGTCGACAGGAAATCCGGACTGACGATCACCGACCAATGCGGCTCGTTCTCGCCGTATCGGCGCCACTTCTCGGCAATTCCTTCGAGCATCCGATCGAGCTCTTCGGGCGACGCCGTCACTGCGACCGGCACCGAATCCTGGTGCAGATGCCGACCGACCGGCAACGGGATCAACTTGCGCCGCAGAAATTCATCGCTGCCCAGAAATATACGTAACAGCTCGGATTCGTCATGGGTCTGGCAATGGCGCACTATCGCGTCCGGGTCCTCCGGTGTCCGGTCGAGGAGTATACGGTATAAAGAAACGACGAACTCTTCCGAAACCATCTGTTCGCTTCCTTCCGTATTACGCGCACATCATGGAGGCTGCCGCTGCGCTCATCCGACTCGGCGTGAACTGAAAGTACCAACGATATCACAGATCGAGGAACGGCACCGAGTTCGAACCTCCGACCGCGGCGGGGGCGATCCCGGGTTCGCTGCGAACAATGGACGGTCGCGGTTGCGGGAGGCGGCCGCCGGGACTCACTCGATTCCGGCCAGCCCGAGCAAGGCGGCGGCCCCGAACAGCCAGAGCGGGTTGAACTTGCTCGTCAACAGGATGGCGAGCGTCGCGACCGTGATGGCGATGGCCGGCCAATCCGTGCCGGCCGCTCGCCCCAGGACCCAACCGCTGGCGAGATAGAGGCCGATGGTGATCGGAGCCAGGGCCTTGCGCACGAGACCCTGCCAGGCGGCGCCCCGCGCCTGCTGCCAGAACCGGGTGACCCAGAAAGTGAGCAAGCTCGACGGGCCGCACATGGCGAAGGTCGCGACCAGGGCACCGGCGACCCCGGCGAGCTTGAACCCGATCAGACTGACGATCAGAACGTTGGGGCCTGGGGCGGCACTGGCGATGGCGAAGAGATCGGTGAAGTCCCGGTCGGTCATCCAGTGATCGCGCTCGACCGCGAGCCGGTGCATCTCCGGTACCACGGCGTTGGCGCCGCCGACGGCGAGGAGCGAAAGGATCGCGAAATTCACGGCGAGGCTCGCCAGCGGGTCGAGCTTCATCGCCATTTCCCGCCATGCAGCAGCAGGCTCACCGGCACCAGACCGAGCACGACCCAGATCAGCGACCAGTGCAGCACGCCGACCCCGACGAAGGCGGCAGCGGCGACCGCCACCGAGAGCGGCTTCCGCCGATGCGGCCGCGCGAGCTTGACCCCGGCGGTGAGGACCAGCCCGGCTGCGACCGCGCCCAGATCATGCAGCAACGGACCGATCTCCGGCAGACTGCCATACTGTCTATAGAGCGCGCCCAGGGCGAGCACGATCGCCAGCGGGGCGGCCATCAGCCCGCCGAAGGCGGCGATCGAACCCGGCAGCCCCTGGAACCGAGCCCCCAGCGCCACGGCGACGTTGGCGACGTTGGGCCCGGGCAGCAGATTGCACAGGCTGAAGAGTTCGATGAATTCCTCTTCGCCGAGCCACCGCCGCTCTTCGATGATCATTTGCCGCGCCCACGGCATGACTCCGCCGAACCCTCGCAAGCCGACGGAGAAGAAGCCCCAGAACAACTCCTGCCGCGAGACGCGACGCGGCTCGGCGGGAGCGGGGTCGGGAAGGGAGATCGCAGTCATGGCTCGAGACTTAGCCCGGATGCAGCCGGCCGGCAAACGAGTTATAGTCGAGGCTGTTCGTGAACGGATCTCACAAGGAGGCGCCGGGTGCCGCGCCGCTTGCCCCCGCTCAATGCCTTGCGCGCCTTCGAAGCTGCGGGACGACTGGGTTCCCTGACTGCCGCCGCGGCGGAACTGCATGTGACGCACGGGGCCGTGAGCAAGGCCGTGGCTCAGCTCGAAGCCTGGCTCGGTGTCCTGCTGTTCGACCGGCCGGGGCGGAAGATCCGGCTGAGCCCCGCCGGCCGCGCCTATCAGGAGGCAGTCGCTCGGGCCCTCGACGAACTGGACGAGGCGACCCGGCGGCTGGCCGAGGCCGGCCGGCCACGGACTCTGCTGGTCAACGCCCTCCCGACCTTCGCGATGCGATGGCTCTTGCCGCGATTGCCTCTGTTTCATCGCACTCATCCGGGAATCGAGTTGCGCCTCGTCACTTCGGATGCGCCGGTCGCCATGGTCGCCGGAGATTTCGACGTGGCGATCCGGCGCGGTCCGGAGCCTTGGCCCGGCTTTACCGCGACGGCCTTCCTGGCGGAGCGCGAGATCCCCGTGCTCAGCCCGAAACTGCTCGATCGGGTGAGCTTGGCCGAGGCCCGCGATCTGGCGCAGCACACGCTGCTCCATGCCGAGACGCGGCCGGGCGCCTGGCGGCGCTGGCTCGCGGTCGCGGGAGTCGAGGGCCTGGCTCCGGCCGGCAACCAGCATTTCGACCATTTCTACCTGGCGCTCCAGGCTGCAGTCGACGGCTTGGGTGTGGCGCTCGGGCCTCTGCCGGTGATCGACGACGAGATCGCGGCGGGGCGGCTGGTCGCTCCGCTCGGCGGCCCGACCGTACCGGCCCGGGCCTATTGTCTGATCGTGCCGCCGGCCCATGCGGGCGACCCGGTGGTCCAGGCTTTCTGCCGCTTCCTGCTCGACCAGGGCGACGGGAAGATGGACCATCGATGAGCCGGTCGCAGCTCAGCCGATCGTCTCCGCATGGTGACAAGCGACTTCGTGACCCCCGAACGGCCGGAGTTCCGGGCGCTCGGCGGCACACAATTCGGTCGCATAGGGGCAGCGCTTGTGGAAGGCGCAGCCGCTGGGCGGGTCGAGCGGCGAGGGCAGTTCGCCTGTGACCGGGACCGAGCGGTGCCGATGAGCCGGATCGACCGAAGGGGTCGCGGCCAGCAGGATTTGCGTGTAGGGATGGCGCGGTGCGGCGAACATCGACGGTTTCGGGCCGTGCTCGACCGGCCGGCCCAGATACATCACCATGACCTCGTCGGCGATGTGGCGCACGACCGACAGATCATGGCTGATGAACAGATAGGCCAGCCGGAACTCCTCCTGCAGATCCATCATCAGGTTCAACACCTGGGCCTGGATCGAGACATCGAGCGCCGAGACCGGTTCGTCGGCGACGACCACGCGCGGCTGGAGCATGAGCGCCCGCGCGATCGCGATCCGCTGACGCTGCCCGCCCGAGAACATGTGCGGATACCGGGCGTAATGATCCTGGCGCAGACCGACTTTCGCCATCATCGCCCGCGCCGTCTCCCGTCGGAAGGCGGCATCGCCGCGGCGATTGATGGCGAGCGGTTCTTCCAGGATCGAGCCCACCGTCTTGCGCGGGTTGAGCGAGCCATAGGGGTTCTGGAACACCATCTGAACCGACAAGCGGTGGCGGTGGCGGCCGGCCGCAGTGCCGGAACCCAGGGTCGGTTCGCCGTCGATCCACATCTCGCCCTCGGTCGGCGTCTCGATCAGGGTCGCGACCCGGGCGAGGGTCGACTTGCCGCAGCCCGACTCGCCGACCACGCCCAGGGTCCGTCCGGCGTCGAGGGTGAAGGACACGCCGTCGAGCGCCTTGACCAGTCCCTTCTTGGCGAACAGGCCGCCGCCGATCCGGTAATGACGGCGGACATCGCGCGCTTCCATCAAGGGCGGGGTCATTGTGCCGCCGCCGCGCAGCCGGGGTAGCCGTTGGTCGGATGTCCGCCCTCATCGAGCGGGAAGTGGCAGCGGGCATAGGCGCCCGGCGTGCCGCCCAGTGCCGGCGGGTCGACGACGCAGGTGTCGACCCGGAATCGGCAGCGCGGATTGAACAGGCACCCTCGCGGCCGGTCGTCGATCCCGGGGACGACCCCCGGAATGGTCGGCAGGCGCCGCTTCCCGATCGCGCGCACCGGCAGCGCGTCGAGCAGGGCCGCCGTGTAGGGATGGAGCGGGGCCGCGAACAGAGCCTCGGTCGATCGCTCTTCGACCGATTGGCCGGCATACATGACCTGGACCCGTTCGGCGGTCTCGGCGACCACGCCCATATCGTGGGTGATCAGGATCAGGCCCATGCCCCGTTCGCGCTGGAGCCGGACCAGGAGGTCGAGGATCTGCTTCTGGATGGTCACGTCGAGGGCCGTGGTCGGTTCGTCGGCGATGAGCAGGCGCGGGCCGCAGGCGATCGCCATGGCGATCATCACCCGCTGGTTCATGCCGCCGGAGAGCTGATGGGGAAAGGCGTTCAGCCGCGTCGCCGGTGCCGGAATACCGACCTGATGCAAGAGCTCGATCACCCGCTCGCGGACCCGGGCCTTCGGCACCACGCCGTGGGTCGTCAGCGCCTCGGCGATCTGCCAGCCGATCGGAAAGCAGGGATTGAGCGAGGACATCGGCTCCTGGAAGACCATGGCCATGTCCTTGCCGATCAGGCGCCGGCGGGCACGAGCCGAGATCCCGAGCAGATCGATGTCGCCGAAGCGCATGACATCGGCGGTGACGCGCCCCGGATAGCCGATCAGCCCCATGAGCGCCAGCATCGACACGCTCTTGCCGGACCCGGATTCGCCGACGACACAGAGGATCTCGCCGGTATCGAGGGTGAGATCGAGCCGGTCGACGGCGCGGAAGGGCCCGCGCGACGTCGCGAACTCGACGGTGAGATTGCGGATCTCCAACTCGGCCATCAGCGCCTCAGCTTGGGATCGAGAGCGTCGCGCAACCCGTCGCCGAAAAGATTGAAGGCCAGCACGGTCACCAGAATGGCGAGGCCGGGAAAGGTCAGCAGCCACCAGGCGCGCTGATAATATTGCAGCGCCCCGGCGAGCATGGTGCCCCATTCCGGTGTCGGCGGCTGAGCGCCGAGGCCGAGAAAGCTCAAGGCCGCTTCGTCGAGAATGGCGCTGGAGAACCCCAGCGTCGCCTGGACGATCAGCGGCGCCACGCAATTGGGCAGCACCGTGCTCAGCATCAACCGAAGCGTTCCGGCGCCGGCACAGCGCGCCGCCGTCACATAGTCGCGCGCCAATTCCGAGAGGGCGGCGGCACGGACCAGCCGGGTATAATGCGGCAGAGTCACGATCGAGACGGCGAACATCGCGTTCAGCAGGCTGGGATGGCCCAGAATCGCGACGATGACCACGGCCAGCACCAGGCTCGGGAACACCAGCAGTACGTCCATCAGCCGCATCAGTGCGATGTCGATGAGGCCGCCGGCGAAGGCAGCGGACAGGCCGAGGAGGGTCCCGACCGCCAGCGACAGGGTCACGACCATCGCGCCGATGATCAAGGACAGACGCGCCCCGTAGATCAGCCGCGAGAGAATATCCCGGCCGAGATCGTCGGTGCCGAGCGGAAAGTCGAAACTGCCGCCCTGGATCCAGGCGGGCGGCGTCAGGAACGAGCTTCGGAATTGTTCGATCGGCGAGTGCGGGGCGACGATATCGGCCCCGATCGCGATCGCGATCAGCAGGATCATGACTGCGAGTCCGACGATGGCACCGCGATTCTCGGCGAAAGAGCGCCAGAAAGCCGCCATCCGGCTGGGGGGCGGGCGTACCGTCGCGGGCAGGGCCTCGATCGCGGCCATCAGCGTCGGATCCGGGGATTGAGGAAGCCATAGGTCAGGTCGACGCCGAAATTCACCAGCATTACCAGGCTGGCGACCAGCAGAACGCCGCCCTGGAGCACCGGATAATCGCGCCGCTGGACCGATTCGACCAGCCAATGGCCGACCCCCGGCCAGGAGAAGATCGTCTCGGTCAAGATCGCCCCGCCGAGCAGGGTCCCGACCTGCAGGCCGATGACGGTCACGACCGGGATGAGGGCGTTGCGGAGTGCATGGACCAGCACGACCCGCAGCCCGCTCACGCCCTTGGCACGCGCGGTCCGGATATAATCCTCGTTCAGCACCTCCAGCATCGAAGAGCGGGTCATGCGCGCGACGGTCGCGAGCGGAATGGTGCCGAGCACGATCGCCGGCAGGATCAGATGGTTGATCGCCGAGAGCACGGCACCGTCGTCGTCGGAAAACCAGGTATCGATCAGCATGAATCCGGTGATCGGCTCGACGAAGAAGACATCCGAGATTCGACCCGAGACCGGAGTCCAGCCGAGCCCGACCGAGAAGACCAGGATCATCATCAGCCCCCACCAGGGGATCGGCATCGAGGCACCGGTCACCGACAGGCCCATCAGCCCATAATCGAAGGGTGAGCCGCGCTTGACCGCGGCGACGACCCCGAGCGGCAATCCGATCAGGACCGCGAACAGGATCGCCGAGACCGACAGTTCGACCGTGGCCGGGAAGAGGGCGGCGAATTCGCTCCAGACCGGCTGTTTGGTGACGACCGAGATGCCGAGATCGCCGGTCGCGACCTGCGCCTCGTAATCGAGGAACTGCTTCCAGAGCGGTTGGTCGAGACCGGCCTCGTGCCGCAGCGCCGCCAGCCGCTCGGGGGCGACGCCGCGCTCGCCGAAGCGCACTTCGATCGGGTCGCCCGGCACCAGCCGGATCAGCGCGAAGGTCAAGAGGGTCACGCCGATGAAGGTCGGGATGATCAGGCTGACCCGTCTGAGGATGAATTGGAGCAAGGTGTGGCGTCACTCGGGAGAGGGAATTCGAACGAAGCCGGAGACGGCTGCCGCCGCGAAAGGAAAAAAATGCCGGATGCGACGATGATCGTCTCCCTCTCCGCCCCTCGGGGCGGGGAGGGCCGGGGAGGGGTGGGGAACGCTCGATCTTACCCTTATTTCAAAGGTCTGATTGACACCTTTAGCCATTCTACCCGTCTCCGAGAACTCCGCGGCCCGCTTCCGTCGGCGCTGAGATGAGGCGGAGCCAGCGGTTCGGGCTGCGGCAACCCACCTCACCCCGACCCTCTCCCACCTCGAGGGCGGAGGCCGTGATCAACGTTGCCTGAACTCCGCCTCGTCTACCTGCCTCACCATCGCGCTCGGAGCGGTCACATCAGATCGACCCGGTCGAACTGGTGCTTGCCGAGCGGACTCATTACATAGCCGGTCACGTTGGCGCGCATCGGCAAGAACACGACCGAATGGGCGATCAGGAAGAAGGGCGCCTCGTCATGCATGATGACCTGGGCCTGCAAGTACAGCTTCTTGCGCTCGGCCTGATCGGTGATCGTCGCGGCCTTGTTGATCAGATCGTCGAATGCGTGATTGCACCATTTCGAGGCGCTGCCGCCGCCGGGACGCGCGGCGGCACAGCTCGCCAGCGGGATGAAGAAATTGTCGGGATCGCCATTGTCGCCGGTCCAGCCGAGCTCGGCCGCCTGGTGCTCGCCCTGCTGGACACGCTTGCGGTACTCGCCCCATTCGTAGCTGACGATATTGGCCTTGACTCCGATACGGGCGAGATCCGACTGCATCAGCTCGGCAATCCGCTTGGCGTCCGGATTGTAGGGGCGCTGGACCGGCATGGCCCAGAGATCGGTCTCGAAACCATTGGGATATCCGGCTTCGGAGAGCAGCTTCTTGGCCGCTTCCGGGTCGTATTTGAAATCCTGGATGGCGTCGTCGAAGGCCCAGAGGGTCGGCGGAATCAGGTTCTTGGCCGCTTGGCCGGCCCCCTGGTAGACGGCGTCGAGGATCGCCTTCTTGTCGATCGCCTCGTTCAAGGCGATGCGGACCCGTTTGTCGTCGAACGGCTTCCTCTGGGTGTTGAAGGCGAGGTAGCCGATATTGAGCCCCGGCTGTTGCAACAATTGCAGGCTCTTGTCCGCTTCGATCGCCGGCAGGTCGGCGATGTTCGGGTAGGGCATGATTTGGCATTCGTTGGCGCGCAGCTTGGCCAGGCGGACCGCCGGATCCTTGGTGATCGCGAAGACGAGATTGTCGATCTTCGGTTTCTGGCCCCAATAGTCCTTGAACGCCGTGTAGCGGATGGTCGAATCCTTCAGGTACTGCTTGAATTCGAACGGACCGGTGCCGATCGGCTCCTGATCGATCAGTTCCGGCTTGCCCAGCTTCAGCACGGTATCGGCATATTCCTTGGACAGGATCGAAGAGAAATCCATGGCGAGATCGGCGAGGAACGGCGCCTGCGGCCCGGTCAGGGTGATCTTGATGGTCAGCGGACCCTCCGCCTCGACCGACTTCAGCAGTTTCGGGAAGCTCATATCGTTGAAATAGTCGTAACTGCCGCCCGACACCTTGTGGAAGGGGTTGTCGTCCTTCCATTGCCGCTCGAACGAGAACAAGACGTCGTCGGCGTCGAAGTCGCGGGTCGGCTTGAAATGGGCGTTGGCGTGGAACTTGACGCCCGGGCGCAGATGGAACGTATAGACCGTGCCGTCTTCCGACACCTCCCATGTCTCGGCGAGGCCGGGCTCGATCTCGGTGCTGCCGCGGGCGAACTCGACCAGCTTGCCGTAGACGGGCAGACTGGCGTCGAAGGTCGTGCCCGTGGTGTTGATCTGCGGATTGAAATTTTCCGGAGAGCCTTCCGAGCAATACACCAGCGTCTTGGCGGCTTCCGCTTCGCCGGTCGCACCGATGAACCCGACTATCGCCAGCACACAGGCTGCAGCCACGGCCTCGTAGGTCATCCTCACCCGATCTCCTCTGCCGGATCGTCCCGAGGCGCCGGACCGGCGGCACCTCTCTCAGGGGCTGCATTAGAGCATTTTTGCCGGCTCCTGTATCGCATTCGATCGGTTTCGGCCCGCGCGCCGTTGATCGAGAAGGGTCTCCGAGCGCCGTGGCCGGCGCCGCGATGGGGTTCCCGGGCGTGGGGCCTCCGGGGCGAGGCGAGAATTGGCGGATGTCAGCGATCACGTTGACTCGCAGCCTCGCCCGGTGGATAGCTCAGCCGACTGCACCAGATCGGCGGAGGCGGGGTTCGAGGCGATGGCGAGGCTCGTGACGAAGGATCGGCGCACCCCCTATGTCGTGGCGCTGGGCGGCACCTTGCGCGCCGGTTCCTCGACGGAGAAGGCGCTTTCCGTGGTCCTCGCGGCGGCGGCGGCACTCGGGGCCGAGACTCTGCTGCTCGGCGGTGCCGATCTCGATCTCCCGCTCTACCTTCCCGATCGCACCGATCGATCGCCGGCGGCACGCCGTCTGGTCGCGGAATTGCGCCGCGCCGACGGGATCGTGCTGGGCTCGCCCGGGTATCACGGGGGCATCTCCGGCCTGGTGAAGAACGCACTCGATTTCGCCGAGGATCTGAGAAGCGATCCCTCACCCTATTTCGAAGGAAGAGCAGTAGGCTGCGTCGCCACGGCCAACGGCTGGCAGGCGGCCATGACGACCTTGACGGCGCTGCGCCACGTGGTCCATGCGCTGCGCGGCTGGCCGACGCCCCTCGGCGTCCCGATCAATACCCTGGAACCGGCCTTCGACTCGGATGGCAACTGCCTGTCGCCGCGGCTGCAGGAACAGCTGGGCACGGTCGCCGGGCAGGTCGTGGGCTTCGCCCGGCAGCGCGCGACCCTCTGAACCCGGACGGCCGGCGACTGCGACCGCCGCAAGTGATGGCCCCTTCGAAACAACATGGCTGTCGTCGAAAAGGGACGGGTGGGCGTCCTGTCTCGCGCGAGTCATATGTTTCGGCCAGTCGAGTGGTGCAGCAGAAAGAGACCGGGACGGCATGTCGAATTTGACGCATCTCGAACGCTTGGAAGCAGAGAGCATCCACATCATGCGGGAGGTGGTCGCCGAGACCGAGCATCCGGTGATGCTCTATTCGATCGGCAAGGACAGCGCGGTCATGCTGCATCTGGCGCTGAAGGCGTTCTACCCCTCGAAGCTGCCCTTTCCCCTGCTGCATGTCGACACGACCTGGAAATTCCGCGAGATGATCGAGTTCCGCAACAAGATCGCGGCACGGTTCGGGGTCGAGTTGCTGGTTCACATCAACGAGGAGGGGGTCGCCCGGGGTATCGGTCCGTTCAGCCACGGCTCGCAGATCCATACTCAGATCATGAAGACCGAGGCGCTGAAACAGGCGCTCGACAAATACGGGTTCGACGCCGCGTTCGGCGGGGCCCGGCGCGACGAAGAGAAATCGCGCGCCAAGGAGCGGATCTTCAGCTTCCGCTCGACCCAGCACCGCTGGGATCCGAAGCAGCAGCGTCCCGAGCTGTGGCAGCTCTACAATGCCCGCAAGAACAAGGGCGAGAGCATCCGGGTCTTTCCACTGTCGAACTGGACCGAACTCGACATCTGGCAATATATCTACCTTGAGGATATTCCGATCGTGCCGCTCTATTTGGCGAAGGAGCGTCCGATCGTCGAGCGCGACGGAGCGCTGATCATGGTCGACGATGCGCGCATGGAGCTCGCTCCCGGCGAGGTGCCGAGCTTGCGCAAGGTGCGCTTCCGCACCCTCGGCTGCTACCCGCTGACCGGTGCCGTGCCGAGCGACGCCGAGACGCTGCCGGCGATCATTCAGGAAATGTTGCTGGCGACGAGTTCGGAGCGCCAGGGCCGAGTCATCGACCACGACGCCGCCGCCTCGATGGAGCAGAAGAAGCGCGAGGGGTATTTCTGATGACCCATGTCTCCGAGATGGTCGCCGAGGATATCGAGCAGTATCTGGACGCCCATCATCACAAGAGCCTGCTCCGCTTCATCACCTGCGGCAGCGTCGACGACGGCAAGAGCACGCTGATCGGCCGGCTGCTCTACGACTCCAAAATGCTGTTCGAAGACCAGCTCGCCGCACTCGAAATCGACAGCAAGAAGCAGGGAACCCAGGGCGGCGAACTCGATTTCGCCTTGCTGGTCGACGGCCTCGCGGCCGAGCGCGAACAGGGCATCACGATCGATGTCGCCTATCGCTATTTCTCGACCGACCGGCGCAAGTTCATCGTCGCCGATACGCCCGGCCACGAACAATATACGCGAAACATGGTGACCGGCGCCTCCACCGCCGATCTCGCGATCATCCTCGTCGATGCCCGCCGCGGGGTTCTCACCCAGACCCGGCGGCACGGCTATCTGGTCTCGCTGCTCGGCATCCGGCAGATCGTGCTCGCCGTCAACAAGATGGACCTCGTCGGCTATTCGCAGGAGGTCCATGACCGGATCGTCGCCGAGTACCGCGCCTTTGCCGAGCTTCTCGGTCCCGTGGTGATCGTGCCCGTTCCGATTTCCGCCTTGCGGGGCGACAATGTCACCGAGCACAGCGACCGCATGCCCTGGTACGATGGCCCGGCCCTGATCGAACACCTGGAGACGGTCGAAATCGACGGGGCGGCCGCGGCCCGGCCGTTCCGGATGCCGGTCCAATGGGTGAACCGGCCCAATCTCGATTTCCGCGGCTTTGCCGGGCTGATCGCATCCGGCCGCATCCGGCCGGGCGACCGGATCCGGGTCCAGCCTTCCGGCCTGAAGAGCCGGGTCGCCCGGATCGTGACCCAGTCGGGCGATCTGGCCGAAGCCGAGGCCGGGCAATCGGTGACCCTGACGCTCACCGACGAGATCGATATCAGCCGCGGCGACGTGCTCTCGGCGGCCGAGGATCGCGCCGGGATCGCCGATCAGTTCGAGACCACGCTGATCTGGATGGCGGAAGAGCCGATGCTGCCCGGCCGGCCCTATTTGCTGAAGATCGGCACGAAGACGGTCGTCGCGACAATCTCGCAGACGAAATACAAGGTCAATGTCAACACGATGGAGCATGTCGCAGCCAAGGCGCTGGCACTCAACGAGATCGGCGCCTGCAATATCAGCCTCGATCAGCCGATCGCGTTCGATTCCTATGCCGATAATCGGGCGACCGGCGGCTTCATCCTGATCGACCGGATCAGCAACGAGACGGTCGGGGCCGGGCTGGTCAATTTCGCCTTGCGCCGTTCGCAGAATGTCCATTGGCAGGCGCTCGACATCAACAAGCCGGCGCGCGCAGCACTCAAGGGCCAGAAGCCCTGCGTCCTTTGGTTCACCGGCCTGTCCGGCGCCGGCAAATCGACCATCGCCAACATCGTCGAGAAGAAGCTCTATGCGGCCGGACGGCACACGGCGGTGCTCGACGGCGACAATGTCCGCCACGGGCTCAACCGGGATCTGGGCTTCACCGATGCCGATCGGGTCGAGAATATCCGGCGGGTCGGCGAAGTGGCGAAGCTCATGGTCGAGGCCGGGCTGATCGTCATGGTCTCGTTCATTTCGCCGTTCCGGGCCGAGCGGCGGATGGTCCGCGATCTGCTGCAACCCGGCGAGTTCCTGGAGGTCTTCGTCGACACGACGCTCGACATCGCCGAGGCGCGCGACGTGAAGGGGCTCTACCGCAAGGCGCGGCGCGGCGAAATCAGGAATTTCACGGGCATCGACAGCCCGTACGAGGCGCCGGAACAGCCCGACATCCGAGTCAACACCTCGACCATGTCGGCCGAGGCGGCAGCCGATTCGATCATCTCCAGACTGCGCTCCCTGGGGATGATCTGAACAAGGCCGGCAAGGTCGCCGCCGCGATGGTCAGCCCGCAGCCGACCCTGCTCCAGCAGGCTCTGGCTCTGCACCGGCAGGGGCGGCTGGCCGAAGCAGAGGCGCGCTATCGAGAGATCCTCGAACAGGCGCCCGCCGATGTCGACGCGCTCCATCTGCTGGGTGTGATCGCCTATCAGCAGAAGGATTTCGAGACGGCGGTCCGGCTGATTTCCCGCGCCTTGCAGATCGATCCGACTTGCGCCCCGGCCCATTCCAATCTCGGCACCACCTTGCGCGACATGAAACGCCCCGAGGCGGCACTGGCCAGCTATGACCGGGCGCTGGCGCTCCGTCCGGACAATGTCGACGATCTGCGCCGGCGCGGCATGGTCCTGTCGGATCTCGGGCGCCTCGACGCGGCGGTGGCGAGTTGGGACCGGGTGCTGGCGCTGGCGCCAAACGACGCCACGGTCCATTTCAATCGCGGCACCGCGTTGCTCGAACTCCGGCGCTGGGACGAGGCGCTCGCCGGCCTGGACCGAGCGCTGGAGCTCGTGCCCGATCACGCCGCGGCGGCGAGTAATCGCGGCACCGTCTTGCGTGCGCTCGGACGGCTCGAAGCGGCGCTGGCCAGCTACGACCGGGCGCTGGCGATCAGGCCCGACCATGCCGAAGTTCTGAACAATCGCGGCAGCGTTCTGGCCGATCTGGGCCGTCCCGAGGCGGCGCTGGCGAGTTATGACCGGGCGCTGGCGCTGCGGCCGAATCAGCTCGATACCCTGATCAATCGCGGCACGGCTCTCGTCGCCCTCGGGCGGCACGCGGCGGCGGTCGCGAGTTACGATCGCGCCCTGGCACTGGAGCCCGGCAATGCCGTTGCGCATTGTGATCGCGGCACCGCCTTGCTCGCGCTCGAGCGCTATCCGGAGGCGCTCGCCGGTTTCGACCGAGCCCTGGCGTCGAATCCCGGCTCGGTCGCGGCCCACAGCAATCGCGGGACGGCGCTCCAGGCGCTCGGGCGGCTCGAAGCGGCCCTCGCGAGCTATGACCGGGCGCTCGCGCTCGAGCCCGACCATGTCGAAGCCTCGAACAATCGCGGCACCGTCCTGGCGGCACTGGGTCGGCACGAAGAAGCCGCGAGGGCCTATGAGCGCGTCCTGGCACTCGCACCCGACTTCCCCTATGCCAGCGGCAACATGCTGAGTTCGCGACTGCAGTCCTGCGATTGGCGCGATTATTCCCGGACCGTCGAGACGATCGAAAATGCGGTCGAAGCCGGTGCCCGCGCCGCCGATCCGTTCGTCTTTCTCGCCGTCTCGGGCTCGGGCTCCGGCCAACTCCGTTGCGCGCAGATATACTGCGCAGACAAGCATCCGGCTGCCGGTCAGCCGGTCTGGACCGGCGACGTCTATGGCCATGACAAGATCCGCATCGCCTATCTGTCGGGCGATTTTCGCAATCACCCGGTCGCCCATCTGATCGCCGGCTTGATCGAAGCGCACGATCGATCCCGTTTCGAAACGACGGCGATCTCGTTCGGCCCCGAGGGACGCGACGAATCGAGGATCCGGCTGGAGCGCGCGTTCGGCCAATTCATCGATGTCAGCGGCGAGAGCGACCGTGCCGCAGCCCATCGGATGAAGGAACTGGAAATCGATATCGCCGTCGACCTGATGGGCTATACGCAGGGCAGCCGTCCCGGGATCCTCGCCTGCCGCCCGGCACCGGTCCAGGTGAGCTATCTCGGATATCCGGGCACGATGGGGGCGGGTTGGATCGACTACCTCGTCGCCGATCGGTTCATCGTTCCGCAAGCGCATCGTCCCTTCTATCGCGAGGAAATCGTCTATCTCCCGGACGCTTTCCAGCCGCACGATCCGAGCGTCCGGATCGCCGAGTGCCAGCCGAGCCGGGCCGAGGCCGGTTTGCCCGCGACCGGGTTCGTGTTCTGCTCGTTCAACAACGCCTTCAAGATCGCGCCGGCGCTGTTCGCCGTCTGGATGCGGCTGCTGGGCCGAATCGAGGACAGCGTCTTGTGGCTGCCCGCCGGGACCGGAGCGGCGATGGCCAATCTGCAGCGGAGCGCCGCCGACTGCGGGATCGCACCGGATCGGCTGGTCTGGGCGCCCCGCCTGCCGCGAATGGCGGATCATTTGGCGCGCCATCGCCTCGCTGATCTCATGCTCGACACGCTGCCCTACAACGCCCACACGACGGCGAGCGACGCGCTGAGGGCGGGGCTGCCGATCGTGACCTGCGCCGGTGCAAGCTATGCCGGACGGGTGGCGGGCAGCCTGCTGACGGCTCTGGGGATGCCGGAATTGATCGCCTGGACGCTCGAAGAGTACGAGGCGCTCGCGCTGGAATTGGCGCAGGACCCGAACCGGCTGGCGGAACTCGAGGCGAAGCTCGCCCGAAACCGCGAGATTTTCCCGCTCTTCGACGCCGACCGCTATCGCCGTCATCTCGAGTCTGCCTATGAAACGATGTGGGCACGCTATCGGCGGGGAGAGAAGCCCGCTGGATTCGCTGTCGAGCGGGAATTAGGCTGAAAAATTGCGGCGTGGGCTGGACGGGCGCCCGGCACGGATCGAGACCGTTGCCGTCGGCGATCTCGGTCTCCTCCCGTACCCGGCCATTGCGAGCCCCTCTTAGCGTCCTCTATAACGGGAATGCACTTTTTGGGGTGCCGTGGAACGTCTGATGGGTGGGTTGAGATGGGTTCGGCCGTGAGACTATCGAGCATGCTCCTCATCTCGGCCTTGGCCCTGACGGCATGCAAGAATCCCCAAGCGCCCGTTTATGTGACCTTGGAAGGGCAGAACTATCAGTCGGCCGATGCTGCTCGTGTCGCGTACAAGGCGCTGACCGACCAGCAGACGGCGGCGGTCACACCGGTTGCCGATCGGATCGGCGGCCGTCTCCTGGTGGTCCTTCCCGATGCCGACCGGGTTCGGCCCTTGGTCGCGAAATCGGGTACGCTGCTGGAGGGCACCACCTCGCTCTTGATCGAATTCGGTCAAGCGGGGCATCAGGCCGTCGTCGACAGCATCAAGCGGAGCAATCTGTTCGACGTGGTCGAGACGAGTGTCCGGAACGACACGGAAAACCCGCCGGATACCGGCTATGATTATGTCCTCTGGTTCCGGGTCGCCACCACCGGACCGAACCATACTGGCCAAGTCTATGGTCGCTGGATGCTGCGGCGCGGAAGCGGCACGGCCGAAGAAGGTGTGACCTTCGATCCCGGGGTTCCGCAAGTCGGCCGGTACGTATCCTTCGTCCAGAGCACCCGGTCGGCCGCCGCCCGGCTCGGCGGCCCGGCTCTGGCGAGCGGGGCTTCCGCGGGCCGCAGCGCGCCGGTGGGCGGGCTGACCGGCATCGCGGTGAGTGCGCAGGGCGACATCGTCACCAGCGATCACGGCGTCAACAGCTGCGGCAGCATGAGTATCCACACGCGGGCGCTCGTCCTGCCGGCGAAGATCGTCGCCCGCGATCGGCTGAATGATCTGGCCCTGCTCCATATCGATCATGGCTTCGCCGCGCCCGCGATCTTCCGCGACGGCGCCGGCATCCGGCAGGCGGAAACCGTCCTCGCGATCGGCTTTCCCTACGGAGCGCAATATGCGAGCAGTGCCACGGTCACGAGCGGTTCGATCAGTTCCTTGACCGGAGCGCGCGACGACACCCGACTCCTCCAGTTCACCGCACCGATCCAGCCCGGCAACAGCGGCGGGCCGGTACTCGATCCGAGCGGGCATGTCGTCGGGCTGGTCACGGCCAAGATGAATGCCTCGCCGGCCGGACCGGCCAGCGGCGACATTCCGCAAAATGTCAATCTGGCGATCAAATCCTCGGTCATTCGGGAATTCCTCGACACCAACGCGGTGAAATACCGCGCGGCACCGTCCGGAGCCGAACTCAGACCCGCCGATATCGCCGAGCAGGCGAAGCAGGCCGTCGTCTATGTCGAATGCTTGAGATGACCGAATGAGGCCATAGCGCGCCCTGCGCGCCTCACACGATCCGCATCTTCACATAAGACCCCGGCGCGTCCTCGATCGGCTTCAGCTTGCCGTCGCCGGGCTGGCGCGCCGGCACGGTTCCGCTGCCGAATTTGGCCACCCACTTGTCCCACCGCTGTAGGATTGCTTGATGAAGTCGAACAGCGTGTTCTCTTCCCAGGCCGGGTCCTTGAAGCGCTTGTCGTTCTTCGGCGTCTCGATCACCGGCTCGGCCGTGCCGTACTGGCGCCTCACGAAGATTTGAAAATAACAACGGGTTGTGTCAGTCCGACATGACAGTTATTCTAGACTGCATATATTCCTTTTTTGGCGCATGTTGGCCACGGAATTGAAAGTTGCCAGCTATGAATTATGAAATCGGACTGGCGCATGTGCTGTCTTTGGACTGATGGTTCATAGAAAAGAACAAGAATTGATTTGTTTTTGTTTTATAAAGGCAGAAAAAGTAGGTGAGGTTGGTCCAAGATACTTGAAATCGAGGAGATGTGTCCGATGAGGTAATCCACGCGTGGTAGATCAATGCTTGCTACAATTGCTGTCTCTGGCGTCACTCTAGGAACCACATTCTTCCTGTGTGGGTTGCCGAATGCCGCATGGCTTTCGATCTACAAGGCCGCTTACTGAAAACCGCTGCGCTAGCGGGGGCTCTATCTCCCCAAACGCATACGAGTACAGCGGGCCCAGACGACGAAGCGTGCGATGACGATTGTGACGGCGGTGGCGATGGGGGCGGTGACGGTGATGGTGGTGGTGACGGCGGCAGCGGTGACGGCGGCGGCGGAGATTCCGGGGGCGGCGGGAGTGCGCCTCAGCCCGCAAGTCCCTCCGATCCAGGGTTAGGGCAGTCAGTTCCGCCACCGACGACAGAAGACCTAATATTAGGGCTTTGCCAGAATCAGAGCGCTACGGTAGCGAAATGCCTCTATATGCCGACTGGTTTCGGTCAACAGCAATTTGACGTTCAATGCACGAGGCAAAATGCGTCAACTTCTCTGACGAGTCCTTCTACCGTATGCGTAATCACGGGATTCGACTAAATGAAGGTCCTCATCGTTCGCAGGTGCACCAGTCTGGGACACGTGGCTTTGGCCGATTGGGCCAGCCGTTCCGAACTCAGGGTGCGACCACTCAGCTAACTTCCGGAAGGGGAACGCGAGTAATGATGCTTCAGACAACCGCGCGGGGACTGAGCTGCGCATTCGCGGTTTTCGCGATTGTGGCGTCTCATCCTGTCGCCGCCGCCATCGGCGATCCGTCCAACGATATTCGGTTCCAGGGACTCGATCTTCGCACGATCCAGCTTTCCAGCGGGCAGCGACCGCTGTTCTTCGGGACGATCACGACCTACGACTCCGCCGTTGCCCCCATCCGTAAGCAGGTTGGGGCAGTGCGACGCCAAATGTCGGATTTGCTCGCAGGCAGCAACCCTGTCGAGTTGACCGGGCTTTTGGCGCTACAGCAACAGGCGGCAGAGTTGGGACGCCAACAGGACCTCCTGGCCGTAACCGAGAAGCTGCAGATGCGTTCGGTTCTAACGAGCGCGCAATTGGTGTCGTTGAGTGACCGGCATCAGCAGCTCAAGGCGCTTCGGGTCCAAAATGACACTCTATTGCATTCCGACGAGCCCAACCTTTCGAGCATCAGCCCGGACGATCTCTACGGCGACGACCTCGGATATGCACGAGGTCTCGCCCTCACTGACGCACAGTCCCAGGACATGTCGAACATTGAAGGCGCCGCTTCGGCAGCCGGCAATGCGTTGCAAGCCGAACGCAAAGAGGTTCGTGAACAGATCAGTGCCTTGCTGAGCGGGCCTGGAACCGTCACTTTCGCACAAATCGCTCCTCTGCAAGAGAGGGCATCGACCCTCGCAAGCCAACTGGATGTGCTGCGCCTCACCATGGCGGTGCAAATCCGGTCCCTGCTGACGCCGGACCAACTCGCCGAGGCAGCAACCCTGCACCAGCAGACGGCTGCCCTACATGCCCAAGAGCGCGCGCTCCGGCAGGCCGCCAGGGCGACCAAGTAATTTCGGCTGCGGGCAGGTCTGTCAATCGACTAACCAGCGCTGTTCTCGACGGGTTACGTCTCTACCATGAGATGTAACCTGTCGGGACTGCGATCCCGCTCCGCGCGCGAAATGCGTCGGCGGGTAGTCGTCTGCCGAGTTCCGATTCCCTGAGTAATTCGCCCCCCTCACACGATCCGCATCTTCACATAAGACCCCGGCGCGTCCTCGATCGGCTTCAGCTTGCCGTCGCCGGGCTGGCGCGCCGGCACGGTTCCGCTGCCGAATTTGGCCACCCACTTGTCCCATTCCGGCCACCACGAGCCCGGTGTCAGAGTGGCGCCGGCCAGCCACGCCTCCGGATTCTTCGGCAGTTTGGGATTGGTCCAGTACCCGTATTTCTTCGCATCCGGCGGGTTGACGACGCCGGCGATGTGCCCGGAGCCGCTCAGGCAGAACTTGACCGGTCCCTTGTAGAGCTGGGTCGCCGAATAGGAGGATTTCCAGGGTGCTATATGGTCCTCCTTGGTCGCCAGGATGAAGGTCGGGGTCTTGATCTCGGTGAGGTCGATCGGCTCGTGATGGATCGAAATCCCGCCGGGCCGGACCAGGCGGTTCTCCTGATACATGTTGCGCAAGTAATAGCTGTGGAGGACCGACGGCATCCGCGTCGCGTCGGAATTCCAATAGAGCAGGTCGAAGGGAAACGGCTCCTTGCCCAACAGGTAATTGTTGACGACGAAGGACCAGATCAGATCGTTGGCGCGCAGCATGTTGAAGGTCTGGGCCATGTCGCCGCCTTCGAGATAGCCGCGCTGGGCCATCCGGCTTTCCAGGGCCTGGATCTGCTCCTCGTCGATGAAGACCGAGAGTTCGCCCGATTCGGCGAAATCGACCATGGTGGTGAAATAGGTGGCACTGGCCAGGCGCCGATCGCCGCGTCTGGCCATATAGGCGAGGGTGGCGGCGAGCAGCGTGCCGCCGATGCAATAGCCGATGATATTGACCGAATTCTCGCCGGTCGCCTGGTCGATCGCGTCCAGCGCCGCCAGCGGCCCTTCGTCCATGTAGTCTTCGAATTCCTTCTGCGCCAGCGTCTCGTCGGGATTGACCCAGGACATGACGAAGACCGTGTGGCCCTGGGCCACCGCCCAGCGAATGAACGAGTTGGCCGGCCGCATGTCGAGGATGTAGAACTTGTTGATCCAGGGCGGCATGATCAGCAGCGGCCGGCGCCGGACCATCGCCGTCGTCGGCGCGTATTGGATCAGCTGCATCAGCGCGTTCTGGAAGACGACCTTGCCCGGGGTGACGGCGAGGTTCTCACCGAGCTTGAATTTCTCCAGATCGGTCATCTTGACGGTGAGCTGGCCTTTGCCGCGCTCCAGATCGTCGAGCATGTTGTGCAGGCCCTTGATCAGATTCTCGCCGCCCGTGTCGATCGTCGCCCGCAGCACCTCCGGGTTCGTCATCACGAAATTCGACGGCGCCAGAGCATCGACGAATTGGCGGGTATAGAATTCGACCTTGCGCGCCGTCTTGTCGTCGAGGCCGACCACGTCCTTCACCGTCTGCTGCAGGAACCGGGCCGAGAGCAGATAGGATTGCTTGATGAAGTCGAAGAGCGTGTTCTCTTCCCAGGCCGGGTCCTTGAAGCGCTTGTCGTTCTTCGGCGTCTCGATCACCGGCTCGGCCGTGCCGCCCATGAAGCGTTCGGCCGTGCGCTGCCACAGCCGCATATAGTCGTTCCAGAGCGAGACCTGGGCATGGACCAGCCTGGTCGGCTCGACCATCAGCTTGGCGGTCATCTCGAAGAAGGCGCCGGCGATGTTGAGCGGATCGGCGGTGCCGATGCCGCCGACGCCGTTGCTCCCGGATTGCTTGGCGGCGAACTCGGCGACCAGGCGCTGGCTGCGCTCGGCGATGTTCGCGACCGCCCGCGACAATTCGACGGGGTCCGGCAGCTTTCCCGGCGTTGCGGGCGAGGGCGGGGACGAATCGTTCATGGCGTTTCCCTGACGGCGATTTTTGGTTGGCGAGCAGCAGCACCGATAACGCTCGTTCTCCACCACGCGATACGCGAAACCGCTAAATTATGTCATAACATGGGGGGCCGGTAGCCATAGCGGAAGAGAGTCGGCTTCTTCGCCGCGACGGCGCGTCGCCCTTGATCGCGGACCGGCCAGCCTCTAAGAGGATGGCCGGTCGGATCGAGCCGAGCTTGTCCCGAGAGGGGGATCTATGTTGGTTGGCAGTGGGCGGTCTCGCAGATGGAACGGCCGGGCGGCGGTACTGGGTCTCGCCGCAGCATTGTGTGTAATCGGGCTCGACGGCTGCAGCTCGCTCAACCCGATCAATCTCTACCGCGACATGACCGGTGCCTCCAAAGACGATCCCCGCAAGGACGAGGCGAATACCGCCAATCTGGAAGCCGGCTCGCAGGAGCCTTATCCCGCCGTCGGCTCGGTGCCGAACCCGCCGACCCGCGGCCTGACCGAGGCGCAGCGCGAAAAGCTGGCGCAGGGCCTCGTCGCGGACCGCAACAATGCCCGCTATATCGACGAGCAGGTCGCGTCCGGGAACGCCGCGGCGGTCATGGCGCCGCAAGTGCCGGTCCCCGAGGAGCAGCTGCCGATCGCGATTCCACCCGGACCCGCTGCCGCGGCGCCGCCGGCGGTCCCGGTGCCCCGGCCGCCGGCCCAGCCGCGTTCGAGCGGAAATTTCGTGACCGGCGGCTTCACCGGCCATTCCGGCGAGGCGATTCCAGCGGCACACACGCCGGTCGCCCCGCCGGCTCCCGTCGCCGCCGATCGGGAGTCGGCGCTGCAGACACCGTCTCCGCGCGCCGTGCCCGAGCCCGAGGCGGTGCAGCCCCCGCCGCCGCCGCCCGAGCTGAAGCCCCTGCCGCCGCCGCAGGCGCCGCAACCCTTCCCCGGTGCTCCGGCCTTGCCGCCGCAGCCGCCCGAGCAGCCGACCCAGGTCGCCGGCATTCCGGTCCCCCCGCCGCCGCCGAGCCGCGCCGCACCTGTGGCCAGCCCGCCCGAGATCCCGCCGGCGCCGCCGGTCACGACTGCGATCAATCTGCCCGCAGGCAAGCACGCCAAATCGGCGCAGATCGCCGAAGTCGGCTTCGTTCCGGGTGCCACGACGCTGACCGCGGAGGCGCCGGCCAAGCTCAAGGACGTGCCTGGGCTGCATCAGCAATATGGCGGCGTCGTGCGCGTGGTGGGATATGCCTCGCTGCCCCAGGGCGGCACCGATCCGGCCGGCCAGCAACTCGCCGCCTATCAGGCGGCGCTGCAGCGGGCGACGCTGGTGAAGCAGGCCCTGATCGCGGCCGGCGTGCCGGCAGCCGATATCGTGACCGAGGCTTCGCCGATCCACGGGAGCGGTGCCGCTGCTGATCGCGCCGATATCTACGCCGAGTATTAGGCCGATGCCATCCCGCCCCGCCTTCCGCGTCGGGTTGGCCGGCCTCGGCACGGTCGGTGCCGGCGTGGTCCGCCTGGTGCGGGCCAATGCCGGCCCGATCGCCGAGCGTGCCGGCCGGAAGATCGAGGTGGTCGCGATCAGCGCCCGCAACCGGGATCGCGACCGCGGCGTCGATCTGGCCGGGCTCCGCTGGTACGACGATCCGCTGGGATTGGCCGAAGCGGATGACGTCGATGTCGTGGCCGAGCTCATCGGCGGCGCCGACGGGCCCGCCCTGAGGCTGGTCGAGGCCGCCTTGGAGCGGGGCAAGCCGGTGGTGACCGCGAACAAGGCTCTGCTCGCCCGCCACGGCGGCCGGCTCGGGCGGCTCGCCCTCCACCGCGGTGTGTCGATCGCCTTCGAGGCTTCGGTCGCCGGTGGCATCCCCGTGGTCAAGACCTTGCGCGAGGGTCTCGGCGCCAACCGCTTCAACCGGATCTCGGGCATTCTCAACGGCACCTGCAATTTCATGCTGAGCTGGATGCGCAATACCGGAGCGAGCTTCGAGGAGGCGCTCGGGGAGGCGCAGGGACGCGGCTATGCCGAAGCCGATCCGACCCTGGACATCGACGGCTGGGACGCCGCCCACAAGCTGGCCGTGCTGGCCGCCATCGGGTTCGGCATTCCGATCGACCTCGAGACCGTTTATGTCGAAGGCATCCGGCACATCTCGCCGCTCGATATCGAATATGCCGACGAGTTGGGATACCGGATCAAGCTACTGGGCACGGCGCTGCGAACCGAGCGCGGCATCGAGCAGCGGGTCCATCCGACCATGGTGCCTGTGGCCGAACCGCTCTCCCGGGTCGACGGTGTCGACAATGCCGTCGTCATCGAGGGCGACGCCGTCGATCGCCTGGTGCTCCAGGGCCCGGGCGCCGGAGCCGGTCCGACGGCGTCGGCAGTCGCGGCCGATCTCATCGATCTGGCTCAGGGGCGCCGCCTCCCGTGTTTCGCGCCCGGACCCGAGGCCGGGCTTCAGGCCGTCTCGATCGCCGAGCATGCCGGGCCGTGCTATGTCCGGCTGATGGTGCTGGACCAGCCGGGGGTCATCGCCGATGTCGCTGCCGAACTCAGAAACGAACGCGTATCGATGGAGTCGATGATCCAGCGGCGCAATCATCCGGGCCGGGCGGTGCCGGTCGTCTTGACTACTCATCCCAGCCAGGAAGCGGCGCTGCGCCGGGCGCTGGCACGGATCGGCCAGTTGGGCACGGTACTCGAACCGCCGCGGATGATCCGAATCGAGGCCTAGAGGCTTATGCTGTAGCAGGGCTCGGTCCCGACCCGGGAACGACGAGTAAAGAGGAATCCCATGGCTCAGACGATGATGGACCGCAACCTGGCGCTGGAAGCCGTGCGCGTGACCGAAGAGGCGGCCTTGGCGGCGGCGCGGCTGATGGGGCGGGGCGACGAGAAGGCGGCCGATCAGGCCGCCGTGGACGCCATGCGCAACGCGCTCAACAGCCTCGATATCGACGGCACGGTGGTAATCGGCGAGGGCGAGCGCGACGAGGCGCCGATGCTCTATATCGGCGAGAAGGTCGGGACCGGGGAGGGGCCGAAGATCGACATCGCTCTCGACCCGCTCGAGGGTACCACGATCACGGCCAAAGGCGGCATGAACGCGCTCGCCGTCATCGCCATGGCCGACGAGGGCGGATTTCTCAACGCGCCCGACGTTTACATGGACAAGATCGCAATCGGCGGCGGGCTGCCCGAGGGGCTGGTCGATCTCGATGCGACGCCCGCGGAAAATCTGGCGGCGCTGGCCCGGGCCAAGCAGGTCGAGATCGACGATCTGGTCGTCTGCATCCTGGATCGGCCCCGCCATGGCGAACTCATCGCCGCGGTCCGCGCCGCCGGTGCCCGGATCATGCTGATCTCCGACGGCGACGTCTCCGGCGTGATCGCGACCAGCCGCCCGGAATCGGGCGTCGATCTCTATCTGGGCTCGGGCGGGGCGCCCGAAGGCGTGCTGGCGGCCGCGGCCTTGCGCTGCATCGGCGGCCAGATGCAGGGGCGGCTGCTGTTCCGCAACAACGACGAGCGGGCGCGGGCCGAACGCTGGGGTATCAAGGATCTGGCGCGCAAATACGGGCTGCTGGAGTTGGCGTCGGGCAACGTCATGTTCGCCGCGACCGGCGTCACCAACGGCAGCATGCTGAGCGGCGTGCGACGCACCCGCGCCGGGGCCACGACGCAATCGATCGTCATGCGCTCGAAAACCGGCACGGTCCGGGTCATCGAAGCGACTCACGAGTTCGAGCGCAAGACGGCCTGGAGCGCCTACGCGCGGTGAGCGAGCCGGCCGGGCCGTTTCTAGGGGTAGCCCGGTCGCTCGCCGGCAAACGCTGGCGCCAGCGCGGCGGCGACGATCGGCTGGGGATGGCGCTGGCCCAGCGCCTCGGCATTCCGGAAGTCATGGGCCGGATCATCGCCGCGCGCGGAGTCGGGCCGGACGCCGTCGACCGCTATCTGGCGCCGACTTTGCGTGACTTCCTGCCCGATCCCGATCGTCTCGCAGATATGAGCCTCGCCGCGGCCCGTTTGGCCCGTGCCGTCCGGACCGGCGAGCGCATAGCCGTCTTCGGCGATTACGATGTCGACGGTGCCACCTCTTCGGCATTGCTGCAGCGGGTGCTGACGGCGCTGGGTGCTGCGGTTCGAGTCTATATCCCCGATCGCCGACGCGAAGGCTATGGCCCGAACGCCGCGGCCTTCCGGCTCTTGCGGGCCGAAGGGGCCTCGCTCGTGGTCACGGTCGATTGCGGCACCACGGCTCACGCTCCACTCGAAGAGGCACGCGCGATCGGGCTCGACGTGATCGTCATCGACCATCATGCCGCCGAACCGCTGCTGCCGCCGGCAGCGGCGCTGGTCAATCCCAACCGGCTCGACGACGCGAGCGGGGAGGGGGCTCTGGCCGCCGTCGGCGTCACCTTCCTGGTCGCGGTCGGGCTCAACCGGCAGCTCAAAGCCGATGGCTGGTTCGCGACCAGGCCCATGCCCGACCTCCTGCAGCATCTCGATCTGGTGGCGCTGGGGACGGTCTGCGATGTCGTCCCGCTGCAGGGATTGAACCGGGCGCTGGTCGCGCAGGGCCTGAAGGTGATGGCCGGGCGGCGCAATGTCGGGATCGCGGCGCTGGCCGACAGTGCCGCCGTCTCGGAGCGGCTCGACGCCTATCATCTGGGCTATGTGCTGGGACCGCGGGTCAATGCCGGCGGGCGGGTCGGACGCGCCGATCTGGGCTGCCGCCTCCTCGCCACCGACGATCCGACCGAAGCCCGCCGGCTCGCCGCCGAGCTCGAACTCCTCAACGCCGAGCGGCGCGGCATCGAAGCCGAGGTGCTGGAGCAGGCGATCGCCCAGGTCGAATCCCAGGCGAGCGGGGCCGGCCCCGTCGTGATCGCCGAGGGCGCCGACTGGCATCAAGGGGTGATCGGCATCGTCGCCGGACGACTGAAGGAGCGGTACAACCGGCCGGCTTGCGTGATCACCTGGGAAGCGGGCAGCGGCAGCGGCAGAGGCTCCGGCCGGTCGATCGCCGGCGTGGATCTGGGCGCGGCGATCATCGCCGCGCGCCAGGCCGGGCACCTTTCGGGCGGCGGCGGCCATCGGATGGCGGCCGGGTTCAGCCTCGCCAGAGACGCCTTTCCCGGATTCGCCCAATTCCTCGCCGCGCGCATCGGCGCTGCGAGCCGGGAAACCGATCCGACGCCGGAACTCGGTCTCGACGGCGTGCTGCAGGTGCCGGCCGCGACACCGGAGCTCTGTGCGATGCTGGCCGGGCTCGGCCCCTTCGGCTCGGGCAATGCCGAGCCGCGCTTCGTCTTGCCGGGATTGCGCGTGATCAAGGCGGACATCGTCGGGACCAGCCATGTCCGCTGCATCCTGGCACCCGGAGCCGGGCCGGAGCGGCTGAAGGCGATCGCTTTTCGAGCACTGGAGAGCGATCTCGGCCGAGCCCTGCTGCAATCCGGCGGCCGGGCACTCCATGTCGCGGGCCATCTGCGCGCCGATACCTGGCAGGGCCGCAACGGCGTCCAGCTGATGGTCGAGGACGCGGCCTTCGTTGAGGGCTGAGGCGCCGTGCCTCCGGCCCTTGCGTTTGCCGGCGCCGACCTGTATCTCCTGGCCCCGTTCGACGACTGCGCCGTCCCCATCGTCTAGAGGCCCAGGACACCGCCCTTTCACGGCGGTAACACGAGTTCGAATCTCGTTGGGGACGCCATTTCGGAACAGCGCCTCGAGGCCGACAGCCGCCGCCTTTGTCGGTTTGTCCGGGAATTATCCGGAAACCATGTTCCGGAACGCGTGCGAATTCGGCCGGACATTCGTGCTCCTCGAAGCGCTGCTCCTCCCGTTGCAGGCTGGGGAGTCGGGGCCATATTGCCATGACTCTTTCAGAAGAGGCTCATGGCGACGCGCAGACCGGCCGCGGTGATCCAGGGAGCGACCATGAGAGCATCCATTTTCGTCGGCACGAGTCTCGACGGTTTCATCGCGCGGCCGGACGGGGCACTCGACTTCCTGCCGCCCGGGGGCGGCGAGCCCCACGGCTACGACGAGTTCATGACCAGCGTCGACGCCCTGGTGATCGGCCGGAACACCTATGATACGGTGCTGGCTTTCGAGACTTGGCCCTATGGCGACAAGGCCGTCTTCGTCCTGAGCAGCCGGGCGCTCGCCCCGGCGCCGACGGGTGCTGTCGTCGAGCGGATGTCGGGACCGCCCGAGCAGATCGTGTCGACGCTGGCCGATCGCGGGCTGCGCCACCTCTATGTCGACGGCGGTATCACCATCCAGGACTTCCTTCGGGCCGGCCTCGTTCAGCGCCTCGTCATCACCCGGGTCCCGGTCCTCATCGGCAGCGGGATCCCGCTCTTCGGTGCCACCGGCCGGGACATTGCGGTCAGACATGTCGCCACCCGACAGTTCGCCAGCGGACTCGTCCAGAGCGAGTACGAGGTCGTCGATCGGTCCGACCGGGGCCCGTGACGGCGGCGAGCCCCCCGAGACGGCTCGGTTTGGCGAAGACGACCGCGGCCGGTGACCCGCAGGATAGACCTGGTGCATACAGGGGGCCGCTCGTTACTCGCTCTCCGCCGGGGCGAGGTGGCCCGACACGGCGCATGGGAGGACACTCGAGGAAGATCTGGAACCGTTGGTAGACGAATGCAATTTTCTTTAGTATAAACGCCCAGCTCCGTCGTTGGGGTCGAGGGCGATATAATGGACGACATCGGCACGACGGGATCGGGAGCCTTCGATGCCGGGCTCGCTCTACACCAGGCTGGCCGGCTCCAGCAGGCAGAGGAAGTCTATCGCCGGATCCTGGCGCAACAGCCCGATCACGCCGACGCCCTGCACCTCTTGGGGGTTGCCGCGATCCAGCGCGGCCGACCCGAAGCGGCACTGGGCTTTTTGAGCAGAGCCATAGCACTCGAACCCGGTCGCCGGATTTACCGGTCGAATTTGGGCAATGCTCTCTGGGCACTGGGCCGAGGGGACGAGACGCTGGCCTGTCATCGCGCGGCACTGGAAGCAATCCCGAACGACGCCGATGTCCATGCCGATCTCGGCCGGACCCTGGCCAATCTCGGCCGCGCCGCGGAGGCCGAGCCGCACTTGCGTGCCGCACTGCGATTGAAACCCGACCACGCCGAGGCCCGGATGACTCTGGGAAACGTCCTGACCAGCCTCGGACGGCTGGACGAAGCGGAAGCCTGCTATCGCGAACTCTTGCGCCTGGGAACGAGGAACGCAGCGGCGGCCGGCAGCAATCTCGGCAATCTGCTGAAGGATCTCGGCCGCCCGGACGAGGCCGAGGCCGCTTATCGCGATGCGCTGCGCCGCCAGCCGGAATTTCCCGAGGCGTTGACCAATCTCGGCAATCTCCTGGCCGATCTCGGGCGACAGCCGGAGGCGGAAACATGCTGCCGGGAGGCGATCCGGCTCCGGCCCGATTTCCCCGAGCCGCACAACAATCTGGGCAATCTGCTGCGCGCCATGGGGCGGCCGGAAGAAGGCGAGGCGGCCTGCCGCGAGGCGCTGCGCCTGCGGCCGGGATACCTTTCTGCACTCAACAATCTGGGTAACGCGCTCCGCGACCAGAGCCGGTTCGGCGAAGCGGAAGCCTGTTATCGCGAGGCGGTCCGGGTCAAGCCGAACTATGTCGAGGCCCTGAACAATCTCGGCAGTCTGCTCTATGATCAAGGCCGTCCGGACGAGGCGGAACCGCACTATCGTGCGGCGCTGGAGCTCGAGCCCGATTACGTCGACGCCCATGTCAATCTGGCCCTGACCCTCTTGCTGATGGGGCGGTTCGAGGAAGGTTGGCGCCGCTATGAATGGCGCTGGGAGCGGCGCAAGCACGAGCAGCATCGCGGGTTCCGCCAGCCCTTGTGGGAGGGCGGCGCCATCGGCGACCAGGTCCTCTTGCTCCATGCCGAACAGGGCTTCGGCGACACGCTGCAATTCTGCCGGTTCGTGCCGGCCGCCGCCGCCGGCCGGCGCGTCGTCCTCGAGGTGCAGCGACCGCTGGTCGAACTGTTGCAGACTCTGCCCGGAGTCGAGCGGGTCGTGGCCCGCGGCGACCCCTTGCCCCCGTTCGATGTCCATTGCCCGCTGCTGAGCGTGCCCGATCGGCAGGGTTCGACCCTCGAAACGCTGCCCGGTGCGCCATACCTTCGCGCCGACCCGGCGCGGGTGGCGACTTGGCGCGGGCGCCTCGCCGCACTCGCCGGACTGAAAGTCGGGCTGGTGTGGGCCGGCAACCCGACGATGGCGGCCGACCGGCGGCGCTCGATCGCGCTCGCCAACCTGGCGCCGCTGACGGGAATGCCCGGTCTCTCCTTCGTCTCCCTCCAGAAGGGCGCGGCAGCGGCGCAGACCAGCGCCGGCCCGGCCGACGCGGCTCTGCACGACTGGACCGAGGAACTGCACGATTTCTCCGATACGGCGGCGCTGATCGAGGCGCTCGACTTGGTCATCGGTGTCGATACCGGCGTCATCCACCTGGCCGGGGCCCTGGGCAAGCCGGTCTGGCTGCTGAACCGGTTCGACCGCTGCTGGCGCTGGATGCTCGACCGGGAAGACTGCCCCTGGTACCCGTCGCTGCGCCAGTTTCGCCAGGCGAAACCCGGGGATTGGGAAGGCGTCGTGGGCGAAGTGCGCCGCGCCCTGGAAAGGCTGCGCGACGAGAGGATCGTCGGCGCCACTGCGGGTCGAACCGCGATCGCCGACCTCTTCGCCTCTGCCTTGGCTCATCACCGAGCCGGCCGCCGCCGGGAGGCCCAAGCGACCTACCATGCGGTTCTGGCGCGTGATCCGGCTCATGCCGACAGTCTCCATCTGCTCGGCGTGGCCGCCTTCCAGGCCGGCAAGCAGCAACTGGCCCTGGGCTATATCGGCGAAGCGATCGCCGAGCAGCCGGACAACAGTATCTATCACGGCAATCTCGGTGCCGTTCTGAAGGCGATGGGCCGTTTCGACGAGGCCGAAGCGAGTTACCGCGCCGCCCTGCGGCTGAAGCCCGGTACCGCGGACGTCCTCGGCAATTTGGGCAATCTCCTGACCGATCGCGGTCGGGCGGCGGAAGCCGAGGCTTGTTACCGGGCGGCGCTGCAGGCCGAGCCCGAGCATCGCGACGCCCTCGCCAATCTCGGCACCGCGCTGACGGCGCTGGGGCGGTCCGAGGAAGCGGAGCAATGCTATCGAACGGCTCTGCGCCTCGATCCGAACCATGTGACGGCGCATCTGAAACTCGGCACGCTGCTCTCGGGCCGGCAGCGATGGGCCGAGGCGGAGCCGCATTTTCGCGCCGTGCAGAGGCTCCAGCCGAATGCCGGAGAGGTGCCGGAAAAGCTCGGCGACATCCTGCTCGGCCTCGGCCGGGCCGAGGAGGCCGAACCGCACTATCGCGCCGCTCTCCTTCTCTCACCCGGCTCGGCGCCGCTCCGGGTCAATCTCGGCAATACGCTGAAAGCATTGCAGCGCTTCGACGAAGCCGAAGCCTGCTATCGTGAGGCCCTGCGCCTCCAGCCGAATTCGGTCGCCGCCGAGATCAATCTCGGCACGGTGCTGCAGGAGCAGGGGCGTCTCGACGAAGCGGAGCGCCATTGCCGCCGGGCGCTCGCCTTGAAGCCCGACCATCCGGCAGTGCATTTGAATTTCGGCAATGTCTTGCAGGAACTGAACGAGTGGGAGGCGGCCGAGGGGCATTTCCGCGAGGCGTTGCGCCTGCAGCCGGAGTTCCCCGAGGCCTACAACAATCTCGGCAATCTGCTCCGGTTGCGCGGCCGGGCGAAACAAGCCGAGGAATGCTGCCGCCACGCCCTGGCGCAGCGGCCCGGCTACGCCTCGGCCCATCTCGGCCTCGGCAACGCGCAGAAGGAACTCGGCCGTCTCGACGAGGCGGCGGCGAGCTACCGGGAGGCCATCCGGCTGGCGCCGGAGGACCCGGCGGCGCACAATAATCTCGGGACCACGCTGATCGACCTGGACAGGCTGTCGGAGGCCGAGGCCAGCTACCGCGAGGCCCTGCGCCTGAAGCCGGGATTCGCCGACGCGCACAGCAATCTGGGCGCGGTGCTGGTCCAGCTCGACCGTCCGGAAGAGGCCGAAGCCAGTTATCGGGAAGCCTTGCGTCGACGGCCGGACTATGCCGAGGGCCACAACAACCTGGCCGTACTGCTGCATGATCTCCGCCGCTTGGACGAGGCGGAGGCGGCCGGCCGCGAAGCGATCCGGCTGAAGCCGGATTATGCGGAAGCGCACGTCAATCTCGCCCTCACCCTCCTGGTTGCGGGACGGCTGGGCGAAGCCTGGCCGGAATACGAGTGGCGCTGGGGGATGAAGAAGCAGGCGAAGCACGGGCGCGGCTTCGCTCAGCCCCGCTGGGATGGCGGCGAGATCGGCGATCGCGTCCTGCTGCTCCATGCCGAACAGGGCTTCGGCGACACGCTGCAATTCTGCCGCTATGCGACGCTGGTCGGCGCCGGCGGGCGCGTGGTCTTGGAGGTGCAGCGCCAGCTCCTGCCGCTGCTCGGCAGTCTCCCCGGGATTGAGCGGATCGTCGCCAATGGCGACCCGCTGCCGGAATTCGACCTGCATTGCCCGCTGCTGAGCCTGCCGTTGGTGCTGGGCACGACGCTCGCGTCCATTCCCGCCACGGTGCCGTATCTGACCGCCGATCCGCACCGGGCGGCGCGCTGGCGCCGGTGCGTCGTGCAAGCCGCGGACGGGCTGCGGGTCGGCCTGGTCTGGGCCGGAAATCCGGCGATGGCGGACGACCGCCGTCGTTCGATCGCGCTCGAGCGGTTCGAGACGCTCGCGACGGTCCCGGGCGTGACCTTCGTGTCGCTTCAGAAGGGCCCGGCAGCGAAACAGGAACCGCCCGAGGGGCTGAACCTGCTGGACTGGACCGGCGAGCTCGGAGACTTCGCGGACACGGCGGCGCTGGTCGAGGCGCTCGATCTGGTCATCACCGTCGATACTGCGGTGGTCCATCTCGCCGGCGCACTGGGCAAGCCCGTTTGGCTCCTGAACCGGTTCAATGCGTGCTGGCGCTGGTTGCGCGAGGGCGACGGCAGTGCCTGGTATCCGACACTCCGGCAGTTCCGGCAATCCCGGCCCGGCGATTGGGACGGTGTCCTCGGGCGGGTCCGAACAGCGCTGGCGGAGCGCGCTGCGAACACGGGCCGCCTCGCAGGCGCGCCACAAACCTTCGCCAGAGGGCCGCATTCCGCTCGTCCGGGTAGTCTGGTGCTGCCGGACGACCGCTCGAATCCGGAGTGAATTTTGCGTTCGACGGGTTTGGACGCGCTCGAGCAGGACGTGGCCACCGGGGTCATCGCCCTGGTCTTGCTGTTGCGCTTCCACAGTATCGCGGCGGAGCCGGAGCAGCTCCGTCACCTGCTGGGCGGGGGTGGCGAGCCTTCGGCCGAGGCCTTGATCCGCCACGCCCGGCGCGCCGGCCTCAAGGCGCGCCTGGCCGTGCTTCCGGCGGCCCGGCTCGAAGCCGCGGTCCTGCCGGCGATCGCCGTGTTGAAGGACGGCACCTATCTGGTCGTCGGCAAGCTGGCAGGGGATCTGACGCTCGTCGTCGACCCCGCCAGCCAGCGACCGGTCTCGTTGTCACGTGCAGAGTTCGAGGCGATCTGGGCCGGCCGGGTGATTCTGCTGGCGCGCCGCGCCGGGCTCGGCGATTTGGGGCGCCGGTTCGATATCGGCTGGTTCATGGGTGCGGTCGCCAAGTATCGCGGCACCTTGAGCGAGGTCTTCGTCGCCTCGCTGTTCTTGCAGCTCTTCGGCCTGGTGACGCCGCTCTTCTTTCAGGTGGTGATCGACAAGGTGCTGGTACACCGGGGCGCGAGCACGCTCGATGTGTTGCTGTTCGGGCTGGTGACGGTCTCCCTGTTCGAAGCGATCCTCGGCGCGCTCAGGACCTATATCTTCTCGCACACGACGAACCGTATCGATGTCGAACTCGGAACGCGGCTGTTTCGCCATCTGCTGGCCCTGCCCCTGCCTTATTTCCAGGCCCGGCGCGTGGGCGATTCCGTGGCGCGGGTGCGCGAGCTGGAAAACATTCGAACCTTTCTGACCAGTTCGGCGCTGACGCTGATTCTGGATTTGCTCTTCACCTCGGTCTTTCTCGCCGTCATGCTGAGCTATTCCTTGATGCTCACCGCCGTTGTGCTGGCGTCGCTGCCGCTCTACATCGCCATCAGCGCCGGCGTGACACCGGCCTTTCGCCGGTTGCTCAACGAAAAATTCCGGCGCAGCGCCGAGAACCAAGCTTTTCTGGTCGAGGCCGTGGCCGGCGTCGAGACGCTGAAGGCCATGGCGGTCGAGCCGCAGATGGAACGGCGCTGGGAAGAGCAACTGGCCGCCTATGTCGCATCGAGCTTTCGGGTTTCCAGCCTCGCCAATGTCGCCGGACAGGCGATCCAGCTGATCAGCAAGCTGGTCACCGCCGGCGTCTTGTATTTCGGCGCCAAGGCCGTTATCGACGGCAGCATGACCGTGGGCCAACTGGTCGCGTTCAATATGCTGGCCGCCCGAGTGAGCCAGCCGGTCTTGCGCCTGGCACAAATTTGGCAGGATTTCCACCAGGCGCGGCTCTCGATCGATCGTCTGGGCGATATTCTGAACACGCCGGCCGAGCCGCGCGGCAGCGCCGCCCAATCGGCCTTGCCGGCGATCCGGGGGGCGGTCACCGTCGATCGGCTTCGATTTCGCTACCGGATCGACGGGCCGCCGGTGATCGAGGATTTGAGTCTCGAGATTGCCGCCGGCGAGACGATCGGCATCGTCGGCCCGTCCGGTTCCGGCAAGAGCACGCTGGCCAAGCTGCTTCAGCGGCTGCATGTGCCGGAGTCCGGCCGCGTGCTGGTCGATGGTATCGACACGGCCGTCATCGACCCGTCCTGGCTGCGACGGCAGATCGGGATCGTGCTGCAGGAGAATGTGCTGCTGAATGCCACTGTGCGGGAGAACATCGCGCTCAGCGATCCCGGCATGCCGATGGATCGCATCATCGAAGCAGCCCGGCTGGGCGGTGCCCACGAGTTCATCGTGAATTTGCCGCAAGGCTACGACACGATGGTAGGCGAGCGCGGCAACAGCCTGTCGGGCGGCCAGCGGCAGCGCGTCGCGATCGCCCGCGCGCTGGTCACCGATCCGCGCATCCTGATTTTCGACGAGGCGACGAGCGCGCTCGACTATGAAAGCGAGCGGATCGTGCAGCAGAACCTGCGCGAGATCACCCGGGGCCGCACGACGTTGATCATCGCCCACCGCCTCTCCGCCGTTCGTCACGCCGATCGGATCGTCACCATCGAGCGGGGCCGGATCGTCGAAGAGGGCAGCCACGACGAGCTGGTCCGGCTGGGCGGCCGGTATGCAGCGCTCCATCGGATCCAGGGCGGTCTTCATGAAGTCGTCTGAACTGATTCCGATCCGGCGCGGGCGGCTCGAACGCGAATTTCTGCCCGCCGCACTGGAGATCATCGAAACGCCGCCTTCGCCGGCCGGCCGAGGGCTGGCCCTGGCCCTCGCCGCCTTCTTCTGCGTGGCCCTCGCCTGGGCCTGGATCGGGCGAGTGGACATCGTTGCGAGTGCCCCCGGCCATGTCGTTCCCGCCGGCGAGGTCAAACTCGTGCAGCCCTTGGAAGCCGGCATCGTCAAGGCGATCCATGCCCAGGACGGCGACCATGTGCGCCGAGGGCAGGTTTTGATCGAGTTCGATCCGACGAGTGCCGGTGCCGACCGCGATCGTTTTGCCCAGGGTCTTGTCCAGACACGGCTGACGCTGGCAAGACTGAGGGCGCTGGCCGGCGAACTCGAAGCCGGCGGCCGGGCAATCGAATTCGCCCCACCGGCGGGGGCGGATCCGCGCGACGTTGCGACCGCACGCGCCGCGACCGAAGCCGAGGCGGCTGAGCAGGCGGCCAAACTCGACGCCCTCGATCAGCAAGTCGAAGAGAAGCGAGCCGAGGCCGGAGAGATCGCCGCCACCCTGGAAAAACTCAGAGCGACACTGCCCGTGCTCGAACAGAAGGAAGCGTTGCGCAAGCAGTTGCTGGATATTCAATACGGCAACCGCTTCGCCTATCTGGATGCCGAGCAGCAAGCGATCGAGGCACGTCATGAGATCGAGGTGCAATCCCGCCGCGCCGGTGAGGTTGCCGCCGCCGGCGCGGCGCTCGGCCGCCAGCGCGACCAGACGCGTGCCGAATACGCGCGGAAAGTGCTGACCGATCTCGCCGATGCGCAGCAGAAGGAGAGCGAACTGGCGCAGGAGCTGGTCAAGGCCGAGCGCAAATCGGCCGAAACCGCGCTGACCGCGCCAATCGACGGCACCGTCCAGCAGCTGGCGATCCACACGGTCGGCGGGGTCGCGACTCCGGCCGAGAGGCTGATGGTGATCGTGCCGGACAACGAGCCGCTGCTGGTCGAGGCGATGGTCGCGAACCGGGATGTGGGATTCGTCCATGCCGGCCAGGCGGTCGAGGTCAAGGTCGAGACCTTCAGCTTCACCCGCTACGGTCTGCTGCATGGCCATGTCGTCGATGTCAGCCGCGATTCGATCCGACCGGGAGAAGACCCCCGCCTGCCGGCGGCATCCCCGGTTCGCCCGGCGCCGGACTCGTCGAGCGAAGCGACCACGCCGGGCTATATCGCCCACGTGGCGCTCGATCGGACCAGCCTCCTCGTCGACGGGCGGGAACAGCCGATCGGACCCGGCATGGCGATCACCGCCGAGATCAAGACCGGATCACGCCGGATCATCGACTATCTGCTGTCGCCGTTGCGTGAGTATGCCGCCGACAGTTTCGGAGAGCGTTGACCTCCGCTTCAGCCTTTGCGAGAATTTCCCGGCATTTTAGACGATTTTGTTTGACGACCACAGCTCAACCGCTAATATTATCGTATGTTTCAGCCTCGAGGCTGTGCACCTTCGAGCCTCGGGACCGCGCCGCGGCTTCCTTCCGTCGAGACGTTCGAGACCCGGAATGACGCCCTTCCCGTCCGGACCCGCCCCCGCCTATCTCGCCGTCAGCCGAGGAACCCGCGGCACGCCGCCCGATCCCGCCTGAACGACCAGGCCCTCTTCGTGCGACTGCATTTCGCGCCCGACAGGAGCAGATGATGACGACGATCACGACGACGATTTCGAGCGCGACCGTCACGGTCACGACCAGCAACGAGACGTTGCTGCTGACGGGCAGCGACGACTTCGTCTCGGTCACGGCGACGAGTGACGGCATTTCCGTAACCGGCAATAACAACACGGTCTTTTTGGGTGGTACCGGTAATTCCGCGATGCTCGACGGAACGGGGAACACGGTGACGGGGTCTGGGTCCACGACCATCGTCGGAAATGGCAGCACAGCGACAGTGGAGGACCAAGGGGGTGCTACGATCGTATTGTCGAATGACGGAGAAAGCTTGACGGACGGCGCGTCTCCCAACAATCTGACCGGCGATACGATTATCGCGAACGCCGAAGATCAATCTATACAAATAAATGCTGAAACGGTAGACCAAGTATACACTGTAGAATTGGGCGAGGCGACAACTTTAAGAATTGGAAACAGCGGAATATTTGATGTTAGTGGCGGAGTCGACTCGGAGGTTCTGATCAACAGCGGTCTCAACCAGACCGTCTCGATATCGGCTGGCTCTGGCTCTTCTGCATTCACTATCTCTGTTGCTTCATCAGGGTTTCTCTTTGAAGTATCCGGGGCGCAGCAGATAATTAATGTTTCGGGCGGGGGCGATACTATCGAGGTTGCAGCAGAAGATACGATAAACCTGAACGCATCGAGTGAGTCCGTGGTGGTCGAAAGCGGATTGCCGATCATAAACGTCGCATCCGGGGACTCCGCTACGATTTCCGGGACCGCGGCTGTCGAGACCGAGGTCAACGGTGTGGACTATGACTTCGACGGTAGCGGGGGCAGCAACATAACGATTGCCAACGGCTCCGGCACGATCGTGATCGTGGACGCGACATCGGAAGGTAGTCCGCCATCCCCGCCGCCACCGCCACCCGCCGCCATTACGATCTCGGCGAACGGCGAGACCACGACGGTCTCGACCAGCGCGATCGAGATCATCGTCACGGGCAGCACCGACACGGTGACCGTGGCCGGCAGCAGTGACAGCGTCACCGTCACCGGCACCGCCGACACGATCAGCACGACGACGGCTACGGCGATCACCGTCGCCGGCAGCGGCATCTCGACCGCGGTGAGCGGCAGCAGCGACACGATCACGATCACTGGGAGCAGCGACAGCCTCACCGTCAGCGGTGCCGGTGACACGGTGACCGGGGGCGCCTCCGCCAACGCCGGCATTACCGTCACCGGCGTCGACACGACCGTCACGATCGAGGGCAAAAGCAACGTCGTCCTCGTCAACGGCACGGGCGACGTGGTCACCGCGAGCAGCAACGGCAATACGATCACCGTCACCGGTTCGTCCGATGCGCTGAGCCTGACCGGAGCCAGCAACGGCGACACGATCGCGGTCGCCGGTTCGGCCGATAGCGTGAGCCTGACCGGCAATACCGGCAGCGTCACCGTCTCCGGTACCAGCGACACGATCACGATCACCGGCACCAGCGACCTCGTCGCCATCAGCGGCACCGGCGACACGGTCAACGGCGCCAACGGCACGACGATTACCGTCACCGGTCTCGGCACGAGCGCGACGGTCGGAGGCAACGGCGATACGGTCGTCGTCCTCGGCACCAGCGATGTCGTGACCGCGACCGGCAGCAGTGAGACGCTCGGCGTCTCGGGATCGAGTGACACCGTCTCGGTGACCCAGACCGATGACGCGGTCACGGTCACCGGTAGCGCAGATACGGTCAGCGTAACGGGCCTGAGCGACATTGTTACGGTGTCCGGCAGCAGCGACACGATCACCTTGACCGGCACCAGCGGCTCGGTCACCGTGAGCGGCACGAGCGACGTGATCAATGCTGCGACTGGAGCCGTGAGCGCCGTCACGGTCACCGGGACGGGCACGTCTGCGACGATCGCAATGGTCGGCAACACAATTTCCATTGTCGGCACCAGCGACATCGTCACCGCAGCCAACAGCAGCGATACAATAATCGTTTCGGGGCCGAGCGACACCGTCTCGGTGTCGAAGACCAGCGACATCGTCACCGTCACCGGTCGCGCGGATGCGGTCAGCGCTTCCGGCCCCGAGGACACGGTGACCGTGACCGGGGGCGTGGACACGATAAACCTGTCCGGCAGCAGCGACACGGTCACCCTGACCGGGACCAGCGATTCGGTCACGGTGAGCGGCACGAGTGCCGTGATCAACGCCGCGACCGGGTCGGTCAGCGCCGTCACCGTGACCGGCACGGGCGCCTCCGCCACCATCGAAGGCATCGGCAACACGATCTCGGTCATCGGCACCAGCGATACCGTCACCGCGACCAACAGCGGCGACACGATCATCGTCACCGGCCCGAGCGACACCGTCTCGGCGACCCAGACCAGCGACACGGTGACTGCCGCCGGAACCGGCGACACGATCAGCGTGTCCGGCCCCGACGACGCGGTCACCGTCACCGGCAGCGGCGATTCCGTCAATGTTTCGGGCCTGAGCGACACGGTTTCCGTATCGGGCAGCAGCGATACCGTCACCCTGACCGGGACCAGCGATTCGGTCACGGTGAGCGGCACGAGTGCCGTGATCAACGCCGCGACCGGATCCGTCAGCGCCGTCACCGTGACCGGCACGGGCGCCTCCGCCACCATCGAAGGCATCGGCAACACGATCTCGGTCATCGGCACCAGCGATACCGTCACCGCGACCAACAGCGGCGACACGATCATCGTCACCGGCCCGAGCGACACCGTCTCGGCGACCCAGACCAGCGACACGGTGACTGCCGCCGGAACCGGCGACACGATCAGCGCGTCCGGCCCCGACGACGCGGTCACCGTCACCGGCAGCGGCGATTCGGTCAATGTTTCGGGCCTGAGCGACACGATTTCCGTATCGGGCAGCAGCGACACGGTCACCCTGACCGGGACCAGCGATTCGGTCACGGTGAGCGGCACGAGTGCCGTGATCAACGCCGCGACCGGATCCGTCAGCGCCGTCACCGTCACCGGCACGGGCGCCTCCGCCACCATCGAAGGCATCGGCAACACGATCTCGGTCATCGGCACCAGCGATGTCGTCACTGCGACCAGCAGCGGCGACACGATCATCGTTGTGGGTCCGAGCGACACCGTCTCGGCGACGCAGACCAGCGACACGGTGACCGTCTCCGGGAGCGGCGATTCGGTCAATGCTTCAGGTCTCGGCGACGCGATTTCGGTGTCGGGCAGCGGCGACACCGTCACCCTGACCGGCACCAGCGATTCGGTCACGGTGAGCGGGACGAACGCCGTGATCAGCGCTGCGACCGGAGCCGCCGGCGCCATCACGGTCACCGGCACCGGCGCTTCCGCCACGATCGAAGGCAGCGGCAACACGATCTCGGTCATCGGCACCAGCGATGTCGTCACTGCGACCAGCAGCGGCGACACGATCATCGTTCTGGGCCCGAGCGACACCGTCTCGGCGACGCAGACCAGCGACACGGTGACCGTCTCCGGGAGCGGCGATTCGGTCAATGCTTCAGGTCTCGGCGACGCGATTTCGGTGTCGGGCAGCGGCGACACCGTCACCCTGACCGGCACCAGCGATTCGGTCACGGTGAGCGGGACCATCGCCGTGATCAGCGCTGCGACCGGAGCCGTGACCGCCATCACGCTCACCGGCACCGGCGCGTCCGCTACCATCGAAGGTATCGGCAACACGATCTCGGTCATCGGCACCAGCGATCTCGTCACTGCGACCAGCAGCGGCGATCAGATCAGCATCACCGGCCAAGGCGAAACGATCATCACCAGTGCGGCTACCGCGATTACCTTCACCGGTACCGGCGCATCGGCCACGATCAACGGCAACAGCGACACCATCAGCCTGACCGGCACCAGCGAGACCGTGACCACGACCGGCAGCAGCGACGCGATCAGCATCACCGGCCAAGCCGAAACGGTCGCGACCAGTGCCGCAACGCCGATCACGCTCGCCGGTACCGGCGCATCGGCGACGATCGACGGCAGCAGCGACACGGTCTTCCTCGCCGGTACCAGCGACCTTTCGACCGTGGCCGGCACCAGCGATATCCTGATCGTGACCGGTACGGCCGACACGATCAGCACCTCGACCGAGACCGCGATCACCATCGCCGGCAGCGGCACCTCGACCACGATAACCTGCACCAGCGACACGATCGCCATCACCGGCACCAGCGACCAAGTCGCGGTCAGAGGCAGCGGCGACACGATTGACGGCGCCAACGGCGCGACGATCGTCTTCGGCGGCGTAAACGGCAGTGCTACGGTCGCCGGCATCGGCAACACGATCTCGGTCATCGGCACCAGCGACCTCGTCACTGCGACCAACAGCGGCGATACGATCATCGTTTCCGGGCCGAGCGACACCGTTTCGGCGACTGAGGCCAGCGCCACGGTGACCGCCGCCGGAACCGGCGACTCCGTCAGCGTTTCCGGCTCCGACGACGCGGTAACCCTCACCGGGATCGGCGATTCCGTCAATGCTTCCGGCCTCAGCGACACGATTTCGGTCTCGGGCGGCAGCGACACCGTCACCCTGACCGGCACCGGCGACACCGTCACGGTGAGCGGCACCAGCGCCGTGATCAGCGCCGCGACCGGGGCCGTGACCGCCATCACGGTTACCGGCACCGGCGCTTCCGCCACGATCGAAGGCACCGGCGACACGATCTCCGTCATCGGCACCAGCGATGCCGTCACTGCGATCAGCAGCGGCGACACGATCATCGTTTCCGGGCCGAGCGACACCGTTTCGGCGACCGAGA
>Ga0209274_10000133_pt1 | contig 62143 bp, 48 predicted proteins | sample HubBroMetageREF1_FD_188343 | JGI IMG/M metagenome (GOLD analysis project Ga0209274, IMG submission 188343) | Reference soil microbial communities from the Hubbard Brook experimental Forest, New Hampshire, USA - Hubbard Brook CCASE Soil... | ecosystem: Environmental > Terrestrial > Soil >...
ATCTTCGAACGAATCTCCCGCGCGGTCCGCCGCTGCTGGGCGCTCGAAGAGCACTTCTTCGAAAAGGCCAGGGCGCGGGACGCGAAAGCGGAAGCCCGGGGCCGGACCCGCCGGAACGACGCGGCCGAGCCGGCACCTTCCGGCGAAGCGAAACCGGCACCGGCCGGCGAATCCCAGCGGCAGCGCCGGCAGCGCGCCGAGATCGGGCGCATCGTCGGGAAGGCGATCGACGACCTGCCGGGCGCGGAAGACACGAGGGAGTCGATCCGCAACGATCTGCGGGAGGTCCTCGCCGACGAAGAAGCGTTCGACGATCTCGTCGGCGACCGCCCGCTCGGCGCGATCGTGGCCGCCATCTGCGCGGATCTCGGCGTCAACGTCGATTGGAGCCTCTGGGCGGACGAGGACTGGGCGATCGAGGAAGCCCGGACCAAGCCCCCGGGTTCGCCCTACCGAGACTACCGACCCGAGCGCCGATCCGGCGCCCCGCCGGCGGCGGAACCGTCCCCGCTCGAAACCCCGGCCACCGGCAGCGACCCGCCGTGACCCGGGCGGGAACCCTCCCGCCCGGGTCAGGCGGGCGCCTTACGCCCCGGGGCCTCCGGCTCCTCGCGAGGCGCCGCCAAATCTCCCGAAAAACGAAATGATATCAAGTCAGTAATCTCTGGCGCCGGAACCGGGCGGTGCGACCCCTCACGCTCCCGACGCGTTGCGTCGGGACTGAATGCCGTCGTCGCACATCCGATAGGGGGCGCATCCGACGAATTTCTCCTTCGAGGATCAGCGGGCCGCTCGCTGGCTGACGGCCGAACTGCCCGGCGGCTGCGTTCCCTGCCCGGACGGGTTCGATCGACTCCGATCCGCCGGAGCCCGGATATTTGCCCCGGGGTCGAATGGTCGATGCTCGCGATAGTGTGATCCGTCCCATCCGCGCAACCTGCACCGGCGCCGCGATCCAAGGGCTGAGCGCTAACTTTTGCGCAACCACTTCATGCCAGCGTACCCGGACTGTCTCGTCTGCGCGCCGAATTGTCGGGAATGGGAATAATGGCCAAAACCGAGGCTCCGGCGCTCGCCGACACTGGAAACTGCCACCGTGACCTCGTCAACACCGCGGCGGATTTTCTGTGGGAGTGCAACGAAGCCGGACGGGTCACCGCCATTTCCCCCGAATTCGAAGACTCTACCGGCCTCTCCGCGCGAACCCTTCTCGGCGGGCGCCTGACCGACCTCTTGGCGACCAGGATCGGCATGCCGGAACAACCAGAGCAAATTGCGGCCATTGGCGCGGCGAAGCCGTTCCGCGATCTCGTCCTCGGCCTCCGGGATGCCGCGGGCCGGATTGCCTGGCTCGAGATGGTCGGGACGCCAATCTTCGAATTCGGTCGCTTCCGCGGCTATACCGGCTTCGGCAAGACGGTGACGGAGCGGATCGAAGCCGCTGCCAGCTTGGGCGACAGTGAACGGCACTACCGCCAGCTCTTCGAGGTGGCGGGCGAGTGGTTCTGGGAAACCGATGCCCAAGGACGCTTCACGTTTCTGTCGCTCAATATCGAGAAAGTGCTGGGCCGCCCGATCTCCGCCTATATCGGCAAGCGTCTGGCCGAGACCGAGGGCGTGGTCATCGAAACCGAGGCCGGACGGGCCTGTCTCGACGCGATCAAGGCGCAGCTTCCCTATCGCGAGTTCCTCTATTCTCGAACTCTGCCGAGCGGCAGGGTCGTCTGGATCAATTCCAGCGGCGCACCGTTCCGGGACGCCGACGGTGTCTTTCTGGGATATCGCGGGATCGCCCGGGACGTGACGGCGCAGATCGACGCCGAACGGCGATTGCGGGACGGCGAGCGGCAATTCCGGCAGTTGCTGGAGACTTACTCCGACTATTCCTGGGAGCAGGACGAGCAGCATCGGGTGACCAGCATGCGCCCGGAATCGACGGTCGGAGAAATTTACGGGTTCCCCGCCGCCGAGTTTCTCGGCAAGCGCTTCTCCGAGATGATGACCGTATCCTGCGAACCCGAGATGGGCCGGAGATTCCTGCTGGCGACGAAGGCGCGGCAGCCCTTCCGCGACGTCATCGTTTCCGTCCAGCACCCGACCGGCAGAACCCGGTGGGTTTCGATCTGCGGCGCTCCGCGATTCGACGACGATGGCGAGTTTTGCGGATTTCGCGGAGTGGGCGTCGAGATAACCGGCCGCGTCGAGGCCGAGGCGATCGCGCGGCTGTCAGAGCGCCAACTGCAGGATGCGGTCACCCATGTCGGCCAGCCCTTCGCCGTCTTCGACGGCGAAGCGCGCGTCGTCGCCTACAATCAGGCTTTCGCCAATCTCTATCGGATGCGGACCGTCAACACGCCCCTGCATCGCGGCGTGACCTTCGGAGAACTCGCCGAGTGGCAGTTGCGGATGGGCTTCTACGCCGGCGAACCCGACGATCCGTCGATCGAACTGAAGACGCTGCTGGCGCGATATCGCAGCGGCCGCGAACACACCTATCACTTGCGCGACGGCCGCTGGATGATGGTGGTCTACCGCTTGCTGCCCGGAGCGGGCAGGGTCGCGCTGTGGACGGACGTCACGGCGTTGAAGCAAGCGGAGGGAGAGCGTCGCCGGCTCGAGGCGCAGCTCCACCACTCCCAGCGGCTCGATGCCCTGGGGACGCTCGCGGGGGGTGCGGCGCATGAGATCAACAATGCGCTGGTGCCGGTTCTGGCCCTGACCAAGCTGGTGGCCAGTCATCTGCCCGAAGACAGCCGCGACCGCCGCAACCTCGAAACTGTGCTGCTCGGCGCCGAACGCTCGCGCGATCTGGTGAAGCAGATCCTGGCCTTCAGCCGGAAGGAGGAGCAACGCCGCGAGCGCGTCGATGTCGCCGCCGTGCTGCGCGAGGCGCTGCTGTTGATGCGCGCGACCGTGCCCAGGAGCATCAATCTCGAGGAAGAGATCTCGGCGACCCCGCCGGTGGTCGGCGATCCCAACCAACTCCTTCAAGTGATCGTGAACCTCGTGACCAATGCCGCCCAGGCGATCGGCGAGGCCCATGGCACGATCACGGTAGGGGTGGGGCCCGCTGCCCAAGGGGAGGCGCTGCGCCTTTGGGTCGCGGATACCGGCGAGGGAATCGACGAGGCGACGCGGGCCCGAATTTTCGAGCCGTTCTTCACGACCAAGCCAGTCGGCAGAGGCACCGGGCTCGGCCTGTCAGTGGTCCACGGCATCATCAAGGATCACGGCGGACGCGTCGAGGTCGACAGCACACCCGGCCGAGGCGCGCGGTTCGAGGTGTTTCTGCCCATGGAGCCGGCACAAGCGAGGGCTGCGCAGGGATGAAAAGCGCCCGGTTCGCCGCTGAACCGCCGGCGGGCCGGGACGCTCGTCGTCAGAACCCGAACACCGTGGCGCCCGTCTCGGCGCCGCCGACGGCGTTGCGGAAGACCGCGAAGAGCTCGCGGCCGGTACCGGCGGCACTGGAACCCGGATCGTGGCGGGCCGGGATCCGCCGGGCCAGCACGGCCGGGGCGACCAGCAGCTCGAGGGTTCCCGCTTCGGCATCGAGCCGCATCGGATCGCCGTCCTCGACCAGGGCCAGCGCCCCCCCGTCCGCCGCCTCCGGCGTCACATGGATGGCTGCGGGGATCTTGCCCGAAGCGCCGGACATGCGGCCGTCGGTCACCAGTGCTACGCGATAGCCCAGATCTTGCAGCACGCCCAGCGGCGGGGTCAAATTGTGCAGTTCGGGCATGCCGTTGGCCTTGGGGCCTTGGAACCGGACCACCGCGATCGCGTCGCGATGGAGCTCGCCGGCCCGGAACGCCGCCTGCAACGCGTCCTGGCTCGCGAAGACCCGGGCGGGTGCGACGATCACCCGATGCTCGGGTTTTACGGCCGAAACCTTGATCACGGCTCGCCCGAGATTGCCGTCGAGGATGCGCAAGCCGCCATCGGGCGCAAAAGGGGCGGATACCGGCGCCAGCACTCGGATATCGAGGCTGCTCGCCGGAGCCGCGCGCCAGACGAGTTCGCCGCCGATCAGCGCCGGCTGGCACCGGTAGCGCTCGAGTCCGGTTCCGGCCACGGTCCGAACGTCTTCGTGCAGCAGCCCGGCGTCGAGCAAGGCACCGATCAGCACCGGCATGCCGCCCGCGGCCTGGAACTGGTTCACATCGGCCGTGCCGTTCGGATAGATCCGGGCGAGCAGCGGCACCACGGCAGAGAGGTCGGAGAAATCCGTCCAATCGATCCGGATCCCGGCAGCAGCGGCCATTGCCACCAGATGCAGCGTGTGGTTGGTCGAGCCGCCGGTCGCGAGCAGCCCGACGATACCGTTCACCACGGCGCGCTCGTCGATGATGTCGCAGAGCCGGGTCGGGCTGTCCCCCGATGCCGTCAGGCGCAGCACGCGCCGGGCCGCGGCCTCGGTCAGCACCTCGCGCAGGGGGGTGCCGGGATTGACGAAGCTCGCCCCCGGCAGATGCAGTCCCATGATTTCCATCAGCATCTGATTGGAATTGGCGGTGCCGTAGAAGGTGCAGGTGCCCGGTGCGTGATAGGCGGCACTCTCGGCGTCCAGCAACGCCTCCCGGTCGATCTGGCCGTCGGCAAAGAGTTCGCGGGCCTTCACCCGCTCGGGATGGGAGAGGCCGGACACCATCGGCCCGGCCGGCACGAACAGGCAGGCGAGATGGCCGAAGCAGAGCGCGCCGATGACCAGGCCGGGGACGATCTTGTCGCAGACGCCGAGGCACAGCACGCCGTCGAACATGTCGTGGCTGAGTGCTACCGCCGTACTCATGGCGATGACCTCGCGGCTGAACAGCGACAGCTCCATGCCGGCGCGGCCTTGCGTGACCCCGTCGCACATCGCGGGCACGCCGCCGGCGAATTGGGCGACGCCGCCGGCAGCGGCGATCGCCTGCTTGATCGCGGCGGGAAAGCGCTCCAGCGGCTGATGGGCCGAAAGCATGTCGTTATAGGCCGAGACGATCGCGATATCGGGCTTGGCCGAGGCTTTGAGATCGCTCTTGTCGCCGGCACTGCAGGCAGCCGTGCCGTGGGCGAGATTGGCGCAACCGAGATCGGCGCGATGGGGTCGGGGCGCACTCGCCTCTGCCATGCGCGCGAGATAGGCGGCACGGGCCCCGGCACTGCGCGCGACGATCCGCGCGGTTACTTCCGCTACTCGGGTATTCAACGGCAGGGACATCGTTCAGCTCCGTCACATCGGCTCGTCATGCCAGGTCCGGCCGTCCCGCTCGATGAGGGCGATCGCCGCGGATGGGCCCCAGGTACCGGCCGTATAGAGCTTGCACGTCTGACCGGTGCGATTCCAGCCCTCGAGGATCGGTTCGACCCAGCCCCACGCCGCCTCGACCTCGTCGCGGCGCATGAAGAGTGTCGCATTGCCGCGCACGACATCCATCAGCAGCCGTTCGTACGCGTCGGGGAACCGCGTCTTGAACGCATCGGCGAAGCTCAGATTGAGCGCGGTATTGCGCAGGCGCAGCCCGCCCGGCCCCGGATCCTTGCTGACCAGCATCAGCTTGATGCCCTCGTCGGGCTGCAGCCGGACGATCAGCCGGTTCGGCTCGATCCGGCCGGCCCCGGACGGGAAGATGTCGAGAGCGACCGGGCGAAACTGGATGACGATCTCCGAAGCCTTCTCCTGGAGCCGCTTGCCGGTTCGCAGATAGAAGGGCACGCCGGCCCAGCGCCAGCTGTTGACCTCGACCTTGAGCGCCACGAAGGTCTCGGTGTCGCTGGCGACGGCGCCGCCCAGATCGTCGAGATAGCCCGGCACGGCGCCCTCCCGGCTGGCGCCGGCGCGATACTGGCCGCGCACGGTGCTGGTGCCGACGGTCTCGTCGGTGATCGGCTTCAGCGCCCGCAACACTTTGAGCTTTTCGTCCCGGACATTGTCGGCGTCGAGCGTGGTCGGCGATTCCATCGCGACCAGGCACAGGAGCTGGAGCAGATGGTTCTGGACCATGTCGCGCAAGGCACCGCTATGGTCGTAATAGCCGCCGCGCTCGCCGATGCCGATGGTCTCGGCCACGGTGATCTGAACGTGGTCGATGGCGTCGCGCTGCCACAGCCGTTCGAACAGCGAATTGGCGAACCTGAGGGCCAGCAGATTCTGCACCGTCTCCTTGCCCAGATAATGGTCGATCCGGAAAATCTGCTGTTCGGCGAAGACCGCGCCGACCTGTTCGTTCACGTCCCGGGCCGATTGCAGATCATGCCCGATCGGCTTTTCCAGGACGACGCGCGAGAGCGGCGTGATCAGCCCGTGATCGTGCAGGCTCCGGCTGATCCGGCCGAAGAGATCCGGTGCGGTCGCCATGTAGAAAAGCCGGATCTCGGCGGCGCGCGGAAGGAGCAGCGCTTGCAGCCGGTCCCAGCCGCGCTCGGCCGTCGCGTCGAGCGAGACATAGCCCAGGCGGCGCACGAACCGATCCCAGATTTCGGCACTCAAATCTTCAGCGGGAATATGGGCCTCGAGGGCAGCATGGACCCGTGCTTCGATCTCCGCCGTCGCCAACTCGGCCCGCGAGGCCAGGATGATCCGCGTATCCGCGGTCAGCTGCACGTCCCGGTCGCGAAAATAGAGCGACGGCAACAGCTTGCGCATCGACAGATCGCCGGTGCCGCCGAAGACGACGAAGTCGCAGGAGGCGACGGGAATGATCTTCTGCATGAGCCGGCTTCCTAGAGGGCAGGGCGAGATCGGGATCTCCGGGTCGGCAGCCTCCGAGATCCAGGCGCCGCGACGGCAGATCGATATCAGGAAAACCGTGGATCGGCATGCCCGGTTCCGAGGCCGCCGTCTCGAACGGCAAGGAAGAGGGAATTCTCGCGGGAGTGCGTCGCAACCGCGCGCGAACGAGATCGGCTCGGATTTTGGCAATCCGAACCGATCTCGCGCCGATCACCTCGAGGGGCCGCCCGGGGATCCGGTGCGTTCGGCTGCTATGGCGACTCGATCGCCACGCTCGTCGAGCCGTTCAGCGCGCCGGCATCCTCGAAACGCACGAACACCCGCGACGAAGCCGGCGCGAAGGGGATTGCGGCGGTCGAATGCAGGAACACCGAAAAGGTCGGCGTCGAGCCGTCGGCGATACTCAGTGACACCGACGCGGTCGGGGCGGCGAGGCATTGCGCGGTGCTCGAATTCGTCTGGCAGATCAATGTCGTGACCGGTAAGATTGCCGCGCCCGTGTCGACCGACACGGTGATTTCCGAGGTGAGCCCGATATTGGCGCTGGCGACGGCGAAGGCGGCGCTGCCGCCGGTGGGAACATGGATGATGCCGTCATCGGATGCGGTCGCCACGAGGGCGATGATGTCGGCGATCGGCACCGAGGAGAAGGTCAGATCGACAGTGTCGACACCGGGGACGATCGCGGCCAGGGGGCTCTGGTCGCATTGAAAGTCGAGCGGCAAGGCCGTTGCCGTGAAGGGATCGGTGCCGTGGAACGAGAGCAGGAAACTCTGCTCGCCATCCCCGCCGGCGATCGTCGCCGGGGTGTTGGCTGTGCCGGTCAGCGTGTTGGTGGCCGGGTTGGTGGTCTGGTAGTTCAGCGTCAGACCGGTCGGCGACCCGGCCGGAAGGATGATCTGGCACTCGTGGAGCGCCGGCCCGCCGCTGTTGATCATCATCGCGAAGATGGTCGCCGGGCTGGGGATCTCGACGGCGCGGGAACCGGGCAGGACCGAGGCGAAGAGGACCGGAGTACCCAGGACGGCCGCAGGGACGGTGATGGTGTTCGCGTCGGCCGAGACGGTTCCGCCGAACGCCAGGGCTCTCCCGGTCAAGGCCGCCAGATGGCCGAACGTGATCCCGGCGGCGTCGAATACCGTCCCGACGAACACGGCGTTGGCGCCGAACGTGGTGGCCGAGCTGGGTGCCCAGAAGACGTTCGAAGCGTCGGCACCATTGGTCATGGTGACCTGGGAACTGGCACCGACCCCGAGCGCGCCGCCCGACCGGAAGATGTAGACGCCGGCACCATCGAGCTCGACGGTCGCCAATGTCGATATATTGATCGCCCCGCCGCTGGAATAGCAGCCGGGCGGGATCGTACCCGGCGGGTTGGTCCCGACGACCACGGTATTCAGGGTAACCACGCCGCCGCCGAGCGAGAGACAGGTCTCGCCATTGAGCGCCGCCAAGGCGCTGGCTTCATCGAGGCCCACCTGTGCCGCGCAGGGGACTGTCTGGGTGCCGTTGATGGTATAGGCCGTCGCCGGCCCGGTGGTGAAACAAACATTGCCGTTGACGGTGGTGGCGGCATCGGTGTTGGTAAAGGTGCTGGATACGATCCCGAAGGGGCCGGTCGTTCCCAGAGTCGGCGCCGTCTGCGCTACCGACGTGCCGCCGAGCGCCAATGAGATGAGCACCGTGGCTGCCGGTATTGCCGTCGGTCCAAGAATATTTCTCGCTATCTTTCGGCGCGCATCGGCTTTACCGGGCGCAGCCCATTTGAATTTACTTGTCGAATCCAGTAACGATTTCACTCTGTTCTCCTTGGTCGGTCGATAGCGTCCCGCAGGGCCTAAAGCCGCTCGTCTAGTGCAGATTTCACGCGGGAGGTTGGCGCGATGGCCGCGATCGTCACTGTCGCGGGACCCGTGACGCGGAGCGGCATCGTGATCCCGGAACCCTTCTGCGATATTGTGGGCCGGGCGTGCGAAACAAGGCTCGGAATCTACTTAGTTTTTATTGGCGAGTGATGGCTGGCGGACTGGTGTTGGAGTTGTCTTGAATCTAAAGCCATCAACCTTGGACGCCAGAACCAAGGAATTCGCCGGCGAGAGACGAGTCTGCCGGGGACCGAGGCGACACCGGACGATGCGGGTCGGAGCGCTATCCGGCGGAATTCCGGAAGAGTCTGGATCGGGTTCAGGCGCGCCGCGCCGAACCGAGGGCCTCGAGCCGCCCGACCCACGCGTCGAAGCGCGGGCAAGCGGCGCGGATGACTGAGAGGGTCAGGCGAACGGCCAGGACCGGGCGGTGGCGGATCTTGGTCGACTTCCGGTAGCGCAGAACCTCGTGGGCATGAGCGAGGGTCCAGGATTCGAGACGCTTCGATGGTGCAGTCACGGGGCTGTATCAGGCGCAAAACCTCGGCAACAGCCCAATCAGCCCCATCTCACCCCATCTGCGCCCGATGCTGCATCAGATGATCGGCGAGCACCACCGCCATCATGGCCTCGCCGACCGGCACCGCGCGGATCCCCACACAAGGGTCGTGCCTTCCCTTGGTCCGGATCATCGTATCCCGGCCCTCGACCGTCACCGTTCGCCGCTCGGTCAAAATCGAGCTCGTCGGCTTGACCGCGAAACGAACGACGATGTCTTGGCCGGTTGAAATCCCGCCCAGAATGCCGCCGGCGCGATTCGAGAGGAACTGGACGCCTTCGTTGCCCATGCGCATCTCGTCGGCATTCTCTTCGCCGTTGAGGAGGGCGGCGGCGAAGCCCGCGCCGATCTCGACGCCTTTGACCGCGTTGATCGACATCATGGCCGAGGCGAGATCGGCATCGAGCTTGCCATAGATCGGGTTGCCGAGACCGGCGGGGACGCCGGAAGCCACGATTTCGATAATGGCTCCGATCGAGGAGCCGGCCTTACGGATGCCGTCGACATAGCCGGCCCAATGTGCCGCCATTGCCGCGTCCGGGCACCAGAACGGATTTCGTTCGGTCTCTCCCCAATCCCAGGTCGAGCGATCGACGGCATGCGGGCCGACCTGGACCAAGGCACCGCGAATAGCGATACCCGGGCCGAGAATCACCCTGGCCACGGCACCGGCCGCGACACGGCTCGCGGTTTCGCGTGCGGAAGAACGGCCGCCGCCGCGATAATCGCGGATGCCATATTTGACCCAGTAGGTGTAATCGGCGTGGCCGGGCCGGAACCGGTCCTTGATCTCGCTGTAGTCTTTCGCGCGCTGGTCGGTATTCTCGATCGCCAAGGCCACCGGCGTGCCGGTGGTCAAGCCCTCGAACACACCGCTCAGGATCTTGACCGCGTCGGCTTCCTGGCGCTGCGTGGTGAAGCGCGACTGACCCGGTTTGCGCCGGTCGAGCCAGTGCTGGATGTCCGGCTCCGCGAGAGCCAGGCGCGGCGGCACCCCATCGACGATGCAGCCGATCGCGGGCCCATGGCTCTCGCCCCAGGTGGTGAAACGGAAGATCGTGCCGAAGCTGTTGCCGGCCATCAGACCACGGCGATATCGGGGGCGTCGACCGCCTTCATGCCGACGACGTGATAGCCGCAATCGACGTGATGGATCTCGCCGGTGACGCCGGAGCTGAGTTCGCTCAGCATATAGAGTCCGGCGCCGCCGACATCCGCCAAGGAGAGGTTTCGCTTCAGCGGCGAGTTGTACCGGTTCCATTTCAGAATATAGCGGAAATCGCTGATCCCGGTCGCCGCCAGCGTCTTGACCGGACCATAGGATATGCCGTTGACGCGGATATTGTCGCGGCCGAGATCGACCGCCAGATATTGCACGCTGGTCTGGAGCGCCGCCTTGGCGATCCCCATGACATTGTAATTGGGCATGACCTTTTCGGCCCCGTAATAGGTCAGGGTCAGGAGGCTGCCGCCGTTCGGCATCAGCTTGGCGGCGCGCCGGCAGATATCGGTGAAGGAGAAGCAGGAGACGTCGAGCGTGCGCTGGAAATTGGCACGGGTGGTATCGACATAGCGGCCCTGGAGCTCCTCCTTGTCGGAAAAGCCGATGGCGTGAACGACGAAGTCGAGCGTGCCCCAGCGGCTCTCCAATTCGGCGAACACGGTGGCGACAGAGGCGTCATCGGTCACATCGCACTCGAACACGAGTTCCGAGCCGATGCTGGTCGCCAGGGGCCGCACGCGCTTGCTCAGAGCCTCGCCCTGAAACGTGAACGCCAGTTCGCCGCCCTGAGCATGCACCGCCTGGGAAATCGCCCAAGCGAGCGATTGGTGATTGGCCACGCCCATGATCAGACCGCGTTTGCCGGCCATCAGAGTTCCGTTCCGCGCCATGAGAAATCTGCTCCTCGACCTGCCGATGCCCGTGCCCGACGAGGACGATACACGAAACGGGTTGGCTGCGGGAAGGTCGCGGGTTGGCGGGGGAAAAAAGGAAGGGGCGAGCCGCAGCTCGCCCCATTTGGTGTTTTTCAACTTGTTAACGGGAGGCACTCAATCACCAGACCGCTATGTGTTCACAGGCCCAATAAAACCTCTCGTTTCAGGCACCGTGGCTAGATTGGTTGAAAAGTGGTAGGGGTGTCAAGATGTCTGAGGGCGGACATGAGGGCCAGCCGCAACTCCACCTCCGCGATTTCGCAATGCGAAGACGCTGATGTGGATCTGCTCGTCGAAGCTCGACGAGTTTGGGGAGGCTATCGCGCTTCAGGACTGAAGTCAAAAAAAGTGAGGTGGACAGAACATACCAACTGCGCCATGCTTCCCCTACGGAATGCATCCACCCCTCCCAGAGGTTAAGAGGCCTCGGCGTCCGCTCTTCCACCAGCGAGTCCCGCCGAGAAGCCTCTCCTCGCCCCGGCGCATTCAGCGCGCGGACAGGATATCCCCCATGCACTCAGTAGACAATCGACCATACCGCCTCGGCCTCGATCTCGGCTCGAACTCGCTCGGCTGGTTCATGGTCTGGCTCGATCAGACCGGAGCCGCCGCCGGTCTCGGCCGGGGCGGCGTGCGGATTTATCCCGGTGGCCGCGATCCGCAATCGGGGACATCGAATGCCGCCGATAGGCGGGTCGTGCGCGGCATGCGGCGGCGGCGCGACCGCTATCTGGCGCGGCGAGGACAGCTCATGGCTCTGCTCGTTCGACACGGGCTGATGCCCGATGACGAGTCGGGCCGAAAGGAACTCCAGGCACTCGATCCCTACGCGCTCCGCGCCAAGGCGCTCGTCGGGATTCTGCCGCTTCATCATGTCGGGCGCGCCTTGTTCCATCTGAATCAGCGCCGAGGCTTTCTGTCGAATCGCAAGACCGAGAAGGGTGACGAGGAAGCGGGGGCCATCAGGGAGGCTGCCGGCAAGCTGGAGCAATCGATGCTCGATGCCGACGCCCGCACGCTCGGCAAATTCCTCCACGACCGGCACCGCCTGCGACCGCCCGCGCCCGTGCGGGCACGCAACCAGGGCCAAGGCAACAAGGCGGAATATGATTTCTATCCGATACGGCAGATGCTGGTGCGCGAATTCGAAGCGATCTGGCAGGAGCAGGCGCCGCATCACCCGGCAATGACCGAAGCGGCGCGCGGTGAAATTCATCACGCCATCTTCCATCAGCGCCCGTTGAAATCGCCGCCCACTGGCAAATGCAGCCTCGATCCGGCGACCGATCTCGCCGATGCAGAGGGGTTTCGCTGCCCCTGGGCGCATCCGCTCGCCCAGCGTTTCCGTATCTGGCAGGAGGTGCGGAACCTCTCGGTTACGGAAGTCGGCAAAATGACGCGGACCCTTGCCGAGGCGACCGGCAACAACGAAGCCGGCGACAAAATTGCCCTCGCTTTGCTGCAGAACAATCGGCTGTCCTTCGATGCGATTCGCAAGCTGCTGAAACTGCCGCCCGAAGCCCGCTTCAACATCGAATCCGCCCGACGCGACGGGCTCGATGGCGACGAGACGGCCGCGAAGCTGTCGCATCGGCGCTTCTTCGGCAAAGCCTGGCGCGGTCTGACGCTCGATCGGCAGATTGAGATCGTCGACCGGCTTCTGGACGAGCCGGATGAAACGGTGCTGATCGAGTGGCTCGCCGCCGAGACGGGACTCGACCGGGCGGCGGCAGAGCGGGTGGCTTCGGCCTTTCTGCCCGAAGGCCATAGCCGGCTGGGGCTGCGGGCGATTCGCGAGATTCTACCGCATATGGCCAGAGGATTGAATTATCCCTGCGCGGCCGAGGCGGCCGGCTATGATCACCCCCTGCGGCCGACCGGTCAGGTTTCCGGGGACGGTTTCCTGCCGTATTACGGCGCATGGCTGCCGGATGACGTGGTCGGCTCCGGCGATTCGCGTGAGGTGAAGGAGCGGCGCTGGGGGCGGTTTCCCAACCCGACCGTTCATATCGGCCTCGGCCAATTGCGCCGTGTCGTCAACGCGCTGATCCGGGATTACGGCCCGCCCGCCGAAATTACCGTTGAGATGACCCGCTCGTTCAAGCTATCGCCGAAGCAACTGGCCGAGGTGGAGCGGGAGCAGGCCGAAAATCAAGGCAGAAACGACAAAAGAAAGGCCGAATTGCTCCGCCTGGGCCAAGCGGTGAATGCCCGAAACCTGCTGAAACTGCGGCTCTGGGAAGAATTGAATTTGCACGATCCGCTGGATCGCCGGTGCCCGTTCTCCGGTGACATGATCAGTATCGAGAAGCTGCTCTCGGAAGAGGTCGAGATCGAACATCTCATCCCGTTTGCCGATTCCTGGGACGACAGTGCCTCCAACAAAGTCGTGTGCCTGCGCTCGGCGAATCGCCTGAAAGGCAAAAATACCCCGTTCGAGGCGTTCAAGGACGATCCGAAATGGCCGGAAATTGCCGCCCGCGCCATCGGCTTGCCGCGCAACAAAAGCTGGCGTTTCGCGCCCGACGCCCGAAAGCGCTTCGGCGAGGAGGATGGTTTTCAGGCGCGGCAGCTCAACGAGACCGGTTGGCTTGCGCGCGTAGCCCGGCAATATTTGTCTGCGGTGACCGACGTATACAGAATCAACGTGTTGCCGGGAAAACTCACCGCCATGATCCGGGCGAAATGGGGCCTGAACGATCTGCTGAGCGACCACAACATCCGCAGCGGCGACAAGCGGGCGGGCAATAATTTCAGCGACGGCAAGAACCGCAAGGATCACCGGCACCACGCCATCGATGCTGTGGTCGCGGCGCTGACCGATCGATCCCTGCTCACTCGCATGTCGAAAGCGCCCGAGGAAGACCGGAACCGGATCATCATCCCCCCGCCCTGGCCGGATTTGCGCGACGATCTGGCGCGCGCGCTGGCGCGGATGACGGTCTCGCACCGGCCCGATCACGGGCTGCAAGGGCAACTCCACGAGGACACCGCCTATGGACCGATCCGGCCGGATAAGGAAGGCGGCAATCTGGTTTACCGCAAGACGTTTCGCGATCTGAACGAAAAGGAAATTGCCCGCATCCGCGACCGGCGGCTGCGCGATCTGGTTCAGGCATATGTCAGCGCGGAGCTGGCAGCCGGGCGCGATCTCAAATCGGCCCTCCTTACTTTCGGTAACAGGACCGATATTCCAGGCTTGCCGCAGGGTGTTCGGCACATCCGCCTGACCAAGACCGAAAACCAAGCCTATCTAGTGCCGGTGCACGACCGATCCGGGCGAGTGTACAAAGCCTACAGCGCTGGACGGAACGCCTTTGTTGATCTGTTCGAAGATGGCGACGGCAAATGGCTGGGCGTCGCCACCAGTATTTTCCAGGCCAATCAGCCGGACCATCGGTCGGCGACTCCAGCGGCGGCGCGCTTTATCATGCGCCTGTTCAAGGGCGATCTCATAGCCCTCGATCATGAGGAAGAACGCCGGATCATGGTGGTCCACCGGCTTGACGTGGCGGCCGGGCGCTTCAAGCTGGCCGGTCATAACGAAACCGGTAATCTCGATCGACGCCATGCCGATCCGAACGATCCGTTCCAGTGGTTGATGGCCTCGTATAACACCTTAAAAAAGAAGAAGGCCGAGCGCGTCAGGGTCGATGAACTGGGCCGCGTCTGGCGCGTTGCCGCCGCGGAACCTGACTGAGGGAGGCGGCGATGGTCGGACGGGTGGTCGAGGTCGCGACGGATGGCCGGTATCTCTCGGTCGATCGCGGCTTCTTGGTCGTGGCGGAGCGGCAGACGGAAATCGGCCGGGTGCCGCTCGACGAGATGGCGGCCCTCATCGCCAATGCCCATGGTCTGACGCTCTCGAACAATCTGCTGGTCCGGCTGGCCGAGCGCGGCATTCCGGTCGTGCTGTGCGGCGCCAACCATATGCCGGCCGCGATCGTCTGGCCGGTAGATGGCCATCACGCCCAGACCGGGCGAATGGCCGATCAGATGGGTGCGGCCCTACCGCTGAAAAGCGGCTCTGGGCACAGCTCGTGCGCGCCAAAATCCTGGCCCAGGGTGCGGTGCTCGCCGCGATCGGCGCGCCCTCGGGCGGATTTCGCCTGCTGTCGCGCAAGACCCGGCCGGGCGATCCGGAGAATGTCGAAGCCGAAGCGGCCCGGCGCTATTGGCTGCTGTTGTTCGGCCCCGATTTCCGTCGCGACCGAGATAGCGGAGGGACCAACGCCATGCTCAATTACGGCTACGCGGTACTGCGCGCCGGGGTCGCCCGCGCGGTCTTCGCCACCGGGCTGCATCCCGGATTCGGCCTCATGCATTCGAATCGCTCGAACCCGATGGTTCTGGTCGATGATCTGATGGAGCCATTCCGGCCGATCGTCGATCGCGAGACCTGGCGCCTTATCCGGGGCGGCAAAACCGAGATGGACTCGGACGCCAAGGCGGCGCTGGCCCGTGTCATGGTCATCGACCTGCCGACCCGATTCGGGCTGAGCCCGCTCATGACCTGCGCGGAGCGTCTCGCGCAATCGCTGGCCCGAATCTATGCCGGCGAGGACACCGAACTCGATCTGCCGGTGCCGTCTCTTCCTCTGGAATCATGACATGGCGGCCCGACCGAGACGGAGCATCCCGCCGGAGAATCCTGTAACGACCCTCAGCGGATACCGGATCATGTGGCTGTTCGTGCTCTTCGATCTGCCGGTTGGCACCAAGCCGGAAAGAAAGGCGGCAACGGGATTTCGCCATGCGCTCCTGGATCTGGGCTTCGAAATGGCGCAGTTTTCCGTCTATCTCAAATTTTGCGCCGGCAAGGAACAGGTGGACGCCATCGCCCGCAAGGTCGAAGCCGCAATGCCTCGGTCGGGCAAGGTGCATTTGATCCAGATCACCGACCGGCAATATGAAAACATCCGTACCTACCGAGGAAGGAAACGTGAACCAGCCCTCAAAAACCCTGATCAATTGGTGCTGTTCTAGGTTCGAAAGCGGCGCTCCCGGCACTTCGGAAGGAAAGAAAAAGCCCTGTTTCCAGGGCTTTAGGAAAGGTTGTATTATAGCGGCCTGGTGATTGAGGGCCAGCCGCAACGGGCAGCGACACAGCCTGATAGGCGCGCCAATTATAGCGGCCTGGTGATTGAGGGCCAGCCGCAACTGGTTCGGATTGCCCATGCTTCACCTCACTATTATAGCGGCCTGGTGATTGAGGGCCAGCCGCAACGCGCTCCAGGAACGGTGTGTGGATCCCCGTATTATAGCGGCCTGGTGATTGAGGGCCAGCCGCAACTGAAAAGGGGAGAGACCAATCATGACCCAAATTATAGCGGCCTGGTGATTGAGGGCCAGCCGCAACCGAAATCGCTATCTCGATAACCCGGTCGTCATTATAGCGGCCTGGTGATTGAGGGCCAGCCGCAACGACATCCATGACGCGCTCGACCATGAACGAATTATAGCGGCCTGGTGATTGAGGGCCAGCCGCAACTCGTGCGGGGGCGATTCGTTTTCGTCTTGATTATAGCGGCCTGGTGATTGAGGGCCAGCCGCAACCCATGCGAGGAACGCGCCCATTATGGTGACATTATAGCGGCCTGGTGATTGAGGGCCAGCCGCAACCGGCCGCTGCGGCCATATGTGAAGCTTTTTATTATAGCGGCCTGGTGATTGAGGGCCAGCCGCAACGGCCACGGCCCGGTTCACCAGCCCGGGCACATTATAGCGGCCTGGTGATTGAGGGCCAGCCGCAACTCGGGCGCGCGCATAGCAAAAACTGCCTTAATTATAGCGGCCTGGTGATTGAGGGCCAGCCGCAACACTTCAAGCAATGGGGTGTTTGGCTTCGCGATTATAGCGGCCTGGTGATTGAGGGCCAGCCGCAACGACCACACCGATCTTGTCGAGCGCCGACCTATTATAGCGGCCTGGTGATTGAGGGCCAGCCGCAACGGCGCTCGCCATGAACAGGTCGGACATGGCATTATAGCGGCCTGGTGATTGAGGGCCAGCCGCAACCAGTGTCGCCGCAACGATGTCCGGATCGAAATTATAGCGGCCTGGTGATTGAGGGCCAGCCGCAACGAAATCAACTGCGAAGGCATCTTTCTCGACATTATAGCGGCCTGGTGATTGAGGGCCAGCCGTAGCAACGCCGGACTCCACTCGGCCAGCGTGGCGCGGCCGCGTCGACCGAACCTCTAGAAAATGCTTTCAAATTCGCACTGATGGGGCGGGAGCCAGGTACCACCCCTACCTTACCACTACACATGCCGATCGTCCCGCCCCCGCATAGCGTGACCAGAAACTGCGCAACCTCTTGGCGGTCGGTCATCCTGCCCCTAAGCTCTGCGGCCCGGATCGGAATCCGAGGAGGCCGCCGCCCCATGACCGAGACCGCCGCCGCCGCTCGCCATGCCGCCGCCGTAGCACGGCACTGGCTCGGCCGCTTCTGGCATTTCGTCTATTATGTTCTCAGTCGGTTCAACGACGATGGCTGCCTCGCCGCCGCCGGGGCCTTGAGCTATACGACGCTGGTCTCGCTGGTGCCGCTCTTGGCGATCAGCCTGGCCGTGTTCTCGGCCTTTCCGATTTTCGACAAGCTGCGCGGTCAGGCTCTCGCCTTCATTTTCGACGCCTTCGTCCCGCGCATCGGCGGCACGGTCGAGGGCTATATCAGCACCTTCGCCGCGAGTGCGGGCAAGACCACGGCGCTGGGCGTGGTCGTGCTGGCGGTGACCGCGATCATGCTGCTGGCGACGATCGAGGCTCGGCTCGACGCGATCTGGCGCGTTCACGTGCCGCGCGGCTGGGTCGCAAGGATCACAGTCTATTGGACTCTCCTGACCCTCGGACCCCTGCTGTTCGGCATGGCGCTGTCGATCTCGACCAGCCTGCATGTCCTAACCATCGACCTCGGCATGAGCGAAGATGTAGCACTGCCGTTCCTCGGGCCCTTGCCCGCCCTGGCCGGGATCTTGCCGGTCCTGCTCACCAGCCTCGGCCTGACGCTCTTCTACTGCCTCATCCCGCATTGCCCGGTCCGCTGGCGCGACGGACTCCTGGGCGGCGCGGCGGCGGGGGCCTTGCTCGAGATCTGCCGGTTCGGCTTCACCCTGTTCATCGATCACTACAACTCCTACGAGCCGATCTACGGCGCGATCGCAGTCCTGCCGATCTTCCTGCTCTGGGTCTATCTGTCCTGGACCGTGGTGCTGTTCGGCGCCGAGATCGCCGCTGCCCTGCCGCTCTGGGGCATCGACGAGGCCCTGGGGGCAACGCCGGAGATCACCGATCTGGAGATGGCACTGCGGCTGCTCGAAGCGCTGACCGCGCAAATCCACCGGGGCGGCACCGCGCGACTTCGCTCGCTGGCGCGCATGGCCCGGTCCTCGACTGGAGTCGTCGGCGATTGCCTCAACCGGCTCTGCGGAGCTGGTCTCGTCGCAGCGACGCTCGACGGCGGCTTTGTTCTGGCACGCGACTTGAGCAAGGTATCGCTGCAGGAGTTGGAGACGGCGCTGGACCAGAAACTGCCGCATCCCCAGCGTCGCCGGAGCACCAGGCGCACCGTGCTCGACGAGCGCCTGGCGCTCGTTCGCCAAGCCGAGCGGGAGGCTCTGGCGGCACCAGTGTCGAGCTTTCTCGCCGCCGACCCGCCCTGAGAGGAACCCTTGTCAGGGCTCGACTGCTGCCGGCCGGACGCGGTAGCTGTACCGCCTCGACCAGACCTCGACCAGCCGGAGGAATTCCAGATCGTGCGGGTCGGGCAGAACCACCTTCAGAACGACGTGCTGGTCGCCTTGCGCCCCGTCCGGGGTGGTCACGCCCTTGCCCTCGAGCCGCAGCCGCGCATCGGTATTCGATCCTTTCGGAATCTCGAGCTGGGCCGGGCCGTACAAGGTCGGCACCGTCACGAGAGCGCCGAGCACCGCTTCCGGGACAGTCACCGGTAGGACCATATGGATGTCGAGATCGCTGCGCGTAAAAAGATCGTGCCTGGCGACCGCGATTTCGACGAGCACGTCACCGCTGAGGCCACCGTTCGAACCCGGTTCGCCCTGGCCCTTCAGCCGCAATGTCTGGCCATCCTCGGTGAGGGCGGGGACGATCACATCGACCGCGCGTTCGTCTTTGACCACGATTCGCTTGCGCGTACCGAGGGCGGCTTCGGTGAAGTCGAGTTTCAGTGTCTGGAAAATATCGGCTCCGCGCCGCGGCGGCCCAGACCCGTCCGGTCGATGGCCCCAGCCGCGGCCGCTGAAAAAACTGTCGAGCCCGGCTTCGAACCGGCCATCGGCCGGAGCGGCGGGATCGGCCGCCGCCGGAGCCAGGGCGCGATCGTAGCGCTGGCGTTTGGCCTCGTCGGACAGTAGATCATAGGCGGAACTGATATCCTTGAACCGGCGTAGACTGAGAGGATTGTCGGGATGGAGATCCGGATGAAAGGCCTTGGCGAGTTTGCGGTAAGACCGCTTGATCTCGTCTTGGCTGACCTCGCGGCCGACCTGCAGTATCGCATAAGGATCCAACATGGTCCGAACCATGGAGGGCGCGGGTTGAGATTCGGTAAAGCCCGAATGACGGGGTGGACTCCTCTGCATTCTCGGCGGGCGGCCAGACGGGGCCACAGGGAGTGAACCGGATGGAGATGGAACAGGCAACCGAGCCCTTCGAGCTTTTCGGTCTCTGGTTCGAGACGGCCAAGACCACCGAGCCCAACGACGCCAACGCCATGGCCTTGGCGACGGCGACGCCATCGGGTGCGCCCGCGGTGCGGATGGTCTTGCTCAAAGGCATCGACCAGCGCGGCCTCGTCTTCTACACCGATATCGGAAGCCGCAAGGGGAACGAGCTCGCGAGCAATCCGCAGGCGTCCGTCTGTTTCCACTGGAAATCGCTGCGCCGGCAGATCCGCATCGCCGGTCGGGTGTCGCCGGTCGCAGCTGCGGAAGCGGATGCGTATTTTCTGACCCGACCGCGCGACAGCCGGATCGGGGCCTGGGCCTCTGCCCAGTCTCGCCCGCTCGCGAGCCGGGCGGCGCTCGAGAAACGGATCGCCGCGGTCGAGGCGCGGTTTGCCGGCGAGGAGGTGCCGCGTCCGCCGCATTGGTCGGGCTACCGGCTGGTCCCGGATTGGTTCGAATTCTGGCACGACCGGCCGTTCCGCCTGCACGACCGGATCGTTTTTTCGGCCGGCGCCGAGGGCTGGACCCGCTCCCGGCTCTATCCGTGAAGCCGCCCTCGATGCTCGCCTTTCGCGCTGCCGATGCCGCCGGCTTGGTCGCAGCGCTGCTCCTCGGGCTGGCCGGGTGCGGGGATCACACGCCCGACCCGGCGCTGACGGTGAAGCTCGATTATCGGCAGGGCGTCGAGGCGATCGCGGCGCACGACTTCGCCGCCGCCGAGCGCCATCTCGCCGCGGCCGCGCAGCTGGCGCCGGACGATCCCTATGTGGCGCTCAATCTGGGCGTGGCCTATCAGAATTTGGGGGAACTGGAGAAGGCTCGCGCGGCCTATCGGCACGCCGTCGAAATCGGCGAGGGCGTGAAGCCGGTGCGGGTGACCGATCCGCATTATGCCGGGCGGACGGTCGCCGATCTGGCGCGCGACAATCTGGCCTCGCTGCCGCCGCCCTGACGCGAAGTCGCAGGCTCTCCGGCGATCCAGCTGCCCGGATCCGAAGGAGGATCCGTTCTAATCCGTGCTCTGGGACTGCGGCGACAGCATCTGTCCGCCGAGGGTGGTGAGATAAAGCGCGTTCTGACCGCGGGCGAGATGCAGGATGCTCTGGTCGCCGATATTGCGCGCAAAGATCTCGCCGTAATTGCCGACCGATTTGATGACGTTCAATGCCCGCTTGTCATCGGGCGGCAGCGCCTTGTCGGTATCCGGTTCGGTGGAGAAGAGGTGCCGGATCCCGGGATCGTCGGATTTCGCCATCTCGGCGACATTGTGGGCGGTGACCCCGCGCTCTTCCGCTTCGATCAGCGTGTAGATGGTCCAGCGAACGAGGTTGTAGAAGCCTTTGTCGCCGCCGCGCAGAGCCGGTGCCAGCTGGCTCTTCGAAATCCGCTCGGGCAGGATGGTGTAATCGTCCGGATTGGGCGCCTTGTTGATCCGCATATTCGCCAGCGTGATGACATCGGTCATGTAGGCATCGCACCTGCCGAAAAAGAAGGCGGCTTCGATTTCGGCCGCGTTCCGCATCTGAACCACGCGCAGATCGAGCTTGTTGCTGTGGAAATAGTCGGTCAGATGCTGCTCGTTGCTCGTGCCTTGCTGCAGACACACCGCAGCGCCGGCGAGCTGGCGGGCGCTCTTCACGCCCAGCGATTTCGGGACCAGGAAACCAGCGCCGTCATAGAACACGGCAGGCGCAAAAGCGAGACTTCGATCGCCGCTCCGGGTGGAAATCAAACTGGGGTCGAGCACCTCGAGATCGACCTGGCCGGTTTGAAGCGCGGAAACGCGCTGCTCCGGCGGCACGGCCACAAATTTCACCTTGTCGGGCGTACCGAATATTGCCGCCGCAACCCCTCGGCAAATATCCGCATCGAGGCCCGTTGCCTTGGCATCCTTGTCGGCCGTGGCGAATCCGACGAGACCGGTGGAGAGGCCGCAGGCCAACACGCCGTTGGTCTTGACGGCATCGAGTACCGGTCCCGCTCCGGCCGGCACTGTCCCGACGAGAGTCAAGGCCATCCCCATCACGAAGCATTTCATCGGCGACCTGGGCCTCCTCTACTTCAGACAAGAATAACGATCGGTGGCGTTATCGCGCCACTGGTCCGGCTGCGGCAAGTTTAATAGGCGCTTCATTAACATTATGCTACAGACGAGCCTTGGTGTGGCGGGATCGCAGCCGAGATCGGCGCCACGGAAACGGGACCCGCGATCATGGTGCGGGTCGAGGGGGAATGGCGTCGATGTCGAAGATCTCGAACTCCGCTTGGTCCCGGCTCGGAACGATCGGGACGGCTGCGGCGACGATGGTGCAGGCGATGGTGCTGCTGCCGGATACCGGCTCGACCTTCCACCAGCTCGCCGGCAGTGCGCTCCAGCCTGGGCAGGTCGAGCTCAAGCTGTCGACCTGGCTCGCGATATCGCATCCCATCCAGGCCGGGATCGACAGTTGGGCGGATTCGATCGAGGAGAGTTCGCACGGACTGCTGATTTCGGCCATGTATCCGACCGAAGCATTGGGCAAGGCCTATGATCAGTACGACCTGGCGCGCGACGGCGTCGCCGACTTCGCTCTGGTCAATCCCAGTTTTCAGCCGGGCCGCTTCCCGATCATCTCGGTCGGCGACTTGCCGTTCCAGTTCCGCGACGGGCGCAGCGGCACCGGAGCGCTCGACGCCTGGTATCGCAAATACGCGGTGATCGAGATGAAGGATGTCCATTATTGTTTCGCCGTCGTGCAGAATCCCGGAACCCTCCACTCCCGCAAGCCGGTGATCGTCCCCGAGGACATGAAGGGTTTGAACGTCCAGTCGGTCAATGCCACCGCGCCCTTGACCGTACTTCTCGGCGGAACCAATGTTCAGGCGCCGGCCGCGAACATTCGCGACTTGCTCGATCGCGGCAAGCTCGACGGCGTCTTCCAGCCCTGGGGCGCAAATCTGCTGACCGAATCCGCCAAGACGATCAAGTATCACATCGACGTGCCGATTTATGCGAGCACCTATGTCTGGGTCATGAACAAGGCACGCTATGAAAGCTTGACCGTCACCCAGAAGCGCGACATCGACGATCATTGCACGACCGAGTGGGCCGTTCGCTTCGCCAGCAACTGGGCGGACGCGGAAAATGCCGAGCGGGAGAAACTCATTTCGCAGCCGGGCCAAGTGGTCGAGACGCTGACCCCGCTCCAGCTCGCCCAGTGGCGCCGAGCAACCGAGCCGCTCTATGCCAACTGGGCTGCGGCCTTGAATATGGAAGGCACGGATCCGGACGAGGCCTATCGGGAACTCGAAAGCAACATGGCGATCTACCACGCCGACTATTAGCCCCGCAATCCGACCCGACGGCCTGCCAGGGCAGAGGCCGGCGACGCCGCTTGCGCCCGCGCCGGCTGCTGTCCGTCACATGGTTTTGATGGTATCGATAACCTTCAGAACCGCGGGGCCGCCGACCACCAGGAACATGGTCGGGAGAATGAAAATGACCATCGGCAGGGTCAACATCACCGGCAGCTTGGCCGCGTTGGTTTCATACTGCAGGAACCTGTGGACATGCATTTCCGCCGACAGCGTGCGCAGCGACTGCCCGAGCGGGGTTCCATATTGGAGAGTCTGGATCAGCGTACTGACCAGCAGCTGAATCGGACGCGACTGGGTCCGGGTCGCGAGGTTGGTCAAGGCATCGCGAATATGCGGCATCACCCGCATTTCAGCCAGAGTCAAGTGCAGCTCGGCGGCGAGAGTAGGCCGGCCGAGGGCGAGATCGCGGGCGACACGATCGAGCGACTGCTCGAGACCGAGCCCCGCATCCGTGCAGATGACCATGAGGTCGAGCGCGTCGGTCAGCCCGTCATTGAGTTGCTGGCGCCATTCGTTGATCCGCCGGCCGAGCCAGACATCGGGGATGCGCCAGCCGACCAAAGCTGCGGACAAAACCACCGGCAATTGGATGGCGAAGCCGTCCGGCCAGAAATCGAAATAGCGGAGCAAGGCCCAGGTCAGGACCGGCAAGCCCATCGCCAAGGCGAATTTGACGCCGACGAAGACGGGCAAGGCATTGGGATCGCGAATGCCGCAATTGCCGAGCTTCGCGGCGAGCTTCTCGCGCTCCGACGTGCCGAGCAGCGGGCTGGCGAGAAGCGTCCGGCCGATCGCCTGGACCCGGCCGAGCACGGCGGCACCGGGATTGGCGCCCATCGACGCGCCACGCACCCCGCCGGAAACACCGGCAACCCGGGTCCGCAGACGTTCCCGCCGATTCGCTATATCCAGGCCGATGAAGCCTGCGCAGACGCCGAGCGCGGCCAGCACCAGCAAGAGAATCGAAAGTACCCCGAGGGAAAGGTTGGGAATCATCTCGAACCTCTCATCGCAACGCCCTATTGACCATGCCGCGCATGATCGCCATTCCGAACAGCAGCATCATCGCGGCACAGCCCATGATCATGTTGCCACGAGGGTCGGTGACCAGCAACTTGATGTAGTCGAAATCGACCAACGCGACCAACCCGCTGCCGGCAAAAGGCAAGGCGCCGAGCACGCCGGCCACGGTCCGCGCTTCTGCGGTCAGCGCCTCGCCTTTCTTTCGGAGTTCCTTGCGCTTGCGCACGATGGCGGACAGGTTGCTGACCGTCTCGGCAATATTACCGCCGCTCTCGCGTTGCAGGACGAGCGCCGAGGCGAAGAAGCTGAAATCCGCGATATTGAGCCGCTTGACCATCCGGTTCAGCGAATCCTCGAAGGAAATGCCGACTCGACCCTGGCTGGAAATTTCGGCAAAAACCGTCCGGACGGGCTCCGGGCTTTCATTGCCCGCGACCTCGATACCGGTGGAGACCGGAACGCCGGCGCGCACGATACGAGCGATCAAGTCGAGGGCATCGGGAAACACCTCGAGAAAGCTCAGCCGGTATTTGTTCCGGGCGCGCCGGAACAGAATGAGCGGCACCATGTATCCCGCGGCAAGCGCAATTCCGATGGCGATGAGACCGTCGAAATTGAAGAAATGCATCATGACCAGGGTGACGCCGATGGCGATGGCGCCGGTCATGATCAGCTTCGTCGAGGTCATGGCGCCGCCGGTGGTCGCCATCGCCGCCTCGAGCTTTTCGCCGTAATTGGCGGGCAAGCCGCGCATCAACCGGGTGACCCGCCGGTCCAGCCCTTCCCGTTCGGGCTTCGGCTCCTCCTCCTCCTCGACGACACGCAGCTCCACAACTGTCTTGATCCGGGCTTCGAGCGCGGCACGGCGCCCTTCCCGGATCGTGAGGACGATCCAGCCGCCCAGCGCTGCCAGGAGAAACAGCAGTAACAGACCGAGTACGAGTGGGCTAGCCATGGCCGGTTCCGATCCCCATTGCCTCGTTCAGGCGCTCTTCGAGGCCGAAGAAGGCGACTTTCTTATAGAAGAAAGGACGGAATCGGCTGGAGACGAAGCTGCCCTTGAGCGTCGCATCCCGATTCTCGCCCTCGTATTTATAGGTGAAGAGGTCCTGGGTGATGATCACATCGCCTTCCATGCCGGCGACTTCGACGACGTGCTGGACTCGCCTGATACCGTCGCGCATGCGTTCGATCTGGATGATGACATCGACCGCGCTCGAAATTTGCTGGCGGATGGCGCGCGCCGGAAGACCCATGTTGCCCTGGAGCACCATGTTCTCCAGACGGGCGAGCGCGTCCCGCGGGGTGTTGGCATGGACCGTCGACATCGAGCCGTCATGGCCGGTGTTCATTGCCTGGAGCATGTCGAACGCCTCGGTGCCGCGGACCTCGCCGAGAATGATCCGGTCCGGGCGCATACGCAGTGCATTCTTCAAGAGATCGCGCTGGTTGATCTCGCCGGTCCCTTCGAGATTGGGCGGCCGCGTTTCCATCGGCACGACATGCGGCTGCTGCAGCTGCAGTTCCGCGGCATCCTCGATCGTGACGATTCGTTCGGTCGGATCGATGAGCGACGACATGGCGTTGAGCAGAGTGGTTTTGCCGGAGCCGGTGCCGCCGGAGATGACGAGGTTGAGCCGGGCGCGGGCGACGATTTCCAAGAGGCGCGCCAAGGGCTCGCTCATGTTGCCGTTGCGCGCCATGATATCGAGCGAAATGCTGCGCTTGGAAAATTTGCGGATGGAGATGACCGGCCCCTTGAGGGCCAAGGGCGACAGGACGATGTTGACGCGGCTGCCGTCGGCGAGGCGGGCATCGCAGAGCGGGCTGGTTTCATTGACCCGCCTTCCGACTGCGGCGGCAATCCGTTGGGCGACGCCGGCGGCGTGTTCGGTGTCGCGGAAACGGGCGTTGGTCAATTCCAGCTTGCCGCGCCGTTCGACATAGACTTGGTGGGGACCGTTGACCAGAATGTCGGTCACCGTGTCGTCGGCCAGCAGCGGCTCCAGCGGCCCCAGGCCCAGCATGTCGTCGACCAGCTCGGTGATCAGCTGCCGCTGTTCTCGGGCGTTCAGCTGGACGCGCTCTTCGGTCGCGATCTCGGCGACCAGCCGGTCGATTTCGGCGCGAAGTCCGGCAGGTGACATGCGCGCGGTCACCGACGGGTCGATGCGCATCAGCAGCGCGGATCGGACCATCTCGCGAGATTCTTCGAGCCCCGCGACTTCCGTCAGCCCCGAAGCCGCAGCCGGGCGCGGGCCCGTCTCCTCCTTCGGGGAAGGAAAGGTTGTCGAGACACGGCGACCGAACCGCGCTTGGTCCTTCATCGTCCGAACCTCCACCACGGTTTATGGGTGCTGCTCCCGGTGATCTCACCCGCGAGCGCCTCGATGGCGCTGCCGAACGGCCCGGAATCCAAGGCCGCGACCTTGCCGGCATTGGCCGCGGCCAATACCGACCGAGGATGATACGGCACACGCGCATCGACCGACAAGCCCGCGGCTTTGCCGATGGCTTGAAGATCGATGGCGCCCGAGGTCTGCTCGCCGACCCGGTTCACCACCAGCAAATTTCGCTGGCCGGATTTCGGACTGTCGAACAAGGGCCGGAAACGATGCGTGTCGCGAATCGAGCGGATCGTCTGGTCGGTGACCAGCAAGCGCATGTGCGCTTGTTCCATGGCCGCCTGGCGAAGCTCGACTTCGGTGCGCGGCAGGTCGAGAACGACATAATGGAATTGCTGGCGCAGCAGCGGCAGCAAGGTATCCAGCGCCTTGGGCGCAATATTGACGCGCTGATCCACTCGCTCCTCGGCGGCCAGCACGAAGAGCCGGTCGCCGAACCGGGTCATGACCCGATCGAGGAACAGATGGTCGATGCGCTGAGGGTTTTCCAGGACCTCCCGGACGCCGCCGGCCGGCTTGATGTCGAGGAGCAGCGCTCCGTCACCGTGCACCAGGTCCAGATCGACCAGGGCCACGCGGGAGCTGCGCCGATGCGAGAGATACCAGGCGAGATTGGTCGCGATCGTCGTCGTCCCGACCCCGCCGCGCGCGCCCAGCACGGCCACGACCTTGCCGACCTTCTGCTGGAGTGTGCCGGTCGGCTCCGACGGGCCCTGGAACATCGGCTGCAAGACGTTGTGCAGCAAGGTCCTGGTCATCGGCTTGACCAGATAGTCGATGACGCCGGCCTGGACCAGATCGCGATAGAGGCCGACATCATTGCGCTCGCCGATCGCCACGACCATGGTATGCGGCTCGCAGACTTCGGACAGGCGATGGATTTCGGTCGCCGGCAATTCGGTGCCGGTCAGATCGACCAGCAGAACCTGCGGCGACCGGTTGGTCGACAGATATTCGATGGCCTTGGAAATGCCGCCGCGATGGACCGAAGTGAACGGCACGACGAGATCGTGGAGGCATTGCCGCACGACCCGTTCGCTCCCTTCGTCGACGAGAAAGGCGGTGAAATGCTCGCGGCCCGACGAGCCTTGAACCAGTTCGGCAGCACCAGCCGTGTCAGTCATTGCGGTCATGATCAGTTGGCTTTGCTGTTCTCGCCGGGCAATGCCTTGGTCTTGTCCTGCTGCAGCCGGTCGATCGCAGCGCTCGTCAGCCCGGCATCGGTATGGCCGCCGGTCTCGCCGGCGACCAGGTCGCGCGGATCGGAGACCATGATGCTGAGATTGGTCGCACTGGTGCAGCCGAAATTACTGTCGTCGGGGTTGGACAGGTCGAGGATCGACAGTCGAGAGTGGTCCGGACAAACCGGCAGCACCGCCTTCCACCGCTCGGTCGCGACATCGACGACGGCCATGCCGGCGCGATTGTTCGGCCTCTGGCCATCGACAGGCCGGTTGGCATTATACTCGATCTTGTCGGGATCGATCCCGTAGGCCACGAGAACGCGGGTCAATTGGGTCAGCTCTGCGGGTGCCACCGGTCCGGTCAGGGCGACATGGACCGCAGCGGTTCGACCGCTCGCCTGTTCGGCGATGAAATTTGCCAGCCCGGCCCGATCCGGTTCCGACAAATTGCCGGATCCGCGGGCGACATAGACGTAGCGGTGGGCGCGGGCGAGTTGGGCCGTGTAATTCTGATTGTCGGTCGCAACGCCGCTGAACGACAAATCGCGCGAAGCCGGATCGTCGCTGCACCCGGCGAGCGGGGCCAGCGCGAGAACGGCGAGAAGAGCGTGGGTCGAAGAGCGCATGGGACCGACCTCTATTCGATATCGAAGCCGGCATCGCCGGCGAGATGCGGGGTGTCGGAATTCGCTGAGGCCGCCGCCGCACCATCGGCCGAGGTCGGGTTGCGGGCGGCAACCCGGCCGCGCAGGATCAAATCGATGTCATTGGGCGGGGCCAAGCCGTCGGTCGGCAGGCGCAACGCCCTCGGATCGGCGATCGGTTCGGTGATGTAAGGGGTCACGACGACCACGAGCTCGCTCTCGTTCCGGGCAAAATTCGTCGACCGGAACAGCGGGCCGAGAATCGGCAGATCGGCCAGCCCGGGATAATTCGAAACATTCGTGTTGGTCGTATTCTGCAGCAAGCCGGCGATCGCGAAGCTCTCGCCGCTGCCCAACTCGATGGTGGTTTCGGCGCGGCGAACCGTGAGGCCCGGAATGTTGAACCCGGCGACTTCGACGGAGCCGGCGCCGCTGGTCACCAACTGACTGACCTCGGGCTTGACGTGCAAGCTGATCCGGTTGGCGCTGACGACAGTCGGTACGAAATTCAGGGACACACCGAATTCCTTGTATGTCACCGAAATGGTGGCTCCGCCGGTGGCGCTCGGCTGGGCGATCGGGATCGGGAACTCGCCGCCGGCGAGGAAGCTCGCCGGTTCGCCGGAGAGGGCCGTCAGCGTCGGCTCCGCCAGAAGCGTCACCAAGCCCTCGTCGGCCAGAGCATCGATGACGGTCTGGGTGCTGAAGGTCCTGTTGCCGCCGTTGAAGATGATCGAGCCCGGGCTGCCGGCAGCACTATCGGGGATGAACTGGATGGGCGGCGTATTGGTGAAGGTCTGGCGGCCGATGACGGCGCCGAGGGTGAATTGACCGACCTTGGTCGCTTCGTTCCAATTGAACCCCAGAGCCTTGATGACGCTGCGATCGACTTCGGCGATGCGGACCCGCAAGGTCACCTGGGCCGAGGTCAGGACCTTGGCGTCGTTCCGCAGGGTCAGCTCCTTGGGCAGTGTCGCCGCGGCGGCATGCCCGGCCTGAGACCCGGTCTCCGGCGTGGCGACCGTGCCGCGCAGATCGAGGCCGTTGTTGGCCCCCGTAATATGGACGGCACCGGGTGCCACGTTTTCGACGGCGGACTGGGCGCCCGCGACCGGCGTCCGGACGTTGATGATCATCGAGGCGATTTGCTTGCCGTCTTCGCCGAGCACGAACAGGGTCGTCTGCCCCGGCTTCTTGCCGAAGACGAAGATCTGCCGGTCCGAGGGAACCTGAACGCCGGCGATATTGGGATCGGCAACGAAGACGCTGCCGGCCGGCTGGGCCAGATTCACCAACTGCCCGCGCGACACATCGAGCTGCAATTCGCGCGGTGCAGCACGGAGCGGGGCGGAAAAGAGGAAGAGAAGTGCCAGGCCTGCCGCAAGGCAACGAGCATATTTCTGACTAGGCCACATGTAGAATCCTCTATAGTGCGCTCGTTCTCTCGCTCGCCGCCGGGCAAAGCGCGCCGGGTCCGACTTCTATAAATATTCCTGTCGGCCGCAATTGTCACGCTCCATGTAGCCAATCGGCGGCGGGGGCACCGTTGAGGCTTTGCTCCCGCTTCACCACTAATTCGTTCCTACAGACGCCGCGTTCTGTCCTGCAGGTGCCGGGTTCTGTCCGGCCGGGGCGGCGGTCTGTCCTGTCGGTGCCGCGGTCTGTCCTGCCGCGGCGGCGGTCTGTGCAGGCAGCTGTATGGTTTGATCACCGGCTCGACTGATGTTGTCGCCACGATAGATGACGACTTGATGCGGCGCCAACAGAGCGGGGGCGGCTTTCGGCGCCTCCGCGACCGCGGCCGAAGCCGGCGCGATTCGCGAGATCTGGCCGAGGGCCTTGGACGTGTCTTGAGCCCAGATCGGGGTATTGCTGTCTCTGAGCGGATTGGCGGAACTGTCGGCGTCCAGACTGCGCAGGATCAGCGACAATTTGCCCAGGTCGGAAGCGATTCCGATCTTGAGTGCTACGGTCGGCTCGGCTTCGAGCGTCACCGTCCGGGCCGAATTCCGCATCTGCGGCTCGTTGCCGTTGGCCACCGTCCCGCCCTGGGTATAGTGGTCGATGGCCAGCACCCGCAAATTCTGTGCGATGTTCTCGCCTACGGTACGCAGACCGATCGGCAGATTGGGTTCGTGGAACGTCTGGGTCAGGATCAGATCGACATGATCGCCCGGATAAATCAGGCCCGCCGAGGAGCCGGAGAGGGTGTTGACCGAGACCGTCACGGCACGGGCTCCCGGCGTGAGGACGGCCGGCAGAAAGTCGCGATCACCGGCCTTGACGACATCGGCCGAGAGCAAGATTTCGCCCTCGGCGAGATCCCGCCGGGTAATCGCCCCGACATCATCGCCCAGGGATTTGGCATCGACCTGGGTAGGACTGCCGCCCGGCTGGCTGGCGAGCGCGGCAGCGACGGCGGCGGCGGGCATTCGATCGTCGATGGGCTGCCACTTGACATCCTCGGGCCGGAGCAACCGGCCATGCGGGAGAGCGGCGGCGGCGACGAGAACCTGCCGCGGCGGCACGGCCGCATGTTCCGCGGGAGGGACCTCGAACAGGGAACGCAAGAAAATTCCCAGGATCACGATGGCGCAGACTGCGATCAGACCGAGTAGAAGAGACCTTAGGGGCATTTTGGGTCACATCCGATGGAGGGGAAAGTAAGTCTGAACGATCACGACGACAGATGCAGCCAGGGCGACCGCCATACCGTAAGGTACTTTGAACCGATCGGCCGCGCCCTCCGCGGCGACACTCGGCCCCACCGCTTCCGATTCGGCGCGGGCGGCGAAGAATCGCCCCAGCCAGACCTGAATCAAGATGACCAGAGCCAAGACGCTGCCGATGACGGACATCAAGAGCAGGAAGGCCGGCGTATCAGAGCCGCCGATCAGCAAACCCGTGGCCGAGATCAGCTTGACATCCCCGCCGCCGAGCCAACCGCGGGAAAACATCACGATACCGATGCCGAACAGAAGAACCGCAGCCACCATCGCCCATGCTGCCGGCGCGATCTGCATCAACACGGCCCATCGAACAACTCCCAAACCGGCGATGCCCGCACAGAAGAAATTGGAAACCCTTCGTTCCCGAAGATCTTGTGCCGCAACTGCCGCGTAGATCAATACGGCCGCGACAAAGATGGCAACTGGCACGTATTCATCCTCCTCTGTCGACGCCACTCTCTATGGAACCAGCTCGATCCTGGTGCGCCCGGCCTCTGAAATCGCCCTTTCATTTCAATTGACCAAAGCTCACCAGGAGGAGTACCACGTTCAGGTGCCGGCATCCCGCGCGACCAGCGACGTGCCGATGTTGCCGAGTGCCGTCTTTAGCTGCGGCCCGTAAAGTGCGCCGCAGGAGATGATTACCGCGAAAATAAGGCCGGCGATGAGGGCATATTCCAGCGCGGCGATTCCCCGGTCGTCCCGGAGAACGCGAGCAAAGTGCGTTGCCATGGGATGCTCCCGTCCCCAAGAGGAAGCTGAGCCGATTCGGTACGCCCTACCCGTTCGTCGGGTAGCTGGCGCCAAGCCGGACGGAGTCATCCATCGGCTTTTTGACCAGCCCAGGGATGTTCCGCCTCGGCCTGTGCGCTTCAGGCTGCGTGCAGCTCGGGAAATTCCCATCGCTGCAAGCAGTGCCGCTTTAAGTGCCGGCGTCGCGCGCCAACAGCGAAGTGCCGAGGTTTGTGAACGCCGTCTGCAGCTTCGGCCCCAAAAGCGCCGTTGCGCCGATGATCGCACCGAACATCAGACCCGCGATGAGAGCGTACTCCAGGGCCGCGATGCCCCTATCGTCACGGAGAATATTACGAACGAGCTTAAACATTAGAATCACCCTTCTGCAAGAGGTCAAATGGGCTGGCCCGCCCTGGGCCGCTAACCCACCCGCTACCCCGAGTGCCATGAGCACCCGACCGCTTTTTATGACCAGAGCGGCGTCGGGAATCAACATTTATTTTGCTTTTCGTCCCGTGTTTTGATTATTTTTACTAGGCTCACGGTTAACGCCTTCGAAAGGGTCGAGGGAAATGATGTACTGGTCGGATCGCGGGCAAGGTTGATCTCGTCAACGAGTAATTAAGTTTGGGTAAACTTGCCGGTACCGCGCAATGGCCCAACTGAACGGGTGAAAGTTTTTGGTACAATGAGCGAGCAATGTGACCGTATCCAGGCAGGTCTGAGGGAGGAGAGGCATGCAGTTTAAGATCGAGACCTTCCTAAACTCATATCTTCCGGTGGGAAGTACCCGCGTCGACGCGGTGTTCAGCATTTCTGCCGCGGTCCCGCAGAAGGTTGAGACGGTCCGGCGTGTGTTGGGACTGATTTGCGACACCTCGGGTTCGATGGAAGGTTACAAGATCAGTGCGACCCTCCACGCCATGCGCGTCGCCATCGGCCAGATGGACGAGGATGCCGAGGCGTTCATCATTACCTTCAGCAACGAGGCCAAGCTCGTTCTCGACCTGACTCGCATGACCGCCGAGGGCAAGCGGGCGGCACACCAGGCGATCGCCAAGATCGAATGCGGCGGCGGGACGGTGATGTCCAAGGCGCTGACGATCGCCCGCGAGCGTTTCGTCAAGCGCCCGGGCGCCGTTCGGCAAGCGATCGTGCTCACCGACGGGCGCAACGACGACACCGATCTGAGTGCGCTCGAGGCCGAGGTTCGGGCCTCGTCCGGGATCTTCCAGGCACATTGCCGCGGCATCGGGACGGATTGGTCGCCGGCCCAGCTGCGTCTGATCGGCGACGGCTTGCTCGGCACTGTGGCGATGATCACGCGCCCGAACGAACTGGCGCGCGACTTCCAACGGACGCTGGCGGCGGCGATGTCCAAGCTGTTGCCCGATGTCCGGCTCCGGCTGTGGATGCCGAAGAATACCGAACTGAGGCAACTGAAGCAGGGGTTCCCCAGCGAGATCGATTTGACTCCGGCGCTGGAGCATATCGACGATCGAACCCTGGAGTTCCGCCTCGGCGCCTGGGGTGAGGGGACGCAAGACTATTGCGCGACTTTCAAGGTTGTCGCTTGCGCGCCAGGCGAGGACATGCTCGTCTGTCGTCCGAGTCTGGTGTATCTAGATCCGAAGACCGAACAGAGTAATCTGGTCAAAGGCTCGGCGATGACTGTGGCCTGGACGGACGATGTCCATCTCTCGGCCCGAATCGATTCGGCGGTGGCGCATTACTTCGGCCAGGGTGAGATGGCGCGCTTCATCCGGGACGGAATCGAAGCCATCGAGCGCAACGACGACAGTACAGCCACGGTGCGGCTGAACGAAGCGCTGAAACTGGCGGCGGAATCGGGTAACGAGGAAGCGACGGTGCGGATCAAGAGGGTGATCGACGTGGTCAATGCGAACGAGGGGACAGTAAGATTGCGAGGCGAGGTAAAGAAGGTTGCGGTCATGGACCTGGATATCGGTTCGACGCGCACGGTCAATCTGAAGCGGGGCGCCGGCAAGATCCCGCCGACGAACAGTGATGTTGGCACGACCCACACCGTCCGCGCCAAACGCTGATCCGGGAGATAGTCGCATGGGGATCCATTGCCCGAAATGCCAGAAGATTTCTGCCGATTCGGATTTCTGCTCGGAATGCGGATCGCCGATCGTTCTGGCCGATCCGATGGAGCGGCATTCGACCGCCGTTGCTTCGGACCCGGACGAACAAGTCCACGATCAATTCGCGGTGCTGGCACCGGCGGCCTGCCCGGCTTGCGGCGAGCCGCGCGATCAGACCGATTCGCGCTATTGCAACAGCTGCCGGTATGATTTCCTGACCCACACGCCCTATACCGACGGCGAGGAGGTGCCGGGGCGACGAGAGGGTGAGGGTTTCGCCCCGGACGTGCCCCTGGGCGCCGACCATTGGGAATTGACGGCAGGCGTCGATCTGTCGCTGCGCGGCCCGGACGACCCGATGCCGACTGATTTGCGCGAGCGTATTTTCCCGGTCGAACACGACCGCAATACCATCGGCCGCCGCGTCAACGGCCGGGAGCCGCAGCAGGAAATCGCGCTCGACGATCCGGGCGTGTCCCGTCGGCACGCCCAGATCAAGCGCCAGCCCGACGGCTCGCTGGCCCTGCTCGATCTGGGATCGACCAACGGGACCAAGATCAACGGCATCGCGATCGAGTCGAACATCCTGGTGCCCCTGAAGGACGGGGATCGGATCATGCTCGGGTGCTGGACGCATATCACTGTGAATGCGCGATAGGCGGAGAATCTTGGACATGGCTGTTGCCGCCCCCGGCAAGCTCGGAAGGTTGCGCGCTGAGATCGGGACTCGGCGCTCGACCCCCAGGGTGATCGAGTTCGTTGCGGCGTTGATGGTCGTTCTCGCCATCGTGACGTTCCTGACCTCGTACGCGGTTATTTCACGGATCAGCGATGTTGTTTTCCAGATCGGATACGCGACCAAGCCTTCGGTCGTGCTCGCCGAGAAGCTGAGCGTGGCGCTGGCCGATATGGATGCGGCGATCACCAACAGCTCGCTCGGCAGCCGGAACAGTTGGTGGCGGTACGTCACCGATGCCGATTCCGTGGTGACGATGGCAGTCGATGCCAGCCGCAATCTGGATACGAACAACGTCGAGGCCAAGTCGCTTCGGCGGGTGCTGTCGAACTTGCGCAATTATTACCAGTTCGTCGGCGGCGCCAATGCCCTCGCCACGGATAGCGGGACCGACCAGCGCCTGCCGCTGGCCATGACGCTCTGGGCTTCGCACAGCCTGCGCCAGGACGTCATTCCGGAAACCGAGAACATGGCCAGGAACACCGACGCCAATCTCGACGCAATCTATGACGAATATCGCGACAGCGTCCTCGCCTCGGTTGTCAAGGCGATGGTCCCGGCGGCGCTCCTGCTGCTGCTGATGCTGGGCGGACAGTTCTTTTTGGCGATGCGCACGCACCGTCTGTTCAATGTTCCGCTGGCGCTGGGGACCGGGATGCTGGCGATGTTCATGATCTGGTTCAGTTTCGTTTCGCTGACCGACGCCGCGACGTTGCAGGCCGCGAAAGAGGATTCATTTGCCACCGTCCTGCATCTGTATCGAGCTAAGGTTGTTTCGTATCTGATGAAGGCCGACGAGTCGATGTGGCTGCTGGAGCAGCGCAAGGCGCGCGCGGATTACGCCCAGAGTTTCGCCAAAGGGTCGCAGGCCATTTTGTCGATCGGCAATGCCAACCAACTGGCGTTGAGCGATCCGGATCGGCCGGCGGCACCAGTCGATCAGGCGGCGATCGAACAACTGAAGACGGCGCTCGCCGCAGCCGAGCGCAAGGCCGAGGACGGCGACACCGCCGGCGCCGCCCAGCTCACACCGCCCAATATTCCCGGATATCTCGGCGACGAGCTCAATCATGTCACCCGCCATCCGGCCGAGCGCAAGGCGGCAACGGCAGCGGTTTCGTATTTCCTGCGCCACATCGATATCGACACGCGGCTACGATCCCTCGAATCGACCGGACATCATGCCGAGGCGGTGCGGCTGTGCATCGGTGAGAATGAAGGCGGCAGCAACTGGGCGTTTCTCGGCATGAATACCGCGATCGACGAGATCATCGCGCTCAACGACGCAGAATTCGAAGCCGACATCCGGGCCATGGCCGGCCATGTCGGACGGATGATCCAAGCGCTGGCCGGGGCCATTGCCGGTGCCGTCCTGTTCGGCGGTCTGGGCCTGTGGCAGCGCTATGCGGAGTATCGCTGAATTTGCGCCGGGCGGGACAGCCGGTGTGCCGGGTTGAGGCGTTCAGGGATTCGGTGCCCGGGTCCCGGTCCCGTGCCACCCGGAGGGCGCTGGCGTCGCTCGAGCGCAATTGTTGCAGTGCTGCCGGCCCCGGCCCGGCGTCGAGACCCATGTTGAGGTTGGAAAGGACAGCTCGATGAGCGGTGCGAAGTGTAAGTGGCCCTCCTGCGGAGGATCAGTCGAGGACGGCTTTTGCGACACGTGCGGACGTCCACCGCTGGGCGCCACCACCGCACCGTCATCATCGTCGCGCCGGCGGGCGGCACGCGGCAACGGGGCGGCACTCGCTGCCCGGCCCGCCCCCGGACCGGCTGCGACCGGCCTCGCCGGCGGCGATCGGCGCACTGCCGCAGCCGCCACCGTCCCGATCGCCAATGGTGCGAGAGTCGAGCCCTCGGCACAGCGGATGGCGCCGCCGCCGGTCCGGCCGGCAGTGCCGCCGAAACCGGTGCCGCCCCCAGCGAGCTTCACGGTCATCGAGGACCCCGGCGCCTCCAGCTTTTCGGAGCCGGGCACGATCAACGTCACCAACCGGCTGCGCAAAAAGGCGCGGCAGGCGCCGTCGACCGGGAACGGCTACGCCGCGGTCAACACCGGCTATGCCGGGCGAACCGCGGCGAAATCGAGCAGCACCCGGCGGCCCCGAGCGTCGACGGCGTCGCAGAGTTCCGACTCGGCGGGCGGGAGCGCCGGAAGCGGCAGCGGAAGCCGGAGCGGCTCGCGCGGCCGCCAGCGCTCGGGCTCCGGACGTGGTCGCTCCCTGGGCGGCGGCCTGGTGAACATGCCGGTGATGCCGTTTCTGGATCCGCTCCAGATGGTCATCACCGACATGCAGATCCACGAAAAGAAGTGCAAGTGTCCGTCCTGCAAGAACAAGGTCAATCCGGACAAGCGCTTCTGCGCCAATTGCGGCCAGGAATACAATTTCAAGCCGTCGCTGAAGGTGGGCGACGTCGTCGGCGGCCAATACGAAATCAAGGGGACCCTCGCTTTCGGCGGCCTCGGCTGGATCTATCTCGGCATGGATCTGAAGCTCGATCGCTTCGTCGTTCTGAAAGGCCTGCTCAATTCCAAGGATGAGGCCGCTGCCGCGGCCGCCGTCGCCGAGCGGCAGTTCCTGGCAGCCGTCAAACACGGCAAGATCGTCAGCATCTACAATTTCGTGACCTGGAGCGCCGAATCCTACATCGTCATGGAGTATGTCGGCGGGCGCAATCTCAAGGAGATCCGCAAGGAGCGCGGCCCCCTGCCGCCCGAGGAAGCGGTCTCCTATGTCCTCGGAATATTACCGGCCTTGGCCTTCCTGCACGCCCAGGAACTGGTCTATTGCGACTTCAAGCCTGACAACATCATGCTCGAAGGCGATGACGTGAAGCTCATCGACATGGGCGCGGTGCGGCGGATCGGCGATGTCGAAGGCGATATCTTCGGCACGGTCGGCTATATGGCGCCGGAAGCGGGCGACGATCCGACGCCGTCATCCGATCTCTACACCGTGGCCCGGGCGCTGGCCGTGCTGCTGATGGATTTCGATCTGACCGGCGAAATGGAGCATCGGCTCCCGCCCAAGGACGAAGTCATGTTCGTCGTGCCGCCCGCGGCCTTCGCGGCCTTCGGCATCGAGAAGCCGAACAAGGACAATCCGACGGTCTTTGCCGCCGCCTTGGCCGGCGGGGCCGAGCTGCCGTCGTGGCTGGCGTTCCATTCGGCGAGCCTGACCTTTGTCGGAACGGCGCCGCCGGGGATCATCGGGGTGACGGTCGAGGTCACGGCAGTCCCGCCGGAAGGCGATAAAGTGACTTTGCCCTTCACGATCCGGTTGCCCCTGCTGGAGCACGAGAGCCTCTATCGCTTCCTGCAGAAGGGGACCGCTCAGGATCCCGAGGCGCGGTTTCAGACTGCCGACGAGATGGCCGCCCAACTGCCGGGCGTGCTGCGCGAGATCGTCGCGATGAAGGCGCCGGTCCTGAGTGCCGCCGAGAGTGCCGAATTCATGCCCGAACGCGGCGGCGCCGGGGCGCAGGCGGGCCTGCTCGCCACGGCGTGGCGGCGACTGCCGGCGCTCAGGATCGACCGGGAGGATCCGGCGGCAGCCGATATTCTGGGGGCACTCAGCATTCCGGATGCGGCACAACGGATGGCGGCCCTCAAGGCGGCGGTCAAGGCCCATACGAATTCGGCGGAAGCGCGGCTGCGCATCGCCGACGCCCTGATCGAAGAGAACGCGCAAGGCTGGAGCGAGGCGGTGATGTCGCGGCTCGACGAGGCGATCGATATCGATCGCTTCGATTGGCGGCCGGACTGGTATTGCGGCAAGCTCTATCTGGCCGCCGGCAACGCGGCGGCGGCAATCGAGTGCTTCGACAAAGTCTATTCCGAGATTCCTGGCGAGGCACCGCCGAAGCTGGCACTCGCCATCGCCCTGGAGATGGAGGGGCTGTTGCGCGAGGCTGTCGATCTCTACGACCGGGTCAGCCGGACCGATCCCGGCCTGTCGGAGGCAGCCTTCGGTTTGGCGCGCTGCCGCCTGGCGCTGGGCGACCGGAACGGCGCGGTCGAGGCCTATGGACGCGTGCCGACGGCCTCGGCCAATCACGGCGAGGCGCAACTCGCGATCGTCCGGGCGCTCACCGGCGAGGCGAGCACGGAAGAGAGCCTCACTCGCGCCTCGCAAATGTTGACGGCCATGGAACGCAACGACATTGCGCGCTACGAAGCCGAGGCGGCACTGGCGCTGGCTGCGGTCGCGACCCTCGACCGCGGCTGGCATGCGCCGCCGGGCCTGACATTTCTGGGCACGCCGGTCCGGGCCAACGCGCTGCGGCAGAAGGCAGAGGCGGCATTCCGCAACTGCGCCCGGCTCGCCGATGAAGCGGCCAGCCGGATCGCGTTCGTCGAACGCGCCAACTCCGTCCGTCCTCACACGGTCGTGTGAAAGTGCCGAACCGATGAACAATTGCCCGAAATGCGGGGCTGCGTGCAAGGCCGGGGATGCGTTCTGCCAGGATTGCGGCGCGATTCTGAGCGCACCGACCCTCGTACTCGCGGAGGAATGTCGCTGCGGATCGACGCGGTTCCGCTCCGACGGCGTCTGCGCCCGCTGCGGCCGGCCACGCCCAGCCTTGGCCGGCGAATTCATTGTCGGCCCCGGCCTCGCCGCCGCGACCGATGCCGGGATCGTGCACCAGCACAACGACGATGCCTTCGCCATCGCCGGCAATCAGGCCGGTGGCGCCGGGTCGATCGTCGTCGTCTGCGACGGCGTCAGCAATTCGCAAACGCCCGATCTGGCGGCCCAGGTCGGTGTCCAGGCAGCGCGCGATGCCATCGTCGCGGCGCTGGCCAATGACGTGGCGGCCGAAGAAGCCGTGCGCTGGGGCATCACCAAGGCGCATGACGCGGTATGCCGGATCCCCTACGACCGCACCGACCCGCTCGACTCGCCGGCCGCGACGATCGCGATCGCCGTGGTGCTCGAGGCACCCGGCGGGCGGCGCCATGTCACCACCGCCTGGCTCGGCGACAGCCGTGTCTACTGGCTCCGGCGCTCCGGCGGGTTGCTGCTGACGCGCGATCATTCCTGGCGGAACATGGTGGTCGATCAGGGCGAAATGAGCGATCAGGACGCGCGTAAGAGCAAGATGGCGCATGCCATCGTCAAGTGCCTGGGCCTGAACGACCACCCCTCCGATCCGACCATGTGCCCGGAACCGTCGATCGAGACGGTCGATCTGCCGGCCAATGGCTGGCTCATGGTATGTACGGATGGCTTGTGGAACTATGCCGAAGCGCCGACCGCGCTGGCCGAGGCGGCGGACGACACGCTGCTCCACGATGATGCACTCGAGGTCTGCCGGAAGCTGGTGAATTTCGCCAAGGGCAGGGGCGGCCACGACAATATCACCATCGGGATCGTCAAGCTGTAGACTTCAGGGGAAGGGGCGGCGCCCATCGCCGCCGCTTCCCCTGCGCTCACTGGGCGAGACGCAGCGCGCTCAAATCATTGCCGATCGCGGTGAAGACCGAACCCAGCTCGGAGACGTTGGCCCCGGTCAGCTCATAGAAGTGAGTGCCGGCCTGGGGATCGGTCGAGCAATTCTGCTTGTAGCCGTCGGAGGCTTCAGTAGAGATGTCGGAGGTGTTGTACTCCAGCAAGATGGTGTACATGATGACGCCATCCGTCTGCATCGCCTGGCACAGCGCCCAGGCTTCGGTGGTCCAGCCGGTGGCGATCCCGTCGCCGCCATAGGAGACGCCGCCGAAATTTGCCGGGACATCCACGGCTTCGTTGGCGCGCGTGACCATGTTGCTCGTGCTGCTCTGCGGCGCCGGGATCGATTGGCCGGCGACATTCGATACGTGGGTCCATGCCGGCGTCTGATCGAGCAACGGCGTGTGGTCCAGGGTCTTGTAGGCCGTGTAGGTATTGCCGCCGAGGTTGGCACCGGTGCTGAGGTTGGTGAGGCCCCACTGGTTGTTACCGTCGGTCATGAAGATCACGACCTTCTGCATGGCGATCCGGGCGCCGCCCGAGGTGGTCACGATATCATTGTAGGGCAGGGGCAGGGTCAGACTCTGATTGCCGGTCACCGTGCTGGCGCCTTCGTTCCAGACTCCTTGCCAGTTCGGCGAGAGCGCCCGGAAGCCCCAGGCCAAGCCGGTATTCGTCGCCGTGCCGCCCGCCATCATCGGGAACATGGCCGCGAGGTTGGTCATGATCGTCGTATAATCCGTCGAAAACACCGTCATCGGCGCCGGACAGCCAAGATTCGGTCCCAGTACATAAGTGAAGTTGCTGGGAACACTGGTGTCGAATACCGGATAGGTACCATCTCCGGTGCCGGACGGCAGCGTATAGGTGCTGGAAGTATCGTTCGTCGAGATTACCCCACCGGATCCAGGACGATTTGTTGCCAGGATCTGCTCCAATGCAGCGGTGTTGTTCTTATCATTGAAGCTCGGCGCCGCCCCGACCGTTGAATTGGCCCAGTTATTGAAGGCGGGCCAATAGGGCGCATTCGGCGACCCGAGCGGACTGGTATTGTTCTCCCCCGTCACCCCGAGATCGGCCGTCGCGGTGACGACGGCAGTGGCGGTGAAAGCCGGGCTGATATTCTTCAAGAAGCCACCATTGTCCACTGCGACGTTCGCCGGGGTTTCCGTGCCCGTGGCGTTCGCACTATAGATCGGTTGAAGGTCGGCGTTCCCGGCCACCCAATACGGATTGTTGGGGTCGGGAGCGTGGTCGGTGTCCGATGGAAAGAAATAACGGGTGAAGGGGGCCTGGGACGGGCTCAACTCGACTCCGTAGAATGTATCGTTGAACGCGGCACCGTTCCAACTGGTGTTGGGAGTGGCGCTGGTGGTGACCGGGTCTTCGCCGCCATACGGGTCTTTCGTCGTGTCGCCGGGCGCCGTGTAGAGTCGCGCCTCGACGCAGCCCCCGCCTGGGGTCGTGAGCCCCGTCCCGGCATTCGAGCCCCATGGGGAACTGGCCGGGAACTCCGAGGCGTGCATCGTATCGATCCAGCCTTTCGTAATCCATTCCTGCATGTCGGAGGTCGACGACGTCGAATAGGCGACCGGCGCCACTTCGGTGACGAAGGGGACGAGAGTGACCCAGAAATAGCCGGGATTTGTGACATCTGCCGGCGGCGTATAGGTCGGGATCGTATAGGTGTAGCTGCTGCTGCAGCTCGACGAAGACGGGGGCGCGGCGACATTGGTCGTGGTCGGGTTGGCGACACCGTAGAGCTGGTTGATCATGCCCTGCGCCGCTGCCACCAGATAATTCATCTTGCAGCCTTGGGCTTCCGATCCGGTATTGTCGATCACCATCACGAGTTCGAGGCCGCCGGATTCCGCCGGGGTGATGACATTGTCGGTAGCCTGGGCCAGCATGTTCTTCTGACCGATGGCCCAGAGCATGGTCGTCGGCACGCTGATGCTGGCGAAGCCGGACATCTGGTTCAGATCGGCGTTGGGCGTATAGATCGGCGATCCGTTGGTCAGAGCGGAAGTGAAGGGGTCACCCCAATTGGCCCCGAAATATTGCTGTGCTATGGTCGTCATGACTGTCGATGTCGTGTTGAAGGAGCCGCCGCCCGCGAGGCCGCCGGCATCGAGCGCCGACTGCAGCTCGACTTTGGCGAATTCGGCCCGGCCGAAATCGACACCGAATCCGGCCATCGCAATGCTCATCATCATCGTGGCCGCCACCAGGATCGAGACGATCGCAGAGTCGTCCCGAACGAGGCGCGCAGTCAGGGGCAGGAGTTGTTTCATGATACCTCTCAGCAAGCGCCGGTGGTCGACGTGATCAGCGAGTAGCCGTTGGGGGCCTGGGTCGACGAGCCGCTGGTGGTGTAGGGGGTCGACAGCGCCGTCGCCCGGAAACGATAGATCGCCTCGTCGTAGAGCTGGAAGACACCGGACCCGAAAAAGCCGCTGCCGAACAGCCAGGGCGAGTAGAGATAGAACGCCTCGCCGATCACGGCGGTCTGCGACACGCCGCTGTAACCCATATTGATCGGCTGAAAACTGTCCGAAGGCGGGGGGAGTGTCGCAGGGACGCCGGCAGCGGAGGTGTTGGGCGTGCCCACTTTGCTGACCGGTGCTGGAACCAGAGGTGTGGCTTCACATTGCCAGAAGGTCGTCGGCACCGGGCTCGGCACCTTCACGGTTGGCGGCGCCTGGGTCACGATCGTCAGGATCACCGCCCCCTGCCCGGTTCCGATCGCCGTGATCGGTCCGATCACATTGAGCGGGCGCGAGGCCACGTTGATCGACTGGAGCAGCCCAGTGATGTTCGAAACGTAGTAATTCCCGGTAACCGGCATCTGCGAGACCATGTTGGCTGCAGTCGCCGCGGCGTTGTTGACCTCGAATATCGTATAGACGAGATTGACCAGATCGTAGCCGCCGGCAATCATCGCCCACATGATCGGGATCATCAAAGCCAATTCGATCGTGACGATCGCCCGGGTACATCTGAACAGGCGGGACATCGGACGCGTCTCCATGATCAAGGGGACCCTGCCACGATGAACGGCTCGTTATAGACGAGGGAATAGCCGTTGATCGGGATGGTCAGGCCAAAGATATTATAGAGTCCGGATTTACCACTCAGCACCCCGGTCGCGAACGGTAGACTGTAGTTGATATTGTAGACCACGATCTGGTTGGCGAGACCGGTGCCGCTCGTGCCGCCCGTATTACTGCCAAGATCTTGCAGATTCAAGAAATTGTAGACCTGGACTATGGCCTGGGTAATGTCGAAGGGGCAGTTGGTCAAAGGTGCGCTGGTCGGTGCCATGGAAAGCGGGCACATATCTTCGACAACGCGGCACGTTACTTCATATTGAGTGTTGATCGGGACGGCGGTCAACTGGGGAATGCCGTTATAGGGCGCCGGGCAGAGCGTGCCGGCGACGGCGTCGGCGCTGGCATTGCCGGTGAAGCCGTAGCGCGCAGCATCGGCGGTGGCCCCTTGCAGCAGGAACTGCATATAGAGCACCCGGTCGACTTCCATCGCCCCGACGATGAGCACCATGATGATCGGGAAAACCATCGCGAATTCGAGCGAGGTGACCCCCCGGCACTCCCGCCAGGTCCGGGACACGAGGACAGGCCCCCGCATCACAACCGCATGGACCATCGTTCGCCCGACCTGCAGGGCAGATCGAACGGTATTCCGTCCCGGTCTCATCATCACACCCTCAACCCTCGAACCGGCAGAGTGCCGCGGCCCGTCTCGAAAGACAGCGCCCCGGATTGCCCGCCCGAACCGCTGCCTGCAGATACCATTTCACAGAGTCGTGAAGAGGACGTTCACATTCGCTCGGGGCCGTGATTAACGCCCGTAAATCATCGGCAACTGCTCTTACACGCCGAACCAGCCCCAAGACGGGGGCAATATATCTCGATCACTGTGGCGATGAAGCCTCGACCGGGGCGGGACGGTCGGGTTGAGAGCGGACCCCGCCCGCCGGATCATCGCTCCGGCAGGCGGCGGGACGGGCGTAGGATCGTCCGATCTTTACTGGGACAGCCGCAACGCGCTCAAGTCGTTGCCGATCGCGGTAAACACGGTAGCCAGTTCCGAAACCTGGCTGCCTGTCAGCTCATAGAAATGGGTCCCGGCTTGAGGATCCGTAGCACAGTTTTGCGCATAGCCATCGGCGATCGTCGAGCTGATATCGGTCGTTTTGAACTCGAGCAGGATCGTGTACATGATGATCCCATCGGCCTGCATGGCTTGGCACAAATTCCAGGCGTTCGTGGTCCAGATCGACGATGCGGTCGTCTCGCGATCTTCCATGGTATTGCCATAGGCGTCGACGGTGGTGGTCGTCAGACTCGTCGGCACCGTTTGCAGGGACAGCGACGGCGGAATGACGCCGCCCGCACTCGCGGCGATATCGGTCGCCGCGTTCCACGGCTGCGCCTGCATCTTGCCGTTGCTCAGTTTGACCTGTTGATCAAAAAGCGGCGTATGATCAACCGTTTTGTATGCCGTGTAGGTATTGCCCCCGACGTTGGTGAACCATTGATTATTGCCGTCGGTCATGAAGATCACGACCTTGTTCATCGAAATCTTGCCGCCGGTCGGGCTCGTGAGAACCGAATTATAAGGCAGCGGCAGATTCACACCGGCAATCCCAGTATCCGCCCCGGCCTGCCAGACATTGGTTGTCGTCCCTCCCGAGACACCGGGCGCCGGTGCGGCGATCGCCCAATTCGGGGACAGCACGCGGAAGCCCCAGGACAAGCCGACGCTGGTCGTCGTACCGCCCAGCGACATCGGATACATAGCTGCGAGATTCTGCATGATGGTCGGATAATCCGACGACATGACCAGCATCGGCGCCGGGCAGCCGAGATTCGGCCCGGACTTGTAGCCTGGTTGGCTGGTCGAGTTCGTGGTCGTCGTCGTATCGTCCGGCCAATTCGGGTCGTTCGGCGGAAACTCGAACCCCGAATTATTCGTGACCGCATCGGCGAACTCATCGTTCGTCGTCGCCACACGCCCGCCGATGGGGGTGCAGGTAATGGCCAGGGCAGTTATCGCCGAGCAATTGTCTTCGCTGGTGGCGCCGTTGGGCGCAAACGAGTTGACGATATAACGACAAGAGGGACAGACGACCGTCGCAGGGCTGTTTCCCGTCGTGTTGAGGGAATTCGGGATATTGAACTCGGGAACGCCGCCCGGTGGATTCGGTGCCCCCAAGCTCGGCAGATTGGGCGGGAGGTCCGTCGTAGCACCCGACGTATTTTGGTTCCAGACATTGAACGCCGGCCACACCGGAGCATTGGGCTCGCCATACTCCTTCGGCGTGGTCGTCGTCGAATACGGATAGTTGATATCCGCGGCATTACCGCTGGTGAGCGGTACGGGATAATCCATCGGTTGGATTTCGAACGGGTTCGCCGCCGATGGCGTGCGGCCGATATCGTCGTCCGAGGGGAAGAAATAGCGCTGGAACGGCGCCTGGCCCGGGTTCAATTCGACCCCATAGAGATTGATGCCGTTCAGCGTCAGGTTGCTCGTCACGGCATCTTCGCCGCCATAGACATCGTTGGTCGTATCCCCCGGCGCCGTCGCGAGCCGCGCCTCGACGCAGCCTTGCCATTGGTCGCCGGTCGGGAATTCGTTTTCATGCCGCGTGTTGACCCAGCCGTTTTTGATCCAGTTGGTCATATCCGCCGAGCCCGGCGCCACCGGCGAGACCTGGGTGACGAAGGGGATGATGCTGGTCCAGAAATAGTTCGGGGCTTGGGCCGGTGGCGTATAAGTTGGTTCAGCGGGCTTGGTGTAAGCCGGCACCGTATAGGTGGCACTGGTGCCGCTGCCGTTGCAGCCATCAGAAATCACATTCGCGGTCGAGGGGTTGGGGACGCCGTAGAGTTGATTGATCATCCCCTGCGCAGCAGAGATCACGAAAAACATCTTGCAGCCCGCGGCCTCGGAGCCGGTATTGTCGATGACCATCGCGAGTTCGAGGCCGCCCGCTTGCCCCGGCGTCAGAACGACGTCGTTCGCGGTGGCGACCATGTTCTTTTGACCGATTGCCCAGAGCATCGTGGTCGGCACGTTGATCTGCGCGAAACCCGTCATCGTCTGCAAGTTGGAACTGGGCGTGTAGGTCGGTGTCCCGTTGGCGAGCACGGATGAGAACGGGTCGCCCCAATTGGCGCCGAAATAGGAGAGCGCGACGTTTTCCATTTCCGTGGCGTCGGTATTGAAGGAGCGACCGCCGGCCAAGGCCCCGGCATCGAGTGCGGCCTGCAATTCCACCTTGGCGAATTCGCCGCGGCCGAAATCGACGGCGAACCCGGCCATACTGATGCTGAGCATCATCGTACCGGCCACGAGGATCGAGACGATCGCCGAATCGTCCCGGAGCAACCGCGAGGTCAAGGGCATGAGGTCCGTCATGATAGCTCTCAGCACGATCCGGTGGACGAAGTGATGACCGACTGCCCGTTCGGCGCAGCGGTCGTCAAGGCGCTGGTGGTGAAGGGGGTGGACGCCACGGCCGGGTCTCGGAATCGGTAGATGGCCTGATCGTAAAGCTGAAACACACCGACGCCGAAGAAGCCGCTGCCGAACAGGAACGGCGAATACAGATAGAAGGACTCGCCGATCACCGCGGTGTCCGCGACGCTCAGCCCGCTCGTCGTGGCCCCCATGACGATCGGCTTGAACCCCGGCGCAGGCGGAGGCAGCGTCGCGGCGACGCCCGAAGAACCACTGGTGGGCGTCCCGACATGACTGACCGGGGCCGGCTTCAGCGGTGTAGCTTCACACTGCCAAAAGGTCGTCGGAACCGGGTTGGGCGTCTTCGTGGTCGCCGCCGCCTGGGTCACGATCGTCACGATCACCGCCCCCTGGCCGGTTCCGATCGGCGTAATCGGTCCGATCACATTGATCGGCCGCGACGCGGCATTGATCGATTGGAGCAGGCCGGTGATATTCGAGACGTAATAGTTGTTGTTGCTGGGCATTTGCGAGACGATGTTGGCCGTCATCGTCGCGGCATTGTTCACTTGGAAGATGGTGTAGACGAGGTTGACCAGATCGTAGCCGCCAGCGAGAAACGCCCACATGATCGGAATCATCAAAGCCAGTTCGATCGTCACGATCGCGCGGGTACATTTGAACAGGCGGGACATCAGATTCGTCTGCATGATCAGGACCCCGTAATGACGAAGGGTTCGTTGTAGACGAGTGAATAGCCGCTGATCGGGATCGTCGGGCCGAGAATGGCGTACAGGCCGCTACGATCGCTGAGGACATTGGTCGCGAAGGGCAGATTGTAGGTGAGATTGTAGACCACGATCTGGTTGCCGAGGCCCGTCCCGGCCGCGCCGCCAGTACTGGTGCCGAAATCCTCCAGGTCCAAGAAATTGAAAATCTGGACATTGGCCTGGGTCACGTCGAACGGGCAGTCGCTGAGGGGCGCACCGATCCCCGGCGCCGTCGCCATCGAGAGCGGGCACATATCCTCGACGATACGGCAGGTGACTTCGTACTGGGTGTTGATGGGGACGCCGGTCAGCTGCGGTATGCCGCCATAGGGCGCCGGGCACACCGTGCCGGCGGCGGCGTCGGCGCTGGCATTGCCGGTGAAGCCGTAGCGCGAGGCATCTGCGACCGCCCCTTGCAGCAGGAACTGCAGATACATGACCCGGTCGACTTCCCACGCCCCGACCATGAGCACCATGATGATCGGAAAAGTGAGCACGAACTCGAGCGAGGTTACCGCTCGGCAATCCGACAAGATCTGTGACAGCCTCGCGGCCTCCCGCATCGGAACCGCCAGAATCCGCGCTCGTACGATCTGCAGGGCAGATCGAACGGTTTCCCGTCCAGCTTGCATCGTTTCCACCCTCAACCCTCGAGCCGGCTAGGGCCCGTCCCGGAAACGGCGCCTCGGATGCCCATCCGAGGCGCCGGACCAACCTATGCCATCACCATAAATTGCCAAACAAGTCGGCCGCGCCCACAAATGTCTTAATAAATTGCTCATAAACTCACCACAAAATCCGGCCACGCGCAAGACCTTTGTCGGCAAGGGCCGGGGACCCCGATGGTGAGCCGGCTCCCAGCTTCGGGGTGATCGCAAAGCTGGGCGTTTCTTTCCTCATAATTAGAAGAATGGGCCGAAAATACGAATATGTCGAATTGATTCACCAATATTCCGCTACGGATGATCCGCGACTCCGAACCGTCGGGTTGCAAGACGCGCCTCGTCGACGTCTCGCAGGGCGCGCCGGGCGGCAGAACCTCAAATCACCGCGTTCGGCCCGCCACCCAGTTCGGCTCTCGCCGGCCGGGCCGCGGAAGGTATTCGCCCATTGCCGAGCAAAGCGGCGCTTCCAATTCTTCACTGCGCGATATGGACGTACTCGCCGACGAAGTTGGTGAAGAGCGTGATGAACCCGTTCGCGATCGCCGCGTCGGACGTAGCCTGGAAGTAAAACTCCGGCGACGTCGCACATCGTTGCAGCACCTGCGAGACGGCGCTCATCGGCGTTCCATTCGGGCCGATCGGGTAGCTGCTGGTGTTCACTGCCGGATCGCCGAACGGGTATATCACTTGCTGCACGCCGGTTTCATAAGGGTGATAGATCGGATCCTGGCCGGTCATCGGAACATAGGGCGTTTCTAGAACGGCGATGGTGATCCCGGGAAACGTGCCGTTGCCGGTGGTCCCGTTATTCTTGATGTTCTCACAATAGGTTTCGTCGAGCGGATCGGCATAGTCGACGCTCACATTGTTGGCGCCCAAAACGAACGCGGGCGGGGTCGCGGGTTCGGTGTAGGATGCGCTGCCGGTCGTCGCCGTCGCCGGCAGGAAGCCCGGATTATAGATCGCGTTGTTGCATTCTCCCGATCCAAGCCAGAGCGGCGTGCCGTCGATGCTCGGCGTCGCCCCCGCCCAATTGCCGCAGAGTGTGGCTCCGGACGTGACCGAGGTCGGATTGGCTGCCCAGTGCGCCGGGATCGGATCCGGATTGATGTCGACGCCGTCGACTCTGGGATCGCCGTAATTCCAGTTCCGGTCGGAATTCAAGCCGTCGGTCAGGATGATGACGAATTTGAGCGGGTTTTCCGTACTCGTCCCGGGCACCGTCGCCGAACTGGTCGCACCGACGAGCGCCTGCAGAGCCGGCATGACTGCCGTATGCGGGGCGTTTACCGGCGGATTGAAATGGGTGTCGATCCCGATCGAGAGCGTGTTGATGCCGCCGGCGAGTGCGCTCAGCGAGTTGGTATTCACCACTTTCGCCTGAGAATTGTCGGGCATGTCCTGATCGAACACTGTAGGACTCGGTTCGTCTCCATCGATACCATAGTTGAAGCCATACATATTATAGACGAAGGTATTCAGATTCGCCCGTGCGTTCGACGCCGTGTATTGGTCGCGGATGAAGGGCAGGAGTCCTTTGCTGTTGTTCGGGGGAGTCGTGTTGCAGATGACGGCATTGGCCGGTGGGTTGGCCATGGTCGGGGGGGTGCAGAACTGAGCCGTCACCGGATCATTGACCAGGGCCAGCCGCATCACGTCGAACCGGGTGAACGCGCCCACTTCGCCGGCGACGGTCTCGCCCTGCTGCATGTCACTGACATGGAAGGTTGCCGCACCCGTGTCGTGACAGGCGAAGGCGCAAGGAACGACATCGTTGCTGTTCGTCCCCTGATCGTTGCTCGGGGTCAAGGGCAGATTATCGCACGCGGTAGCACCCGGCGGCGCCGCCGGGTTCGGCGCCAATACCTTGCAATTGGTATGGCTCGTCGAATTTTCCGCGACCCAGGCGGCGATCTTGCCCTGATCGGTCGGGGTCGAACCGACCATCATGGAGGCCGACGAGTCCAAGACCAGAAAGATCTGCACGAAGGGCGCCAAATTGACTTTCGTGACCGAACTGTTGGCGATGGTGAGAGCGGTGATCCCGGCTATCACCATGATATAGTTCGGGTTGGTGACCCGGTATGTGACAGTGCAGGCGACCTGGGCGTTGGCCCCGCCGGGACCGACCGCGACGGTGCCCGGAGCGGCCACGACCGAAGGGAAGCCGCTGACCAGGGTCGGACCGGGCAACGGGCCCGGGGCGAGCAATGTCCCGGCCTGTGCCATGAACGTATTCACACCCTGTTGTTGTGCGGCCATACTCGCATCATTTTCCAGAGTGGTGAACGAACCGGGCGCAGTCGCCGCCGCCGCACCGGCTTGAACCTGCGTTTCCCACATCTCGCCGCACGCGACCGATGCCGCGTCGGCCGCGAGGTCGAAGCGGTATTTCATATGGAGCGCATTGGACAGATCCAGCCCGGCACCGAGCGCCGTCAGCATGACCACCATTACCACCGCGTAAGTCGTGGTCACCGCGGCGCGCCGATCACCGATCACCCGTACCAGCACGCCCGCGACTGCCCCCGGCAGATCCCCGATGGAAGGATGCTTCACTGGAATTCTCCCGACATCAGGGCAGCGTTCCGGCGAACCGACAATTCGTCAGCGGGGGCGACGCCGCGGGACCGGGGTCATAGGCGAGTTGAGTGAAGAAGCGCGGCGCAAAATACGCGGTCCGCCTGAACGTGAACGGCCCGGTCAGCCACGAGGAGAACAAAGGATTGAATACATAAGTCAAGTCGACGACGATCACGCTGCCGGGAGCGTAGAGCCCCGGCGGCAGCGTCGTCAGGCTGGGATTGCTGCTGTTGCTCGCCGTCGGGCTGAGCGCGCCGCAGGCCCGGATGTCGTCGGCGAAGCCGGCATTGGCGAACCCGGCGCTCCAGGTCACGACTGCCGTCGTGCAGACGGGCGGGACGGGCGGGAGGGTCCCGGAGATGACACAGGTGGCGCTGGGCCCGAAGGTGACGCTGGAGACGGTCGCCTGGATATCGGACTGCCACGGCACCCGCTTTATCGCGGCATCGGACAAGACGTCGGGAATCGTGGTGATGATCGAATTGAAGTCCGTGGTCAGGTAGGCGTCCTCGATGGTGCCGGTCGGAAACCGGCCGCTCTCGGTCAGAACAGTCTGCTGCGAGGCGAGTTGGGCGATGACATCGGCGGCGTTGGTCAACCTCCGAATCATCGAGAAGGCGTTGCCGATATCGGCTGCGACCAGCAGCGTGTAAATCATGAGCGGTGCGAGAAGCGCGAATTCGAGGGCGGCGACACCCTCGACCCCGATCGCCGCCGCTTCGGCTACTCTGAACCAGCGGATTTTCCGCGCCCCGGCCTCGAGATCCATCCTGATCATCCTGCGGACTCAGCAATTCGTGGCAACGGAGGCGGTGACGGGAAACTCCTCGACCTGGACGGTCGTCCCGGAGATGATCGTCCCGCCGAAGACGGAATACACGACCGGCAGAGTCGGCATCTGGTAAACCGCCTGGATATAGACGATGTCCAGAGGAGCCGGAGAACACGCGTTCGGCGGCAGCGGGTTCAGGGTCGATTTGGTCACGACAACCGGCGGCGGGCCGGGCAGCGTTACCGTCGTCGTCGTCACGAAGTCGTTGAAATCCTGGACAACATTGATATTGACGACCGGATTGGTCGCCGAACACGGCATATAGGCCCGAATATTGGCGCAGAGCACGCTCGAGAACTGCGCCGGCGTGATCGCCGTCCCGGATGCCTGCACTTGCCCGGTCATGAATTGCCGCGCCGTGTTGTACACGGCCAGATCCAGAGCCGACGAGTAGAAGTGCCAGATCCCGAGGGACATGGTCCCGATGATCAGGGAAAAGAACGGCAATGCGACCAGGGCGAACTCCAGCGATGTCGTCGCATCGCGGTTCCGCCACAAACGGGTGAGGCATCCCGCCGGCCGCGCGGCCCCCGCGAATTGCGCCGTCTCCTCGCCTTGTCTCATGCTCGGTTCCCTCCGACATCGAGCGGCTGCTGTGCAGTTGCCCGCCCCGCCATCCGACAACGCCCTATGAACGCGGCGAAACCGAAACGGAGCCCGGCGTTCCGCGCGTAAAACGGCAAAATGTCAAAAAGACGTCTTCAATCGGACATTTCTGAGCATTTGAGACAATAATGCCACAACCGGCACCGCGTTCGAGGGCGGACGAATCCTGCGCCGGCCCGGCGTCGTGTTCTGCCCGTCGACCTACAGCCGAGTGAATAGTTATTGGTTCAGATCGAGGCTCTCGATCGCCATAAGCGTTAGCGCGCCCGCCGTCACCAAATCCGCCCGCAGTCCGCGCGACGCGAATTGCCGGTTCGTCCAGGGCCATAATTTGTCGAGCGGCAGATCCCGATCGTTCAATTCTTTGAAGGCGACATGGCTGACCACAACCGCCGCCTCGAGGGCGAGGCTGGAGGCACTGTTCTGCTCGTGCCGCTCGACCTGACTTTGATAGCCGGTCAGCGCCTGGACATACTCGGCGGAAATCTCGGCGATGATCTTGGAGAGGGTCAGGCTCCGATTGTGATCGGCAATGATTTCATCGCAGATTTCGTCACGATAGATCAGGCGCAAGGCGCGTTCGCCGGCTCCGGCATCGAACTCCGCCCGGGCGCGGGCGAGCACCAGTTGCCGCTCCGCGGCGAGCTTTCGCTGCTCCTGGTCGGCTTCCTCCGACTTCGCCCGCGTCGTGTCGGAGTCGAGCCGGGCTTCGAGGGGAATCGGGTTTTTCTTCAGCCAGGCCTTGATGTCCTCGATCACCGTGGCACTCCCTGCCGCTGCATCGCCGATCTCGAACCCTCGCTTTTACGCCTCTCTCCGGTACTGGAGCAAGCCGGCCGCAGCTGGGCGGCGAGCTCGCCGCTCATTCGATCTGGTGTTCCTTCCAGTACTCCTGGGCCGGCGCCCCGTCGAAATCGCTCACCCGGCAATCCGAACCTGCGGATTTCAGCTTCTGGCAGGCTGCTTCGGCAGCGGAGGCGCTGCCGAAGGGTCCGGCCTTCAGGCGATAGAGCGGACCGCGGCCGTCGCCCAGATCGACCATCGCGACGCGCGGCTCCAGCGCGCCGACGATATCGCTGAAGCCGGATTTGTATTTCTGCCAACCGACGGCGATCCCTGAAATCTTCTGATAGACCGCGAGCTGGAGGGCAAATTGGCCGCCACGCTTCGACTCGACCGGCCTCGGGCCACCCGCGGCCGACCGGGACGGAGCCGCCGGCAACGCCGCCGCAGCGGGGGCCGGTACCGCTGCCGCTCTCGGCGCGTCGGTTTCGGGCGGAGGCGCCGGTGCCGACGGAAGTGCAGCGACCTCGACCGCGACCGGCGGGGCCTGAGGAACCGGAGCGGGCAACACCTCCGCCGGTGCCGGGGCGGGCGGCGGCGCCGAACTCACGACGACCGGTGGCGCCAGAGGAACCGGAGCGGGCAACGGGGCCGGGCTGGGCGGCGGGGGCGCCGAACTCTCGAGCACCGGCGGCGCCAGAGGAACCGGAGCGGGCAGCGGAGCCGTCTGCGCCGGGCTGGGCACCGGTACCGCGGCACTCGCCACGACCGCCGGCGCCAACGGAGCCGGGGCGGCCGGCCGAGCCGGCGCGTCGGCCGGGATCGGGGTCGATGCCGGTAAGGCGGCGCTCGCCGGCAGGGTCGCTCCGGCGCCCGCCGGAGCCGCCCGCAGCGCGTCGTAGAAGCGCAGATTGTTGTCTACGGAGGCGGTGTCGAGATCGACTTGGTCGAGTTTCTGAGCCTCCGCCCGTTCGCCGCCGAGTGCCAGAGCGAGAGCCAGGTTCTGCCGATTGCGGGCGGTGGCCCCCGGCGCGTCGACCAGAGGCCGCAACACCCCGACGGCTTGAGCATAATTGCCGGAAAGGGCCAGGGACAGGCCGTAATTGTTGCGGAGAATCCGATCCTCGGGCGCGATCGCCAGCCCGCGTTGATAGAAGATCTGTGCCTTCTCGTGCTGGCCCAGATTGTCGAGCGCCACCGCGGCACCATTGAGCGCCCGCGTGTCCCCCGGGGAATGTTTCAGGGCGCCATCGAATTCGAGATTCGCTTCGGCTGGCTTGTGCTGGGCCAGAAACACCCGGCCGAGGCCGATTTCCGCCTCCGTGATCTTCACGGAGTGCTCGTCGATCATATGATATTCCCCGGCCGCTTCGGCATAGGCCCCGGTCAGGAACAGGCAATCGGCGAGACCGAGATGAACTTCGGGGCGCTTGTCGCCGTTTTGCAGGAGAGTCTTGTAGAGCCGGATCGCGGAGGGATAATCGGCGCTGTCGCGGGCGACCTCGGCGACCCGCAGCAGCGAATCATCCTTGTCCTTCAACAGTTCCTTGCTGAGCCCCGGAGGCTGTTCGGTGTGGCTGGGCGCCGGGCTGCTGCAGGCGGCGAGTGCCGCGCCGCAGCCGAGGATCGCGGCGAAGCGGAGAATCGAACCCTGCGGCGACGGCATCCTGCACCCCTTCCCTACGCAAAAGCGACTGCGGGCCGGCCGCTCCGCGCACCCTTGCCGGCGCCGACGCGGAAACGAGCGACGCAGCCAGCCCGCACATTGGTGGAATTCGGCGCCGATTTCAAACGGTGATCCATCGTCCTGCGCGGATTCCCTGGAGACTTGCCGGCAGCCTCCGACCGGGCGCCAAACTTGACGAGGCCGGCGAACCTGTTCACCCTGCGCGGCAACGCGTCTCGATTGGGAAAAGGCCGCACCCATGCTTTCCAGAGTGACGACATGGCTGAAAAAGAGACTGTCGATTGCCGAGACGCGATTGCAGCTGGATACCAAGTCTTCGGAAACCGGGTTCGCGGCGCTGATGGGCCAAAATCTGGGGGAAGAACAATCGGCCGCGATTGCCACCGCCGTTGCCGGAATCGAAAGAGGTGTCCCGGAACGGGAATTGCGCGTCATCCATGGCGACGAGCTCTACAGCAAGGCCGACGCCCAATTCCGCCATCAGAAGCGGATCACCGCGATCATCACGGAAATCGGCCTGGAATGCGAGCGCCAGGCTCGGCGGGAGGGCGGCACGCAGCGCCAGGATACGCGTCTGGCCGTCCTGGAACAGGCCCGCGCCGCAGCCGCCTTCATGTCGGCCGGCCCCCTCACCGGCTCCAAGGACAAGGGCTTGGCGAAGGAGATCCTGTGGCCCTGGCCCGCCGACGAATTCCGGCCGCATGACGCGCGTCGCAATCTGATCGTGGCCGGCGCACATGTGATCGCGGCGATCGAACGTCTCGACCGGGTTGCCGCGGTCGCCGCGCGCGATGCTGCCGCAGCACTTGCCGAGGGGCGCGATCCGGCTGGCGACGGCGTAGATCCCGATGCGGAGCCACCGGGCCCGCCGGCGCTGCTGTTCGTGCGCAATCGGGGCATGACGCCCCAGCACCTGCTCCACGGCTTGGGCTGGCTGACCAACCAACCGGCACCCGTCCTCCAGATCATCGCCAACACTCCGGAGAACCTGTTCGACGTATTCAAGAAAATGTCCGCGGTCCAGCCGGACGAACAGATCTCCAAGATGTTCGGCGATCTGGCCGACGGCGCCAACATCCTCGGCAATACCGGCGAGATCCAGCCGATCATCGCCTCCAATCATTTCGACCCGCTCGACCCGACCGTGCCGCTGCTGCTGCTCTACCCGAGCTTCGAAACGCTGGAATGGGTGACCGAAGAGCATGGCCGGCGGGCAGCACCCTGGTTCGTGATTCCCTGGGACTGGGAGGAACTCGCAGATTGGCTCGAGGACCACGAGGCCGAAGAGCTCGTGTTCGAATAGCGGGCCGTTTCGGATCGGACATGCTGGCGTCCGACCCGACTTCCGGTTAAACTCGAACCGCCATGGAGAAACCCACCCTGCTTCTCACCGGTGCCAGCCGCGGCATCGGCCACGCGACCGTCAAGCGCTTCAGCGATGCCGGTTGGCGCGTCATCACCTGCTCGCGCGACGAAGTCCCGGCGGATTGCCGGCGCGATCCCAACTGGACCCAGCATATTTCGGCCGATCTGGCCGATGTCGCCGGCGTCGCCGCCTTCATCGAGGCGGTGCGCGACGAACTCGGCGACAGCCCGCTGCACGCGCTGGTGAACAATGCCGGAGTCTCGCCCAAGGCGCCGTTCCAGGAGCGGCTCGGCTGTCTCAACGGGGCGCTCGCGGACTGGCACGCCGTGTTTCAGCTGAATTTCTTCACCCCGGTGGCCCTCGGCCGGGCGTTGGCGCCGGCGCTGGCCAAGGGCAAGGGAGCGATCGTCAACGTCACCTCGATCGCCGGCCATTCGGTCCACCCTTTCGCCGGATCGGCCTATGCCACATCGAAGGCGGCGCTCTCGGCCCTCACCCGCGAAATGGCGGTCGAATTCGCCCAGCTCGGAATTCGGGTCAATGCCGTGGCGCCCGGCGAAATCGAGACTGCGATGCTCTCACCCAATACCGATGTGCTGATTCCGCGCATTCCGCTCCAGCGCCTGGGCGCACCCGACGACGTGGCCGCGACCATACTCTATCTCTGCAGCCGGGATGCGGGCTACATCACCGGCACCGAGATCTTCGTCACCGGCGGCCAGCACCTGTTCTGACGGGTTCAGCACTCGGCCTGATCGCAGCGCTGGGAGAACCGTTCGAACCAGGCGAGCCGGGCGTCCAGCACTTCGATCTCGAAACGGAGCCAGTCGTTGAACAGCGGATGACTGCCGCCGGAAGCCTGTAGATCGGCGTAGCGTTCGCGCTCGCCGGTCAAGAGGCTCTGCAGCAGCCGGATCTGATCCAGGCGATCATGCGGCGGAAGCAGATGCAGGAACCGGATCTTCAAGGCGACGACCAGCCGATTGAGTTCGGTGTTGGTCGCCCGGATCCCCGCCTTCAGCAAGGTGACGAGATCCTCGCGGCCCGAAGGCGTCAGGATCAGGAGCGGATCTTCGCCCGCGTCGGCCGGCCCGATCAGACCTTCGGCCCGCAGCACCTCGACCGAGGTGCCCATCAGATCGAGCGACGGCCCGACGATGCGGCTGGCGAAGCGGCGGACATCGGCGGCGATCTCGGCATAGCGCATCGGTTTCTCGGCCAGCGCACCCAGAGCGGCGATGCGCATGGCCTCGAGCGGTATGAGCGAATTGTCCCGATACATGTCCGCAGCCTCGCCCGTTCAGGCGGCGCGGCGCAGCATCAACCTTGTCCACACCTCGCCGAGGGCCTGGACCAGAGCATCGATCTGTTCGTCGCTGTGGAGCGGCGTCGGCGTGATCCGGAGCCTTTCGGTGCCGCGCGGCACGGTCGGGTAGTTGATCGGCTGGATATAGATGCCGTGACGCTCCAGCAACTCGTCCGAAGCCTGCTTGCACAGCCGGGCATTGCCGACCATCACCGGGACGATGTGGGTGTCGCCCGGCATCACCGGAATGCCGGCTTCGCCCAACCGACGCTTGACCGTGGCTGCCCGCTCCTGGTGCCGGTCGCGTTCGGTCTGGCTCGATTTCAGATGCCTGATCGCGGCGCGGGCACCGGCCGCGATCACCGGCGACATCGACGTCGTGAAAATGAAGCCGGAGGCGTAGGAGCGGACGAAATCGACCAGCTGGGCCGACGCCGCGATATACCCGCCGCCGCAGCCGAACGCCTTGCCGAGCGTGCCCTGGATCACGGTGAGCCGATCCATCACGCCCTCGCGATCGGCGATGCCGCCGCCGCGCGGGCCGTACATGCCGACGGCATGGACCTCGTCGAGATAGGTCATGGCGCCGTGGGCATCGGCGATGTCGCAGATCTCGGCGATCCGGCCGATGTCGCCATCCATCGAATAGACGCTTTCGAAGGCGATGAGCTTGGCCCGGCCGGGCTGGCTCTCGCGCAGCTGACGGTCGAGATCTTCAGGGTCGTTGTGGCTGAAGATCCGCTTCTCGGCGCCCGAGTGATTGATGCCGGCGATCATCGAAGCATGATTGAGGGCATCGGAAAAGACCAGGCAATGCGGCAGGAGCCGGGCCAGAGTCGCCAGCGCCGTGTCGTTGGCGACATAGCCCGAACTGAAGATCAGCGCCGCTTCCTTGCCGTGCAGATCGGCCAGTTCGCGCTCGAGCAGGACGTGCTCGTGGCAATTGCCCGAGATGTTGCGCGTACCGCCGGCGCCGGCACCGACCCGGTCGATCGCGTCATGCATGGCGGCGAGCACCTTGGGGTGCTGGCCCATGCCCAGATAGTCGTTCGAACACCAGATCGTGACTTCGGTGCCACGAACATGTTCAAAGGCGATCGGAAAATTGCCGGCCCGGCGATCGAGTTCGGCGAATTCCCGGTAGCGGCCCTCGGCTTTCAGCGAGTCGATGCGGTCCGCGAAAAATTGCTCGTAGTTCATGCTGCCATCCCTTTTCAGCTGAACCCAGTATAGCGGCTAATCCGAAATTCCGCCACAGACCCGAGTCGAAAAATCCGGAGCGGACGCCGTGTCGCGGGGCGTCACTCGGCCGCCCAGGCCTCGAAATCGTCCATGGTCCGTGAGAGGCGGATGTTGATCTCGGCCAAGTCCGGTTCGTCGAGGATCAGGGGCGGGCACAGCGCGATCGAATCGCCGAGCTGGCGGACGATGAGGCCATGGGTCAAGGCCCGTTCCTGGAACCAGAAGCCCGCATTGCGCGCCGGGTCGAAGGGGGCCTTGGTCGCTTTGTCGCGGACCAGTTCGAGGGCACCGATCAGCCCCACGCCGCGGACCTCGCCGACATGAGGCCGCCCGGCGAACTCGGCCAGGCCGGCGAGGAACGGCACCGACATCCGCCGGACATGCTCGACGATGCCGCGCTCCTCGTAGATCGCCAGGGTCTCGAGAGCGACGGCGGCGCAGACTGGATGGCCCGAATAGGTGAAGCCGTGCGCGAACGTGCCGATCTTATCGCTTTCCTTGACCAGCTCGGCATAAACCCGGTCGTTGATCAGCAGCGCCGAGATCGGCAGATAGCCCGAGGACAGCTGTTTGGCCACGGTCAGAATGTCGGGCTCCATGCCATAGGTCTGGCAGCCGAACATGTTGCCGGTACGGCCGAACCCGGTGATGACCTCGTCGGCGATCAGCAGCATGTCGTATTTCTTCAGCACGCTCTGGATCTTCGGCCAATATCCTGCGGGCGGCACGATGACGCCGCCCGCACCCTGGACCGGTTCGGCGATGAAGGCGGCGACGGTGTCCGGCCCCTCGCGCAGGATCTGGGCTTCGAGACTCTCGGCGAGCCTGGCCGAGAATTCCTCCTCGCTCTCGCCGGGTTTGGCGAACCGATAGTGATGCGGACAATCGGCGTGGCGGATATTCTCGATCGGCAGGTCGAAATCGCGGTGATTGTTGGGCAGGCCGGTCAGGCTGGCGGTGGCCACGGTGACGCCGTGATAGCCCTTGAGCCGAGCGATGATCTTTTTCTTGCGATGGAGCCCGCGCGAATTGTTGTAGTACCAGACCAGCTTGACCGCGGTGTCGTTGGCCTCCGAGCCGGAATTGGCGAAGAAGACGCGGGCCATCGCGACCGGGGCCATTTGGATCAGTTTTTCGGCCAACAAGGCCGCCGGTTCGGTGCCGCGTCCGGCGAAGAGATGATAGAAGGGCAGCTTGCGCATCTGGCGCGCCGCCGCCTCGACCAGCCGTTCCTCGTCATAGCCGAGGGACGTGCACCAGAGCCCGCCCATGGCCTCGATATATTCCTTGCCCTGCTCGTCGGTGACCCGGATGCCGCGGCTGCCGGTCATGATCAGCGGACCCGCAGTCTCGAATTTCTTAAGGTTCGTGTAGGGATGGAGCACATGGGCGAGATCCCGGCTGGCGGCTGAATTGCCTTTGAAACTCATGATGCGACCTCGCTCCGGTTCGGCGGGGGCGGACGTCGCGCGCCCGCTCTTTGCAGCAGTATCGGCGATGCTGCGCTCGGGGTCAAATCGCGGGACCGGGAGTGTGGGGTGCCGGGGACGCGGACGACGCCGGCGCCCGAGTCCGGAGATCCGGTCCCGTCTCGACCCGAGTTATTGCAATCTTACCCCATCTTATCGTCAGAAGATAAACTGGGGTAAGATGGGGTAAACTCCTTATGAATGGACCCGCGCCGCAATCCCTACGCTCCTGGAGCGGGGACGCCGCCACCCGAACTGGCCGGTCGCGACGATCTGATCGAACGCGCCGCGATCGCGCTCGACCGGATTCGGGCGGGACGGTCGGCGCGCAGTTTCATTCTCTATGGGCTGCGCGGCGTGGGCAAGACGGTCCTGCTCAACCGCATCCGGCTGGATTCGGAGGCGAGGGGCTTCGCCTGCGTCCCGGTCGAAGCACCGGAGGAACGATCTCTGCCGGCGCTGCTGGCGCCCGCACTCCGTGCCGCATTGCTGAAGCTAGAGCGCGCCGGCGCTGCGAAGGCCGGCGTCGAAAAGGCACTGCGCGCGCTCGCCAGTTTCGCCAAGGCACTCAAGTTCAAATACGAGGACATAGAATTCGGACTCGACCTAGAGAGCGAACGCGGCGTCGCCGACAGCGGTAATCTCGACGCCGATCTCACCGATCTCTTGGCCAGCGTCGGCACGGCTGCCGCCGGCCGCGATACCGCCGTCGTTCTGTTCATCGACGAACTCCAATATGTCCCGGAGGCGCAACTGGCGGCCCTCATCACGGCTTTGCACGGCGCCGGCCAGAGCGAGCTCCCCGTCACCATGGTCGCAGCCGGCCCGCCGCAGCTGGTCGGGCAGTCGGGCCGGGCCAAGTCCTATGCCGAACGGCTGTTCGAATTCGTCCCCGTAGACCGACTCGACGACGCCGCCGCCCGGGCGGCGCTGGCCGTGCCCGCAGCCAAGGAAGGTGTGACCTACACCGATGCCGCGGTCGCCGAGATTCTCCGGCAGACGCAGGGCTACCCCTATTTCCTGCAGGAGTGGGGCAAATACAGCTGGAGTCTCGCCGACACCTCGCCGATCGAGGAGACCGACGCGAGGCTGGCGACGGTGCAGGCGCTGACGGAACTGGACGCCAGCTTCTTCCGCGTCCGCTTCGACCGGCTGACACCGGCCGAGAAGCGGTACATGCGCGCCATGGCCGATCTCGGCCCCGGCCCGCACCGCTCGGGGCATGTCGCGGATCGGCTCGGGCGGAAAGTGACGACCACGGCCCCGGTCCGCAATGCACTGATCGCCAAGGGAATGCTCTATAGCCCGGCTCACGGGGATACGGCGTTCACCGTGCCACTGTTCGACGGGTTCATGAAGCGAATCATGCCGGTGCTGTGATGGTGTTATCGGCGCTTGGTGTGTCAGAGACTGCCCTGCGCCCGGTGGTCGGTCGCAAACCGCGCGCCGCCGCAATCTCTCTTCAAATTGGATTCGAATTGGATTCGAAAAATCATTCTTCAGCCACAGAAGCAACTGGTTTTGTACGCTTTGAGCTGAAATTTCACACTCTTGAATTGATTACCTCTTCGAGTGACTTTGGCGCTGAAATTTGGAATAGAAAGAGAAAAGCTTCTTTTAGATAGCAATAAAATGTTCGGAGAGATACGTCAAAAGAAAGTACTCAGTAAAAGTAACGTTATTCATGCCGAGAGCGTATAGCATCATCGCCAGTCCATGCAATAATGTTACTCTCAGCCCTGCACTTATAGTCTATATTTTGTAGGACCTTACAGTTCGGAGTAATTGAGATGTTTTACCGAGGCCGCCGGTTAACCCTAATCCCTGAAGATGAGGCATGGGTCGTGGCGATCCACCCAGCCCCCCTGACGCAAGGATTCGAGCGGCGCACCGGTTCCTTCCGTGTAGCCGGTGAAGCAATTCACGAAGCGAAACTATTCATCGACGCCCGCCATTCGCGTCGGCGGTAATCCTGTAGCCCGCTATGCACAACATACGGCAATACCTACTTGGTAAATCAGATATGAAGGTGGCCGACTGGATGTCGAGTATTACAGTGGGCTCCCTTAACGAGTTGGCGGCCCGTAACCGTTCACATCCTCCTGGTCAGGCGGCTTGTGGGGCCATCGGGATCGGCGGATGGGGTAGGCCTGCTCTCGCCGACTTGATGAGTTGGCAGGCGTAGTCCCAGGCATCGACGCCGCGCTTTC
>Ga0209274_10000134_pt1 | contig 61628 bp, 67 predicted proteins | sample HubBroMetageREF1_FD_188343 | JGI IMG/M metagenome (GOLD analysis project Ga0209274, IMG submission 188343) | Reference soil microbial communities from the Hubbard Brook experimental Forest, New Hampshire, USA - Hubbard Brook CCASE Soil... | ecosystem: Environmental > Terrestrial > Soil >...
ATCTCGGCCAGGTTCTCGAGGAGCCGCAACTGCCATTCGGTCGACTCCCCGGCCGTGTCGTCCGCGCGCTCGCGACCCGGACCGGTCGCAGCGGGATCGAAGGCGGTCTGGTCGGGGCCGGCAGTCGAAATTTGTGCGCTCCTTGGTCCATCGTCGGACACGGGTTGGTGGCTCGGGCCGCGGCTGCGGCGCCCCCGGCTCGGGCGTGTACCGATTGCCGGGAAGACGTATGGCCGGAACATCATATGAAAAAACCGTTTTGTCAAGAGGTTTTTTCATCTCCTTCGAACCGACTGCGCCCAGAGGCGGGCTCGGCCCCGGGCGGAAGTTGAAGATCGTGAGCCGACCCGTCATCGCCTCTACGGAAAAAAGTGCCCCGCTCGGCCGCCGCGACCGGGGCGCCCGTACGTGAAGAGCGGCTGGGGGAGTGGATCGGACCTTCCGAAATCGGCGCGAATCCGCTATTCCTCGGGCGTCCCGGCCGTCAGCGCTCTCGCCGGGATTGCGGCGTTCAGGTCTCGCGGCGATCCGGGGTTCCTGGGTAGTTTCCGAGGGTTCGGGGACGGGATCGCCAGCTGGTATCGTCTCGTCCGAGCCAGGCGAGGCCGGTGCAGTGCCCGGCTCGGCAGCTGGCGGCGGCCGATGGCCTCGGCAAGGAGGACGCATGACTCAGAGAGGATTGCCGTGACCGAACCCGTTCCGCCGTCCCGATCGCGCCGCGGCAAGAACGGGAGTGCCGCGCGGAGAGGCCAGTTCCAATGCGTGGCCCTCCTGCTCCAGGGCGGTGGCGCGCTGGGCGCCTATCAGGGCGGCGTCTTTCAGGCGTTGGCCGAGGCCGATCTCCAGCCCGACTGGGTCGCGGGCATCTCGATCGGTGCCATCAATGCGGCGATCATCGCGGGCAATCCGCCCGAAAAGCGCGTGGCCCAGCTCCGTGCCTTTTGGGAACGGATCACCGGCCGGCCTCTGAGCGACTGGGCCGTGACCTGGGCCGGCGACGGCAAGGCGGCAACCGGTGTCGGCGCCATGACGATGGGCCTGCTCGATCAGCTGAGCGCCTTTCATACCATGGTGGCGGGGGCGCCGGGATTCTTCGAGCCGAGGCTGCAGCCGCCCTGGCTGTCTCCGGCCGGGAGCGCCGAAGCGACGAGCCTCTACGACACGTCGGCACTCAAGACGACCCTCGAGGCGCTGGTCGATTTCGATCGCATCAACAGCAAGGCGATGCGCTTCAGCGTCGGTGCGGTCAATGTCCGGACGGGAAATTTCGTCTATTTCGACACGCAGACCGACAAAATCCGGCCCGAACACATTCTCGCCAGCGGCGCCCTGCCGCCGGGATTTCCGGCGATCGAGATCGAGGGCGAGCGCTACTGGGATGGCGGACTCGTCTCCAACACACCGCTGCATTGGGTCGTGGACGACGAGCCGCGGCAGGATATGCTGGCCTTCCAGGTCGATTTGTGGAGCGCACGCGGCGCGTTTCCCTGCAACCTGACCGATGTCGCGGTCCGGCTGAAAGAGATCCAGTATTCGAGCCGGACGCGTGCCGCGACCGATCGGCTGAAACGCCTGCAGCGGACCCGTTCGGCGTTGACGACCCTGCTCCGCGATCTCCCGGAGGGACTGCGCGACAGTGCCGCGGCCAAGCTCCTCGGAGAATTCGCCGACCTCAAGGCCTACAACATCGTCCAGCTGATCTATCGAACGCGGCAATACGAAGGGAATTCGAAGGATTACGAATTCTCGCGGAGCAGCATGATCGATCATTGGCGTGCCGGGTTCGACGATGCCGTCCGGGCGCTTCGGCATCCGGAAATCTTCGAGCGGCCGTGCGACGAAGACGGTTTCCGGTCGTTCGACTTCCAGGACGAGACCAGTGCCGGGCACCATCCGATCCACCCTCAGGAAGAGAGCCGGTCATGAAGCAAGCTGAAATTCGCCAGAACGCCTTCGCCATGCCGCTCACCAGCCCGGCCTATCCGCCGGGCCCCTACCGCTTCTTCGACCGGGAATTTCTGATCATCACCTATCGCACCGACCCGGACCGGCTGCGGGCGGTGGTGCCCGAGCCGCTGGTGGTCGAAGCACCGTTGGTCAAGTACGAGTTCATCCGGATGCCGAACTCGACCGGTTTCGGCGACTACACCGAGAGCGGGCAGGTGATCCCGGTCTCGCTCGACGGCCGCAAGGGCGGTTATACCCACTGCATGTTCCTCAACGACGAGGGCCCGATCGCCGGCGGCCGCGAACTCTGGGGCTTTCCCAAGAAGCTCGCCAGCCCCAGCCTCCACGCCGAAGTCGATACGCTGGTCGGCACACTCGATTATGGTCCGGTGCGGGTCGCGACCGGGACGATGGGGTACAAGCACCGTCAGGCCGATCTCGCCGCCGTCGAGGCGTCGCTGCTGGCGCCGAATTTTCTGCTGAAGATCATCCCCCATGTCGACGGGACGCCCCGAATCTGCGAGCTCGTCGAGTACTTGCTCGAAGATGTCGTGCTGAAGGGGGCGTGGACCGGACCGGGCGCGCTCTCGCTCCTGCCCCACGCTCTGGCCCCCGTAGCCGAATTGCCGGTTCTGGAAATCGTGTCGGCAATGCATATTGTGAGCGACCTGACTCTCGGGTTGGGCAAAGTCGTCCACGACTATCTCGAGGATTGACCGGCACTCCCGCCGGCGAAGGAGAGGACAGAGACATGCGCATGCAAGACAAGGTCGCCGTCGTCACCGGCTCCGCCAGCGGCATCGGCAAGGAGATCGCACGGGTCTTCGCGCGCGAAGGGGCGAAACTGGCCATCGCCGATCTCAATCAGGCCGGGGCGGATGCGACCGCCCTGGAGTTGGGCGGGTCCGAGCGGGCGATCGGCGTCGCCATGGATGTCACCAGCGAAGAGCAGGTCGAGGCCGGCATCGCCAAGGTGATCGCCAAGTTCGGGCGGATCGATGTCCTGGTCAGCAATGCCGGGATCCAGACCGTGGCACCGCTGGAGGAGTTTCCCTTCGCCAAATGGAAGCAACTGCTGGCGATTCACCTGGATGGCGCGTTTCTCACGACCCGCGCCGCGCTGCGCCACATGTACGCCCAGGGCGGCGGCAGCATCATCTATATGGGCTCGGTCCATTCCAAGGAAGCCTCGCCGCTGAAGGCGCCCTACGTCACCGCCAAGCACGGGCTGATCGGCCTGGCCAAGGTCGTCGCCAAGGAAGGCGCCAAGCACGGGGTCAGGGCCAATGTGATCTGCCCGGGGTTCGTGCGCACACCGCTGGTCGAGAAGCAGATTCCGGAGCAGGCGAAAGAGCTCGGCATTTCCGAGGCCGATGTCGTCAAGAACGTCATGCTCAAGGAAACCGTCGACGGCGAATTCACCACGGTCGATGACGTGGCCGAGGCCGCCTTGTTCTTCGCCAGTTTCGGCTCCAACGCGCTCACCGGCCAATCGTTGGTCGTCAGTCACGGCTGGTTCATGCAGTAACCGGCGCACGTCCGGATCGGGATCGCCGGAATATGGAAGGCGAGCGGTCCTGCGCGCTTGACAGGCCTCGGCCGGTCGCTATCACTGACGGCCGGTTCGACGGTGGTCGGGGAGGTTCGCATCTTGGGTATACGGGCGTTGGTGTTTCCGGGCCAAGGGTCGCAGGCGGTGGGCATGGGCGTCGAGTTGGCGCGGGCATTCGCGGCGGCGCGCGAAGTGTTCGAGGAGACCGACGACGCGCTCGGCCAGAAGCTCTCGACCCTGATGGCGGCCGGGCCGCTGGAGACGCTGACTCTGACCGAGAATGCCCAGCCGGCGCTGCTCGCCAACAGTATTGCCGTTCTGCGCGTGCTGGAGCGCGAGGCCGGCTTCGATCTCGGCCGCCGAGCCGAGTTCGTCGCCGGCCATTCGCTGGGTGAATATTCGGCGCTGACTGCGGCCGGCGTTTTTTCCCTGGCCGACGCGGTCCGATTGGTGAAGCGGCGGGGCCGGGCCATGCAGGAAGCGGTTCCAGTCGGCACCGGTGCCATGGCGGCGCTGCTCAATATCGAACTCGAACCGGCTCTCGCTGTCGCCGCCGATGCGGCGGCGGCGACCGGACTGGTCTGTGCGGCCGCCAACGACAATGGCGGCGGCCAGTTGGTGATTTCCGGCCATAAGGAGGCTGTCGACAAGGCGATCGTGCTCGCCGCCGAACGCGGCTTCAAGCGCGCCCTGCTGCTTCCGGTCAGTGCCCCGTTCCACTCGCCGCTGATGGCGCCGGCCGCTGCCGTGATGGCGACGGCACTGGCCGAGATAGCATTGGGCGTGCCGACGGTGCCGGTCGTCGCCAACGTCACCGCCGAAGCAGTGCGCGATCCGGCGGCGATCGCGCGGTTGCTGGTCGAGCAGGTGACGGGACTCGTCCGCTGGCGCGAGACCGTGCTCTATTTCCGGGATCGAGGCGTTGGCGAGATCGTCGAACTGGGCGCCGGCAAAGTCCTGGCCGGCCTGGTGCGCCGGATGGACAAGGATTTTTCGGTCCGCTCGATCGGCACGCCCGCCGATATCGAAGCGTTTCAAGCAGTGCTCTAGGAGCCTGTCGCCGATGTTCGACCTCAGCGGCAAGACCGCTCTCGTCACCGGCGCCACGGGCGGCATCGGCGCCGGCATCGCGCGGGTTCTGCATGGTGCCGGGGCTGCGGTGCTGTGTGCCGGCACGCGGACCCAGATCCTCGATCAGCTGGTTTCGGAGTTGGGGGAACGGGCCTTTGCCGTCGGTGCCGATCTCCGGGAGCCGGAGGCCGGCGAAACCCTGGTGAGATGCGCCGAAGCGCAGATGGGCAGGCTCGACATCCTGGTCAACAATGCCGGCTTCGCCCGCGACGGCCTGGCCCTGCGCATGAAGGACGAGGATTGGTCCGCGGTCATCGAGGTCAATCTCACGGCGGCGTTTCGGCTGGTCCGCGCCGGCCTCAAAGGGATGATGAAACGGCGCCAGGGGCGGATCATCTCGATCAGTTCGGTGGTCGGCGTCGCCGGCAATCCCGGCCAGGCCAATTACTGCGCCGCCAAGGCCGGGCTCATCGGACTTACCAAATCGCTGGCCCAGGAAGTGGCTACCCGCGGGATCACCGTGAATTGCGTGGCACCGGGATTCATCGAGACGCCGATGACCGATGCGCTCAGCGCCGAACAGAAGGAGCGGATCTTGCTCAACGTCCCGTCCGGGAGGCTGGGCCGGCCGGACGAGGTCGCCGCTGCCGTGCTTTATCTCGCTTCGGCCGAGGCTGCTTATGTCACCGGACAGACGCTGCATGTCAATGGCGGGCTGTTGATGCCGTGACGCGCGATCGCCACATGACCGTTCGCGGGCACTGTACAAGGAGTGAAACGGCGCTACTGGCGTTGTCAATTGAACTGTGATAACGAACCGCACCTTCGGACGCAGGAGGGGGTGGTGCTGCGCTTCACGCGATGGTGCCCCCGAAATGCTCTGGCCGGGTGGCTGGGCTTGGCGTTGAGTTCAGCAGAGTTCCACCGATCCAACGGAAGGCGAACGCTCAGGAGGTCTTGCCGGTCGATCCCCGATCGACCGTTCGGAAATCGCGCGGAGCCGCATCCGACCATTGAAAGCTGTCGAGGGACACGAACATGAGTGATATCGCCGAACGGGTAAAAAAGATTGTCGTCGACCATCTCGGTGTCGAAGAGGCCAAGGTCACCGAGAATGCCAGCTTCATCGACGATCTCGGCGCCGACAGTCTCGATACCGTCGAGTTGGTCATGGCGTTCGAAGAAGAGTTCGGGTGTGAGATTCCGGACGGGGACGCGGAGAAGATCGTCACCGTCAAAGATGCGGTGAACTTCATCGAGTCCCATCAGCACAGCTGACATTCGGCATCCGCCGAATCGGGCGCCCCGCACCGGAGTGCGGGGCAATTTTCAGGAAGCGCGGACGGTCATGAGACGCGTCGTTGTCACGGGTATGGGGCTGGTCACGCCGCTCGGCGTCGGAACAGAGCATAATTGGAATGCGCTGATCGAGGGTAAATCCGGTATACGGGCCATCCAATCCTTCGATGTGAGCGATCTCCCGGCGAAGATCGCCGGCCAGGTCCCCCGCGGCGACACTGCCGCTCACCAGTTCCAGCCTGATGATTGGATCGACACCAAGGACCAGCGGCGAATGGACGATTTCATCGTCTACGCGATCGCCGCCTCGGTCCAGGCGGTCGCCGATGCGGGGTGGCAACCGACCGATGACGAAGGCCAATTCCGCACCGGCGTGATGATCGGCTCCGGCATCGGCGGCCTCGTCGGGATCGCCGACGGTGCGCTGACGCTGGCGACCAAGGGTCCGCGGCGCGTGTCGCCTTTCTTCATTCCGTCCAACCTGATCAATCTGGCGTCGGGCCACGTCTCGATTCGGTTCGGCTTCAAGGGTCCCAACCATGCCGTGGTCACGGCCTGTTCGACCGGTGCCCACGCGATCGGCGATGCGGCCCGCATGATCATGCTCGATGATGCCGATGTCATGGTGGCGGGCGGGGCGGAGGCCGCGGTCTGCCGCCTGGGCTTGGCCGGCTTCTGCTCGGCGCGGGCGCTCTCGACCCGATTCAACGACGAGCCGCATCGCGCGTCGCGGCCCTTCGACCGCGATCGCGACGGGTTCGTCATGGGCGAGGGCTCGGGTATCGTCGTGCTCGAAGAACTGGGCCATGCGCGGCGGCGCGGCGCCAAGATCTACGGCGAGATCGTCGGCTATGGCATGGCCGGTGACGCTTATCATATCACCTCGCCGGCCGAAGATGGCAGCGGCGCCTTCCGCGCGATGCAGGCTGCGGTCAAGCGCGCCGGCATTCCGCTCGACCAGATCGACTACATCAACGCCCACGGAACATCGACCCCGCCCGGCGACCCGGTCGAGGTCGCGGCGGTGAAGCGCCTCTTCGGCCCGGCTTCCGCCACGCTCAGCATGTCGTCGACCAAATCCTCGATCGGCCACTTGCTGGGGGCTGCCGGTTCGGTCGAGGCGATCTTTTCGCTGCTCGCCATCCGCGACAGCGTCCTGCCGCCCACACTCAATCTGGAAAACCCATCCGACGATTGCGACATCGATCTGGTGCCGCTCGTCGCCAAGCACAAGAAAGTGCGCTACGCGCTTTCGAACTCCTTCGGCTTCGGCGGAACCAACGCCTGCCTCATCTTCGGCCCGGCGCCCTAATCCGGGGCTTCGCCATGAGGCGGATCATCCGGTTCATCGTCGTTGCGAGCTTCGTGCTCGTGGCGGCGGGCGGTGTCGCGCTGTGGTGGAGCTCGGCCTGGCTCGCGACATCTGGACCGCTCGCGGCCGCCAAGACCCTGGTCATCGCCAAGGGGCTGAAACCCGAAGAGATCGGAAGCCAACTGGCGGATGCGGGGATCATCACCCATGGTGCGGCCTTCGCCCCCGTCTTCTGGGCGACGCGGTTCGAAGGCGAGCTCAGAGCCGGCGAGTACGCCTTTCCCGCTTCGGTGACACCCCAAGGCGTCCTCGACCTGTTGCGGGCCGGCAAGACGGTCGTCCACCGTCTGGTCGTCCCGGAGGGTTTGACCAGTGCCGAGATTCAGGCCCTGGTCGAACACGGCGAGGCGTTGGCCGGTGATCTGGCCGAGCCCCCGGGCGAGGGCCAGCTCTGGCCGGCAACCTACGCCTACAGCTATGGCGACAAGCGCCAGAGCCTGATCGACCATATGAAAAGGCTGGCGGCCCAGAATTTGACCGAACTCTGGGCCGGCCGCGATCGGAGCCTGCCGCTCGACCGGCCCGAGGAGGCCGTCATCCTGGCCTCGATCGTCGAGAAGGAAACCGCGATCCCGGCCGAACGGACCAAAGTCGCAGCCGTGCTCTATAACCGGCTCCGCCTCGGCATGAAGCTGCAGGCGGATCCGACGGTCGCCTATGCCGTGACCGAGGGGCGCCACCCGCTCGACCATCCGCTCACGCGGGCCGAACTCGACGTCAATTCGCCTTACAACACCTACCTCGTCAAGGGTCTCCCACCCGGGCCGGTCGACAATCCCGGCCGGGCATCGCTCGAAGCCGTCTTGAAGCCCGAGCATTCCGATCTGCTCTATTTCGTCGCCGACGGCAGCGGCGGGCACGCCTTCGCCGCGACGCTCGAAGAGCACAACCGCAACGTCGCCCGCTGGCGCCAGATCGAGGCTGAGCGAGCGGCGGCGACGAAATAGCCCGGTCTCGGCTCGCCGCTGTCGGGGCCGGATCGAGGAGGGCGCCGAGGTTTCGCTTGATCGGCTTTCGATCCGACCCTAATGTTATCTCGGGTTGTCGAGGCGATCGACGCCGGTCGATCACGGTCGCCACGTCCCGTCCGGCGCGGACGATCCCGGCCGGCGGCACAGGGGCGGGCGGCCGCCGATGCTGCGCCTCCACCACCCCCCGGAGAGAACGACATGACAGCGACTTCACCGCACGAGGATCCCGCACCCGGCCCGGAAGGTGCGGGCGTCGATGTCGGCCCGGCCGAGCACGAGGATGAAGGCGACTGCCTCTGCGACCACGGGGTGCGGCCCGGCGAAGAGACGGCGGACGAGGAGCTGCCCGCCACCTCGGGTGGTGTCGCGCCGGCCGAATAGGCGCGCCGGGGGTCACCACCCGGAAGCTCGGAAGGAGTTCGACAGATGGTCTATGCGCTGACATGGCTGGCCGAAACCCTCCAGAACGCCGGCTTGAAGGTGGCCGAGCTGCCCGGCTGGACCACGCGCGGGCGAGGCGAAATGGGTACGGTGCGCGGCGTCATGTGCCATCACACGGCGGGACCCTTGACGGGCAACATGCCGAGCCTGGGCCTCGTCACCAACGGGAGGCCCGATTTGGCCGGTCCGCTGGCCCAGCTGTGCCTCGGCCGGGACGGCGCCTTTTACGTCGTGGCCGCCGGCCGCGCGAACCACGCCGGCGCCGGCAGCTGGCAAGGTCTGACCAAGGGCAATTGGGAATTCATCGGCATCGAAGCCGAGAATACCGGACTGGCCGACGATCCCTGGCCGGCGGTCCAGCTCGATGCCTATTGCCGTGGCGTGGCCGCGATCCTGCAGAAGCTCGGGTCGCCGGCGCTCCTGTGCTGTGGCCACAAGGAATATGCGCTGCCCGCCGGCCGCAAGACCGATCCGAGCTTCGACATGGCCCCCTTCCGTGCCAGGGTCGAGGCGATCATGGCCGGTACCGTGCCGGCACCGCTGATCCCCGCCCGCGACGACCAGGCCCGCCCGACGCTTCGTCGCGGTGCTGTGGGCGATCTGGTGGCCAAAGTGCAGGCGAAGCTCGGGGTGACGCCGGCCGACGGAAATTTCGGTCCGCGAACGGAAGCGGCGATTCGCCAGTTCCAGCGCTCGCAGCAGATCGTCGCAGACGGGATAATCGGGCCGAAATCCTGGGCGGCACTGGGTATCTGACCGAGGCGCTGATCGGGTCCGCTCAAGTCGGATCGTCGAGCGCCACCACCAGAATTCGCTTGCCGCGTGCCGTCAGCGCCAATTTGCCGTGCTTGAGGGCCAGCGCATCCCGGCCGAAGATCTCGTACCGCCACCCCTGCAGCGCCCGAACATCGGCATGGTCGTCGGCGGCGATCATTTCCAGTTCGGTCGAATTGGCGACCAGTTTCTGCGCGACGTCGTTATCCTCGCAGCGCAGCTTCAGGAGAACGCGGAGCAGATCGACCAGCGGGCCGAGGCCGGGCGGCAGATCGGCGCGGGGGGTCGGCTCGGGCGCACCGGATTCCGGTGCCGCCGCACCGCGGATGATACTGTCGAGCATCTCGGCGCCGAGCTTGCCTTCGGCGACGGAGCGGCCGAGGCCGCGGATGCGCGCCAAATCGTCTATCGTCTTGGGCGCGTGGGAGGCGATCTCGAGCAGCGCCTCGTCGCGCAGGATCCGGCCGCGCGGAATGTCGCGCTGCTGGGCCGCGACCTCGCGCCAGGACGCGACCTCGCGCAGGATCGAGAGGAAGCGGCGATTGCCGCCGCGGGTCTTGAGCCGCTTCCAGCTTTCGGCCGGGTCCAGGCGATAGGTGGTCGGGTGGGTCAGCTCCGCCATCTCTTCGTCGAGCCAGGAGGCGCGCCCGGATTTGTCGAGCTGCGCGCGCAGCTTCTCGTAGGCGGTGCGCAAATATGTCACGTCGGCCAGCGCATAGTCGAGCTGGCGCGGCGTCAGCGGCCGCTGCGCCCAATCGGTGAAGCGCGAGGATTTGTCGATGCGGGCATTGGCGAGTTTGGTCGCCAGAGTCTCGTAGCTGACGGCATCGCCGAAGCCACAGACCATCGCCGCCACCTGAGTGTCGAAGACCGGAGCCGGAACGGTCCCGGTCATATGGAAGAAGATTTCGATATCCTGCCGGGCTGCATGGAACACCTTGAGCACGCCGGGGTCCGACATCAGGGCGAGCAGGGGGCCGAGGTCGAGGCCCGGGGCGAGCGCATCGACGATCGCGGCCTCGGCGGGACCCGCGATCTGTACCAGGCAAAGCTGTGGCCAATAGGTCTTGTCGCGCAGGAATTCGGTGTCGACGGTGACGAAATCGGCGGCGGTCTGGCGCGCACAGAAGCCTGCGAGCGCTCTCGATTCGGTGATCAGTTCCATCGAATTGCTATACACGGTCTTGCGATTTTGGCAAAGCCGAGCGTCGCGCTCGTGTCGCAGCCGCCGCTCGACGCATTCGGCCTCGCGTTCGATGGCCGGACGAGGTACGGGAGTGCCGGCAGGACGACATGTGTCCTCTCGGCCGCAACGATTCGCGCCGAGCTGGCCGACCAGGCGATTCATCGCGGCGAAGTCAGCGGCATAGATGAGCTGGCGACCGACCCGATATCGGGTCGCCGAGCCGGCCCGGACGGGACGAGCATCCGGTACGGCGCGAGCCGGTGCTCGTGAGCAAGGGCGCTCAGCGCGTCGACGATGCTTTTGGCGTCCACGCCTCCACTCCGATTGTCCGGCGTCCATCGGATTTCGCTCGTTTGGAGCGGTCGTGGGCACAATCGCCGGTTTGCGAGCCCGAACCGCGATGATGACGAACGCTCCACCGCCCGGAACTCGGATCTTCGCGAGCGTCGACGATCAGGGGAACTGTTCCCGATCACCAGACCAGCCGAAAATTGCGATATTGTTGTTGCTGTGTCCGCGTGACGGCGGGAGGAGGATGGCGAGACACCTTTCGACCGGTAATGGCCCAGGTAACAGATCGATCGCATTTTCAGATACTCCCCAGCCAGCTGCTCGGGCTCGAGCTTCGATTGCTCGCTTCTCCCGCCAGGATCGCCACGCGTCGAACAGTTTCCTCATGTGCGGTCTCATTCGGAAATGGGATGGATCGATCTTCTCTTTCATCTTGAAGTGGCGAGCGCGGGGCAATGGCCGCCGTGCTCGATGCCACCGGTTGATTACCTGAATCTCGACCCCGGGTCTCGTCCGTCGACAGCCCGGGCCTATCGCATCGATTCCTTTAGCCGCGCCGAGCTGGCGGGCGAAGAGCCTGAGGCGGCTGATCCAGTCGGCAGGCCCGACGGGCGACCCCGGCACGGGCGAATCCGACGCCCTGTTTGCCGCCTCGACGCGGCCGCGAATTTCGGTCAGTCTCCCGAGGGTGACTTGGACGGGAAAGCCGGTGACATGCTGCGCGCGATCTTCTGTTGCACTTTACTCTGTCTACCCTCGGCCGCCGGCGCCGGACCACATCGGACGGCACCGCCGGGGCTCGAGATCGTCGGGCGCATCGCCATCCCGGACGGGCCTTGGGACTACACTTCGATCGACGCCGCCTCGCGTCGGCTCTATCTCGGCCGTGGCGACGGGGTGATGGCGCTCGATCTCGAGACCGGCCGTGTCACGGCCCGGCTGGTGCCGGGTGCCCGGGTCCATGCCGTCGTCCCGGTGACCGGGACCGGCCGGGTCCTCAGCACCAACGGCGAGAGCAACACCGCGACCCTCGCCGAGGCGGCGACCGGCGAGATCCTCGCCGAGATCCCGACCGGCCAGAAGCCCGATGCCGCCATCCAGGATCCGAAGACGGGGCTGGTTCTGGTGATGAACGGCAAGAGTGGCGACGTCACGCTGATCGATCCGGCGTCGGCGAAGGCGGTCGGCTCCATCGCCATCGGCGGGGCCCTGGAATTCGTCGCCGCCGACGGGGCGGGCCGGGCCTACGTCAATGTCGAGGATCGGAGCGAACTCGCCATCCTGGATATTGCGGCGCGTAAGGTGATCGGCCGGGTGGCGCTCGCCGGCTGCGACAGTCCGAGCGGGCTCGCGCGCGATTCGGAGAGTGGCGTCCTGCTCACCGTCTGCGCCAATGGTGTCGCGCTGGCAGTCGATCCGGTGAAAGCCGCGATCATCGTCACGCTGCCGATCGGCAAGCGGCCGGATGCTGCGATCTTCGACGAGGCGCGTCACCTGTTCCTGGTGCCCTGCGGCGGTGACGGCACGCTGACCGTGATCTCGTCGAGAGGCTCTGTTCTGGCCGTGGCCGGCACGGTCGAGACCGAACGCGGCGCCCGCACCGGAGCCCTCGATCCCGTGACCGGCCGACTCTATCTGCCGACCGCCGATTTCGGATCCCCGCCCGGGCCGGAAGCCCGGCCGGTGCCGGTTCCCGGCAGTTTCCATCTGCTGGTGCTGGGGTAACGCGTTTCGGTGAAAAGGGGGGGTCGGCGCCGCCGCGCCAACCCTCTTTTTGTCGCCGGATCTGGTGGAGCCGCGGGGAATCGAACCCCGGACCTCGACATTGCGAACGTCGCGCTCTACCAACTGAGCTACGACCCCGGGCCAAATCGTCGGTGGGCGCTGATATGTCGTCGCCGAGCCCCGCCTGTCAAGGCCGGGCTTGCACCGGGGCCCAGCTGGGATGCATGCGACCGATCGCGCCGGTTTCACCGACTGCGGGATGACGCCGAGTTAATCCGCCGCCAGCTTGCATGCCCGGGCAGCAGCTTGTACCGTCCGGCGGATTTCTCCCACTGTCATGATCGAACCTTGCCCATGTGTGCGCTCTTCGACCTCGTCATACTCGTGCTGGATATCTGCAAGTGGACCTTGTTCGCCGCCGTCATCATGAGCTGGCTGCTCGCGTTCGGCGTGATCAATCGCTACAACCGAGGTGTTGCGATGGTCGCCGATATGCTCTATCGAGTCACCGAACCGGCGCTGCGGCCGGTTCGGCGGGTCGTGCCGCTGATGGGCGGCGTCGACATCTCTTATGTGGTCCTGTTTCTGCTGATTTACCTGGTTGAAGAATTGCTCTACGAATATTTCTTCCGGGCAGCCTGTGTATATTGACGGCAAGGCGACGGCAGCGGAGTTGCGCGCGCGCGTCGGCGCGGCGGCAGCCGACCTGAAGGCGGGCCGGGGCTTGGTCCCTGGTCTCGCGGTCATATTGGCCGGCGACGATCCCGCGAGCCGGGTCTATGTCCGAGCCAAAGCGGCAGCGACCATCGACTCCGGCTTCCACTCGGTCGAGCACCTTCTGCCGGCGCGAGTCGGACAGCGCGACCTCGAGAGTCTGGTGCGGGCGCTCAACCGCGATCCCGCCATTCACGGCATCCTCGTGCAGCTGCCGCTACCGCCAGGGCTCGATGCCGAAGCGGTGATCGCGGCGATCGATCCCGCCAAAGACGTGGACGGGCTGCATCCCCAGAATGTCGGCGCCTTGTGGAACGGCCGTCCCGGCCTGGTGCCCTGTACGCCGCAAGGCTGCCTGCTCCTGCTGCGGCAATGGCGGCCGGATGTGGCCGGGCTCGATGCCGTGGTCATCGGCCGGTCGGGCCTGGTCGGCAAGCCGATCGCCGGGCTCCTGCTCGCCGAAAATTGCACGGTTACGATCGCGCATTCGCGCACGGCCGATCTGCCCGGCTTGTGCCGGCGCGCCGATATTCTGATCGCCGCTGCCGGCCGGCCGGCGCTGGTGCGCGGCGATTGGATCAAGCCCGGCGCCGCGGTCGTCGATGTCGGCATCAACCGGGTGATCAGTGCGGACGGAAAATCGCGGCTGATCGGCGATGTCGCCACGGAAGAGGCGGCGCTGGTGGCGGGCGCGATCACGCCGGTCCCGGGCGGCGTCGGGCCGATGACCATCGCCTGCCTGATGCGCAACACGCTGGTGGCGGCCTGTCGCGCCGCCGGTCTGGCGGAGCCGGCGCTCTGAGCCGGCGGATCGCCGGGGCGGGCGCAGCCTTGCTGCTGGCGGCGGCAGGCGGCGAGGACCTCGACCAGCACTATGACCGGCTGCTCGCCGCCCACGACTACGCCAATCTCGCAGCGGAGCTGAAACGCGGCTCGGAAACCCAGGCTCTGGTCTTGCCGACGCTCGCCTGGGAGCAGCGGCGCGTCGCTGCCGGCGGCTCGATCTTTCTGGGAGCCATGTATGCGCTCGATCTGCTCGCGGCCGGACGCGACAGCAGCGATCCGGCCGCCGACGCGAAGACGCGCGAGAACGCCGTCGTGGTCGGGCTCTACACGATCGCGGCGATCGAGACCGACGGCACCAAATGTGCCGATGCCGCGGCGCCGGCGGCGCGCCGGCAACAATTCGCCCAGATTTTGGCCCCGGTCTGGGCCGAGCTGCGCAAGCTGCCGGACGAGGCGGTCGTGCGCGATCTGGCGCGTGCCCTCACCGAGGAGCGCGCGCTCGCCGATGCCCGGCCGCCCGACGATTATCTCTGCCGCGGCCGGACCGCCGACATCGCGGACGCGCTCGCCGGCGGAGCGACCGAACAGGCGCCCCGGTTCGCAGGCCGAGACGCCTGGATTCCCCGTCAGGTCGCCGCGCGCTCGCAATTGCCGGGGGCGCTCACCGATTTTGCCGCGAGGTTGAAAAGCGGCGGCTGATCCCGGCGAGACCATTGGACGGAGCGCGCCGGATGGCTACACTGCGGCGATGCTCGCCTCCTTCACCTCCCTGATCCTCGCCGGTGCTATCTTTCTCGGCAGCCATGTGCTGATCTCGAGTACGCCGCTCCGGGGGTCGCTGCGCGAATCGCTGGGCGAGGGCGGCTATCTCGGGCTCTATTCCGGCTTGGCGGTGGTGACCTTCTGCTGGTTCACCGCCGCCTTCACCCGGACGCCGGTCGTGACCGTCTGGTACCCGCCGCTCTGGACCCATTTCGTGCCGGTCATGGTCATGCCGATTGCCCTGGTGCTGCTGGTCGCCGGGCTGAGCACGCGCAACCCGACTGCGGTCGGCCAGGAACGCAGCGCCCGCGCGGACGATCCGGCGCCCGGGATCCTGCGCATCACCCGGCACCCGGTCATGTGGGCGCTGGGACTTTGGAGTCTGAGCCATCTCGCTGCCAACGGCGAGGCCGCCGCCATCGTCTTCTTCGGTCTGCTCGCGCTCCTGGCGCTGGGCGGCACGCTCCTGATCGACCGACGCAAGCGGCTGGCGCTCGGCACGGATTGGTCGCGCCTGGCCGAGGTGACCTCGAACCTCCCGTTCGCCGCCCTCCTCGCCGGGCGGACCCGGCTCTCGTTCCGCGAGATCGGCGTGGCCCCGGTCCTGGCCGGGCTGTTGCTCTATGCCGTTCTGTTCCTGGCCCATCCCTATTTCGTCGGGGTGCCGGTCGTTCTGCCGTGAGCGGCCGGCCGCCTATTTCAGCTGTTCGGCCAGGAAACCCAGCACCCGGTCGAGGGCGGCGCGGGTCGGTTGGCCGGCCTCGTCGATCAGATGATTGGTCAGCACCGAATGGACCGGCTTCGGCCCGGCCGGATTGGCCGAGGCCGGATCGAGTTCGATCGCCTCGAAGGCGGCGCCGAAGGTCTCGCGCAACCGATCGAAGCGCTCGCCCGGGCAGAGCGGATCGCCTTCGAACCGCAAACCCAGGATGCGGGCGCCGTCCTGGTCGATGAGACGCTGGGCAGCGGCGATCTCGGCACCCGAGGCGTGCAGTCCGGATTTGCTGAAGAACGGCAACGAAGGCTGCGAGAGCACCGGCGCCAACATCTTGGTGCCGAGCATCATTGCCAGCGCGAAATTGCCGGTGAAGCACATGCCGACGGCGCCGACACCTTTGCCGCCCTGCTCCTGATGGGCGTGGTTGGCCAGGGCCCGCAGCCAATCGACGATCGGGCTCGACCGGTTGGAAGCGAGCACGCGGAACTCGCGCGAGATGCAGGCGCCGAGGATCGTGCCCAGGACATAGCCCGGCGAGCCCGGGCGCATGGTTTCGCCGAAGAGATAGGGCATATAGACGGAGAACCCGGCGGCGGCGATCGTCCGGGCGAATTGCGCCACTTGCGGGGTGATCCCCGGCATTTCGGACATGACGATGACGGCTGGCCCGCTTCCGGCGCGAAACACCTCGCGAGTCTGGCCCAGATGAGTCTGGTTCGTGGACTCGAAGCCCTCGGGGACACTCATGCTCGCTTCCTCCAGGATTGGTTCAGCTCGCGCTTTCGATCCGGCTGACCAGACGCAGCTCGCCCGCCGTGTTGGTCACGGCGGCCAGACATTTCTCGGCCAATGCTGCCGGCAGCCAGACGGCGAAGCGCGTGACATAGCGGCCGCCTTCGCTATCCGGCAGCTTCTGCGCGTCGAGCCGGACGATATTGGCCCCGAATTGGGCAAAAATTTCGGCGAGTCGCGCGATCAGGCCGAGCTGATCGCCGCCGCTGACCTCGACCCGGTGGGTGATCCGGTCCATCGGCCCTGCCTCGTGGTCGAAAGCATAGGGCACGACTCGAATCTGGGCGCCGGCGAGCGCCTCGACTCGGGCGAGGCCGGCCTCCAGCTCCTCGAGCACGAGGCTCGGCGGCAGCTCGCACAGCGCGGTGAATTCCGCCCCTCTGCCCAAGCTCGCGAACACCGTGTCGCGCAGATTGATGCCGGCATAGAAGAGATGATCGGCGATCGCCGCGACCAGACCGACGCGGTCGGGGGCGAGGATCGATACCAGTGCCACTTGCGCCATGCGCGGCCTCCTTCTGTCGCGGCGTCCCGATCCCGGTAGTGTGGCGCTACTGCCCCATCTCGTCGAGCATCGCCTGCATCACCCGGGCCTGGCGGCGCTCGAGGGCGGCCAGGGCCGATCCCTGCAGCGACGCCGGTATCCGCGGGGCGAGATCGGAGGTCACTTCCGCGATGGCCGCCAATTCCGTCGCGATGGGGCCGCCGGTCAGCGGGCGCTGACCGGCGAGGCTCCGCGCCAGCCGGTCCCAGAAGGATTCGCGTGTCTTCGCCAACCGCCCTCCAGCGATGAGCAACGCCAATTGGGCGGCAGCACCCGAGGCGGCGGCGCCGGGCGGGGCCGCGCCCTCGGCCAACTCGGCCAGACGCCGCAAGGCCACCCGGAGATCCGCTTGATGGCCGAGCAGCTCGCCCACGACATCGGAGTGATCGACCAGACAGGCGGCGGCGTCGTCGAGGAGATCGGTCGCCGGCACGCCCAGTTCGGGCTGGTTGAGTTCGAGCAGCCGCTCGAGCTTCGCCATCGAACTCGTCGGTTCGGCGATGAACTCGGCCAGGCCTCGCAACGCCCAGAAGGAGCGGTCTTCGGGCCGATGGCGCTCGGCGATGGCGGCGGCGAAGCGATCGAGACCGAGGGCGGCGAGCTTCGCCGGGCCGGCGACGAGGTTGGCCGCGCGCACCCGCGTCCGGCATGTCTCGGCCAAGCTCTCGATCTCGGCGATCCGGGCGCGCACCGGCACGCCCAGCGCCTCGGCCTGCAGCCGCGCCGCCAGCCCGATCGCCGCGGTCACGCCGTTCTCGCCGCGCTTCACTGCCGAACTCACCGCCTTCAGGGTCAATAGCTCGATCGGAGTCATGCCCTGCCGATCGAGCCAGGGGCGAAGGACGAGTCCGATCGTGCGCAGCGCCGGCCTGGTCAGCAGATCCTCGAACTCGAGGCAGACAGGGATGGCGCCGGCATAATTGGTGACCTGCCGTTCGACCGGCTTCACCGCGGTCGCTGCCTCGGACAGGAACGGCTCTTCCTGGCTGTAACCATCGGCGCGGATCCGCTCACGGATCACCCGAACCGCCGTGGCGCCCGGGGTGGCCAGCGCGGTTCGCGCCCGCGTGCGGACCTCCGCCTCGAGCTTGTCGAGATCGGCGCGGCCGAAGGCGTGGCCGAGCCCGTCGCGTTCGTCATCGACGACGGCGACCAATTGCCAGCGGCCCTCGCGCTGAAGGCTGATCTGGTAGCGCAGACGGCGCCCGTGAAAGAACTCGGCCATGGAATCATCCGGCAGGGTCGGCGATGGCTGTAACGTCCCCACGGCAGGGTGATGGGGAATTGGTCCGGGACCGCGTGGAAATTCTTCGCCCTGCGCCGAACCCGGATAACGGGCTTTTCCACCAACGCGGCTGGCAATATTTCCCTAAATCTCTTAAAATTAGTGTAAGCCAGGGCTGGCTTCGAGATTTGCCGTATCCGGTAGCCTCTGGTCGCCGGCGCGACGCGGCATTGCGGAGACGATGATGGCCGAGGTCAGTATTCTGCTCGTCGAGGATGACGAGGTCGACGTCAAGGCGGTCAAGCGCGCATTGAGAGAGCTGAAGATCGCCAATCACCTGGTCCGGGCCGCCGACGGCATCGAAGCGCTGGAAATCTTGCGCGGCGAAAACGGCAAGCAGATGTTGCCGCGTCCTCACATCATTCTCCTCGATTTGAATATGCCGCGCATGGGCGGCTTGGAGTTTCTCGCCGAATTGCGCCGGGATCCCGATCTACAGAGGTCGAGCGTATTCGTGATGACGACCTCGTCGGCGGAAGAAGACCGTTTCCGGGCCTATGACCAGCATGTCGCCGGCTATGTGCTGAAGCACAGTCCGGCCCGGTCCTTTCTCGATGCGGTCGCCGTGTTGGAACATTATTGGCGGATCATTGAGCTTCCGGAGCGATGAGATGGCGCTCAGAACCCTTCTCGTCATCGACGACGACGAGGTCGACCGGAAGGCAGTCGCCCGCGCCCTGAAGATCCTCGGTCGGGATTACGAATTGCGCGAAGCGTGCGAGGGCCGGCAAGGCGTCGAAATGGCGCTTTCCCAAGCATTCGACTGCATCCTCGTGGATTTCCATCTGCCGGACATGAATGGACTGGATCTCCTCGTCGAATTGCGCGAGCGGCTGGAGATTCCCGTACCGATCGTGATGCTCACCGGCGAGGGCAACGAATTCGTCGCCGTCGAGGCGATGAAGCGGGGCGCCCATGATTACCTGCCCAAAGCGCAGCTGGCTCCCGATACGCTCTTCCGCGCCATCTCCCATGCCGTCGAAAAGCACGAGCTGCAGCGGCAGCTGGTCGAATCCCAGGACCGGCTCGAGCGCTTGGCTCTCTACGACACGCTGACCGGTCTGGGCAATCGCAATCTCTTCCATCTCGAACTCGTGCGCGCGATGGCGATTTCGCGACGGAACGGTACGTCCTTTCTGCTCTTGGCGATGGATCTCGACAAATTCAAAGCGATCAACGACGGGTTCGGCCACGAGGCGGGGGATACGATCCTGGCTGCAGTCGGGGAGCGCTTGCGCACCAGCGCGCGCGCTGCGGACGCCTATTTCCGCCCGGGTGGCGACGAATTCGCGGCAATTCTCGAGGCCGGTTCCGATGGCCCGGCGGCGGCCCGGCGCATCAGAGCAGCGATCGCCGCGCCGGTCCCGTTCGGCGCCCATGAATTGCACATCGGGGTGAGTATCGGCATGGCGGAATATCCCGGCGACGGAATGAGCGCCGCCGATTTGATCCGGGCGGCGGATGCGGCCATGTATCAGGGGAAGAGATCGGCTCAGGGCTGGGCAATGGCGGTGGAAACCGCCCCGGTCGTGCGCAGGCCGCCGTGACCGCGCAGGATCGCCCTGCCGATACCACGATTCGAGCCCGCATTGGGCAATTGGCGGCACTCGCTTGCGCGACCATCGTCGTACTGGGCCTCCTTCTCGCCTGGAGCCTGGAGCGAAGCCGAGAGGCCAATCGCCGGGTCGAACGGACCCAGCGTGTCGTGCGGGAGCTGCAGGCCTATTCCCGTCAATTCGTCGAGGCCGAGACTGGTCAGCGCGGCTTTCTCCTGATCTTGTAGGAAGAGTATCTGACCCCCTACCGGACGGTACTCGTCGACAACGGTACCGGCGGAAGCCCCGGCCGCCCGCGACCTCTCGGGCACGGAATAAATATAAATAAATCAATGAATTAGGGAGTGAGTACTGCAATACCATTTCCTAAGCTATTCTAGATGTGAGATATTTTCTCATTGACTCCGGCGCCGTCCGGCCTTACCACACCGCCTCCGCTCGGACCCGCCGCAGTCCGCTCTGCCCATCTTCGAGTTCAGGATCGATGAAAACCTTTTCCGCCAAGCCGTCCGATCTGGACAAGCACTGGACCCTGATCGACGCCGACGGGCTGGTGCTCGGCCGCCTCGCGACGATCATCGCCAATCATCTGCGCGGCAAGCACAAGCCGACCTACACGCCGCACATGGATTGCGGCGATTACATCGTCGTGGTCAATGCCGAGAAGGTGCATCTCACCGGCAACAAGCGGCACGACAGCATCTTCTACTGGCACACCGGCTATGCCGGCGGCATCAAGGGCCGCTCGAAGGGCCAGATCCTCGACGGCAAGAACCCGGAACGAGTGATCGAGAAGGCAGTCGAGCGCATGGTGCCGCGCGGGCCCCTCGGCCGCAAGATCATGAGCCATCTGCGCGTCTATGCCGGGCCCGTCCATCCGCACGAAGCGCAGCAGCCCGAGACCCTGGATGTCGCCGCGCTCAATCCGAAGAACAAGCGAGTTGCCTGAAATGTCCGATCTGCAGTCGCTGGGCTCGCTCAAGGCCGCCCTCGTCTCCGCCCAGACCCACCATGTCGCGGCGGCCCAGCCGGTCGAAGAGACGCTGAGCGCCGTGCCCAAGATCGACGCCCAGGGCCGGTCTTACGCCACCGGCAAGCGCAAGGACGCTGTCGCCCGGGTCTGGATCAAGCGCGGCTCCGGCAAATTCACCGTCAACGGCCGCGATGCGGTGACCTATTTCGCTCGCCCCGTGCTCCGCATGCTGCTGGCCCAGCCTTTCGTCGTAGCCGATCGCGTCAGCCAGTTCGACGTGAACTGCACGGTCGCCGGCGGCGGATTGTCGGGTCAGGCCGGTGCGGTCCGGCACGGCATTTCCAAGGCGCTGACCTATTACGAGCCCGGGCTGCGGCCGGTGCTGAAGGCGCAAGGGTTCCTCACCCGCGACAGCCGGATCGTCGAGCGCAAGAAATACGGCAAGGCCAAGGCCCGCCGCAGCTTCCAGTTCTCCAAGCGCTGACGGGATCCCGGGCCTCCGACTCTCGCCGGGGACCGGCCGTCGCGCCGAGCGGGCATTGCGTCGGGCGGCAAGTCGGGCCATGTCTGGACTCGGGATCGTATCTATCGAGGGGTTGCGACCATGTCACCGAGCCCGCACCGCGCCCGCACCGCCATCCTCGGCGCCAGCGGCTACACTGGCGCCGAGCTGCTGCGCCTGGTCGGCGGCCATCCCGGGCTCGAGGTCACGGCCCTGACGGCTGATCGCCATGCCGGCGAGCCGATTTCGGACGTGTTCCCCCATCTGGCCGGGCTCGGTCTGCCGCGCCTGATCAAGATCGAGGAATGCGACTGGTCGAAGATCGACGCCGTCTTCTGCTGCCTGCCGCACGGCACCACCCAGGAGGTGATCGCCGGCTTGCCGCCGCATCTCGAGATCGTCGATCTCTCGGCCGATTTCCGGCTCCGCGATGTCGAGACTTACGCCCGCTGGTACGGCCATCCCCACCGGGCGCCGGAACTGCAGAAGCAGGCTGTCTACGGCCTGACCGAACATGCCAGGCCGGATCTCGCCAAGGCCCGGCTCTGCGCCTCGCCCGGCTGCTACCCGACCGGGGCGCAGCTGCCGCTGATCCCGCTGATCAAGGCCGGCCTGATCGATGCCGACGACATCATCATCGACGCCAAATCCGGCGTCACCGGCGCCGGCCGTGCGGCCAAGGAAGGCAGTCTCTATGCCGAAGTGGCCGAGGGCATCCATGCCTACGGCATCGCCGGGCATCGCCACGCTCCAGAGATCGAGCAGGGGCTGAGCCAAGCGGCCGGCCGTCCGATCGTGGTCAATTTCACGCCCCATCTGATGCCGATGAATCGCGGGATTCTGTCGACCATCTATGTCCGGCTGGCATCCGGCGCCGCAATCGCCGATCTGCGCCGGATCCTGGTCGAGGCGTATGAGGGCGAGCGGTTCGTGCGCATCTTGCCCGACGGCGCCGCACCGGCGACCCGCCATGTCCGCGGCTCCAATCTCTGTCTCATCGGGATCTTCGCCGATCGCGTCAAGGGCCGGGCGATCCTGGTCTCCGCACTCGACAACATGGTCAAGGGCGCCTCCGGTCAAGCGCTTCAGAACATGAACATCATGCTCGGCTGCGACGAGACCGCCGGCCTCGAAATGCGGGCAATGTTCCCGTGAGCGGGTTGATCCTGCCCTTCCGGGGCATGGTGCCGGTGATCGCCCCCGACGCCTTCGTCGCCCCCAACGCCACGATCATCGGCAATACCGAGATCGGCGCCGGCAGCGGGATCTGGTTCGGCTGCATCCTCCGCGGCGACGGCAACTCCATCCGTGTCGGCGCGCGGGTGAACATCCAGGACGGCACCATCGTCCACATCTCGGCCAAGGGCTGGGGCACCACCATCGGCGACGATGTCTCGATCGGCCATATGGCGCTGATCCATGCCTGCGTGCTGGAGCCCGGGAGCTTCGTCGGCATGGCCGCCGTGGTCATGGACGGGGTCGTGGTCGAGAGCCGGGCGATGGTCGCAGCCGGGGCGCTGGTGACACCCGGCAAGCGCGTGAAGACCGGCGAACTCTGGGCCGGCCGGCCGGCGAAGCTGCTGCGCCGGCTCACCGACGAGGATTACGCGATGATGAGCGGGACCGCAGAGAACTACGCGCGGCTGGCGCAGGCGTTTCGGGCGGAGGGCTGAAGGGGCCGTCGATCCCTGGCGTAATTCCGGCCCGTGATCGATTCATCCAAGCCTCTCGAAACCGGACCATCTCCACCGGATCGCCGCCTTAAGCCGCGCTTAACAGCCCTCTCCTATAGTCGCCCGCGGCCCGGACGGCCGGCCTGGCAGTGGAGAGCGGTTGCGATGAAGGCCACCATCAGGGGGATCCGGATCGCCGGGATGCAGGCGGCGGTGCCGATGCCGCGGCATTCCTTCGTGGAAACACCCGAACATCTGACCCCGGATGAAGCGCGCAAGCTCTATGCTGCGATCGGGGTCCATGAGCGCCGGATCGCCCCGGCAGGGATCCTGGCCTCCGATCTCTGCGTCGCCGCGGCCGAGGCCCTGATCGACGATCTCGGCTGGGCCCGCGACAGCATCGAGGTGCTGGTGCTGGTGACGCAAGGTCCGGACTATCTGCTGCCGGCCACGGCCTGCCTGATCCAGAACCGGCTCGGCCTGCCGACGCGCTGTGCCGCCTTCGATGTCAATCTCGGCTGCTCCGGCTTCGTTTACGGAACCTGGATCGCAGCCCAATTGCTCAGCGGCTCGGAGGGCAAGCGCGCACTGCTCTTGTGCGGCGATGTCAGCACGCGCCTCCTCCATCCCGACGACCGGGCGACGCGGCCGCTGTTCGGCGATGCCGGCACGGCGACGGCGCTGGAAAAATCCGCGGATGCCGCCCCGATCCATATCGTCCTCGGCACCGATGGCGGCGGCGGCCGGCATATTTCGATCAAGGCCGGGGGGCTGCGCCACAATCTGGTCGAAGCGCTGCGCCGCGACCCGGCGGAGAACGAAACCCTCTATCAGGAGGCGCATCTCCATCTCAACGGGCCGGAAGTGTTCAACTTCACCCTGCGCGCCGTACCCGGCTTGATCCGTGAGGCCCTCGATTATGCCGGCCTCGCGGTCGACCGGATCGACAGCTTCGTCATGCACCAGGCCAATCGGTTCATCCTGGAACATCTGCGCCGGAAGAGCGGCATCCCGTCCGAGAACTTCATCATCGACCTGCATGATTTCGGCAATACCAGTTCGGCCTCGATCCCGCTGGCGATCTGCCACCAGCTGGCCGCGACCGTGGCCGAGACCCGGCTGACGGTTGCCCTGGTCGGTTTCGGCGTCGGCTGGTCGTGGGGCGCGGTAATCTGCGACCTGGGGCCGATGCGCCGGCCCCGGATCGTCGAACTGGCCGACGATGCCGAAATTCTGGCGCTCTAGGCGATGACCAGTCTCTTCGAGATCGCCGGAAGGCGGATCGGTCCGGGCGAGCCGCCCTATATCATCGCCGAGCTCAGCGGCAATCACGGCGGCGATTTCGATCGCACCCGCCGCCTGATCGACGCGGCCAAATCCTCCGGCGCCGACGCCGTCAAGATCCAGAGCTATACTGCCGACACCATCACCATCGATCATGACGGGACCGGCTTCCGCCTCGGCGCCGGTTTATGGGCGGGACGGACACTATACGACCTCTATTCCGAAGCGGCCTTGCCCTGGGACTGGCACGACGCGTTGTTCCGCCATGCCGCCCAGGTCGGGATCACCCTGTTCAGTTCGCCCTTCGATGCGAGCGCGGTGGCGCTGCTCGAAGACTGCGGGGCGCCCGCCTTCAAGATCGCCTCGTTCGAGCTGATCGATTTGCCGCTCGTCCGGCGGGCGGCGCGGAGCGGGCGGCCGATGATCCTGTCGACCGGCATGGCGGATCTGGGCGAAATCGGCGAGGCCGTGGCCGCGGTACGCGAGACTTCACCGGCCCCGATCCTGCTGCTCCATTGTACCAGCGGCTACCCGACCCCGGCGGCAGAATGCGATCTGCGCACCATCCCGCATCTGGCGGCGGCCTTCGCCGCGCCCGTCGGCCTCTCCGACCACACGCTGGGATGGGCGGTTCCGGTCGCCGCCGTGGCGCTGGGTGCGGTCGCGATCGAAAAGCACTTCATCCTCTCGCGGGCCGAAGGCGGAACCGATGCGGCCTTCTCGCTGGAACCCTCGGAATTCGCGTCGATGGTCGAGTCCTGCCGGATCGCGGCCGAGGCGCTCGGCAGCATCGATTACAGCGTCAAAGCCAGCGAGACCGGCGGCCGGTTCTATCGCCGCTCGCTCTATGTCGTGGCCGACGTGCCGGCCGGAACGGCGTTCACGCCGGCCAACATCCGCTCGATCCGGCCCGGATTCGGCATGGCGCCCAAGCATTTCGACCAGGTCATCGGCAAGCGGGCGGCGAGGTTGCTCCGGCGCGGCGAACCGCTCGATTGGTCGATGATCGCCGGCGCCGAGTCCTGATGGGCGAGGCGGTTCCCGGCGCTGCCGAGACGGTGAGAATGCTGCTGCTGTCGCGGGAATACCCGGCCGCACTCGCCGCCGCGCGCGCGGCCGGCCCGCTCCCGTCGGGCGAACGGCACCGTCTCGAGCGAATGGCTCTGGCCCGAATGGGCCGCTTCGCCGAGGCGGCGGCCGCCGGCGAAGAGGTCGTAGCGACGGGTGCCGCCGAGCCGGAGGACCGGTTCCGCCTCGCCGAAATCCTGCTGAAGCTCGCTCGCACCGGGGCGGCGCTCGATCACGGCTTGTGCGCGCTGACGGCTCGACCCGACGAGGCGCGCTTCGTCGTCCCGGTGGTCGAGGCGGTGCTGCGCGACCCGCGCCTGGCGGAAAGGCTGGCAGTCGGCCTGGCGGCACTGGGCGGCAACGGCGCCCGGCCCCTGCGTCGGGCAGGCACCGGGGTCAATCTGCCGGTCGATCTGCCCTATTATCGCCCCTATGAGGGTCCTCATCCCTGGGTCATGGGTCTGGTCGAAGCGGCCCCGGAGCTGGAGTTCTGCCGTACCCTGCCGGAAATCGCGGATCTCGCCGCAGCGATCCGGACCCATCTGCCCCGGGCGCTCGAACTCACCGACCGGCTCTGTCGGGTTCATCCTCTGGTCGGACGGGGCGATGCTGCAGCCTATGTCGCGAGCCGATTTCCATCCTGCCTCTACGGCGTCGACGGGGCGGCGGTCGATTTGCTGCCGTTCGTGCCGATGAGCCTGGGGGAACGGCCCTTCGTCATGGTGTTCGACGTCATCGGCAATCTCTTCAGTCCGCCGCAGCCTTTCGAAGACAGCGAAGCCGATTCCCGGGCAACCCCTTCCTATTGGATTCTCCGCGCAGCGCTCGAAGCGCCCGCTTGCGCCGCGATCGTCACCAATTACCGCGAGGCGGCACCGCTCCTGGGCGGGTTCTTCGGCAGCGAGCGGATCGAACGGAAATCGGTCTTCGTCAATCCAATCTGTCCAGTCGCCGAGAGCGGCGAGGTCCAGCGGCGCGCAGCGGCGCCATCGGGCGCGGCGGTGACGTTGCTCTTCACTGCGAGTGCCAATTGGCGCGACGAAGGGTTCTATGGTCGCGGCGGCGTCGATGTCCTGAACGCATTTCTCGATTTGGCCGAGCAGCATTCGGCCCTGCGCCTCATCCTGAGAAGCGGGATTCCGATGAATCTCTCCCCGCGGCTGCGTCGGGCCGTCACGAATCATCCGCGAATTTTCTGGCGCCCCGGTTTTCTCCCCTTGGCCGAATTCCGCAGCTTGCTGATCGAGGCCGATCTCTTCGTCATGCCTTCGGTCGGAGTCTATCGCAACGGTCTCGTCCAGGCGATGTCCTGGGGCATCGTCCCGGTCGTCAGCGACGCCATGCATGCGCACGAATTGGTGGCGGACGGCGAAACCGGCCTCGTCGTCACCGGCCGCGGCTGCCGCGCTTCGGTTTGCGCCGCCGACCAGCGTTATGTCGGCGATTGGTCGGATGTGCTGCGCGCGACCGACTGTCCGGCCGATCGAATGTTCTACGAGCGCTTCGTCGGCGCGCTGGCCGGACTGATCGCGGCACCGGAGCGGATCGCTTCGTTTCGTGAGCGGCTGCTGGCGAATCCCGGCACCCATTGCCATGGCGAGGCCGATCGCCGCCGGTTCGTCGCGACTCTGCAAGCGGCGATCGAAAGCGCCGGGGGGATCGATCTCTCGGCCGAGGCCGTGTTTCCAGCTCAACCGCTGCATCGGCCGCGGCGCATCGCGTTCGACTGATCCGAGCCTCGATGCGCCGCGGCGCAGGTCGCTCATTCCGGAATGTGAGATTGACGGGGCCGTTTCGAACCGGCCCCTTTCTCCCGGCCCGGCTGGTCGGGCTCCACCGACGGGACGAGGAGACGCCCGATGATTGATCTGGCCCCGTTCAGCACGCTCACCTTCGATTGTTACGGCACCCTCATCGACTGGGAGCGGGGAATTCTGGCCGAGCTGCGTCCTTGGGCCGATCGCAACGGTCGAACCGATCTGGATGACGATGTTCTGCTGGAAACTTTCGGCTCGACCGAAGCGGCCTGCGAGGCGGAGACGCCCGGTATGCTCTACCCGCAGATCCTGGAAGAGGTGCATCGCCGTCTGGCGGGCGCCTGGGGCATCCGTTCGACCGAGGACGAGGCGGCGAAATTCGGCCGATCGGTCGGCGCCTGGCCGGCCTTCGCCGACAGCGCCGAGGCGCTGCAGTACCTGAAGCGCCATTACCGGCTGGTGATTCTCTCGAATGTCGATCGCGCTTCCTTCGCGCGCAGCAATCGGAAACTCGGCATCGAATTCGATCGGATCATCACGGCCGAGGATGTCGGCTGCTACAAGCCGAGCCTGCGGAACTTCCACTATGCATTGGCCGATCTCGACCAATCGCTGGGTGTCGCCAAGGACCGGATCCTCCATGTGGCGCAGAGCCTCTTCCACGACATCCTGCCGGCGAAATCGGTCGGGCTCGCCACGCTGTGGATCAATCGCCGCAAGGATATCGGCGGCTGGGGCGCGACACCGGTTCCGCCGGCGGGCAGCGATGCGGCTCGGCCCGATTTCGAGGTCGCCGGTATGGCCGACCTGGTTGCCCTTCATCGCGCACAGCTCGGCCGCGAGCTCGCCTGAGGGACTTTCCGGCAGGGGTCCCGTCGCGCTCGAGAAGCGGCCGGGGCGCCAAGATCCGCTCCTCGCTTTTCGGCTGCGCCTTGACCCGCTCGGCGCGGGGCCCATGTTCCTGGTTCCCGGGAGATGGAGCCTGCCCGATGTCCCGACCCGCCGCGCCGAGGCTGTTGTCCTGTTCGTTCTGCGGCACGTCCCAGCACGAGGTGGAGAGCCTCGTTGCCGATCACGTGAACGGTGGAGTGAGCGGTCGCTGTAACTCCGGAGGGTCAGCTCGGGGGCAGCGGTGCGCCGAATAAGCCATTCGTCTTCTCTACCCGCACGTATCTCTCGACACGAAGTCAAATTCTAGGTAACAGGTAGACCATGCCCGATGTGCCAAAGATGCACACCAAGTACGGTGAGAAAGTCTATGACGGCACCAGGTCCTCCCCAACTCCATAACACCTCGGTTCTTTGGTATTGGACATCGATTTCGTGGCGCGGCATGTTTTGGCGAGCCGCGGAGCGGAATATGTTAGCAGGATACCTAGGTTTACCCGTAGTCCCATCGATGATTTATTGGTGGAAAGAGAAACGACTCCCATGCGCAATACCATTGCGTAGGTGTCGAATCATTCTCAGCCGCGGTGAATTTTCGCGGCGCGGCACAATTGGCTTCGTGTCCTCGGTGCCCTTCGTGTCGGAATCGGATGTGGAAGTCCACCAATCATATCCGACTGCGAGGGACCCCGTTCCGGCGTAGGCTTCGGCCAGGCGCGCGTCGCACCGCTGTCGGACGAAGGGACAGTAGGAGGGAGTCGGAGGGGGCTCAAGAATCCGCTTGACAAAGAGGTGAAAACCGCTCATTGTCCGATTTCAATCCTGCCCCTGGCCGGGACGAAGCAGAGCCCGGGAGCGAACAGGTAGCCAGTGTCCGACTTCAGACCAAGGAGTGAGCAAATTCCGACCGACGAGCCCGACCGCAACGCCTGCGATGCGGCCGCGACCGATCCTGGTCGCGATCGCCCGGATGCGCAGTCGGGCGATCCGCGAACCGAGCGGCAGTTGCGCATCCTCGACGAGCTGACCGAGATGGGGATGGTCCTGACGCGCGCGACTTATGCCGAGGCGCTCCGGGAACTGGCCCGGCGCGAACATGCGGCCCAGGAGCCCGTGGCCGAAGAGTCGGCCGCCCCGCAGCCGACCGTCCGGAAAGATCCCGCGCCCGAGCCCGCGCGCCCCAAACCGGTGCGCACCGAACCGGCCGAGCCGAGATTGCCGCGGTTCAGGGGACCGTCGGGGGCCCGCGACCCGCGGGTGATCTTCACCATGCTCTCCGCCGAACTGCGCCAGATCATAGCGCTGCAAGTCTGGATCGCCGGCGGCGGCAAGCCGCAGAGCAAGGCCAAGGCCGAGGTCAAGACCTATGCTCCCGGCAAGAGTCCGGCCGAGATCGAGCGCAAGCGGCTGATCCGGCGGCTCCTCGACGAGTGCCTGGTGTTCACCATGGCCAAGCTCTACAACGACATGGACGGGCTCGAACTGGACTATGTCCGCGGCATCATCGACGAGCGGGTCGAAGCCAGGGAGATCCTCGGCGATCTGATGACCAAGCCGATCAGCGTCATGGTCGACAAGCTCGCCCGGGAAATCGACATGCCGGCCGATTGGCGGCTCTGGGAAGAAGAAGAGTGGGCCAAGGAGGAGATCCGGACCCGGCCGCCGGGCTCGGGCTATCTCGATTTTCCCTTCAGTCCGGAACGCGAACACGAGTTCGACATGGTCTGGGACTGCGACCCGCCCTTCGGCTCGATCGGGACCTTCGACCCCAAGCCCAACCCGCGGGGATATTTCGCCAGGCCCGGTCCGAATCGCCGCCCGCTCTGACCGGGTCCCTTTGATGAGACACGCGAGAAGATGCGCGTCTCCCGCACGGATTTCAGCGGCGCGGGCATCCCCCATCTGCGCGCTCGGCGCGCGACTTGCTCCGCAGACAGAGCGCCGTGCGTTGGCGCGCTCCCGCGATGCTGCCGCAGGCGGCACGGGCCGCCGGCACCGCTTTTCGCCCGAGAGGCGATGCCGGCCTTGCCGGCAAGCGGGCGGGGACGCCCGCTCCACCGACCTACCTCTCGTCCCAATTTCGAGCCGGTCCATTTGGGTCACGGCAAACGATTCGTTGCTCGGCGAGCGGGCGCCGCGTCGGGGGCTAGGGCCCGCCGCACTGCGCTATCGCTGTTTCCAGGGCGTCGGCGAGACGGACGGGGCCGCCGCCGTCGACCAGCCCGGTGGCGGCGGCGCTCATCCGGGCGAGGCGGGCCGGATCCGACCAGAGTTCGAGCGCGGTCTCGACGATCCGCGGCACTGCGTTCTCCTCGCTCGCGTCGACGGCGACACACCAGCCGTGGCCGGCCGAGATCCCGGCGGCCTCGCGCTGATTCCCGGCGACGGCGACCAGCAACGAGGGCGTGCGCAATGCCGCCAGTTCGGCCAGCGTGCCGCCTGCCGCCGAAACCGCGAGCCGGGCGCCGAGCATCAATCGCCCGAGCTGCGGCGTGTCGCGATGCAGGCGAATGCGATCGGGGAAGGCGGCACAGACCTCGAGGGCCGGCCCCGGATCGGCGACGCTGCCGCCCAGCACCGCGTCGATCCAGCCGTCGAACTCGGGTGCCAAGCCGCCGAGCACGGGTGCGGTCAGACCGATCGGGTCGGAGCCACCGAAACTCACCAGGAGCGGCCCCTGTCCCGGCCGCGCCGACCCGATCAAATCGCGGATCTCGCGCCGGAGCGGCAGATAGCACGGGCCGAGCAGTAACAGAGCGCCGGGTGCACGCGCGGCATAATCCTCGGGAAGTGCCGAACTCGACGCATTGACGACCATCGTCGCGTGGAGCGGGATCGGCGGGCCGCCATCGTCCCAGGCCAGGATCGGCCCGACACGGGGAGCCAATCCGGCGCGGTACGGACCGCTGAAATGATAGCCGTCGATGACGACGGCATCGGCGGCACTCGCCAGGCTCCGGAGCCGCGCCAGATCCCGAGCCCCGCCGGCCGGGCCGGGCAGGAGATCGATCGGCAGGCCGCGTCCGGACAGCAGAGAAGCGAGCGCCGGGGTGGTTTCGGCCATGGCGAACCGGCAGGCATGGCCGCGCTCCTGCAGAATTTCGACCAGGGCCAGGCAGCGCATGACGTGGCCGGTGCCCATCGCCGCACTCGCATCGGCCCGGACCAGGATCTTCGCCATGGCCGGATCAGCCCGACGATCGGGTCGGAAGGAGGCCGAAACCCGACTTCAACATTTCTTTACGCTCCCGGGTTACCATCAGCACCCGTAATACATGGCCCCGCGCGTCCCAGTTTCGAGCAATCGCCGATCCCGCGCAAGGTTGGGTTCGAAAGAAAATCAAGATGGACTCCCAGGCATTTCTTCGCGAGCTCGAATTGACTTTGGAATTGCCGGTGGACAGTCTCCAGGGCAATGAGCAATTGGCCGATATTCCAGAGTGGGACAGTTTGGCGGTGATCAGTTTCATCGCCCTCGTCGATGAAAAGCTGGGTCTCGCCGTCGATGGCGAGGCGCTCGCCAATGCCCTGACGGTCGGCGATCTGCTCGCCTTGGCCCAGGAGCCGCTTGCGGCCTGAGCGCCGGCCTCATGACCCCGGCGGTCAACCCGATGGATCTCACCGGCCGGCGCGTGCTGGTAACCGGCGCGTCTTCCGGCATCGGCCGGGCCGCTGCCCGGAAACTGGCCGGGCTCGGTGCCACCGTCATCGCCTCGGCGCGCGATCCGGTCCGGCTCGCAGCCACGGTCGAATCCCTGGCCGGGAGCGGGCACGAGAGCGTCGGGTTCGACTTGTCGGCGATCGATGCGATCGCGCCCTTCGTCCAGAAGTTGGCGAGCGAACGCGGGGCGCTCGCCGGCATCGCCCATTGCGCCGGCATTCAGATCGGCAAGCCGGTGCGGGTGACCGATCAGGCCTTCATGGACCAGATGTTCCGGATCAACGTCGAGAGCGGTTTGGCGCTGGCGCGGGGGTTCCGCCAGCGCGGCGTCGCAGCACCGGGCGCGAGCCTGGTGCTGCTGAGTTCGGTCTCGGCCCTGGTCGGACAAGCGGGCAATGTCGTCTATTGCGCCAGCAAGGGCGCGGTCCTGGCCGCGACCAGGGCACTCGCCGTCGAGCTGCTGCGCGATTCCATCCGGGTCAACGCCGTACTCCCGGCTCTGGTCGAAACCGAGATGTCCGAGCGCTTCCGTGCGACCATGACCGAGGCGCAATGGCAGGCCTATCTCGCCCGCTATCCGATGGGCATCGGTCAGCCGGAGGACGTAGCCAATGCCGTAGCATTCCTGCTCTCGGACGCGTCGCGCTGGATCAACGGCATCGGGCTGGTGATCGACGGCGGCGTCCTGGCCGGGTGAGGGGCCGTGGTGGCAACGGGGCTCGAACCCTCGGCCTATACCGACCCGGCCGTGCTCGCGGTCGAGCGGGAGGCGATCTTCGCCCGGGCCTGGCAGTTCGTCGGTCTCCAGCCGAGCTTGACCCACCACAATGACTGGGTGACGGCGGAGCTCGGCGGGCGCGGCATTCTGGTCCAGAATTTCGACGGCGTCCTGCGCGGCTTCCGCAATGTCTGTTCCCATCGCCATGCCCGGCTCAAACCCGAGTGCCGGGGCAACGGCATGCTGCGCTGCCCCTATCACGGCTGGACCTATGACGAGGCGGGGGTGCCGGTCGGGATTCCCGGCAATGCCGAGCATTTCGGCCTCGACCGGGCGGCTCGGCGCGATCTGGCGCTGGCGCCGGTCGCGATCGAACGCTGTGGTGCTTTGGTCTTCGCCCGGCTGGCCGCGGCCGGGCCGAGTCTGGCCGAGTATCTGGCGGGCGATTTCGATAGTCTCGCGCGTGCGTCGCCGGCCCTCGCCGTTCCCTACCGAGAAGGCGAAATCGTCTGGCGCTGCAATTGGAAGCTCGGGATCGAGAGCGCCATCGAAGGCTATCATGTCGGCACGATCCACCCGCAGACCTTCAAGCCCTTCATCCGCTCGGTGCTGCCGGCTCGCTGGAACGGCGATCACTCGCTCGGGCCGTCGCGTCTCTCCGATCCGGCGCTCGGATCCCTGGAGCGGATCGAGCAGCGGCTGGGCTTGGCCCGGCTCGAGCTGTCGGACCGCTATGACCACTATCTGATCTTTCCCAATCTCTGCGTCACCGTTACCGCCGGACTGACGCTCAGCCTGCAGATCTACGAGCCCACGGCGCCGGATGCGACGCGGGTGCGCTTCTGGCTCTCGACCGGCGCCAGCAGCAAGCCCGCGTCGCGTGACGGCGTCATGGGACGGGCCGTGCTCGGCGCCTTTGCCGATTTCAATGACCGGGTGCTGGCCGAGGACCAACATATTTCCGAGGAGGTGCAACTGGGCAAGGGGTTCACGCCGTTGCCGCCCGCCATACTCGGCGGCAACGAAGACCGGATCCAGGCCTTTCACGGCGCCTGGCGCCGCTGGCTGGTACGCTGATGCCGTTCAAATTTCGCCCGCCCGTGATCGCCGATGCCGAGATGCTGCTCGATTGGCGGACGCGGCCCGAGATCACGCGGTTCATGTTCACCGATCTCGAACCCGATCTCGAACGCCAGCGCGACTGGCTGCGCACCTCGGCCTCCCGGACGGATTTCGTCCATTTCATCGTCGAATGGCGCGACCGCCCGATCGGCTATCTGTCCTTTGCCGAGATCGATCCCACGCACCTGCGGTGCACGCCCGGGACCTATCTGGTGCTGGAGCCCGGCGAGCGCTACATCGCCGCCTTCACCCATAGTTTCGTGCTGGATTACGCCTTCTACCGGCTCGGCCTGCGCAAGGTGTGTTACGCGATCATGGCCGGCAACGAGAATTTCATCCGCGCCAAGCCGCTCCACGGCGTCCGCAGCGTCGGAGTCCTGCGCGAGCATTTCTCGAAGTATGGCGTCTTCCACGACGTCCATCTGTTCGAGATCACCGAGACGGAATGGCGGGGCCAGCGCCGCCTGTTCCCGCGCGACAAGACGCTGGCGGCGTTCCCGCCGTGAGCGCCCGGCACCCGATCATCGCCATCACCCAGGCCCGGCTGAACTCGACTCGGCTGCCGGGCAAGGTGTTGGCGCCAATTCTCGGTCGGCCGCTGCTGTGGTGGCATCTGACCCGGCTGCAGCGGGCGAGCCGGCTCGACGGGATCGTCGTCGCGACCACCGAGGCCCCAGGCTCCGACCCGATCGCCGAAATCGCGGCGGGCTTGGGGATTGCCGTGCATCGCGGTTCCGAACACGACGTGCTCGCCCGGTTCGCCGGGGCCGCCGCAGAGAGCGGTGCTGCGACCATCGTGCGGGTGACCTCGGATTGTCCGCTGATCGACCCGGCACTGGTCGATCTCGTGATCGAGACCCATCTCGCCCAGCGTCCCGCCGGCCAATATACCAGTCTCGATGTCGAACGCTTCCCGCGCGGGCTCGACACCGAGAGCTTCGGCCGCGCGGCCCTCGATGCCGCGATGGCGGAAGCCACCGATCCTTTCGAACGGGAGCACGTGACGCCGTTCATCTGGCGCCGGAAGGAGCGGTTCGGCTTCGGGCAAGTGAGCACGGAAGGCCCGCGCGCGCGCCACCGGCTCTGCGTCGACGAGGCGGAAGATCTGGTACTGGTGACGCGGATCATCGAAGCCCTGGCGACGGCTGGGCCGGCGTTCGGCTGGCGCGACTGCGTGGCTCTGCTCGAGGCCGATCCGGAATTGGCGGCGACGAACGCCCGGGTCCGCCAGCGTCCCTCCGGATAGCGGGCCTGCCATTTTCCGTCTTGTCGCCGCATTTTCGCCGCTTACGTTCATCCTTCCGCCCCATTTTGCCCGGAACCTGTCCTCGCCGCCGGGGTTGCTCCGGGGATGGTTCGCGAAGAGGAGGGAAGCATGAAGCGGTTTGTTTCCGTGATGTCGGCCGTGGCCCTGGGCTGCGCCGGCATCGGCACGGCGCCCGGCCAGGGCATTATCGGCGATCCCACATTTATTGCCGGATGTCTGTGCGAGAACCAAGGGCTCGACGCCTGGAAGGCTCGAGTCGATGCGGCGCAGCGGCTCTATGATCATGACCGCGCTCAGATCGACACATTCGACCGACGGCTCGAACGGCTTCGCGCCACGGTGAATGCAGGTGACGAAGAGGCCGTCGGCGCCGTCCGAAATCTGAATATCGAGCGCGAGCAGCTCTATGCCAGAACGTACGACGTCGAATTTCCGGCGCTGCAGGCGGCGATCCGGAGCTACGACCAGGCGGCCCGGCACTATGGCGGGCAATGTCTCGGCCGGCAGTTCGATTCGATCCGGATGGCGCAGATCCAGGCGAGCCTCGCCTGCCCGGCGCCGTAGCCCGCCGATCGGGTTCAGCCGCGCCGGTCCGATCCGGCGACACCGCGGCCGAACCGGCGTTCCAGGCGGAACTGGACCAGTTCGAAGACCAGCGACAGCAGCCAGTAGATGAGCGCTGCCGTGACCAGCATCTCGATATAATGGTAGCTCGCCCTTCCATAGGATTGGGCGAGGAAGTTCAGCTCCCACAGCCCCATCAGCGAGACCAGCGAGGAGTCCTTCAGCATCGAGACGAATTGGGTTCCGGCCGGCGGGATGATGACCCGGAGCGCTTGCGGTGCGACCACTTTCCAGCCGATCAGCCAGGGGGCCAGGCCCAGCGCCCTGGCCGCCTCGCGCTGGCCGGGCGGCACCGACATCACGCCGGCGCGGATCATCTCGGCGAGATAGGCGCCGTAATTCAGCGACAGCGCGATGATCCCGGAACTGAGGCCGGTCAAGACGATGCCGATCTCCGGCAAGGCCAGATAGATGATCAGAACCTGGACGATGAGCGGCGTGCCGCGGAAGAGCGAACCGTAGAAGGTCGACAGTGCGAAGGCGACGGGATTGGCCGAGAGCCGGCCGAGAGCGGCGACCACGCCCAGGCCCAAGGCGGCGACCATCGAGGCCGCCGTCACGAACAGGGTGAGGGCCGCCCCTTGCAGGAAACCGTCGGGCCCCAGATGCAATCCCAGCAAGAAGGGGAGCTTCTGCTCGATCAGCGCGAAATCGAGGTCGAGCCGGGACGCGCCGAACCCGAGCAGGCCCAGCAGCACGATCCAGGTCAGCCAGACCTTGGCACGAAAGCGCCCGGTACTCGGGACCGGCACGGGCCGGCTCCCCGGATGGACCGGGTCGGGCGCGGGGTCACTCATCTTGTCGGGTGATGTCGGCACCGAACCATTTCTGCGAGATCCGGCCGAGCGTGCCGTCGGCCTCGAGCTCGGCGATCACCCGCGCGACCTCGGCATCCCAATCCGGATCGCCCTTGTCGGTCGCGACGGCATTGGGCTCGCCGTAGAGGGCGGTCCCGACCAGCTTGAGGGCATGAGTTGCTTCGATGTTGCCTTTGGCGGTCGCGAGGTCGGACACGATGGCGTCCAGCCGCAAGCCCGGCCCGAGCGCCAGATTGCGGAAATTGACGGTCTCGTCGCCGGGGACCACGATCACGTCGTGGAACGGAAACTCGAGCGGCTTGCCGCCGGCGATGACCAGAGTCTTGTTGACGTACGCCTCATAGGTCGAGCCGGTGCCGACGCCGACGCGCTTGCCCGAGATGTCGGCGATCGACTTGATCGCCTGCTCGTCCTTGTTGACCACCAGCCAAGCCGGCGAACTGTAATAAGTCGCCGGAAAATTCAAGACCTTGGCACGCTCATCCGTCGGGCTCATCGAGCAGACGCAGAGATCCCAGCGGCCCTGCCAACGGCCGGAGACGATCGTCTCCCAGCCGGGATTGGCGAGTTTGAGCCCGACCCCGAGCCGGGAGGCCACGGCCTCGGCGGTGTCGATGTCGAAGCCGTCGAGTTCGTTGCGGGCATTGATGAATCCGAAGGGCGGGTAGTCGGTGATGACGAGAGTGGTGAGCACGCCCGAATGCCTGACGCGATCGAGCGTCGCGCCGGCCTGGGCCGGGGTCGAGAGGCAAAGGGCGAGGGCGAGCGCCAGCCGACGGCATCCCGTCATCACCCGCGATCCTCCGGCCACCGGTTGATCCGGTCGAGCGGATAGATCGGCCGGCGCAACCTCTCGAAATGCAGACGGCTGTTGTCCGAAGTCGTCACCCCGTCGCCGTCGCACGGGATGGTGGCGCGGGCGAGATCGGCGAAGCCGGCGCGGTAATGGATCCGGGATTTCAGCACCAGATAGCGCTTGGTCCGGGGATCGATCCCGACCGAGGTGAAGATGCCGATATCCCAGGGCTCGTGATGGAGGGAGGTCACGACGATTTCGACCTTGCCGGTGTCGAGCACCGCCGTCGGTCCCATCTTGACCCTGACTCCGGTATACATCGGCCCGCGGCAGATCCATTCGCCGTCCGAGAGCAGCTTGACCTTGCCGGTGACCCGGAGCGGTGCTCCTTCGAGTCCGATCGAAGGCATGTCGGTCTTGCCGCCGAGGGCGATCGTCACCGTGCTGCCGATCCCGGCCGCCTGCATCTCCTGGACCGCCGCCGGGTCCCAGACGGCGCCGACGGCGACATCGTCGAGACCCTGGCGGAGCACTTCTCCGATCACGGTCATCACGTCCTGGGTTCCGCCCGACCCGCAATTATCGGCGTGATCGAGCAGTAGAACCGGTCCCTCGGCGATCTTGCCGGCACGGGCCACGGCCTGATCCAGAGGCTCGCCCCGATAGAGGAAATCGTCGCGCGCGTCCCAGACCCGGTCGAGCAACCGGTCGCGCGCGGCTTCGGCGGCCGAGCGGTCGCCGTCGGCGACGACGATGGCACTCGAGCCGGCATCCGCCATGTCGGCCAGCGGGAATCCGCCGAACACGGTCGCGGCCAAGATCGGGCCGGTCTCGGCCGCGCGCGCCGCTTCGACCAGCGATTTCATCGGCTCGTCCGCGGTACCCATCCTCAGGGTCTGGGCCAGGAGCGGGCGGTTGCCCCAAGCCATCACCGGGTGGACCTTCCCGGCGAGGCTGTCGAGCAGGATCCGGCCGACCTGCCGGCCGACGAGATGCATGTCGGTGTGGGGATAGGTCTTGTAGCCGATCAGGGCCGTGCAGTTCTCGACCATCCGCCGGGTCAGATTGGCGTGCAGATCGCAGGTGACCGCGATCGGCAGGCCGGGGGCGAGCCGCCTGATCGCTTCGAGCAATCCCCCTTCGCCGTCGGGCTCGTCTTCGCTGACCATGGCGCCATGGAGATCGAGCAGGGCCGCGTCGACCCCGCCTCGCGCGACGGCTTCGAGAATCGGATCGGTGAGGCGCCGATAGGCCTCGGCCGAGACCGTCCCGCTCGGCATCGCCTCGGCTGCGATCGGCGTCACCAATTCGGCACCCGCCGCCTCGGCCAGATCGATATAGGCGCCGATCGGCATCGCGGTGCCGCGAAAGGCCGCGACGACATCGGGACCGAGATGCGCGCCCCAATCGACGAAACGCTGCCACGGCGTCGGGATCGGCGAGAAGCTGTTGGTCTCGTGCTTCATCATCGCGATCAGCAGGCGCATCACGGGGCCTCCTCGGTAGGCGCGCCGTAAAGGACCTCGGGATCGATCTCGACCGGGGCGCCGACCACCCATTCGCCGCCCTGCGCCTCGCGGAAGAAGCAGGAGCGCCGGCCGGTATGACAGGCGACCCCGGTCTGGTCGACCCGGAGCAGCAGCGCGTCGCCGTCGCAATCGAGCCGCACGGCGAGCACGCGCTGGACCTGGCCGGAAGTCTCGCCCTTGCGCCAGAGGGTGCCGCGCGAGCGCGACCAATAGACGGCTCGCCCGGTCGCCAGCGTTTCGGCGACGGCGTCACGGTTCATCCAGGCGACCATCAGCACCTCGCCGCTGTCGTGTTGCTGGGCGATGGCGGCGACGAGGCCGGAGGCGTCGAAGCGGATCGCGTCGAGCAAGGGCTCCTCGGTCATCGGCGGGGTATTCCTCGCAAGCGAGCAGGGCAACCAAGTTCGCGCAGATCGGCCGGGTCTGGCAAGCGGCGCGTGGCGGGCGAGCGCGGCTGGCCGCCGTGGCATCCGGCCGGCATTTGCGGTAGAGTGGCGCGGCCGATTACCGCCTGGTTGGGAGCCGACATGGTGCTGGCGCTCGTCCGCTTCGCCCGAATTCTGCTGGCGTTCTCGTGTCTCGTCATCGGGGTCGGCTGCGATCAGCAGCCTTCGACACATTTCACCATCTATTCCGGCTCCGAGAACGAGGCATTGGAGCCGATCGTCAAGGAATTCGCCGAGAGCCAGAACGTCGCCGTCGCCATGGTCTATATGGGCAGCGTCGAGATTGCCAATGCGCTGCATGACGGCAAGGCGATCGAGGCCGATGCGGTCTGGCCGGCGAGCCGGCTGTGGCTGAGCCTGGGCGATACGCAGAAAATCGTCCGCGACGATGTCAGCATCATGCGCGAGCCGGTCATCTTCGGCGTCAAGCGCTCGGTCGCCGACCGACTCGGCTGGACCCGTAACAGCAAAGTCGAACTCGCGGACATATTGGCTGCGGCCCAGGCCGGCAAGTTCCGTTATGCCGCCACCTCGGCGACCCAATCCAACAGCGGTGCCTCGCTCTATTTTGCGGCTCTGCAGAGCCTGAGCGGCCATCCCGATCAGGCGCTCCAGGCGGCCGACCTCGATTCGCCCGATACCAGGGCGCGGCTGAAGGCGCTGTTCGCCACCGTCAACCGCTCCAGCGCCAGTTCGGGCTGGCTCGCCAAGTATCTGGTCGAGCACAGTGACGAACTCGACGGCATGGTCAATTACGAAGGCCTGATCTGGGAAACGAACCAGGCATTGATCAACGCCGGCAAGGAGCCGCTTTGTGCCGTCTATCCGATCGGCGCCATCGGCATCGCCGACCACCCGCTCGGATACATCGCCAAGGACGACGAGGCCAAGGCGAAATTCTTCGCCGCCCTGCAGAAGCATCTCCTGTCCGAGCCGATCCAGAAGCGGATCTCGGCGATGGGCCGGCGGACCGGCGCCATCGGCATGCAGGGCGACGCCTCCGTCCTGACGCCGGACCAATGTTTCGATGTGACCCGCGTAATCTCGCCGATCCCGCAGCCCACCGCGGAGGTCATCGCCAAAGCTCTGGCGCTCTATCAAACGGCGCTGCGCAAACCCAGCATCACCGCCTACGTGCTCGATTTTTCGGGATCGATGGGCGAGGCGCCGCGGCCGACGCGGGCCGACCGGCTGAAGGAGGGCATCGCCAATGTTCTCGAAGCCGACAAGGCCGCAGCCAATCTGCTCCAGGCTTCGCCCGACGACATCCACATCGTCATCACCTTCAGCGACCGGGTGCTCAACCATTGGAGCGTCCGCGGCGACGATCCGGCCAAGCTGCAAGCGCTCTACGAGAAGATCGAGCGCAGCCAGCCCGGCGGCGGCACCGATATCTACAGCCCGGTGGCCCAAGCCATGCGGGAAATCGTGAGCGTCACGGGCGACAATTTCGACCGGTATTTTCCGGCGATCATCCTGATGACGGACGGTGAAAGCAATACCGGCCCCGGCTTGCCGATCGTGCAGCGGGAGGTTGTCGATCTGGGGCCGCGACGCCACATACCCGTCTATTCGATCGGCATCGGCGAGGCCGATTGGCATCAGCTGGGCGAACTTTCGGCGGCGACCAACGGCAAGACGATCGACAGCGAAAAAGGTCTCGTCAAAGCTTTCCGCGAGGCCAAGGGCTATAACTGACCCGAACTCGACACAGGGCGCGCGCGTAACCGACCATGCCGTTGAAACTGCGAGGCGATCTGAAGGCGATGCTGGGCGCGGCCGTCGGTGCCGGGGTCGGCCTCGCCGGCTATTTCGGCACCGATTACGTGTGGTGGCTCGACGCCGGGATCGGTGCGGCGGCAACCACCCTGGTCTTCATCCTGGTCCCTCGACGCAAGGAGGATGCCGAGATCGAGGTTGCCGCCGGGGTCACTCTGGCGCAGCTGAAGGACGCGGTCGCCCGCACCCGCGGCAGCGGCCTGAAGCTGATCGAGCTGGCCCCGCGCATTCCGGACGCCGAACTCGGCAGCGCCATTGCCGCGATCGGCCGCACGCTCGTCGCCATCGCCCAATGTTTCGAGCAGGAGCCGGGCGATGTCCGGCGCGCCTATGATCTCCTCGATTACCATCTGCGGCGCGGCTGGGAGACGGTCGCGACATATGCCAAGCTCGCCTGTGCTGCGGAGATCACGCCGCGCGAGCGGCAGCGGCTGGACAGCTTCGGCGCCGTCATCGAGGAGCTGCGGATGCTGTTCCAGGAGCACCTCGAATCGATCCGCGGCGCCGATTTCGAGCGTTTGCAGCAGGCGGGCGAGGCTATGCGGGTGATCGCGCTCAAGCTGGAACGGCCACGCACCGGCGCCGCCGAGCTGGCCGCCCCCGCAGCCCCGACAGGGTCCCCGTCTTGAATCCGATCATCCTCCGCTGGGTCGCGGCCCTTTTCGTGGTCGCGCTCGTCGTCGGCGGCGTCGCCGCATTCGAGCAATTCGGCGGCCGCGATCTGCTGCACCGCGCGCCCGAAGCCGATCTCGCGCCGGTCACCGTCACACTCTTCTTCGGCGGCGAAAAGACCGGCATTCTGCAAGATCCGCAGATCATCGAGATCCTGCAGCGGCGCTATCATGTCACGCTCGATGCGCAGAAGGCGGGGAGCGTCGAGCAGGCGACCGATCCGGCGCTGCTCGCCCAGAAGCATGATTGCCGATGGCCGAGCAATCAGGTGGCATACGACCTCTATAGTGCCGCGACCCAGACGGCGCAGCGTCAGCAGAACATCTTCAACTCGCCGATCGTGATCTACACTTGGTCGGCGACGGCCGCCGCCCTGATCAAGGCCGGGATCGTCGAAGAGCGCAACGGCATCTTCTATATCGTCGAGACGACCGAACTGTTGAAACTGGCCGAAGACCACAAGCCCTGGAAGGATTTCGGCCTGCCCTATTTCGGCTCGCTCAGGATCACCACGACCGATCCGACCCGAAGCAACAGCGGCAACATGTTCGCGGCCCTGCTGGCAACCGTGCTCAATGGCGGCGAAGTCGTCGACGAGGCCGCCGCGCGCCGCTTGCTGCCCGAAATCGCAGCCTATTTCAAAGCTCTGGGGGAGATGGATCACACCTCTTCCGACAGTTTCGAGACCTTCCTGGCCGAAGGCGAGGGCGGGCGGCCGCTGACCGTCGGGTATGAGAGCCAGATCGCCGAATATGCCCTCCAGCACCCTGAAGCGGTGACATTGCTGCGCCAGAAGATCGTGACGCTCTACCCGGTGCCGACTCTGTGGTCGTCGCACCCGCTGATCGCCGAGACGCCGAAGTGCAACCGGTTGATCGATGCCATGGCCGACCGCGACATCCAGCGCATCGCCTGGGAGCGGCATGGTTTCCGAAGCGGGCTCATCGGCGTGACCAACGATCCGAAGGTGCTGGCCGTCGCGGGCATCCCCGAGAATATCGACTCCGTTGTCCCCATGCCCAAAGCCGAAGCGGTGCGCATCATCACCGATGGGCTGCGTCCCGCGGGCGCCCCGCACTGACTCATAGCCCTGCCCGACAATCCTTGGGAATCCGCTCATGACCGCCACGCAAACGCCGACTGAAACGCCTGCTCGGAGCCCGAGCCTCGCCCCTGCCGGCAACCTCCCGGCCCTGGCGCTGCGGAGTACGGGCCAAGCCCTCGACCTGATCGAACAGATGGGCGAGAGCGAGGTGGCGCAAGCGCGCAAGCTCGCGGCCGAGTTCGATCTCGAGAACCCGGTCGGCGCCAGCCTCTATGGCGCTCAGCTGATGCAGGACTTCAACCGGTCGCTGAACGAGCTGATGGCCGGGATACGGATCGAGGATGCGGGCCCGGCCGGCGATGTCGCGATCGCCATCACCCAGGCCATGGACGAGATGCAGATCAAGCAGATGCAGCAGGAACTCCGGCCCGGCACTCTGGCCAATTTCCTCACGCGCCTGCCCGTGATCGGCAAGTTCCTGTCGCGTTTCTATTACTTCGCCAAGCGCAAGGAGAGGTTCGTCACCTTGACCGACGGCATCGAACGCAAGTCGCGCGGCTTCATCCGGACCCTGCTCGAAGCGCTGCTGCGCGACGACCGGCTGATCAAGGCAGTCGAGCAGCGGTACTATGCCATCCGGCTCTATATTGCCGGCGGCGAATTCGTGCTGCAGGACGGGCAACAGCGGTTCGAGGCGCTGCGCCAGCAAGCCGCCGACAGCCGCGATGCTCTGCTGATCAACCGCGTCCATGCGCTGCACGAGCGGATCATGGCCTTCGATACGCGGCTCATGCTGATGAAGATCGCCTATACCAAGGCGCCGGTCACCGGTCAGCAGCTGCGCCTGGGCCAGAGCGCCAAGCGCACGGAAATGGAGGCGATCCAGAATCAGCTCGACTTCACCATGGGCGACCTCAAAGCCGCGATCCTGCAAGTCGCCGGACTCTGGGCGATGCGCAAATCGCAAAAACACCGCGAGATGATCGCCAATCTCAATCAGCGCGTGAACGAACTGAGCCAGGATCTGTTGGCGGAAACCTATATGGCGGCCAAGGCCGGCCAGGGCGACGCGCTGCGCGAGGTGGAGAACCTCGCGACTCTGATGGAAAAGGTCGTCAAGTTGACCACCGACGGTCTCGAGATGGATCGCCAGAACATCGCCGCGCGCAAGGAGGCGGAAGCCTATCTGGTGCAGGCGGCCGGCCAGTACAAGCAACTGCTGGAGGCGCTGCCCAGCGCCCGGTGAAGATCCGGATCCGCCGCCGCCTTGTAATCCCTCGGCGAGTTGGATAGGTTCGGTGCCGAAATGGCCGGCGCGGTTGCAGCGGCGGGCTGACAAGCTCGGGGAGGGCGGCTTCGGCGTTGAGCGATCTCATTCTGCAAACCGAAGGCCTGACCAAGGAGTTCCTGGGCTTCACCGCGGTGCGGAGCGTCGATCTGCGGGTTCGCCGCGGCACGATCCACGCGCTCATCGGCCCGAACGGGGCGGGCAAGACCACGGTCTTCAATCTGCTGACCAAATTCCTCCAGCCCACGGCCGGCCGGATCACGTTCAAGGGCGAGGACGTGACCAGGGTTCAGCCGGCCGACATCGCGCGCCGCGGCATGGTGCGCTCGTTCCAGATTTCGGCGGTGTTTCCGCATCTGACCGTGCGTGAAAACGTCCGCGTGGCGCTTCAGCGGAAACTCGGCAATTCCTTTCATTTCTGGCGGGCGCAATCGGTGCTGAACCAGCTGAACGGCCGGGCCGAAGAGCTGATCGAGTGGGTCGGGCTCCAGGGGTTCCTCCATATCCCGGCCGCCGAGTTGGCCTATGGCCGCAAGCGCGCGCTCGAGATCGCGACGACGCTGGCGCTCGATCCGGAAATGCTGCTGCTCGACGAGCCGATGGCCGGGCTCGGTACCGAGGATATCGGCCGGATCGCGAGCCTGGTGAAACGCGTGGCGGCCGAGCGGACGGTGCTGATGGTCGAGCATAATCTCTCGGTCGTGGCCGATCTCTCCGATATCATCACCGTGCTGGCCCGCGGCGAGATCCTGGCCGAAGGGCTCTATGCCGAGGTCTCGCGCGACCCGGCCGTGATCGAAGCCTATGTCGGAACCGGCCATGGCTGACGCGGCCGAGACTTTGCTCGAGGTCGCCGGCCTCGAGGGCTGGTACGGCGAATCGCATATTCTGCACGGCATGGATTTCGTCGTCCCGGCCGGCCAAGTCGTGACCCTGCTCGGCCGCAACGGCACCGGCAAGACCACGACCTTGCGCGCGATCATGGGGATGCTCGGCCGGACCAGCGGCTCGATCCGGTTCGAGGGATCCCAGATCCGCGGGCTCCGGTCCGATCGGATCGCGCGCTGCGGCATCGCCTATTGCCCGGAGGAACGCGGCATCTTCGCCAGCCTCTCGGTCGAGGAGAATCTGATGCTGCCGCCGGTGATCCGGCCGGGCGGGATGAGCGTCGCGGAAATCTACGAGGTCTTCCCCAACCTCCTGGAACGGCGGCGCAGTCCGGGGACCAAGCTCAGCGGCGGCGAGCAGCAGATGCTGGCGATCGGGCGGATCCTGCGTACCGGTTCCAGCCTGCTGCTGCTCGACGAGCCGTCGGAGGGGCTGGCGCCGGTCATCGTCCAGCGTATCGGCGAGGTCATCCGCGGGCTCAAGGCCAAGGGTTTCACGATTCTTCTGGTCGAACAGAATTTCCGCTTCGCGGCGACGGTCGCCGACCGGCATTATGTCGTCGAGCACGGCACGGTCATCGACCGGATCGAGAATGTCGATATCGGCCGGAACACCGACAAGCTGCATGCCTATCTCGGCGTCTGAAGCCGGTCCAATCACGGGAGGAAAGACAATGCGCCATACCGTCACTGCGGGTTTGTTGGCACTCGCGGCCCTCGCCCCCGGGGCAGCGGCGGCCCAGGTCGCCAGCGTCAAGATCGGCGTGCTGAACGATCAATCCGGCCTCTATACCGATCTCTCGGGTCCTGGCGGCGTCGATGCCGTGCGCATGGCGGTCGAGGATTTCGGCGGCTCGGTCGGCGGCGCCAAGATCGAGGTGGTGACCGCCGATCACCAGAACAAGTCCGATATCGGCTCGGCCATCGCCCGGCAATGGTTCGACCAGGACCATGTCGACATCGTCATGGACGTGCCCAATTCCGGCGTGGCGCTCGCGATCAACGAGATCGCCCGCGAGAAGAACAAGATCGCGATCTTCTCCGGCCCGGGCAGTTCGGATCTGACCAACGCCAAATGCAGCCCGAACACCGTCCATTGGACATACGACACTTATGCGCTGGCCAAGGGCACCGGTTCGGCCATCACCAAGAATGGCGGGACGACCTGGTTCTTCCTCACTGCCGACTACGCCTTCGGCCAGGCGCTGGAGCGCGACACGGCTTCCGTGGTCGAGGCCAATGGCGGCAAGATCCTGGGCGAGGTGCGCACGCCTTTGAGCTCGCCCGATTTCTCCTCCTTCCTGCTCCAGGCCCAGGGTTCGGGCGCCAAGGTGATCGGCCTCGCCAATGCCGGCGGCGACACCATCAACTCGATCAAGCAGGCGGCCGAGTTCGGCATCACCAGCGGCGGCCAGCAGCTGGCCGGGCTCCTGGTGTTCCTCACCGACGTCCATGCGCTCGGGCTCAAATCGGCACAGGGGCTGGAGCTGACCGCATCGTTCTATTGGGATCTCAACGATGAGACCCGCGCCTGGTCCAAGCGCTTCTTCGCCCGCAACAACAAGGAGCCGACCATGCCCCAGGCCGGACTCTACGGCGCCACGATGCATTATCTGAATGCGATCAAGGCGGTGAATTCGACCGATGCCGGCAAGGTCATGGCCGAGATGCGCAAGACGCCGGTCAACGACTTCATGACCAAGAACGGCGTCATCCGCGAGGACGGCAAGCTCGCCCGCGACATGTATCTGTTCCAGGTCAAGACGCCGGAGGAATCCAAGGGCCCCTGGGATTATTACAAGCTGATCCGCCAGATCCCGGCCGACGAGGTGACAAGGCCGATCTCGGAAAGCGCCTGTCCGCTGGTTCACAAGGCGGGCTGAGGCCCGGCCGGGATATTCCATGCACGGCTTCTTCGGCATCTCCTATCCGGCGCTCTTCGGGCAATTGCTGCTCGGGCTGATCAACGGCGCCTTCTACGCCATGCTCAGCCTCGGGCTGGCGGTGATATTCGGCCTGCTCAACATCATCAATTTCGCCCATGGCGCGCTCTATATGATGGGCGCGTTCGGGGCCTGGCTGCTGCTGGAGCATCTCGGCATCGGCTATTGGCCGGCGCTGATCGTGAGCCCGCTCGTCGTCGGCGCCTTCGGGATGGCGCTGGAGCGGCTTTTGCTGAAGCGCATCTATCGGCTCGACCATCTCTACGGCTTGCTGCTCACCTTCGGCCTGGCCCTCATCATCGAAGGGCTGTTCCGGAACTTTTACGGCGTGTCCGGGCAGCCTTACGACGCCACGCCCGACCTGCTGAAGGGCGGGGTCAATCTCGGATTCATGTTCCTGCCGCTCTATCGCGGCTGGGTCGTGGTCGCCTCGCTCGTCGTCTGTCTCGGCACCTGGTACGCGATCGAGCGGACCCGGCTCGGTGCCTATTTGCGTGCCGCGACCGAAAATCCGCAGCTGGTCCAGGCGTTCGGCATCAACGTGCCGCGGATGATCACGCTGACCTACGGCTTCGGCGCGGCCCTGGCTGCGCTGACCGGAGTGCTCGCGGCACCCATCCTCCATGTCAGCCCGATCATGGGCTCGGACATCATCATCGTCGTCTTCGCCGTGGTCGTGATCGGCGGCATGGGCTCGATCCTGGGCTCCGTGATCAGCGGCTTCGGGCTCGGCATCATCGAGGGCCTGACCAAGGTATTCTATCCGGAGGCCTCGAACACGGTGATTTTCGTGGTCATGGCGATCGTGCTGCTGGTCAAGCCGGCCGGGCTGTTCGGAAAGGCGGCGTGAGGCGATGGCGGACGCGATCCCGGCACGGGCGGCACCAGGCGAGGGCCTGTCGACGCCGATGAAGCTGATCCTCGGCCTGTTGCTGGCGCTGCTGCTGGTGGCACCGGCACTGGTCTATCCGATCGCGCTCATGAAGGTGCTGTGTTTCGCGCTCTTCGCCTGCGCCTTCAATCTGGTGCTGGGCTATACCGGGCTCCTCTCCTTCGGCCACGCCGCCTTCTTCGGCTGGGCCGCCTATGTCAGCGCCCATGTCGTCAAGGTCTGGGGGCTGCCGCCGGAACTGGGCATTCTCGCCGGCACCGCCGCCGGGGCCGCCCTCGGCCTGGTCTTCGGCTGGCTGGCGATCCGGCGCCAGGGGATCTATTTCGCCATGGTGACGCTGGCCTTGGCCCAGATGATGTTTTTCGTAGCATTGGAGGTGCCGTTCACCCATGGCGAAGACGGGATTCAGGCCGTCCCGCGCGGCACCCTCTTCGGGGTCTTCGACCTGACCCAGCCCTACACCATGTACTACACCGTGCTGGCGATCTTTCTGATCGGGTTCGCGGTCATCTATCGGACGATCCACTCGCCCTTCGGCCAGGTGCTGAAAGCGATCCGCGAGAACGAGCCGCGCGCGATTTCGCTGGGCTACAAGGTCGATCAATACAAGCTCCTGGCCTTCACCCTCTCGGCCGGCCTCGCTGGTCTCGCCGGTGCGACCAAGGCGATCGTCTTCCAACTCGCCTCGCTCACCGACGCGACCTGGCAGATGTCGGGCGAGGTGGTCCTGATCACGCTCCTGGGCGGCGTCGGCACGGTCTTCGGGCCGGTGGCGGGGGCGGTGATCTGGGTGTTCCTGGAGACGTATCTCTCCGGGATCGGGTCTTGGGTGACGGTGATTCAAGGCTCGATCTTCGTGATCGTGGTGCTGACGTTTCGTAAGGGGGTGGTGGGGGAGTTGGGGGAATGGTTCAGGCGACGGGGGGGCGCAGCACCCTGAAGCGGATCTGGGGTTCTGGTGGTGGAAATCATACGATTGGTACCCTCGATAGAGCCCGGGTTGAAAGGCGAGGTCGGGTGGAAAGCTGCGATTAGAAGCCCTCCTACCCCGGCCAGTCTTCGTCCCGTGCGGAGGGGCGGCTAAAGCTCCCTGTACCTCCCAAATCAGGCTCGAGCAGCCGGTTCCAACGATGTTTGCTCCGGGCCATGTTGAATTAGGTAGGACCTGACAAATTCCTCAATGGAGTCAAAGGCGACAGCGTACTGAGTGGACCCGCTGAAAAGGTTATCATATATAATGCGCCCACCGGCTCTCAGATCAACGACTACTGCGGCATCCGCGTAGTCTGTGAATCCGATTATGTAGCCGGCCGTCGGATCGAAATCGCCCGGCGGCGATCCGAAGTTAGGGTGGCCGAGCAATGTAGTAAGTTTGGGATCGCGCACGCCTGCGTTTTCGCGGATAGCGTGGCCAAGTGAGCAGAATTGGACAAATGGTTTTTGGCCACTGGTTTCCATACGTATTGGAAAACGCTCCAGCCATGCCGGGTTTGTACGTTTACCTGCCCAGTCGGGGCGGTTCATCAAGGCCGAGATGCGAGCATCCACCACCAGCCTGTTCAGAATAAGGTTTCTACCCATTGTTGCCGCCGCAAACGTACAGGCCCACCCCCAATATCGCACCGACTCGGACGCTAGACAACGTCTGCCGAGGGGGTCTTCAGGACGCCGGCAGGCAGGTACCAAGGCCTTGACCTTCGCCAGTTCAGGGACCGCGGCGCCCGAGGTGTCGATCGTGTAGCCGCCTCTCGCCTCGAGCGTCGTCGGCGTTCATATCCGTGCTCCTTTGCGCTTGATCATTCCGCCACATGACCTACATATCCGTCGTTACGGGGAAGCCTGATGCGATGGACATGGGATCGGGACAAAAACGAGACGAACTTCCAGAAGCACGGGATCCGCTTCGACACGGCGGAGTTCGTCTTTCTGGATCCGTTGGCCCTGTCCGACCCCGACCCCTCCCCGGACGAAGAGAGATGGCGAACGCTCGGCCTCGTCCGAGACATTCTCCTCTTCGTTGTCCATACTTGGCCCGAGAGTGAGAATGACGAAGGCGATCCGGTCGGCCGGATCATCAGCGCGCGCCGGGCGACCCCGCGGGAAAGGAGGGCATACGAAGATGGCTGAGAAACTGACCGACGAACAGAATGCCGAACTCGATGCTCTCGCCGCACTGCCCGATGACCAGATCGACACCAGCGACATCCCCGAGGTCACGGATTGGACGGGGGCCCGGCGGGGCGTCTTCTATCGGCCGATCAAAGAACAAGTCACCCTTCGGCTCGATGCGGACCTCCTGCATTGGTTCAGGGCCAAGGGCGACGGGTATCAAACCCGCATCAATGCCGCACTGAGGCAATACGTCAAAGAGCACGGGTGACGCCTCGGGGGTTCCAGTGACAGTGCCACCATCACGATGGAAAATGGCGTCCGAAATCCATGCGCTCGTGCAGAATACGCATGATCTCGATGCCGTCTCCGGCAATTCGGTAGAACAGGACGTGCGACCCGGACCGCAATTTTCGATACCCCGCCCGGATGTGATCGCAAGCTGCACCGCTCTTCGGTTCCGTTGCGGCGGCCTCGACGCTGGTCTTGATCCGACCGACATAGGCTGCCGCTTGCTCGGCACCCCAGTGCCCGGCGGTGCGGAGCGCCCTAGTCGGGCGCGTTGCGTCGCGCGCTATCAGCGCGACGCTCTCCGGAGCGGCCCAGGGGGCCGCCTGAGTACGGGGCATATGCGCCTACGGCGCGGCCCCCTCGCGCGCCATAGGCGCGCAGAAAGAGGCTCGGCAGGGGTACAGTGAGGCGGCGAGGAACGGTCTGTAGCCGATCAACAACAGCCCTCTACGAGTCATGACCTACAACATAGGTGCCGTACACTCGGAAAGCGCTGCCCTCTATGAAGTGGCCTTCTGTACCGTCTGCGCCCGGCAACAAAAACAGTTTGTGCGCAAGGGAATCGTCCTGATAGAGCCGTAAGGTAACCCCGTCAGCAGAGAGCCCGAACGCTTCCCCGTCGTCATAATCAACGACGACCAGCTTTTTTACTTCCGGGTACTTATTGATAATATCCGCAATTGTTTCAGCCATGTTTTTCCCCTGACGGCGCTACGCGAGAATTTCGTCAATCCGCCGCTTCGCCGCCTCGATAGCTTCGGCTCGGTTTTTCCCCCTGATAACGCGGGCATCCCGAGGGAGCCGGAGCAGTAATGCAGGCTCATTCGAGGAAACATTGACCTCGAAGTAAGCACCGAACAGCGACTTTTGCTGAGCAATGACGACATAGCCTCGATGTTCGATATGTTCGCCGGGGTCACCAATGGTCATAACTGCCACCCTCTGGATGCTTTACCGGAAAGTGGTGACAGCCTGCCCGCAATTCAATAGTCCCAGATCTCTTCGATGTCGGCCTGCGCACGGGGCGATAGGCGGTGCCCCGTCATGGGGTACGGTGTGCTGCAGCTCGTTTCTCGGCGATGAACTGGTCGAAATCAAAGGATGCGGCCGGCCCACTTTCTTCGCCCTCGACCAGGGCGGCTCGCAAAGTGGCGAGCTGGGTTTCCTGCTCTTCGAGCAGGCGGAGCGCGGACCGCAGGACATCACTGGCGTTGCCATAACGGCCTTGGGCGACCTGGGCTTCGATGAAGCGGTTGAAATGGTCGCCGAGGCTGAATGATGTATTTTTCGGCATGAGGGCTACTCCGAGCGAGTTTGTACCAAATTTTGGTATGCTCTGCCAGCCGAAACAGCCCGACCCGTGGCGCCCGCTCGGTACGATCGATGGCATCGCTGATCGTGCCGTTAGGGCGAGCCTGTCCGAGAAATTCCCGCCGGCTCGATTTCAGTGACCATGCGCTAATCCCCCCATCGCCGATGGCGGTTCCATCGATTCTTTCACCCCGCAGCGTATATCTCTTCCAGCGTGATCGTAATGCCGGGAGGATCCATGACGATTTCACCAGCGACGATGATTCGCGTATCGATGCCATCCGCCGTTCGTCGGTGATGAGTGACGACCCGCTTGGTCGGGTGCACGATCAGATAGTGCGCGACACTCGGCACCTGAAAGTACCCGGCGAGCTTGGCCCCCGTGTCCGAGGATGCCGTCCCCGGCGACAGCACCTCGACGACAATCGACGGGTTCGGTGCGGCGGTGGCATCGTCCGCCATCGGAGCCCCGCAATTCACGATTGCGTTCGGCTGGTAATCGCTCTCGCCCGTCTCGATCGCAGCCCCGTCGGGCAAGGCTTGGCAGGCGATACCCGCGACCTTGATGGCGTTTCGCAGGGCCAGCCAGACAGCGGCCTTGACCCGGAGATGCGCCCCTCTTTCGGGCGCCATCGCGACGATCCGGCCGTCGATCCGCTCCCAACGGCCCGCTGGCTGCTGCTCGCACCACTGCCGAAACTCCTCGCGGGAGTAGATCCGGTCGGCCTCCACGGTCGAAGCAATACCCATCTGCGGCCTCCTTTCCTATCGCAGCCTATCACAGGCGCCGCTCGCTCACAAACCGGCAGCCCCGTAACACCTCGCCTGGGTGTCTCGTGGCCGAAATCGGAGAAAGCCGGGTTGCGCCCGGCACCTGGATTTGGCAGCTTGGCCGGATGATCAGACTCCTCCTGCTCGCAGGCGCCCTCGCCATGCCTTCATTCCTTGCCGATGCCGAAGAACTGCCGGTCGGGCGGGTGTTCGACGCGCCGGCCTTGAACGGTCCCGTCCCGCGCGGGGTGGCCCTGTCGCCCGACGGCGCCTTCGTCACATATCTCAAACCCGAGCCCGGCGATCAGACCATGTTCGATCTCTGGGCCCGGCCGGTGGCCGGCGGCGAGCCGCGGCGCCTCATCGAGGGGGCGGCGATCGAGCCCAAGGACGTGGCGCTGAGCGAGGCGGAAAAGAGCCGGCGCGAGCGTCAGCGAATCGCCGGCGATCATGGCGTCACCGACTATGAATGGGACGAAAAGGGCGAGGCGATCCTGATCCCGGCTGCCGGCAATCTCTATCTGGCTGACGCGCGGAGCGGCACCGTCCGGCAGCTCGATGCCGGTGGAGGCGGTGTCACCGACGCCAAGATCAGCCCCAAGGGCGGCTATGTCACCTATGTGCGCGACCAGAACCTCCATGCCTTCGATCTCGGCACCGGGCTGGATCGCGCCGTCACCACCGACGGCAAGGAAACCCTCTCGTTCGGCACGGCCGAGTTCGTGGCCCAGGAGGAGATGGACCGCTATACCGGCTATTGGACGTCGCCGGACGACCGGCTGATCGCGTTCACCCGGGTGGACGAGAGCCCGGTCGACATCGTGCCGCGTTTCGATATCGGGGCCGAAGGGGTGACGGTCGTCAGCCAGCGCTATCCGCGCGCCGGGCGGCCGAATGCCGAGGTGGAGCTCTACGTGGCCGCGGTCGCCGGCGGCGATCGGGTGAAGATCGATCTGGGGCCAGATCCCGACATCTACCTGGCGCGGGTCGATTGGGCGAAAGACGGCAAGACCCTCTTTGTCCAGCGCGAGAACCGGGAGCAGACCCGGCTCGATCTCCTCGCCGTCGATCCGGCGACCGGGGCGGGCAGGGTGATCGTCACGGAAGAGCGCACGCCCTGGATCAATCTCGACGACGCGTTCACCCCGCTCGAAGACGGCGATTTCATCTGGGGTTCGGAGCGCACCGGCTTTCATCACCTCTACCTCTATCGGCCGGACGGAACGCTCGTCCGGCCGATTACGCAGGGCGAGTGGCCGGTGGCGCTCAGCGGCGGCGCCGGCCTCCATGCCCCGGCCGTCGCGGGCGTCGACGAGGCGAAGGGCCTCGTCTATTTCCTGGCCTCGATCGACGATCCGCTCCAGCGCCATCTCTATGTCACGAGCTACCGGCAGCCGGGCGGGCCGAAGCAGATCACTACCGGGAAGGGATGGTGGAACGTTTCCCTCGCCAAGGACCATGCCAGCTATGTCGGCACCTATACCGATCCCAAGACTCCGGCGCAGACTGGGCTCTACGGCATCGGCGGCGAACGGCTCGCCTGGATCGAAGAGAATCAGCTGGGTCCGGGCCACCCTTATTTCCCCTATCTCGACCATAAGTCCTATCCCGAATTCGGCACGCTGACCGCCGAGGACGGTCAGACCCTGCATTATTCCCTGACCAAACCCGCAGGCTTCGATCCGAAGCGCCGGTACCCGGCGATCGTCAGCGTCTATGGCGGGCCGGGAGCTTTGCCGAGCGTGCGCAAGGTCTGGACCGGCGGCACCGACCAGCTCCTGACCCAGGCGGGCTTCGTCGTCTTCCGTCTCGACAACCGGGGCACGTCCAATCGCGGCCTGAAGTTCGAGGCGCCGATCCGGGCGGCGATGGGCGGACCGGAAGTGCGGGACCAGATCGAGGGACGACGATACTTGGCAACCCTGCCCTTCATCGATCCCAAACGCATCGGGGTCATGGGCTGGTCCTATGGCGGGTTCATGACCATCCGGCTCTTGACCGAGCCGGGTTCGGGCTTCGCCGCGGGTGCCGCCGGCGGCCCGCCTTCCGATTGGCGCTTCTACGACACCCATTATACCGAACGCTATATGGGCGATCCGCGGACAGACGGGGCGGCTTACGATGCCGCGGCCCTGCTCCCGCGCCTGCCCGCGCTGGCCCAGCCCGGTGCTCCCCGACTGCTGCTGGTCCATGGCATGGCCGACGACAATGTCGTGTTCGAGAATTCGACCCGGATCATGGCGGCGCTGCAGGACCAGGCGACGCCCTTCGATCTGATGCTGTTTCCCGGGCAACGACATGGGATCAACACGCCGAAGAAACAAGTCCAGCTCTGGGAAACATTTCTCGGGTTTTTCAAGCGGACTCTGGGCGGAGCGGAACAGCGCCACCCCAGCGGATGAGAAGCCGCTCCCTCAACTCCGCCACCTCAGCACCCGAGGCTTCACTGGATTGACGAACGCCCGCGCCTCCGCTTGGGCGCGCAGGAACTCGGTCTTGAGCCGCATGTACCACCTTGCCTGGACATCTGGATCGCCCAGCAACAGCAATTGCGGCTGGTGCTTCAGCCCTTCCATCTGCCGGACCATGACATCGCGATCCTGGCCGAGGAACGCCCTCGCGATCCGCCGAACCAGCGGGCGCAAGAGCGTCAGCAAGGGCATGGTCCAGAACATCGACTGGGTGATCTCGGTCCGCTCCGCGTCGATCGGCGTCAGCGTCGTCAGCTGAGCCATGCGGTGGCGCCCGGCCTGGATATCTTCCCAGCGCACGCCGGGGAGGCGGAAGCTGATCTCGGTTGCGGGCTTGCCGCCCAGGATCTTGTAGGCGCGGGTGTTGGAAGCCGGGCTGTGGCGGGTCATGGTGAAGCCCCAGGGCGCCGGCTCGAATTTCTTTTCCTTGTCCTTCAGTACTTTGCCGCTGCGCCAGAACCACGACCGATGGACGAAGGGGCCGTGCGAGGGGTCCATCAGCCCGACCGCGGCATGGTCGATGCCGCCCTCGAACATCATGATTTCGACCAGATCGGGGATGCGGCCCTCGAAACCCTCCATCACCGGCACCTCGGGTGCGCGCGCTGGATCGTCGCCGAAGAAGACCCAGATCCCGCCCTGGATCTCGCGCACGGGATAGGATTTGACCTTGACCTTGCCGGTCTCGATCTGCTGCCCGTCCATCAGCGACGGGATGAGGGTGCAGGCGCCCGAGATGCCGAAGCGCCAACCGTGATAGCAGCACTCGATGTCGGTTCCGTCGAACTTGCCATAATGCAAGGGAATGCCGCGATGCGGGCAGATGTCGAGGAGCGCAAAGGCCTCGCCGGCGGCGTTGCGGCCGAGCAGCAGCGGCTCGCCCAGCATGGTCTTGGCCAGGATCTTGCCGGGTTTGAGCTGCGGGCCCGGCAGCGCGTAATACCAGGCGTCACGAAGCGGCGGCGTGCTGTTCGGGTCCAAGCGGGCCTCCGGCGCGAGGGCGATCTAGCTGCGCCACTCCAGCACGCGCGGCTTGATCGGGTTGACGAAGGGGCGGCCTTCCGCCTGGGCGCGGACGAACTCGGTCTTGAGCCGCAGATACCAGCGCGCCTGGACATCGGGATCGCCCATCAGCAGCAGCTGAGGATGGTGTTTCAAGCCCAATTGCTGGCGTGAAATGACATCGCGATCCTGGGTGAGGAAAGCCGTGACGAAAGGCCAGAACAAGGGCTTCAGCGGATTGAACCAGGGCTGGGTCCAGAATACCGAATGATTGATCTCGGTCGTGGTCGCGGTCACCGGGGTGATCGTGGTCATGTGGCACATGACGTGCCGGCCGGCCTTGATGTGCTCATAGCGCACGCCCGGCAGGCGGAACACGATCTCGGTTTCACGTTTCGGTCCGAGCAGCATATAGGCGCGGGTGTTCGAGGAAGGGGGGTGGCGCTTCATGGTGAAGCCCCAGTCCGAAGTCACGAACTCCTTGGCCTTGTCGCGAATCGATTTGGTCGAGCGCCAGAACCAGGCCTTGTGGACGAAGGTTGCGTGGCTCGGATCGACCAGCCCGATCACGGCGTGATCGATGCTGCCCTCGAACATCATGGTCTTGACCATCTTCGGGACCCGCCCCTCGAGCTCGGGCAGGACCGGCACCGGTGGTGCCGTTTCGGGATTGGTGCCGAAGAACAGCCAGATCCCGCCTTGGACCTCGGCGACCGGATAGGACTTGACGCAGACTTTGCTGAGATCGGGTTGCTGGCGATCGACGACCGAGGGAATGGCGGTGCAGGTTCCGGCAGCATCGAAGCGCCAGCCGTGATAGCAGCACTCCACTTCCCGGCCGTCGAATCGGCCGAAGCGCAGCGGGATCCCGCGATGCGGGCAAATATCGAGGAGTGCGAAGGCCTTGCCGTCCCGGTCGCGGCCGAGGAGGATCGGCTCGTCGAGCAGAGTCTTGGCCACCGTCTTGCCGCGTTTCAAACGATGGCTCGGCAGCGCATAATACCAGACATCGCGAAGGGGCGGAGTGCTGCCGGCGTCCAAACTCTATCCTCTCTGAGGGGCTTTTCGGGTCGGCACCGGCAGGCCGGCCCGATCTCGCGCGATTTGCCGCCGGAGACTACAAGCTGTGCGCCCGGAGGGGAAGGCCCGAGCACCAGCCGTTGCGGCTTGATCGCGGTGCGGCTTCGGGGTACCCAGGGAGCATGCGGCTCTTCCGGCATTTCTCCCCGTTTCCCAGCGATGCGCGCGGTGCGGTCCTGGCGCTCGGCAATTTCGACGGCGTACATCGCGGTCACCAGGCGGTCATCGCCCGCTCCGGCGCCATTGCCCGCGCCGAGGGCCGGCTGCAGGGAGTCGTCACCTTCGAGCCGCATCCGCGCGCCGTGTTCCGGCCAGAGGATCCGCCCTTCCGGCTGACGCCGCTCCGAGTCAAGGCCCATCAGCTGGAAGCGCTCGGCGTCGATCTGATGATCAGCCTGCATTTCGACGCCGCCTTTGCCCAACGCAGCGCCGAGAATTTCGTGACCGAGATCCTGCACCGGGGGCTCGGCTGCGGCCACGTCGTCAGCGGCTACGATTTCGTCTTCGGCCAAGGGCGGGCCGGCGATGCCGCACTCCTGGAGCGCATGGGCCGGGAGCTGGGCTTCGGCGTCACCATCCTCCAACCGGTGGCCGGCGGTGACGGGTCCGTTTTCTCGGCGACCAAGGTGCGCGAGCTGCTCGTCGCCGGCAAGCCCGAGGCGGCAGCCGAACTGCTCGGTCGAGTCTGGGAGATCGACGGAAGAGTCGAGCATGGCGATGCCCGCGGCCGGACCATCGGATTTCCCACGGCCAATCTCAGCCTCGGCGATTATCTGCGGCCGGCGCCCGGCGTCTATGCTGTCCGCGCCGGGATCGAGCGGGGCGGGACGGTCGAATGGCACGATGCGGTCGCCAATCTGGGGACGCGGCCGACCGTGGCCGGCACCGATCTGCGCCTGGAAATCCATCTTCTCGACTTCGACGGCGATCTCTATGGCCAGCATCTGCGTGCCGCCCTGATCGCCTGGATCCGGCCCGAGCGGAAATTCGCCGGGCTGGACGAACTGAAGGCCCAGATCGCCCGGGACGCCGAGGCGGCGCGCGCCATTCACGGCGCCAAGCACTGAACCTCCGGGACGACCTCAAGTCACCGCTCGCTTCTTCTCCTGGGCCAGCGACCACAGCAGCCCGACGGCGGCACCCTTGAAGCGCGGCAACAGCACGGCAATCAGGATCAGTGCCACCGGGACCGCCACTGCCAATTCGGCCCAGCTGGAGAAATCATACTGATCGACCCAGAGCAGGGGCGGGACGACGATGTGGCCGACGACCAGGATCGTCAGATAGGCCGGCAGATCGTCGGCGCGGATATATCCCAGGGTCTCGCCGCAGTGGCGGCACTGCTCGGTCACCTTGAGCGGCGCCCGAAAGATGGGCCCCCGGCCGCAGCGCGGACAGCGCAGGCGAAACCCGCGCAGCATCGCAATCTTGATACTCGGGCGAAAGGGCAAATCTTCGGTGGCCATGAGGGTCCTTGGAGCATGGGTGCCTGAAGAGGGTGTCGTCGCGCCGACCAATACTCCTCTGCGCGGCAGACGCGGTTTGCGCCGGGGGCTTCAGGGTTCTCTGATGAACGCGCAACTCGCCCCGATCACCTCTGCCGGCGCCTCGTCGTGCGGGACCGGCCCTGCGCCATTTAGGATCAGCTTCTCGAACCGTCCGCCCGTAACCTCGGCGATCGTGTCGATTTGCCGCAGGCTGCCATCGGCATCGTCGCGTCCGCCGATCGCCAGGATCGGAGCCACGATCGCCGGCAAGCGATGCGCGATGGTCCAGCAGCGAAACTCCGGCGACAGCCAAATCGAATGCCACGCCTCGAACAGAGGCAGGGGCCGATCGTGATAGCGGCCGAGCTCTTGCAGCAGATCTCCCGTCCGGGCTCGCTCCCTGGTCGCGCTGATCGCTGCCAGCATCGCTTCCTCGACCGAGACCCGGGGTGCCTCGAGGATGAGTCCTTCGACCAGCTCGCCCGCTCCGGCGGCATGGATCAGGGCGATGGTGGCGCCGTCGCCATGGCCGAACAGGAGCGGCCGGTCGATGCCGAGCCGATCGAGGATTGCCGGCAATACGTCGAGCGCCTCGCGATCGAGATAGATCGTGTCGCGCGGGGCCTCCAGCGGGCTGGAACTGCCGTGGCCCTGGCGGGAATACGCCATCCAGCCGAGGCCGGCGGCGGCGGCGAGTCGCTGGGGAAAGTCCCGCCACCGGGCCACCGAGCCCAGTGCTCCGTGCAGGAAGACCAAGGTGGGCGCGCCCGGCGGGGAGGGGACATGCACGGTTTCGAGCGAGGCGCCGTCGACCTCGGTCGCCTGCGCGCGCATGGTTCAGAGCGTGGCGAAGCGCGCCAGATGGTAGTCGGCGTCGCCGAAGATCCGGTCGATCGCGGTCAGGCGCTTGAAATAATGGCCGGCACTATACTCTTTGGTGAGGCCGATGCCGCCATGCATCTGGATCGAATCCTGCCCGACCAGCCGGCCGCTCCGGCCGATCAGAACCTTCGCGGCCGAAACCGCCCGCCGGCGCTCGGTCGGATCGCTCGAATTGGCCCGGTCCGAGGCGAGGATCGCCAGCGATGTCGCCTGTTCTTGCGCCACGAACAGATCGACCAGACGATGCTGCAGGACTTGGAACGACCCGATCGGCACCCCGAACTGGGTCCTCGTCTTGAGATAGTCCAGGGTGATGTCGTTGAGCGCCGCCATCACCCCGATCGCTTCGGCACAGAGGGCGGCGATCCCGCGATCGATCGCCTGTTCGATCAGCAGATAGGCCTCGCCTTCGGTCCCGAGGATCTGCGCGGCCCGGACATGGACGCCTTCGAGTGTCAGTTCCGCGGCCCTGGTGCCGTCGACATTGGGATAGCCCCGGATTTCGAGACCGGGGGAGCCGCGCTCGACCAGGAACAGCGAGATGCCGGCCGTGTCGGTGATCGCTCCCGAGGTCCGGGCGGAAACGATGAAAATATCCGCACAATCGCCGCCGAGGACGACCGCCTTGGCGCCGGTCAGGATCCAGCCATCGTCGGAGCGTGCCGCCACGGTCTCGACATGGGCCAGATTGTAGCGCGCCTTCGCTTCGCCATGGGCCAGCGCCAGGAACAGCTGGCCCTCGACCAGCTTGGGCAGAATCTCGTCTTTCTGCTCGCCCGTCGCGGCGGCACCGATCAGGCCTGCGCCCAGCACCACGGTCGGCAGGAAGGGCTCGACCACCAGCCCGCGGCCGAAGGCGTCGAGCACGATCGCCAGATCCTGGAAATCGCCGCCGATTCCGCCATATTCCTCGGCGATCTCGACGCCGAGCAGACCCAGCTCGGCGAAGAGCGCCCAGATCTCACGCGAAAAACCTTCGGGACTGGCGAGGATGCGGTTGCGCTCCTCGAAACTGTACCGCTCGCGGATCAAGCGGGCGGCCGTGTCCTGCAGCATGCGCTGCGTGTCGGTCAAATCGAAATTCATGTCGTACGCCTGCTCCGCCTCTTACAGTCCCAGCTTGGCCTTGGCCAGGATATTGCGCTGGATCTCGTTCGACCCGCCATAGATCGTCGTCTTGCGATAGTTGAAATAATCCGGGGCGAGCGGGGCGGCCCAGGGCGGACCGATCGGCTCGCCGTTCCACTGTTGCTCGCGCGCCGCCGGGTTGAAGGGCAGCGCATAGGGCCCGGCCGTCTCCATCATCAGCTCGGTCAGGCGCTGCTGGATCTCCGAGCCTTTGATCTTCAGCATATTGGCTTCGGCACCCGGCGCTTTGCCGCTCCGGGCCGCGGCCAACAGGCGCATGCCGCTGATTTCCAGCGCCATCAAATCGATCTCGACCCCGGCGATCTTGTCGCGGAAGGACTGAGTCTGGATCAGCGGCACGCCGTCGGCCAATTCCTTTTCCGCCATCTCCTTCAGGCGCAACAGCGCACGCTTGGAGCGGCCGACCCGGGCGATGCCGGTGCGCTCGTGCGACAGCAGGAACTTGGCGTAATCCCAGCCCTTGTTGACTTCGCCGACGAGATTGGCGGCGGGGACCCGGACATCGTCGAAGAACACTTCGTTGACCTCGTGGGCGCCGTCGATGGTGATGATCGGCCGGACCGTGATTCCCGGCGTCTTCATGTCGATCAGCAGCATGGAAATGCCCATCTGCTTCTTGGCCGCGGGGTCGGTGCGGCACAGGCAGAAGATCATGTCGGCATATTGGGCGAGCGTGGTCCAGGTCTTCTGGCCGTTCACGACCCAATGATCGCCGTCGAGCACGGCCTTGGTCCGCAGCGACGCCAGATCCGAGCCCGAACCCGGCTCCGAGAAGCCCTGGCACCACCAATCGGCACCGCTGCGGATGCGCGGCAGGTAATAGGATTTCTGGGCTTCGGTGGCGAAGGCGATCAGCACCGGGCCGATCATCTTGACGCTGAAGGCGGGGAGTTCGGGTGCCCCTTCTTCGGCCAGGACCTCGTCGAAGAGATGGCGCTCGATAGCGCTCCAGCCGGTGCCGCCATGCTCCTCGGGCCAGGCCGGCACGGCCCAGCCGCGCTCGTTCAGGCTGGCGTGCCATTCCAGAATATCCGCCTTCGACAGGCGCTGGGCATTCATCACCTTGTCACGGGTTGAAGGCTGCAGATGCTTGCGCACCCAGCCGCGAACCTCTTCGGCGAAGCCGAGTTCCTCGGCACTAAAGCGCAAATCCATGGCGTCGGTCCCCAGTATTGGCCGGCGAGCGCGGCCATAGTCGTCATTGCGACGGTGTCTCGCCCGGCTCGCCCTGTCAAGACGCCGTGCGATAGCAGGAGGGATCGGCCACACCGGCGTGTTCCCGGCGCCGCCGCCGCTCTGCCCGGGAATCGAACGCGCCACCCGCCGGATTCGGCGGCGGCGGTGCGGCGCCGCCGGGTGCCGGCTGGTAGTCGAAACCCGGCTCGCTGCCGCACGCCATGATCCCCGCTTTGGTCAGAGTCACCGGCGGCGCATGGATATACTGCCCCGCGCCGCATCGACGAACGTCCTCACGGCGAACAGGGCCGGGCGTTCGAAGGTTCCGAACAGGAGCGAGGGGTCGAGATCGGCGCGTCGCTCACGGCGGGCGCCTCCGGGCGAAGTAGCCCCGCGGGTTGGGCGGCTCGCGGTCGCCGGGCAAGCCGGTTTGCTCGACATAGACCCGGTCGAAGGCTTCTTCCTGTTCGAGAGTGAAGGG